>ENA-OFCE01000759-OFCE01000759.1-metagenomes-genome-assembly--contig:-NODE-759-length-19480-cov-3.846229_pt1 | contig 19480 bp, 18 predicted proteins | sample MGYA00153388_OFCE01 | MGnify analysis MGYA00153388
CGCACTGTCGCGAAGCAAGGCTCCCAGGGTCAGTAGCGGGTCGCTCATGCGGTGACGTCGTGCAGCATTTCGCGCACATAATTCCCATCGATGCATTCGATCATGCGCGCGATGATCGGGGCGCTGGCGGGGTTGGCTTGGTGCGCCCGGTCGGCGTCGGCGTCGGCAAAGCTTTCGAACACGCCGTACATATTGGGCTCGTCGAGGCGATAGAATTTATAGGCGAGGGTCGCCGGTTCGGCGGCCGCATTGGCCTCCATTTGCGGGATAAGGCCGACGAACTCGGCATCTCGCTCGGGCTTGACCCGGAACCGCGAGAGGAAGGTAAAGGCCATGGGTGATTGCTCCTAGACAGCGTCGCCAAGATAGCGGTCGAGTTCGGCATGGAAGTGGCGCAGGCGACCTTCCTGGTAACTCCACAACGGCCCCTTGAAGCCGCGCGAGTGGGCACCCTGCTGGACGATCGGCAACAGCTCCGAATCCTGGTCAAGCACTTCACCAAGCTCGGGCGCCACACCCAGTGGAACGTGGACCACGTCCGGTCGGATCAATCCCGTCGTATCGACGTCTTCGCTAAGCCCCATCCAGGCGCGATAGCCCGGCGCATCGAGGTGCCTGAACAGGATGATGTTATCGTAGGTGAAGCGTTCGGGATCGGTCGGATGCGGCAGGAAGCGGTGGATGAACAATGCCTCGGGATGACACCCGATCTGCACATTTGGAAAAATTCCATAGATCGTGCTGTCCGATAATTGCGTGTCGGAGAACCGGTCATAGTCGAGACCATATTCGGCGGCCCGCTTGCGCTTGGCGGCCTGGATTGCGGCGCGGCTATCCTTGGCGGTTCCCTCGAATGTCGCAGGGTCGATGCCGGCATCGGCAAGCATCATCTGGATGCCGGGATTGACCGTTTCCTGATCAGGAAAGCGTGGCGATGGCTGGGCAAAGGGGACGAATTGGCGACTCATACCATTGGGATAAACGTCGATCTGGGTGCGATCGTCCATCACGCATTGGGTTTGCGGATGAACCGAATGGAGGTGGTAAAGCTCGTAAAAGGCATCGACTCCGCCCTTCCAGTTGGCGGCCCATTCGGACCGTTTGTGGTGGATCACGTTCATCGTGGCCGGGTCGTATAATTCGATATGATCGGCGACCGGACCGAGCCAGTCCTTGAGCGGCGGCGCATCGGGATCCATCGAGATGAACACCAGCCCGGCGACGCTCTCGCAGCGGACACTGGTCATGTCGGTGCCGTGGCACAGCACCTCGGGATCGAATGTCTCGGCGTCGGTGACCTTCACATTCTTTCCGTCGAGCGCGAACTTCCAGCTGTGGAACGGGCAGGCGAACTGGTCGACCGTGCCGAATTCAGAAAGCGCGATTCGGCTGCCGCGATGCGGGCACACGTTATAATGCGCCTTGAGCTTATTGTCGGTGTCTCGGACGATGATGAAGCTCTCGGTCATGATGTCGAAGCGCACGAAATCGCCGGGTTCGCGAAGGTCGGCGGCAACCGCGGCGAGAAGCCATGTTTTGGTCCACATCCGCTCCCACTCTGCGGCCTTGAACGCGGGATCGTAAAAGCGCGACGGATCGGGACGAGCGGTACCATTATCAATCTCGGGTGCACGGTCGTTGAACGGGTGAGGCGTCCCGATGTGAATATCCCAGCCACGGAATCCAAATGTCATTTCGACTCTCCTTGCTGCCACCCTAGCGCACTAACAAAAACAAACATGACTGTTTTTTTCGATCCACCGGTCATCGGCGACGGTTAATAGGCGAGCCATGCATCCGATCCGTCCCAAGCGGCTCGTGAACAACCTAGATCGAAATCAGAAAAAAACAAACATGATTGATTGTTATGCAAACCTGTGTCAGCTTTGAATCACAGTTCCCGCGTGGGGGCTCGGGCGGACATCGTGCGAAGACACGGTGACGATAACGGGGAGGATACCGATGGCATTCCATCGTTTACTAGGTTCGTGCGCAGTTTTGGCTCTTGCAACATCGATCTCGGCTCCCGCTTTGGCGCAGGACGTCGCTCCCGTTCCGCCCGTGGAAGCGCTCCCCGAAGCGGCGGAACCGCCCTCAGCAAAGGCTGAACCCGCACAGCAGGGACTTGACGAGATTGTAGTCACCGCCACTCGGCGCGAGACCAAGTTACAGCGCACGCCGGTTGCGGTGTCGGTGATCGATCAAAATCTTATCCTGCAGGCGAGCCCAGACAATATCGGCGATCTCGCGCTTTACGTGCCTAACTTCTCAGCCGAAACAATCACCGGTTTCAACGCAGCGAGTTTCGCAATGCGCGGTGTGGGCCAGAACAACATCATCGTATATTTTGAGCCACCGGTAGTCGTGTTGGTGGATGACTTCGTGATGCCATCGGTACAGACCCAGCTGCTCGACACGTTCGATGTGGCACAAGTCGAAGTCCTGCGCGGGCCGCAGGGTACGCTGTTTGGCAAAAACTCGTCAGGCGGTGCAGTAACGGTGCGCACAAGACGACCGGAGCTGGACAAGTTTTTTGCTGCTGGCGAAGTCAGCCTTGGCGATTTCAATACCCGCACGGCCAAGGCTGCCGTGAATATCCCGCTAGGCCAGATAGCCGCATTGCGCCTGGTCGGCGGCTTCGAAAAAAGCGACGGCTATTATAAGAATAACGCCTGCTACGGTCCGGTCTTCGGATTCGTTCCCTCGAAATATGACGGCGTTCAAGGTTGCCTTGACGACGGCCGAGTCGGCGGCAAAAAAGTGTTTAACGCGCGCGCCAAATTATTCGTCACGCCGACCGAGAATTTGACGGCACTTTTCCAGTATGAAATCCTTCGCGACCGGTCCGACACGGTGCCGTCGGTCAACGAGAATAATCTGTATGAGGGCGCGGTGCCGTTCCTCACCGATTTGCTCGGGCTGACGAATCCCAACCCCAGTAACGATCCGCTGAACAATTCCGGCATCACGCTGCGCAACAGCGCGTTCCAGCGGGACATCCAGCGCATCAACGTCGACGGCCTCTATGCAAACATCGATTACAATTTTGAATTCGGCAAACTGACGTCGGTCACTGGTTGGCGCAAGCAGACGTCTCGACTTCCCAATTCCTATGCAGGTGTAACCGCTGTTGCGCCAGACGGAGACAGGCTTTCGGTGTTCGACGCCTCACGCGACGACGATCGCAAGACGTTTCAGCAGGAGGTTCGGTTCGCCAGCAACTTCAAGGGGCCGTTCGATTTCGTTGCCGGTGCCTTTTACCAGCACGACACGGTCGACTTCTGCGTTTCGCAGGTGCTCGGTTTCCTCGATCTAGTCTCAGGCCCGCTGCCGTTCGGAAACTGGAACGACACGCCCTACATTCTTTGCAACGCGCAAAAGGCGAGATCCACTGCCATTTTTGCCGAAGGCAATTACAAGATTACGGATCGTTTGACCCTGACAGCAGGTCTGCGCCAGACGTGGGACAATAAGGTTTGGAGGGGCCGCCAACAGACCTTTATTCCAGCGCTCAATGGTGGTTTTGACTTTGGCATCAATGTCAATGAGCCGCTCGATGCTAGCGTCTATAATTACCCCGCCGGCGTGATCGAAGTTAAAAATAAGACCAAGCGACTGACGTACAGGCTGAGCCTCGGCTATCAAGCGGCCGACAACATCTTCCTCTACGCGACACACGCAACCGGCTATAAGGGCGGCGGCTTCAACGACCAGATTGGTGGCTTCGCACCGTTCGGCGCGGATCTCGACGCATTTCGCCAGGCTGCCCAGGCAACCAAGCCGGAAACAGCAAGCAGCTTCGAAGCAGGGATCAAGTCAGACTTCTTCGATCGCCGCCTGCGTGCCAACCTGACCGGCTTCTATGTCAAATATTCGGATCTTCAGAAGCAGCTTAATGTGCCGCTAGTGGTCAATGGCCAGCCCAATCAGGTTACGATTTTCGTCAACGCTGCGTCGGCGACGGTGAAGGGCATCGAGGCCGAACTGACTGGCAAGCCGGTCAACAACCTCACGCTTCGCGGAATCCTCGGCTACCAAGATGCAAAATATGACAAATATTCCGCGCCGAGTGCTGGCTACGACCTTGCCTCGTCGCCGCTGGACCGCGCGCCGAAGTGGCAATGGACGTTGGCCGCAAATTATGTCGTTCCGCTTGGTCGGCATAAGCTGACCTTCGACGGCAGCATGGCGTATCAGAGTCGTAACCTGTTCACCCAGTCGATCACCGATCCGCTCGGCAATACCTATCTCAACGCGCGGACATTGGTCGACGCGTCCATCACGCTCGCCGAAGCCGATGATCAATATTATGTGCGATTGGTCGGCCAGAACCTTACCGACAAGCGGTATCGGACTGCCTCGCAAAACGTGGCGGGCCTCTGGCTGAACAGCCAGTTCGGGCCACCGCGCTTCTTCGGCGTCCAGGCGGGCTTCAAGATCGGGGGCGGTGAACGCCCGGCACCGCCTCCGCCCCCGCCCCCGCTCCCTGCGCCGATAGCAGCACCACCTCCAGTCGCTGCTAAGCCTTCGGTGGTTGCACCCGTCGCCGCAACCACCGAAGGCGACGGCATGCTGGACATTCTGGGCAATAACCCACTGCCTGCTGCCGCTGCGGGTTTAGGTATTCTCGGGCTCCTGGGTGCTTTCGTTTGGAGTCGCAACCGCAAAAAAGTTGCTCCGTCCACCAACTCCAGAATGTCTGATCCGATGGTTAACACCATCAATCCGGACACCGTGTTTGGCACCTCCGGCCTAGGCGTCGTCAAGACCAACGACGTACCGGTGCAAAGCCAGTTCAGCCGTTCCGGTATGGGCACCATCGATTCGGGTGAAGTCGACCCAGTGGCTGAAGCCGAGGTCTACATTGCTTACGGTCGCGAGGCGCAGGCTGAGGAAATTCTGCGCGAAGCCTTGCAACGCGATTCGCAACGCCCTGACGTCGCAACCAAGCTCGCGGAAATCGCAGCGACGCAAGGCAAGCGCGACTCGTTTGACAAGCTCGCGACCGACATCGTCGCCATGGATCGCACCGGTGAGTACAAGCAAAAACTGGCGGCGATTGCGACAACGCACTTCCCCGGTCACCCGCTCACGGGCGGTAGCAACACGGTCGCGACGCCTCCAGTTGCGCCCGCCGTGGCAGCAGTCGCCGTCATCCCTGCCGCAATGGGTTACGCGTCACTCGACACCCCCACGGCGCTAGGAAGCGCTTCGGCACCGATTTCTGCTGCGCCGCCAAGTTCGTCCTCCGGCTCACTTGATTTCGTGCTTGACGGCATGACGATCGCCAAGCCCGGCACGCCTACCCCGCCACCCATGCAGCCTGCGGCCCCGCCAGCATTGCTGTTTACTGCGCCGCCAGCAGTGGTGGTTGCGTCGTCGCTGCCCGCATCGCCGAGCGGTCGCAAATCGCTGGAAGATGACCTCGCTGAACTCGAAGCATCGCTCAAAAAGGCGACCACTGCCGGGCAGTTGTCAGAGTCCGGCATGGACTTCACTGACTTCTCAACGGCCACGCCGACCAACCTGGGCACCGTCGGTCCTTCAATGCGCCCCGAGATGCTCGACCTGAGCTTTGATGCGGGTCGTCAAGGCTTTGTTGATCCCACACCGTCTATTCTTGATGGTCAGTGGCATGACGCCTCGACCAAGCTTGATCTCGCTCGCGCCTATGAAGAGATGGGCGACCGCGAAGGCGCTCGCGAAATTCTCCGCGAAGTGATTCACGACGGCGACGAAGTGCAAATCGCCGAGGCAAAGGCGATGCTAGCCAAGCTTGGCGGGTAAGTGCGCAAGCCGGGCGGCTAAGCGCGCACGCTCCAACTGAGTCAGCAGTGGCGGATAACTCCCAGCGCGACACTCAGCGCTGGGCGCTGGGCCTCGAATACCGTGGCACTGCTTTCTGCGGATGGCAGCGTCAGGTTAAGCAGCCATCAGTGCAACAAGCGTTAGAAACAGCGCTTTCCAGTATCGCAACCGTTCCCGTCAGCGTCATCGCTGCGGGCCGCACCGACACCGGCGTTCACGCCTCTCTGCAGGTCGTGCACTTTGAAACGCAGGTCGAACGCGAAGCCACCGCATGGGTGCGCGGTGGCAACCAATTTCTGCCGGATGACGTGTCGATTCGCTGGGCCGTTCCGGTAGAGGACGATTTTCATGCACGATTCGCCGCGCAGTCGCGGCGCTATGTTTACCTGCTCGCGTCGCGTCCACAACGACCGGGGTTGCACACGGGCCGCATCGGCTGGACACATTGGCCGCTCGAGATGGCGCGCATCGAGGCTGCGCTGCCTGCGCTCTGGGGCACCCACGATTTCAGCGCGTTTCGCGCCGCCGATTGTCAGGCTAAATCACCGGTCAAAACTATCCATTCCGCGACCTTGCGGCAACAGGGCGCGGCGCTGCGCCTTGACTTTCACGGCAACGCCTTCCTGCATCACATGATCCGCAACATCATGGGCACGCTGGTCTACATCGGAAGCTCACGGCAGCCCAGCAGCTGGATGAAGGAGCTGATCGCACAGAAAGACCGCAAGCTCGCCGCGCCGACGTTCTCGCCTGCTGGACTGTACCTGGCCGGAATTGAGTACGATTCGCGCTTTGCGATTCCTGAAGCGTTCGTCGATCCGTGTCTTTAACCAACCCTGCAATTCGTACGCGCATAAAAATATGCGGCCTAAAAACCCCTGAACATGTGGACAACGCGATTCACGCGGGTGCAGACGCGCTCGGATTTGTGCTTTATCCGCCGTCTAGCAGGGCCATAGATTTAGCGCACTTGGCAGACTTGACAGGTCGCGTCCCAGGCTTCGTCTCGACTGTGGCTCTCTTCGTAAATCCCACGAGGGAAGACGTCGAAACCGCGCTCGGTGCCGCCCGAATCGACCTGTTGCAATTCCACGGCAACGAGCCAGAAACCTTTTGTGCGAGCTTCAACCGACCGTATGTGAAGGCATTGGCGGTCACCGAGACGTTCGATTTACTACAATCGCGATTGAAATACGCGACCGCCAGCGCGATCCTTTTGGACACGCCCAGCTCGGGCCACGGCGGTAGTGGAAAGACATTTAATTGGCAGCTCATCAACACGTCAAACACACAAAGCGGGCTCGCTCCAGCCCTCGTTTTGTCTGGTGGCTTGACTGTTGTAAATGTGGCCGACGCAATCCGCGCGGTTAACCCGTTTGCGGTGGATGTGAGTAGCGGCGTCGAGATTGCTCGCGGCATAAAAAGCTCCGAATTGATTCAGGATTTTTGTCGCGCCGTACGCGCCGCAGATTCATCCGCCGCATAGGCTGCGCGCCGCGCGCCACATCTACCGTTCAACGAATCAACGTTTGGTGCGCAAAACGCACCCTATTCAAGCCATCCAAATTTGCGCCACATCGCGCTAACGAATTGATCAAAATTCATTATGAAACTCTACGACCTTCCCGACGCTCAAGGCCATTTCGGCCAATATGGCGGCATCTTCGTTGCCGAGACCTTGATCGAGGCGCTCGACCAGCTCAAGGCGCAATACGCCCGCTATAAACACGATCCGGAATTCCTCGCTGAATTTGCAAGCGAACTTAAATACTTCGTGGGTCGACCGAGTCCTGTCTACCACGCCAAACGCTGGAGTACGATGCTCGGCGGCGCGCAAATTTATTTGAAGCGCGAAGACTTGAACCACACCGGCGCTCACAAAATCAACAACTGCATCGGCCAGGCGATGCTCGCCAAACGGCTAGGCAAACCGCGTGTGATCGCTGAGACGGGCGCCGGGCAACACGGGGTGGCCACCGCCACCATCGCCGCGCGTTATGGTCTCGAATGCGTGGTCTACATGGGCAGTGAGGACATCAAACGCCAAGCGCAAAACGTCTATCGCATGAAGCTGCTCGGTGCCACCGTGGTGCCGGTCGAAAGCGGATCGAAAACGCTGAAAGACGCGTTGAACGAGGCGCTGCGCGACTGGGTCACCAACGTCGACAACACGTTCTATATCATCGGCACCGTCGCGGGTCCGCATCCGTACCCGATGATGGTGCGCGATTTTCAGTCAGTGATTGGCAATGAATGCCTCACCCAAATGCCGGAAATGGCGGGTCGTCAGCCCGACGCCGTGATCGCCTGCGTCGGCGGCGGCTCCAACGCAATGGGCATTTTTTATCCTTATATTCCGTATGAAAACACGCGCCTGATCGGCGTCGAAGCTGCGGGCGAAGGCATCGAGACGGGCAAACATTCTGCGTCTCTCACGCAGGGCGTGCCCGGCGTGTTACACGGTAATCGCACCTATCTTTTGCAGGACGAAGACGGCCAGATCGCCGAGACGCATTCAGTCAGCGCTGGCCTCGACTACCCCGGCGTCGGCCCCGAGCATGCGTATCTCAAGGACATCGGTCGCGCTGAATACGTGAGCATCACCGACGACGAAGCGCTGAAAACCTTTCACGATTGTTGTCGAATCGAAGGCATCATCCCCGCCCTCGAATCGAGTCACGCGATTGCCTACGCCACCAAGCTCGCGCCCACCCTCAGCAAAGAAAAAATCCTTTTGGTGAATCTCTCCGGTCGCGGCGATAAAGACATGCACACCGTGTCGCAACGCTCAGGTCTGTCGTTTTACTGCCACCCGGAATGTGAGTTGGGCCGCACCACGGCGGAAGCTGCGCGCAGCGCGGTTCAACCACTGGTGAGAAAGTAGGGCAATGCCATGAACCGCATCGACACCACCTTCGTCGCATTAAAAGCGAACAAAAAAACCGCACTCATTCCCTTCATCACTGCGGGCGACCCCGCGCTAGACGCCACGCTGCCGACCATGCATGCATTAGCCCTGGCCGGCGCAGACGTGATCGAGCTAGGCGTGCCCTTCTCCGACCCGATGGCCGATGGCCCGGTGATTCAGCGCTCGTCTGAACGGGCGCTGGCCAAAGGCATGACGATGCGCAAAGTGCTCGCCATCGTCGCCGAATTTCGCACGACCAACAACACGACACCGGTCGTGCTGATGGGCTACGCCAATCCGATTGAAGCGATGGGCCGCGAAAAGTTCGTCGACGCTGCAGCCACCGCAGGCGTGGACGGCGTACTCGTCGTCGACTACCCGCCAGAAGAGGCCGACGATTTTTCCGCCATGCTCATCGAGCGCGATCTCTCGCCGATTTTTTTGCTCGCGCCCACGTCCACCCCCGAACGTATCGCCCACGTAGCGCGCCTCGCGCGAGGCTACGTGTATTACGTGAGCCTGCGCGGGGTCACTGGCGCGGGGCACTTGGACGTGGTCGAGGTCACCCGCAAAGTGGCGGTCATCAAGGCTGCGTTGCCGGTGCCGGTGGGCGTCGGCTTCGGGATTCGCGATGGCGCGACGGCGCGAGCGGTAGGCGAAGTCGCCGACGCAGTGGTGATTGGCTCCGCGCTGGTGCAAACGATGTTTGAGGCACCAGCGGGCGAGGTAGCAGCGAGAGCAGGGGCGTGGTTGGCGGAGGTTCGGACTGAGCTCGACGCGTAACGGGCAGCGCCGACCTTTTTTCTGTCAGGCGAGAGCAACTGAACGACCGAGATAGCGCAAGAAGCGAGCACGTTAGGCGCAAACCGCAGAATCCGCGAAAATCATGGCTCACTTGAATTCGCAGCGGGTAGCTCCGCCGAAAGTTGAAGCTTATGTCTTGGTTAGAGAAAATCATTCCGTCGGTCAAAGGCGATACCGGTGCCAAGCGTGGCGTGCCGGAAGGGCTTTGGTTGAAGTGCTCAAAGTGTGATTCGGTGCTGTACACGGCCGACGTTGAAAAGAACCAGCACGTCTGCATGAAGTGCAGTTATCACATGCGGATCGGCGCGCGGGCGCGGCTCAACGGGCTGCTTGACGAGGCGGGGCGCAGGGAAATTGGTGCGGATGTGACGCCGGTCGATTCGCTCAAATTCAAGGACAGCAAAAAGTATCCTGACCGGTTGAAGCAAGCCGCCGATGCCACCGGTGAAACCGATGCGCTGGTGGCGATGCAGGGCACGATTGACAAGGTGCCTGCGGTCATCGCGGCGTTTGAATTTGAGTTCATGGGCGGCTCGATGGGCTCGGTGGTCGGCGAGCGATTCGCGCGCGGCGTGGACGCGGCGATCAAGGCAAAGTGTGGATTTATTTCTGTCGCAGCGTCGGGCGGTGCGCGCATGCAGGAGGGTTTGGCGTCATTGATGCAAATGGCCAAAACCAACGCTAAGCTCGCCGAATTGGCAGAGAAAAAACTGCCGTACATCAGCGTACTGACCGACCCGACGATGGGCGGGGTGTCGGCGAGTTTTGCGTTTGTCGGTGATGTGGTGATCGCCGAGCCGGGTGCGCTGGTCGGTTTTGCCGGGCCGCGCGTGATCGAGCAGACGGTGCGGGAGAAATTGCCGGAGGGCTTTCAGCGCGCCGAATTTTTGCTTGACAAAGGGGCGATTGACCTGATCGTGGATCGTCGCGAACTGAAATCGACGCTGGCTAAATTGCTGGGCGCGTTGAAATAATCTCGTGTTGAGTGCTGTACGGCTTTTGGCGAGAAGGCAGCGACTCGTAAATAAACCAAAAAATCCTCGCTTACCCACTAAGGGCCTGTTGACTAATAACGTGTCCATTCGCCCGGCCGGGCTCGGACGCACTGCGTCGTTACGAATCACTTGTGTGACCAGCCACACCACGCTCGTTGCGCCTAGCACTGCATCCCGCCAGCACCGCCAAAAACGGTACTTTGCTAATTTCCGCCTCCGTAAAAACCGGTGCCGGGTATGCATGTGGTTTGGGTTTGTTCGCCAGTATTTGAGCAACGATTTCGCGAGCGATCAGCTGCCATCATTGATCTGGGATCAACTGCACCGTGGTTGTTTTGAGACGTTGAATAAGTACATGCACGCGCGTGAGCATCGCGATGGCGCGCTCTTTCGTCACATGCATGTACGTGATCAAGAGATGGCTCTGGCCCGCAAGCTCGGTCTTTCTGCCCACCGCGGTGAGCAGCATTAGTTGGGAGCGGATCGCCTCCATACGCGCAGCCGGGCGGGCGCTCGCATGTACATACTCCACCCGTTATTAATCAGCACGTTGCTCCTCACCATCAACGCAGAGCGTAAGAGCTCGTTGCTGGTAAGGCGCGTCCAACCCCACTGATCCTCAGTTCGTCGAAAATGTTCTCACAGTCCGCCCGATTCCGATAGAGTTGTGCTGCCTTCCCCGCAATAGACGCTCATAAGTCAACGATCAAAATTTATCGTCGCAATTTCAATGGGTATCGCCTCGATGCCGATACAGGCTCTCACAGGCAAAGTGGTCTTCATACCAGAAGGTAATTTTTCTGAAACTGCCGTTCAGCGTGGGGCGAAGGCGTCAAAGGAGCAATGCGCAAAGGTTGCAAACGCCGTGTGGGCGGACGCGGACTCCGATCACGCCGAATGCCTGAGGTATTGAATGGCCAGGTTTGGCGGCTCGGCGGAAAACACACCGGTTGTGTTCTTTCACGGCGACGTGCGGCCCGGTTCGGGCAGAACCAGCAAAACGTACTTGGCTCAAACCGACGAGAAGCTACAACGCGATGCTGACGCCAACGCAAAGCTGCTTGGCACACCCTACATTTTCTTCGCGCGACCGGGTACATATGGATCATCAGGTGAACATATGCAACGACGACGGCCCGCAGGGGCCCGATTGATTAACGTCGCACTCGACAAAACTAAACGACGGCATGGCATCGAGAAATTTGTGTTGTCCAGGCAGAGTGGCGGCGGACATGTCACGTCTTCATTGCTCTCCTATCGATCCGACGTAACGTGCGCCGTTCCTACCTCAGCCGGATCGTCTCCACGCATTCTGCAGATGCTCAAAGGACGGACTAGAGACTCGACGGGTTATAGCGACGCTTACGAACCAACCGAGCATCTAACCAAGAACCGCATGGCACCCGACCTGCGCGTGTTTGTTGTGGGGAACCCGCCAGACACTAATGTGCCGTGGCAATCGCAAACAATCCTGACGACCAAGCTCCGCGAGATTGGCGTGCCTGCGGAAACCATTCAAGCGGAGGGCACCGGCTCACAAGTGCACGGCTTGAGCGTTTCCAGCGGCGGGATTGCAAGCTGGTGCGCTCAAGTTTGTCAACCAGCGAAATTCTGACTAGTTCAGTCGGATTGCGTGGGTAAGGGATACGTACATTGCAACTGTCCCGTTCTTGACGGCACTTCGCCCATTTACGCATCCCTAAGTGGCGTTAGGGAAACGCTGAGTAAATCAAATTTCATGCCACTCCGGCGAAGGCAGGTACCCACGCCCTAGCAAAATTAATGAGTTGCAGCTGCCATGGATCCCGACCTTCGTCGGGGTAGCTATTTACTCAGCGTTTCCTTAATTTAGGATCACACGAATCGCCTCACGTTAATAACCCGCTGTCCGTAAGAACGCCAGACACCGCCCGCTCGTTGTAACGCCGCACCACGCACACACACGTCATACGCGCCGCGTCGAGCCCCGCCAAACTCTGCAACGGCCACCACTGGCGTATCGCCTTCTAGCGGTCGCGTTGATTGCACGACCGGCCCGATAGCGAGCGCTGTGTCTGCTCTCACGAACACCGGGATGCGCTCAAGATCGTAGTTGAGGGTGATGACTTCACCGCCCTCAATGTGCATGCCGCTCCACAGCTCAAACCAGCCGCCGGGGTGCTCGGGCAGATAGCCTTCGACGTCGCCTTCTACGTTGAGCACAGGCATGACGATGAGCTGCGGGCCGCAGTAAAACTGTTGTTCGAAGGCTCGCGCGATGCGATCATCGGGATGCATCAGTGCCATGGAGCGCATAACCGGCAGGCCCGTTTTGACGGCATGGTCGCACGCACCACGAAGGTAGGGCAAGAGCTTGTAGCGAATCTCGAAAAACTCGCGGGCGATGCGTTCAATTTTTTTGCCAAAACACCACGGCTCGCGCGCGCCGATGCCGTGAATGCGAAAGTGTGACGCGAACACGGCTGCCTGCACCCAGCGCAGATACAGCGCGGGTTCGGGTTGCGTTGCGCCGTAAAAACCACCTGCGTCGGTAGCGTGAAACGGCGTACCGGAATGACCGTGATTCATGCCGGCGCGCAGGCTGTTGGCGAGGCCTTCCCAATCGCTTTGCGGGTCGCCGCCCCATTGCACGGGATGACGCTGCGAGCCGATCCACGCGGCGCGACCCCATACGCACGCCTCGTCGCCATAAGCGTTGCGTGATGCCTCAAACACGCATTGGTTGTAGAGGTGCGCGTTGACGTTGTGAACGCGTGCACCGGTGTCGCCGTTGTGAGCGAGCGCGTCATGCGGCACCTGTTCACCGAAGTCGCTTTTGATGGTGTCAACACCGAGTTCCCACAATTTTTTGTGTTCGTCGCGCCACCATGCGTAGGCCGCGGGGTTGGTGAAATCGACGAGACCCGATGGCGGAAGGGGTGTAAGCGTCGGGCCGAATGGCGTGGTTTTTTTGCCCGTATCCCAATGGTAAATCAGCTCGGAACCGTCGGCATTTTTGAGGAAATAGCTGTTCTGAACGTAGGTGCGATAGGCGGGATGATGAACCGAGACGAGTGGATATTCCCACGCGCATACTTTGTAGTCGAGCGCTTTGAGTTCACCCATCACGCGCTTTGGATCGGGGTAGCGTGTCGGATCAAAATTGAAGTGGAATCGCGTCGGTGTGTCTTGCCACGCGCGGCCATCAAACGTGATGACATCGACCGGAAATTTGCGCGCGCGGAACTCTCGCGCAGTGCTCAAAATATCGGCCTCGTCCTTGTAATATGCGCGGCTGATCCATACGCCGAGCGACCACAGCGGCACGTTTGCGGGCTTGCCGGTAATGCGCTGATAACCAGCAATCACCTGCTCAGGCGTGTCGCCTGCGAATAAAAATAAATCAAGTTGCGGTTCGTCCGTGACGACCACGTAGCTGCGGTTTGACCATTGCGCATGTCCCGCGCCTTGCGCAACGTCAACCGTGGTGTGGGCAAGAATTCCCCAGCAGCCGTTCGGCGTAATCGCCCACGCGAACGGCGTGTTTTTGTAGCTCAAATCGGTGTTGACACCGAGGGCGTCTTCCACACGAGAACTGACTAGCTGTCCGCGTTTGTTGAGTGCGCCTCCTTTTTCACCGAGACCGTACACCGGCGTATCCGATGCCAGCGCAAATGCGGCAACCGCTTGCGTGGACGTCAATCCAAACGCCGGTAGTCGCGTGGCTTCCAGCGGTTTCGCCATGCCGCGAAACTGCTCATCAGTGATGCTCGCTAGCAGTGTTTTGCCCTTGAAGCGCAGCGATAAATTCAGTGCGTGCGACGCGTCACTTGCAAGCGTTAACGTCGCACGTCCTGACTTGATTTTGAGCGACGTTGCGCCGCGCTCTGCCGTTACCGATTCCGCCTCCGCGTGCGCAACCACCAAACCGTAGTCCGGCTTGCTAATGGGGTTGACGCGCAACCGAAAAATACCTGTGCCGTAACTCTCAACCGACATCGTCACCGAGCTGCCGTCGAGCGTAATGGCGTTGACTTCATTGGCGGGAGTGTCGCCCGGGGTGAGTGAAATCAGGCGGTCAAACTGTGTGAAATCCATCGTAAGTTCTGTGCGTGACTCAATAAGCGGCGGTGGGCGCGACCAGTGTCGGGGCTTCAGACATGGGCACATCGCTACAGAGCTCGCGAATGCGTTGCAATCCCGTTTTGGCAGCCCCCATCAGCAAGCCTAAATCGCTGGCGTGGGAGACGAAACTAAAGCCGATGGAGTGTGCCCAATTGATCTGTTCGGGTGTGGCGAGCACCGTGCCCAGTGGCGTGCCGGCGCGGCGACAAAAACTAGCGACTTCGGTCATCATTTCTCTGACTTGCGGATGATTCACGTCGCCACCGTGGCCGAGTGCAATCGACAAATCCCCCGGCCCGACAAAGAGGCCATCAACCCCCGGAACGCCTGCAATCTGCATCGCAGCGGCCATCGCTTGCGGTGTTTCAAGCTGTGCGATCACGCACACTTCCTGATTTACGCGCTCGACGTAATCAGGAATGGTGTTGTAGCGACTGGCCCGATGCATGCGCGCGAAACCGCGATCACCGAATGGCGGATAGCGGCAGGCGCGCGCCAGCTCGTGGGCTTCGGCCACGGTGTTGACCATCGGGAAGAGCAGCGACATCGCCCCCATGTCGAGCGCAAATTTGATCTGCGTTTTGTCGTGCGAGGCCATGCGCACCAAGGGCACGGTTTTGGACTCCGCGGTAGCTTGCAACAGCGCGTGTAGGCCGTAGGTTTGCGCGGTGGAATGCTCGATGTCGAGCACCAGATAATCGTAGCCAACGTTGGCCATCAGCTCGGCCATGACGGGCGAGCCCGACATAAACCAACCGCCAGTGAGTTGGTTGCGCTTGAGTAGGGCGTGTTTGAGGGGGTTGTGGAGTGCCATGATGCCTACATTCAAAAAATGGTGGGTTCAGGCAGCAATTCTGCACCTTGTAAAAAGTCAAAATCCGCACCCTCGTCAGCCTGCGTGACATGCTGCTGATAGAGCGCGGCGTAGCTGCGGTTGTAGCGCAGCGTGGCCGGTTTAGCGAGTTTCCATGCGGCGTGGCGAAGGTCTAATTCCGGTTGCGAAACTTGCAGCATGAGGCTGCGGTTTTCCACATCAAGCGCGATCAGGTCGCCCTCGCGCACCAGCGCCAACGCGCCGCCGACTGCGGCTTCCGGGCACACATGCAGCACGCAGGTGCCGTAGTGGGTGCCACTCATGCGCGCGTCCGAGATGCGCACCATGTCGCGCACGCCCTGCTCCAGCAGCTTTTTCGGGATCGGCAGATTGCCCGCCTCCGGCATACCCGGCGCGCCGACCGGGCCGACGTTTTTGAGTACGAGGATCGAATCTTTCGTGACGTTCAAATCTGGCGAATCGATGCGCGCCTGCATATCGGCAAAGTTTTCAAACACCACGGCGGGGCCGGTGTGTTTCAGCAAATGTGCCGACGCTGCGGAAGGCTTCATCACCGCACCGCGCGGCGCGAGGTTTCCAGTGACGACCGCGATGGCTTGCTTGGAGACAGGGCGGTCGAGTGGGCGAATAATTTGAGCGTTGAACACTTTTGCCGCGCTTAAATGTTCGCCCAACGTGTGGCCGGTGACCGTGCCTGTGGTCGTATCCAGATGCGCCTCAATCTGCTTGAGCAAACCCTGCAAGCCACCGGCAAAAAAGAAGTCCTCCATCAACGCCTCGCCTGCTGGCATGATGTTGGCAAGCACCGGAATCGTTTTGTTGTATCGCTCCCACACGTCAAGCGGCAGTTTGATCCCGAGCCGTCCGGCCATCGCGGGCAAATGCACGCAGGCGTTGGTTGATCCGCCAATCGCGAGCACGATTTTCACCGCGTTATGAAAGCTCGCTTCCACGCAAATATCTCGCGGCTTTAGGTCTTCCGTCACCATCGCAACGATCCGCTCGCCGACCTGCGAACACATGCGCGGATGATGTGAGTCCATCGCCGGAATTGACTGCGCGCCGGGCAGCGTGAAGCCCAGCACTTCGGCCACCGCCGTCATCGTCGTGGCCGTGCCTGCCGTGTTGCAGGTGCCAGGGCTGCGCGTCATGCATCCCTCAAGCTCTTGCCAATCGTTGTCGCCAAAGCGGCCCGCACGACGTTCGTTCCAGAACTTCATGGTGTGGGTGCCGGTGCCGACTTTTTGCCCTTGGAAGGATGCGTTTGACGACGCGCCCGCGGGGATAAAGATCGACGGCACGTTGGTTGAAAACGCGCCCATCAACAGCGCGGGTGTGGTCTTGTCGCAACCGCCCATCAGCACCACGCCGTCAATCGGGTGCGAGCGAATGAGCTCCTCAGTTTCCATCGCCAAAAAGTTGCGATACAGCATGGTGGTGGGCTTAACCCACACCTCGCCAAGGCTCATCGCAGGCAGCTCAATCGGCCAGCCGCCAGCGCGCAGCACGCCCTCGCGTACTTTTTGCGCGCGCTCTCGCAAGTGCGAATGGCAGGTCGAAATGTCGCTCCACGTATTGATGATGCCGATGACCGGGCGATCCATGAAATCCGAGCGATTCCAGCCGACCTGAGCGAGTCGCGCGCGGTGCGAAAATGTCCGCATGCCGTCGCCCGCTAGCCAGCGCTGGCTGCGCAATTCGGTGGTGTTTTTTTGTTGGGTCATAGCGGTGGGCGATTGCCAGATCGGCTTTGCTGCATCGTGCAATGAGGATAGCATAAACATCTGTCCAACTCATATAGATGATCTATATGAGTTGGACGGTGTTCGGCAACCCGAGCTTCGGATCAACACGCAGGTATTTAGGTATCACTATGAGCCGCCTCAGCAATCTGTACCCCACTTTACGTGGCAAACACGTGTTCATCACCGGTGGAGCCACGGGCATCGGCGCGGCGCTGGTAGAGAACTTCGTGGCGCAGGGTGCGCTGGTGAGCTTTCTTGACATTGACGACGACGCAGCCAATGCGCTCAAAGTCAATCTCAACGTGCGTGAGCAGCTGCGCTACTGGCATTGCGATATTCGCGATGTTGCGGCGCTGCAATCCACCATCACCACTGCGGCCAGAGCGCACGGCAGCCAGCTCGATGTGTACATCGGCAATGCCGCTAACGACGCGCGCCATGCCTTCGACGAATTGACACCCGAATTTTGGGACAACAATCAGGCGATTAATTTACGCCCGCAAATTTTTGGCGCGCAGGCGGCGGCACGCCTGATGCAACCGGGCGGATCGATCATCACCACTGGCAGCGTGAGCTGGATGCGCCGCCGCGCTGGCTTTGTGAGCTACACCACCAGCAAGGCCGCGATTCATGGTTTCACGCGCACGCTGGCGCAAGAGCTCGGCCCGCGCGGTATTCGCGTTAACTGCGTGGTACCCGGCGCGATCAAGACGCCGAAGCAGATGGCGCAGGTAGTGACGCCAGAGCTCGAACAAGAATTTCTCGACAATCAAGCGCTGAAGTTTCGACTTGACGGCGACGATGTGGTCGCGATGGTGTTATTTCTGGCCAGCGACGATTCGCGCGGTTGCGCGGGTCAGGCGTTTATCGTCGACGGCGGGATTGTGTAAGGCGCGCGCCGCGTCACCCGATCAGGCGCGCAACAACGGCAACAAAAATAGCGCGACGTTGACGAAAAACGCCGCCATCCACACCAGTGAACGCTGGCGCTGTTTGCCGGTGACATACAGCGCGATGTAGATCACGCGCAGCACGATGAAGGCGACCGCCAGCGCGTTCGGCAACCAGCCGATCACGCCGAGCATGTGGCTCACGATGACAGCGGCGGCGAAAAACGGCAGTGCTTCCCAGCAGTTTTCCTGCGCTGACTGCGCCCACTTTTTGAAGCCCTGCTGCTTTGCAATCCAGTCGCGCGGATTGCGGTTGTCGTAGCCACCGTCCTTGTGCGAGACGTTCATGTCGCGGCCTTTGGCTAGACCCGCACAAACAATGGGCATGACGGCGGCGAGCAGGATGCAGAACAGGGCAATGGTCATCAGAAGTTCCGGTCTCTATTGTTAACAACTTATTGCTGGAAGCGTTGCTACATTTGGGCGTAGCGCCATATTGGCAATAACTCGATATTCAGCGTTTTGTGCGCGTGAGCCCAATTTAAACGATGTTTTCACGACAAAGCTGTAGGTAGTCTTTCCTACAACCCCAACGCCGCGATACCCGCTTTGGCGATCTGCACATCTTCCGTTGACTTCACGCCTGAGACGCCCACTGCGCCGACATATTGACCGTCGACCACAATCGGCACGCCGCCTTCGAGCGGCGTCACCGGCGTGACCGACAGAAACGACATGCGACCCTCGTTGACCATCTTTTCGTACACCGCGCTCTCACGACGACCAATCGCCGCCGTGATGGCCTTTTGCGGTCCGATCCAAGCGGACACCGGGGCTGCGCCGTCCAGCCTTTGTAGCCACAGCAAATGCCCACCATCGTCGACAATCGAGATCGTCACCGCCCAATTGTTTTTGACCGCTTCGGCCTCGGCTGCGGCAGCGATCTTTTTTACATCGTCAAGAGTCAGTACGGGTTTGCTCTTCATGTGGTTTTCTCTTTGAGTTTCATTAAGGCAGAATACTTGAGCAGCAGTTGCGCGTTGCTTTCGACGTGCGCCGCGTTCACCGGAATGCAGTCGACGGGGCACACTTCGCGGCATTGCGGCACATCAAAATGGCCCACGCATTCGGTGCATTTAGCGGGATTGATGACATAGATGTCCGCGCCCATCGAAATCGCGTCGTTGGGGCATTCGGGTTCGCACACGTCGCAGTTAATGCACTCGTCGGTAATCATCAGGGCCATAGCTGTATTGTAGGAGCGGCGTAAGCTGCGAACCGCGAACGGGTTACAAGGCGACAGAGGAGACTTAGGTGACGCGTCAACCGTCACTTTAGGAGGGCGGAAATTAGCAAAGTCCCGTTTTTGGCGGTGCCGGTGGGATGCAGTG
>ENA-OFCE01000760-OFCE01000760.1-metagenomes-genome-assembly--contig:-NODE-760-length-19474-cov-4.005716_pt1 | contig 19474 bp, 17 predicted proteins | sample MGYA00153388_OFCE01 | MGnify analysis MGYA00153388
GGGTAAATTTGGCAGCACATTTCGTTATCCTTTGTACAGCAACCCAAACAGCTTTAATCTTCTAACCGGAAGCGACTTCAGTTTCAATGATGTATCGCGGCTTCGACGGAGTGGATTAGGCAACAATTTCAATTCACCTGCAAGCACAGTGACCGACCTGTCGATTTACAGGACGGAACCGCAGGCCACGATAGATGCGCAAGGAGATACGGACCTCATTAACATGGTCATCAGTTTCTAAAACGTGCCTGTACTGGTATGCTCTTAGCATGAAACACACACGTCGATTTGTTTGTCATGCACGGCACAGAATGCAAAGTTCTGCGCTAACAATTGCTTTTTTGTCGCTGATTTCGGCTCTGCCCTTCTCGGCAGTAGCTGGTGCATTTTCTGTATCGCCCGTGCGCATTTACATGCTACCCAGGGAACGTGCGGTTGCTGTAACTGTGGTCAATGAGGGCGACACTGAGGTAGTACTACAAGCCGACCTGAATGTATGGACCCAAAAGGCAGACGGTACAGATGAGCTCAATCCAACGGATGACTTGATCCTGTCGCCGCCCATCATCAAGCTTGCGCCAAATTCGCGCCAGGTGGTGCGACTGGCATTGCTCAAACCCGCTGATGCCAGTCGTCAGCTTACTTACCGCATGATCATGCGCGAAGTACCCGAAGCAGTGGCCATGGTCGACAGAACCGTTCAGTTACCCGTCGCACTAGCCCTGTCCATGCCCGTATTCATCACACCCCCACCAGCCAAACGCATCGTGGACTGCGTTGCCGCACCCAATCTGACTGTAAGGTGTGCAAACAGTGGTACTGCTTACGCACAGGTGCGTGAGATTCAGCTCAAAAGAGGCACCGTAACGCTGGCACGTTTTGAAGGTGGAACTTACATATTGCCAGGTGCTCAAAAGGTTATTAGTCTTAAGGGAGAGTCTGGCCTGACCTCTGGCGCCGCGCAAATGAGCGTGAGCTTTGATGATGGCAAGTCCCAAATTTTTGAAGTGATGTTGCCATGACCGCTACGCCTACAGTCAAATTTTATATTTTTGTGATGTAAACGTCTGGCTTACGTCATGAAATCATCGTGCTTTCTTATTCAATTCACACTCTTACGCTACTGCCGCTGACATGCAGTTTTATTTTGTTGTCAAGCAACTCCCTCGTATTTGCAGAAACGGCACCCTCATCTGTGCTGCGCCCAGACAGTGCGCCCATCAAGTTGGCTGCGCCGCCAGGACTCGCCGGCGCAAGCGCTGACAATTCCCGGCCAGATACGCCAACGATACCGCGCAGATTACAACAGCCTGCTTCCGTCGAAAGTAGCGCAAATCGCATCCAGCAGTTGCCGCTGGAAGTCAGCATCAATGGCGAAGAGGTCGGCAGCTGGGTTTTATTAGAGCGAGATGGAACACTTTTTGCACCCGTCGATGCGTTTGCCGAATGGCGTATCAACCGCCGACCAAACGCAGAACCGATGGTATACCAAGGGCGGCAATGGTATGCACTGTCATCCGTGCCAGGTTTTGAATCAAAGCGAAATTTCAGCAACCAGTCGGTTGAGCTGAAATTTTCGCCGCAGGCTTTCGCGTCGACCCGGTTGACGCCGCCCGCATCCGAGCGTTTGGCACTGACAACACCGGCGCTGAGTGGCTTTGCCAATTACGACATCAGCTACACATACGCGGGAGCGAGCGGCTCCGCAGCGACAAACGACATGGGCGTCCTGCTGGAGCTTGGTGTTTCCAGTGGGTGGGGTGTACTGACCAGCACTTACAGCGGTCGCAGCCTTCTCAGCCGGGATCCGCTGACCCCCAGAAGCGTAGTTCGGCTGGAGACCACCTTTACCCGTGACTTGCCTGACAAAAATCTCACGCTGCGGCTGGGCGACAGCGCGACGCGCAGCAGCAACCTGGGGCGTTCGTTTTTCTTTGGTGGCTTTCAGTTGAATCGAAACTTTGGTTTGACCCCGGGTTTTATTTCACAGCCACTGCCTGTGCTCGCTGGTATTTCAGGCGGGCCCAGCACCGTTGAGCTTTACATCAACGATGTGTTGCGTCAAACATCGCGGGTACCAGCGGGTCCTTTTTCAATTGACAATTTTCCTCAATTGACAGGCAGCGGGCAGGCTCGGGTGGTGGTACGTGATGCACTGGGGCGGGAAAGCGTGCTGGCGCAAAACTTTTTCAGCCGGGCAGAGTTGCTGGAGCAGGGCCTGAGCGACTGGAGCGTGGCGGGGGGTGCCTTGCGCAACAATCTGGGCGCCAAAAACGCCGACTACGGCCAACCCTTTTTATCCGGGCTTTGGCGCTATGGCGTCAATAAACAACTGACAACAGAAGCAAATGCAGAGCTCGGGCGCGTGACGCAAAGCGCTGGTTTAGGCGTAGCAACCGCTCTACCCTTTACCATCCTTGGCCAGGCCGGGCTAGCCGCTAGCAATGATGCCAATACCGGACGCGGCAGCAAGTATCTGGTCGGGCTAGAGCACACAGGACTGCGCCAAAGTTTCAGCCTGCGGATTGAAGGCGCATCGCGGGGTTATCGACAAATCGGGCAAGAAATCAATTCACTGCCTTTCAAGCGTCAACTGTCGGCCAGCTACAACTACGCGTCCCAGAAGTTCGGGTCTGTGGGACTTGGCTACGCACGTGTCAACAGCTTTGACTTGGGCGCACTGACCACCTACAGTGCCAGTTATTCGATGCGCATCGGTGCGCGTTCGTCCTTGTCTTTGAATGCAGTGCATGTCAATGGCCTGAGTGGTGGTACCGCCAGCAGCACTTCATTTGGCGTGAATCTGGTGGTACCGCTGGAAAACCAGGTTGCGGTTGCCAGTGGATTATCGTACCGCGCTGGCCAGACCGATGGCTTTGTCAGTGCCAGCCAGGGCCTTGCTGGCGACACCGGTTTTAGCTGGCGCACACAAGCTGGTCAACGCAGCAATCAGATCTACTCTGAAGGGGGCCTTAACTACCAGGGCAACCGCAGTTTGATCTCTGCAGATGTGAACGCCACAGGCTCACAACGATCGGTACGGCTGGGGGCGCAAGGCGGCTTGGTGGCGATTGACAGCCAGTTGTTTGCAACACGTCGTGTGTCGGGCAGTTATGCGCTGGTAGAAGTTCCTGGGTATGCCGACGTGGGGGTGGGTTTTAACGGCAGGGTACTGGCCCGCACCAACGCCGACGGCAAAGCACTGGTGCCTGGCCTGCAGCCCTACGCGGTCAACTCCATCCGGCTAGACCCGGCCGAGTTACCCATCAGCGCCGAGCTGGACAGCATCGAACAGACCGCAGTGCCAGGAAACCGCAACGGCGTCATCATCAGGTTTCCGGTGCGAACCGGCCGCGGTGCGTTGATCAAAATTGTGTTCGACGATGACCAGCCAGCGCCTGCTGGCGCAGAGCTTGAATTGGTGGGTGACAAACAGGAGTTTTTTGTGGCCCGTCGGGGCGAGGCTTTTGTCACCGGACTGCAGCCGAGTAACCAGCTTCGCCTAAAGTGGCTTGACAGAAGTTGCGTTTTGACGGTTGTTCTTGAGCCCGCCGTCAGCCAGGACGACATTGCTCGCGTGGGCCCTCTTAAATGTTCTGGAGTGATCCGATGAAACGATTTCTTTTCAAGTTGTTACCCATCACAGGGATGTTCATCACTTGGGGTACTGCGCATGCGGTGATTTGCAGCATCAGCGCGACTTCAATGCCACTGTCGACGGTTTATTTGGCGCCGGCAGCTACTCAAACTTACACAGGAACCATTAGCGGCAATTGCACGCCAGAAGCATTAGAAGTAGGTACTCGGCCCTACATATACATCGGAATAGACCAAGGTAATCCACCAGCAGGACGCGCTATGGTGCGCCAAAATGGTGCAGACTTACTTAACTATCAAATTTACAGGGACGTTGGCTTAACCAACATCTGGAATGAGGCTGCAGCTGCTAATAATGGGCCTGGTGGAGTTTCATACAGAATGGCCACTGGCGTCGCTAACACTGCACAGGCATTTGGCCCCTATTCCTACTACCTGAATATTCCTGCAGGGCAAACCACCAACCCCGCAGGAATTTATAACGACAGCGCAGTTACTGCAACTATCCGGCTAAGCACCAATACTGGTCTAGCCACTGGTGCCGTTATAAATACGGCTGTTTTTTCCGCCAATGCGAGTATTCAGCACTCCTGTTATTTCAGCACCAACCCCTCAACCCTGAATTTAAACTACACGTCCTTTACTGGCACGGCAGTTACGGGCGCATCATCTTTTGCGCTCAGTTGCACTTTCAACTCGCCCTATACCCTGGCAATAGCACCTACCACTGGCACAGCGCTGGGCATAACCTACTCACTGGCCTTAAGCGCGGCTTTGGGCACGGGTACTGCTGCCCCTCAAAATTTCACTGTGACGGGCACGGCTGCTGCTGGCCAGGCCGGCACATGCGCCATCGGCGTGTGCTCAGCCAACAACCCGCACACCGTTACAGTCACGTTTTGACGCACCTTTCTTGCGCCTGGCCAACGGCGCAGGCTGCTAGCGCCCCAGCCATCCCACCAATTGAGCCGTCACCTCTGCCCGCCTGAGCAAATCCATGTGGTTGGTTGCATACGCCGTCCACTGGTTTTGCGGCAAAAAGTTTAGGCAGTGCGGCGCTTCGTCGTGCTGGCCGAGGGCACTGCGCAGGGGCACCAAGCCGTCACCGATCAATGCGTCCTTCACAGGGCTGGATGCGCCTGACGTGGTGGCCGCCACGGTAAAGCAGTTCACGTCAACGGGCAGCGGCAATGGTTCACGCGAGTCGGGTGAACGCTCAAACCTGTCTTTGCCCAGCCAGCTTGATGCCAGCACATGGCCATAACGCAGGTCTGTGATGCCGCTGCTGCGGATTTGGCCAATCGCGGCGAAAGGCTTGGTCACCAGGTTGCTGCCCAGAGTTCTGTCAATCCAGTTGCCGACCCGCTCCAGCGGTGCGCCGTGGTGCGGCGTGCCTAAAAAAACAATGTTTTTCAGCTTGCTGCGCCAAGCCATGCCTGACTGCTCAGCAACCTGGCAGGCGCTGCGGCTGACCAGCCCACCCATGCTGTGAACCAGCAGAGTCAAGTCTTCAATTGGTTGCGGCCAGGCTTGCAGCAGTTGCTCAAGCAGTCCGGCAAATTGCTGGCCATTGACTGACGTGTGCAGCCCCGTGTTGTAGTGCAAGTAGACCGGGGTATAACCCAGCTCTTTAGCCAGCACATCGGCATGGTTGTACTGACTTGAAGTCCACTGCAAATCATTCATGCACAGCCCATGCAACACCACCAGTAGCTTGCCAGTCGATTGCGGCAAACGCTGGGCCAGCGCGGTTTTTTCAAGCTGCAAGGTCTTGCCTTCATGGCGAAAACTCATGCTGATGGTCAATGGATTGGCTGTTGCCAGCAGCTGGTCACCCAGCACGCCATTGATGGCTGACAGTAGGGTTTCGCGCTCGGGAGACGAGCTAGGTGCACCAAAGCGTTGGGTGATCAGCGGCACAGCTTTGGTCAAAGCCGCATTGACTGTGCCCCCCGCCAGCCGCGTGACCCCTTTGATGCCGCCATACACCAGCCCGGTGATACCGCTGGGCTTGACCCCACTGCTGCCCGGTGCCGCGTCAACGAACTTGGCGCCCAGACGCCCAAATGGCGTGGCCACCGCTTTGTACACATTGCCCTGCACGCTTTCAGCCAGCCCTGTCACTCCCAGCACGCCCTGGGTAGCCAACTGGCTCAAGCCCTGAATGTCTGACACATGCAGGTAGGTGGGTAGTTTGTTCAGTTGGTCGAGCAGAGTAGGTTTGGGCATGCCCTTATTGTGTCGGCATCGTGCCCAATGCACCAGCCTTGCGGCGTTGGGATTGGCTTTTTGCAACGGCTACACGCTCAGCCTCTTGTACCTTGACTTTTTTATGCTCAGCCGTCTGCTCGACGCAGTAAGCCAGCAACTCGTCAAGTTCATTTGATTTGTCAAAAATCGCATCAGCGCCAAGCTCGGCTGCGCGCTTGCGAACTTCGGGCGTAGCGTAGTTGGTCAGCAATACTACTTTTTGATACGGCTCCCGGTTGCGGCACCCGCTGAGTACAGCCAAGCCGCTGCCTTCCAATAATAAAAGATCAACAATTGCCAGATGCCAGTGGCCGTCATGCAGAGACAACCAGCGAGCAGCTTCGGCCTGGGTTGCGCCGCAACCCATGACCCGAACTTCAGTGATTTCCTGCAGGGTTTCGATCAGGTTGGTCAGGATGGTGGCGTTGTCTTCTGCAAGATAGGTGATAAGTGCCATGGCTGATTTCTGGTGAATAAGGGCTGACCGGTCAGCGAACACCGCAGAATCGACACCCTTTGACAGTCACTTTAAACTGGCGAATAGCCGCGGCTGCCAGTCACCAGCGCGCTTTACAGTAGGACGGCACAGGCTTGACACCAGCTTACGCCTGCTATGTATTTAATAGCTGTTTGCGCCCGAATTTATTGGTCTGGAGGCCTAAAACATACCCAAAAACGGCCCAAAATCGACTAAAACCGTCTTGTGAAGTTCAAACGCCGGTGACAAACAGCGAATAATCACCCAAATCTGACGTTTTTTACCTGCCAAATACGGGTTTTGACCAATAGATACCGGCGCAAGCAGCTATTATTTATATAGCATTTAAAAGCCTTCATGCGGCATCAAGTAGCGCCACTGGCCGACGGGCAAGTGGCCCAGGTTGACCCGGCCAATCCGCACCCGCTTCAAGCCCGTCACATACAAACCAACCTGCTCACACATGCGGCGAATCTGGCGTTTTTTGCCTTCCTTAAGCACGAATCGCAGCTGCTCCGGGTTTTGCCAGCTTACTTGCGCGGGCTTGAGCGGCTGGCCATCCAGGCTCAGGCCATGGCACAGCAGTTTGAGCTTTTCTGGGTCAAACAGCGCTTGCACATTGTTGTTTTCACCCCGCAAGTCACCCAGACTCACCCGCACCAGGTACTCTTTTTCCATCTCCGAGTCTTCGCCAATCAGTTGCCTGGCAATGCGCCCATCCTGAGTGAGCACCAACAAGCCAATTGAATCAATGTCCAGCCGCCCGGCCGGAGCCAGCCCGCGCAGCTGCTCGAAGCCCCAGCGCATACGGCTGTTGCATTCAGCCCACCGGTTTCCGGGCTGAATGAGCGCTACCGCAGGCTCGTGACCGTCTTCCGCCTGGCCGCTGACATAACCCACCGGCTTATTGATCAAAATCGTGACCTGCTGCTTTTGCTGCTGCTCGGCAGCGCGGTCAATTTCAATGCGCGCATTGGTAGCCACCGGCTGACCCATCACCGCAGGCTGCCCATCAACGCGTACCCAGCCTTGTTCAATCCACGCGTCGGCCTCACGCCGCGAGCAAAGGCCCAACTCGGCCATGCGCTTGTTCAGGCGGATGGTCAAAGGCGAGCCGTCTGGGTTTGAGGTCGAAATGGATTTAGGGACGCGGACGGCAGTGGGTTTGATAGGATCTTGCATTTGCTATTTATTTAGGAGCTGCTTACGCCCGTACTTATTGGGCTAAAGGCCTGTTTTATAGATGAAAAGAGCCTCAATCAGGCAATTTTTACTGTTTTCAAGCGTTCACCAGCCTGTACCCCACCGCCGTCTCAGTCAACAGGTGCTGCGGCTGGGTCGGGTCAACTTCGAGCTTTTGCCGCAAGTGGCCCATATAAATGCGCAGGTAGTGGCTTTGGTCGATGTGTGAGGGGCCCCAGACTTCACGTAGCAACTGGCGGTGCGTCAGTACGCGGCCTGCGTTGGCCATCAATACGCTCAGCAGGCGGTATTCAATGGGGGTCAGGTGAACTTCCTGGCCAGCGCGGCGTGCGATGCGGGCGGTACGGTCTACCGCCACCTCGCCAAATTTAAAAATCGGGTCTTCTTCATGCGCAGCACCATCGCCTGCTGCATTACGCGGGCGGCGCAGGTTAGCGCGCACCCGGGCCAGCAGTTCGCCCACGCCGAAGGGTTTGGTCAGGTAATCGTCTGCGCCTGCATCCAGCGCGGCGATTTTCTCTAGCTCATCACTGCGAGCCGACAACACGATGATGGGCACACCCGACCAGCCGCGCACGTCGCGAATCACGTCCAGGCCGTCGCCATCAGGCAAGCCCAAATCCAGAACCAGTAAGTCGGGTTTGCGCGTACCGGCTTCAATCAGGCCTTTTTTGGCGGTGTCTGCTTCATGCACTTGCCAGCCTTCGGCCTCAAGCGCGCTGCGTACAAAGCGGCGTATTTGGGGTTCGTCTTCGACGATGACGACTGTGGGGCTGGGCATGCCTTGAGTTTAGGGTTGTTCCAGCACTGGCGGCGCACGTCTTGGCAATGTCACTTTGAACTCTGCCCCACCACCAGCAGCATTGGCAGCGCTGATCTGTCCCCGGTGTGCGTCAACCACGGCTTTGCAAATCGCCAGCCCCAGCCCAACGCCGGGCGTGGCGGATTCAACTTCACCGCGTGTGAACTTGTCAAACAGTTCGGCCTCACGGCCCTTCAGGGTTGGCGGCAGGCCGGGCCCGTGGTCACGCACGCTGAAGACCAGCTTGTCAACGGTCACACTGGCACTGACCAGGATGGGCGCAGCACCATATTTTGCGGCGTTCTCCAGCAGGTTAACCAGCACCCTCTCCATGAGTACCGCATCAAACTCAACCAGCGGCAAATCTGCGGGTACATCGGCTTGCACCGCCAGCCCGTGCAGCGCATGCTGCGCAGCGCGAATGCTGCTTCCCACAACTTCCTGCGGCGACTGCCAGTCTTTTCGCAGGTTGACGCTGCCGTTTTGCAGCCGCGCCATGTCCAGCAGGTTAGTGACTAAAGCGCTCAATTGGCGTGCCTGCGCTGTCATGGCACTGGCAACGTCTGCTTGGGCAGCCGGCAGCGGCGGTGATGCGCGCTCTAGCGATTCAGCCAGCCCGATCAAGGCTGTGAGCGGAGTGCGCACGTCATGCGAGATGGCGGCGAGCAGCGTGCTTTTCAGGCGTTCAGACTCCATCTGTACCAGCGACTGCTGGGCAATTTCTACGTAGTGCACACGCTCAAGCGCAATGGCGATTTGCCGGGCCAGCGTGTCGAGTTGCTGCACTTGCTCCGGGATCAACAACCAGCGCGGTTTGGCTGGTTTTAATGCAAGCACGCCGCGGCATCGCATGGTGGCCTTCAAAGGCAAATAGTGCCAGGCCTGCGCCGACAGGGTTGCCGTGTTCAGACCTGCAGGCTGCCCATTGCGAAAAGCCCAGTCGGCCACGCTGGCATCAAAATCATTTGGCGTCTTTGTAGCAAGCGCCAGCTGATCTTTCTCGTCCATTGCCAACACCACAGCCTGACCGCCAAAATCACGCTGTAATGCGGCCTGCCCCAGCTCAACGACTTGGGTTGTGACCAGCGCGGCTGACAAGTCTCGCGTCAGGGCAAACAGTGACTGTGCGCGGCGTTCGCGGCTGCTTGAAATGCGCGCCTGAAATCGCAGGCCTGCTGTGAGCTGCCCGGTGATCAAGCCTACCGCCAGCATGACAGCAAACATGAACAGATACTGAACATCACTGACGGCAAACGAAAACCGTGGTACGACAAAAAAGAAGTCAAACGCCGCCACATTCAGCACGGCTGCCAGTGCCGCCGGGCCGCGTCCGAGTTTGACGGCTACCAGCACAGTCGCCAACAAAAACAGCATGACGATATTGGCCAGGTCAAACACGCTGTGCAGCGGGAAAGCCAGCAGCGTGACCGCCACCACCGCCGCTGTGGCCCAGGCATACCGGGGCAAGCTGGCCTGCCAGGCGCTGACGTCTACGTCGTCTGGTGTGGTTTTGCTTGCGGTGGCTAATTTGCGCGCACTGTCCGCCTGACCAATTTCAACAATGGTCAAAGTAGGCGCAAGCCGGGCAATGCGTCGCGTGGTGGCACGGCCCTTCCAAAATTCTGACCACGGCGTCAAGTGTGTGCGGCCCATCACCAACGTGGCGCAGTTCAAAGCTTGCGCTTGTTCAACCAACGCTAGCGCTGCATCTGAATTTGTTAAGACCGCAGTGGATGCACCCAGCTCTTCGGCCAACTTGATGACAGCCAAAATTCTGTCGCGGGCAGGCGCATTCAAGCGTTGCAACTCAGGCGTTTCAACATACGCAGCATGCCAGCGCACATTGAGCTGCCCCGCCAGCCGTGCCGCAGCACGCACCGCTTGCTCACTGCCCTCGCTCGGCCCAATGCCCACCAACAGTGTGCCCTCGGTGTTCCACACGCTGCCAATGGATTTTTCAACCCGGTAGCTGCGCACGTCGTCTTCAACGTGTTCCGCCGTGCGGCGCAGCGCGATTTCGCGTAGCGCAATCAAGTTGCCTTTGCGAAAGAAGTTTTGCGCCGCGCGCTCGGCTTGTTGGGGCAAATAAACCTTGCCCGCTTTCAATCGCCCTAAAAGCTCATCAGGTGTGATGTCAATCAGAATCAGCTCGTCGGCATCGTCGAGTACGGTGTCGGGCACCGTCTCATGCACCCGCACGCCAGTGATGGAACCGACGGTGCCGTTCAAACTTTCAAGGTGCTGCACATTGAGTGCTGACCAGACATCAATGCCCGCGTCCAGCAGCTCCTGCACGTCTTGCCAGCGCTTGGCATGGCGTGAGCCGTCTACATTGCTGTGCGCCAGTTCATCAACCATGAGAACTTGTGGTTTGCGCGCCAATGCACCGTCAAGGTCAAACTCTTTCAGGCTCTTGCCGCGATACGGAACATCTTTGAGCGGCAGTTGCTCCAGCCCCGCAAGCAAGTCAGCTGTTTCACTTCGGCCATGCGTTTCGACCACACCTATCAATACCGCCTTGCCAAGCTTTTTTTCACGTTGCGCAGCAGCCAGCATGGCGAAGGTTTTGCCGACGCCCGCATTCGCGCCAAAGTAAATACGCAGCTTGCCACGCGCGGCGCGCTCTTCACTGCCCCGCAGCTGGGCCAGCAGTTTGTCAGGGTCGGGGCGGGTGGCTGGTGAGCTTGCCATCAGCGCAGTTTATCCAGCTCCAAATTCAGCTTGAGAACATTCACGCGCGGCTCGCCCAGCACACCCAGCCAAGGCGTTTCAGTTTGCGCATTGACCAGCGCCTGGACTTTGTCACTTGGCAAACCACGCGCTTTGGCCACGCGGTTGACCTGGTAGTTGGCAGCAGCCGGGCTGATGTGTGGATCCAGGCCACTGGCGGATGCGGTGACAAGGTCAACAGGCACGCGCTGTGTGTTACCCGGGTCAGCAGCGCGTAGCGCCTCGATACGGCCCTTAACAGCATCGGTCAGCGCCGGATTCAACGGACCCTGATTCGAGCCGCTGGAAGCTGATGCGTTGTAGGGCATCGGGCTAGTTGCAGATGGGCGACCCCAAAAGTGTGTGGGGCCAGTAAAGTTTTGCCCAATCAACTCTGACCCAACCGCCTTGCCGTCTCGCGTGATGATGCTGCCGCCCGCTTGTGTGGGGAAGAGCGATTGCGCAACACCGGTGACCAACAGCGGGTAAGCCACGCCAGTCATGAGCGTGAGGATAAAAAATAAGACCAGCGCGGGGCGAATGATGTTTTTCATGAGAGTTCCTAAAGTTTTAAGCCACGCCAATGGCCACCAGCAAGACGTCAATCGCCTTGATGCCAATGAACGGCACGACCAGGCCGCCCAAGCCGTAAATCAGCAGATTGCGGCGCAGCAGCGCAGCTGCACCAATCGCGCGGTACTTCACGCCCTTGAGCGCCAGCGGAATCAGCACCACAATGATCAGCGCATTAAAAATAACTGCTGACAAGATGGCTGATGAGGGGCTGCCGAGTTGCATCACATTCAAAGCGCTCAGTTGCGGGTAAGTCGTCACAAAAATTGCGGGGATGATGGCAAAGTACTTGGCGACGTCGTTGGCGATTGAAAACGTGGTGAGCGAGCCGCGCGTCATGAGCAGGGCCTTGCCCGTTTCAACAATCTCCAGCAGTTTGGTGGGGTTGGAATCCAGGTCGACCATATTGCCAGCCTCTTTGGCGGCCTGCGTGCCGCTGTTCATGGCCACGGCCACGTCAGCTTGTGCCAGGGCCGGTGCATCGTTGGTGCCGTCGCCCGTCATGGCCACCAGGCGGCCTTCGCTTTGGTATTGGCGAATCAGCTTGAGCTTGTCTTCAGGCGTGGCCTCGGCCAAGAAATCATCCACACCCGCTTCGGCAGCAATCGCCGCGGCGGTCAGTTTGTTGTCGCCGGTAATCATCACGGTTTTGATGCCCATGCGGCGCAGCTCGCCAAAGCGTTCTTTGATGCCGGTTTTAACAATATCCTTGAGTTCCACAATGCCCAGCACCCGGTTGCCATCGGCTACCGCCAGTGGCGTGCTGCCGCGCCGCGACACATCATCAGATGCTCGCATCACCTCTGGCGATACCGTGCCGCCCAGCGATTCAACATACTTGCGAATCGCGTCCACCGCACCTTTGCGCAGATGCCGGGTTGTACCGTCGATGCTCACCAAATCGACACCACTCATGCGGGTTTGGGCCGTGAAAGGCACATCATGGTTCGTACCGAACGCCTCCACAACTGCTCCCGTTCGCTGAGCCAACACCACAATACTGCGGCCCTCGGGTGTTTCGTCAGTCATGGACGCCTGCATGGCGCAAGCGGCCAGCTGCGCATCGGTAATTCCGGGCGCTGGTAAAAATGCCGAGGCTTGACGATTGCCGTGGGTAATGGTTCCGGTTTTGTCCAGCATCAACACATCCACATCACCCGCAGCTTCTACCGCCCTGCCCGAAGTGGCAATCACGTTGGCCTGCATCATGCGGCTCATGCCTGCCACACCCACGGCTGACAGCAAGCCGCCAATCGTGGTGGGAATCAAGCACACCAACAGCGCAATCAGTGCAGTGATGCTGACCACGGTGCCCGCGCCTGAGGCGCCGACGCTGAAGATTGAGAACGGTAGCAGCGTGACAGTCACGACCAAAAACACAATGGTCAGCGCTACCAGCAAAATCGTCAGCGCAATTTCATTCGGCGTTTTTGTGCGTTTGGCACCTTCCACCATGCTGATCATGCGGTCTAAAAACGACTCGCCCGGATTCACCGTGATGCGCACCACCAGCCAGTCAGACAGCACCCGCGTGCCGCCAGTGACCGATGAAAAATCACCACCCGACTCACGTACTACAGGTGCAGATTCGCCGGTAATGGCGCTCTCATCGACCGTAGCCACACCTTCAATGACTTCACCATCGAGCGCGATCATGTCGCCTGTTTCAATAAAAATCACATCGCCTTTGCGCAGGTTTTCAGCTTGGTCAGGCAACCATGTCTGGCCATAAAAAGTGGCGTGTGACTTGTCTGAAAACTTCTTGGCCCAGGTACTGGTTTTCAAGCTGCGCAGCGATGCCGCTTGGGCTTTGCTGCGGCCTTCAGCCACGGCCTCAGCAAAGTTGGCAAACAGCACGGTGAACCACAGCCACACCGCAATCGTGAGGGTGAAGGCCGCTGTGCCTGTTTTACCGAACAGCTCTTGCACACCCAGCAGCGTCGTCAAAATGCTGCCAATGTAAACCACAAACATCACCGGGTTACGCCACTGGATGTGCGGGCTGAGTTTGACGAACGATTGGCCAATGGCCGGCTTGAGCAGCGCTGGGTCAAACAAGACAGAGTTGGTTTTAATAGTAGTCATGTTCTTCTCGGTTTATTTGGCAGACCAAAGCATCAAATGCTCGACCACAGGCCCGAGCGCCAACGCGGGTACGTAGTTCAGCAACCCCACCATCAACACCGTGCCGATTAATAAAAACACAAACAATGGGCCGTGGGTAGGCATGGTTCCAGCCGTCACGGGCAAGCGCTTTTTACTGGCCAACGCACCGGCAATAGCCAGCACCGGCAAGATCACGCCAAACCGGCCCAGCCACATGGCAATGCCCAACAACGTGTTGTAAAACGGCGTGTTGGCAGACAAGCCTGCAAAGGCACTGCCGTTGTTGTTGGCAGCCGATGTGAGTGCATATAAAATTTCTGAAAAACCGTGCGGGCCAGGGTTGGCGATGCCCGCTTTACCCGCCCCCGACATCACAGCCAGCGCGGTGCCAGCCAGCACCAATATTGGCGTGATCAAAATCGCCACCGACACCAGCTTCATTTCATGGGCTTCGATTTTTTTGCCCAGGTATTCAGGGGTGCGGCCAATCATCAGGCCCGCAATAAACACCGCCAAGATAGCGAAGATCAACATGCCGTACAAGCCGGTGCCGACTCCGCCAAAAACCACTTCACCCAGCTGCATCATCACCATGGGCACCATGCCGCCCAGCGGTGTGAAAGAGTCATGCATGGCGTTGACCGCGCCGCAAGATGCGGCAGTAGTGATGACTGCAAACAGGGCAGAGGCAGTGATGCCGAAGCGGGTTTCCTTGCCTTCCATGTTGCCGCCCGACTGCATGGCACTAACCGTCTGGTCAACCCCCAGTGCAGGCAAAAGCGGGTTGCCAATTTGCTCGGCGGGCATGATGGCCACGACAGCAATGACGAACATCACCGTCATGGCCGCCAGCACGGCCCAGCCTTGGCGCGCGTCGCCAACGAATCGGCCAAAGGCAAAACACAGCGCCGCTGGAATCACGAAGATGGCCAGCATTTGCAGCAAATTGGTCAAGGCGTTTGGGTTTTCATACGGGTGCGCCGAGTTGGCGTTGAAAAACCCGCCGCCGTTGGTGCCCAGCATCTTGATGGCTTCTTGTGACGCGACGGGACCCATGGCGATGGTTTGCTTGTCGGCTTTGATCTTTTCCATCACTGCATCGCCTTTTGCGTCTTTGACGACTTCGCCCGCTGCGTCTTTTTTAGGCTGGCTGTAGGTGGTCACTTCAAGCGTTGCTACATCTTTATAGCTTGAGAAGTTTTGAATCACGCCCTGTGATGACAAAACAATCGCCAACACCAGCGACATTGGCAACAGCACCCAAGTGGTGATGCGGGTGATGTCTACCCAGAAATTTCCCAACACGCCAGTCGATTTGGCCGCAAAGCCGCGAATCAGCGCAAACAACACAGCGATGCCCGTAGCCGCCGAAAAGAAGTTTTGCACTGCCAGCCCCAGCATCTGCGTCAAATAGCTCATGGTGGCTTCGCCGCTGTAACCCTGCCAATTGGTATTGGCTACAAAACTGATGGCGGTGTTAAAGCTGGAATCAGCCGACACATTGGCCATGCCCGCCGGGTTGAGCGGCAAGTAAACCTGAAAGCGCTGCAAACCGTAAACAAATAACGCGCCCAGCAAGTTAAAAGCCAGCAAGGCCAGCGCGTAGCTTGCCCAGTTCATGGATTTTTCTGGCGAAGTACCCGACAGCTTGTATAGGGGCGATTCAAGCTTGTGCATCCAGCCCGGCAGGTTGCCTGAGCAGATGCGAGCCAGCCAGATGCCCAGCGGCCAGGATAGAACCAGAAGTGAAACGAGGAAAAGAGCCAACAGGCTCCAGGCAGAGGAAGTCATAGTGCCCCCACGTTTGCGGCCAAGGCCGCTGCACTGCCCCTAGAGGGGGCTGGGTGCCGCGGCTCCAAGCCCGCCTGCGCGGGCTTGGACGGCACGAAGAGCTGCTGCGTCTCGCAGCAGTGCGGCCTGCAAGGCCTAACTTGCTTGAAGCGGTTCTGCGCGGTGTTCATCAAAACTCCTCAGCGCAGATCAGCGCATACACCAGGTACGCCAGCAGCAACGCGGCGCTGACGCCACCAAAACCGTAAAGCACATTCAAACTGATCATGACCGTGCTCCCGCAGGTTTTTCAAGCTTTTGAAAGCCCGCTACCAGCAGCACCATCAGGCCCCAGAGTGCAAAAATCCCCACAACAAACGCGATATCCATGGAACTTCTCCTCGTATCAAATAGTGATACGAGGTTAGGCCGATAGGTATAAAAACGGGGTGAGAGAAAGTCTCCTGGTCTGTAAAAAAAGCGTAAAAGCACGCGTCAGCCTGGCTTGGCGTTCTTTTGCTATTTATTTCATAGCATTTTGCGCCCGTATTTATTGCGCCAAAAGTCTTTTTTATACTCAAACAAATTAGACCGTAGCGCATCCAAATCCAGCACCCGCAAGCCGCCGTATTCCACCCTGATCATTGCGCTGGCCTGTAGCGTCGTTAGTGCAACGTTTACGCGCTGGCGTGACAGCCCAACCAAGTACGCAAGCTCTTGCTGGGTGATGCGCAATACCTCGCCAACGCCCGGATACAGCACTGGGTTAAACAGTGCGGCCAGGCTGCGTGCCACGCGAATGTCGGGGTTGTTCAAACGGTCAATTTCAAGCGCCACGGTGAACTGGCCCAAGCGCTCATTGAGCTGCATCATCACAAAACGATTAAAGCCAATCGAGTGGTCAAGCAGCAAGTGAAAAGTGTCTACCGGCAGCCTGGCGACAACACTTTTGCGCAGCGCCTGGATGTTGTACCGATACGGCTCACGCTTGCGCGCGGTGCCCTCGCCAAACCAGCCTCCAGGCGGCACGCCAGTAAACGTCATCGTCATGCCCTGCTCGTTGTCAGCGCTCATTTTGAGCAGCCCTTGCACTACACCGAACCAGACGTGACCGGTTTGCCAACGCGGCAGACATAGTCCCCGGGTGCAGCATCTCCAAGCCTGAATTCAGTCACCGCCATAGCGCGCTCTGCGGGCAACAGCAGCCCCAACCAGGGAATGCCAGCCAGCTCATCTTCGCTGGCAGCGCATTGGCGAATCTGAAGGGGATTATTGAACAGCTGCACGCATACCAATGGATGACAAGGGAAACTCCGGGGGGAGTATTCACCCTTAAATTGTCGTCGGAATGACAACATAGCGTCAAACGATTGCGTACCATCGACTCCATCGCGGCAGCTCTTCGGTTACTTGTGCACCCAACCCGGGTGCGACGGCTTCCTAAAGACAGCGAGACAAGCACCATGCAGACAACGTTTCCCCAGCTGCTGATTAAACATGCTGCCGAGCGCCCGGATGCGCCAGCCATGCGTGAAAAAGAATACGGCATCTGGCAAGCCCACAGCTGGTCGGCTTTGGCCAAGCTGGTCGAGCTGATTGCCTGCGGCTTACATCAAGCGGGTCTCCAGCACGGAAACCACATGGTGGTGGTGGGCGGCAACCGCCCGCGCTCATACGCCACATTGCTGGCCGCGCAATCGCTAGGCGCTGTGCCAATTCCACTTTATCAAGACGCGGTGGGTGCCGAGTGCGTATTTCCCATTAACAACGCCGAAGTGCGATTTGCTTTTGCTGAAGACCAGGAGCAAGTCGACAAGCTGCTGGAAATTCGCGAAAACTGCCCGCAACTTAAACATATATTTTTTGACAAGCCGCGCGGTTTGCGCAATTATTCAGAACCTGGCTTGATGGCACTCGACCAGTTGATCGAAAAGGGCAAAACCTTCGCAAGTATTCAGCCCGGCTGGTATGCAGCTGAAGTGGCCAAAGCCAAGCCAGATGATGTTGCAGCCATGTTTTTTACATCTGGTACCACAGGCAACCCCAAGGGCGTGGTGCACACCCACAACACACTGCTAGACCGCGCCAGGGCCGGGGCAGATTTTGACAGGCTAACGGCCTATGAGGAAGTGCTGGCCTACTTGCTGCCCGCGTGGATTGGCCAAAACATCTTCAGCTACGCGCAGTGGCTGGCTTGCGGCTATGTGGTCAACTGCCATGAAAGCGCCAGCACAGTGATGATTGATCTGAAAGAAGTCGGCCCGACCTATTACTTTGCACCACCGCGTGTTTTTGAAGGAATGCTGACCACAGTGATGATTCGTATGGAAGATGCCGGACGGATCAAACGCGGCATCTTCAATTACTTCATGAGTGTGGCCAAACGCGTGGGGCCTGCTCGCATGGATGGCAAATCCATTGGCATGCTGCAAACCCTGTTGTACGCGCTGGGCAATGCGCTGGTGTACGCGCCGCTGCGTAACACCCTTGGCTTTTCACGCGTGCGTGTGGCCTACACGGCGGGCGAGGCGATTGGACCTGATTTGTTTACGTTCTTCCGCTCCATCGGCATCAACATGAAACAGTTGTATGGTTCAACTGAAACGGTTGTGTTCGTGTGTCTGCAGCCTGACAACGAAGCGCGCGCCGACACGGTTGGCGTGCCCATTGCAGGCGTGCAAATTAGAGTGGCAAGCAACGGCGAGATCATGGTGAAGTCAGCGGGGCTGTTGAAGGAATACTACAAAAATCCGACAGCCACCGCGGAGGTGTTGACGGAAGACGGCTGGTACCACACCAGCGATGCCGGGTTCATTGATGCAAGCGGCCACCTCAAAATCATCGACCGAGTCAAGGACGTTGGCCGCATTCATGGTGGCGCAAACGATGGCGCAATGTTCGCCCCGAAATACGTAGAGAACAAACTGAAGTTTTTCTCACACATTAAAGAAGTAGTCGCATATGGGGATGGCCGCAATCAGGTGTGCGTCTTTATCAGTATCGACTTTGACGCAGTCGGCAACTGGGCCGAGCGCCGCAACTTGCCCTATGCGGGCTACACCGACTTGGCGCAAAAGCCAGAGGTTTATCAGCTCATCAAAGAGTGCATTGAAAAAGTCAATGCGGATTTGAGCGTTGACGCATTGCTGGCCGGCTCGCAGGTTAGCCGCTTTTTAATTTTGCACAAAGAGCTTGACGCAGACGACTGCGAGCTGACGCGCACCAACAAAGTAAGGCGCGGATTTATTGGCGACAAATACCAACCGCTGATTGATGCGCTGTACAACGGCAAAACCGAGCAGTTCATTGAAACGGTGGTGAAGTTTGAAGACGGCCGCAGCGGTAGTGTGAGCGCGACATTAAAACTTGGTGACTGCAAGACTTTTGCAGCAGTGAAGGCCGCGGCGTAGCCGCAGGTAAAAAAACATGAGCAAAAAAATCGGCGATGTCATTCTTGACGTTCAAAATATTTTCCTCGCGTTTGGCAGCGTTAAAGCACTGCAAGATATTTCGTTCAATGTCAAAGAGCACGAGATTCGCGCCATCATCTGCCCCAACGGCGCAGGAAAAAGCTCGATGCTGAACTGCATTAACGGTGTCTACCAGCCGCAGCAGGGCTCCATTACCTTTCGCGGCCAGACGTTCAAACATATGAACAGTCAGCAAGTGGCGGTGATGGGTGTGGCGCGTACGTTTCAAAACCTCGCGCTGTTCAAAGGCATGAGCGTGCTGGACAACATGATGTCGGGCCGCAATTTGAAAATTAAGAGCAGTATTTGATGCAGGCACTGCGTATTAGCCCGGCTGAAAGAGAAGAAATATTGCACCGCGAGGCGGTTAAGAAAATTATTGATTTTCTGAAAATTCAGGCCTACCGCAAAACACCTGTTGGCCAGTTGCCTCATGGGCTGCAGAAACGCGTTGACCTTGGCCGCGCACTGGCAATGGAGCCGCAGGTACTGCTGCTCGACGAACCGATGGCCGGC
>ENA-OFCE01000761-OFCE01000761.1-metagenomes-genome-assembly--contig:-NODE-761-length-19469-cov-2.874833_pt1 | contig 19469 bp, 19 predicted proteins | sample MGYA00153388_OFCE01 | MGnify analysis MGYA00153388
CATCACTAAATAGCAAGAATGAGAGCAAGGAACATTTTACCATTCCTTGCTCTTTTGGTGTATCTTTTTTAAACTTTAGCTTTAGATGGAACCGTTGTCTTAATAGATAACTCTCGTAATTGTTTAGTATCAACTTCAGATGGTGCCTGCGTCATTACATCTGTAGCGCTTTGATTTTTTGGGAAAGCAATTACATCACGGATAGAAGAACGTTTTGCCATTAACATAATAAGCCGATCTAATCCAAAGGCAATTCCACCATGGGGTGGTGTACCAAATTCAAATGCCTCTAGCATATAACCGAATTTAGCTACTGCTTCTTCTTGAGATAAACCAATCGCCGTAAAAACTCTCTCTTGTAGTTCGCGATTATAAATTCTCATGCTACCGCCGCCAATTTCAGTACCATTGAGTACCATGTCATAGGCTTTTGCCTTAATACGACCAGGATCACTTTCTAAATATTGTATATCTTCTTCTCTTGGCGAAGTGAACGGATGATGCATGGCAACCCAACGATTTTCTTCTTCATCATATTCAAACATAGGGAAGTCTACAACCCATAAGAAAGATAGCTTATCCTCATCAATTAAGTTAAGACGGCGAGCCATTTCTAATCGCAATTGACCTAGTGCATTAGCGACTATAGATGGTTTATCAGCAACGATAAGCAATAAATCACCAGTTTCAATTTCAGCAACTTTAGCTATATCTGCCATAATATCATCAGACAAGAATTTAGTAATAGCAGACTTAATGCCGTCAGCAGTATAACTAATCCAAGCTAATCCTTTAGCACCATAAATAGAAACATACTCAATTAGACCATCAAGTTCGCGCCTTGGAGCATGTGCATATCCTTTTACATTTATTGCTTTTACTTGACCCCCATTTGCTAATACAGTTTCAAATACTTTAAAATTCGATCCTTTAACAGCATCGGAAAGATCAATAAGCTCCATATCAAAACGCACATCAGGCTTGTCAGAACCAAAACGACTCATTGCATCATCATAGCTCAGCCGTAAAAAAGGAGTCTGCAGTTCAGCACCAATTGCTTCTTTAAACAATTGAGCTGTCATCGCTTCCATCATCGGCAAAAGATCTTCACGGTCAACAAATGACATTTCAATGTCAAGCTGTGTAAATTCAGGCTGACGATCTGCTCGTAAATCTTCATCGCGGAAGCAGCGTGCAATTTGGAAATAACGCTCCATCCCTGCAACCATTAGCATTTGTTTAAAAATTTGAGGGGATTGAGGCAACGCATAGAATTTCCCGGAATTTACACGACTTGGTACCAAATAATCTCGAGCGCCTTCTGGAGAACTTTTCATAAGTACAGGTGTTTCAATTTCCATAAAACCATTATTATCAAAGAAGTCCCGCATACTTTTGGTTACGCGATGCCGCAGCATTAAATTTCTTTGCATCTCTGGACGACGTAAATCCAAATAACGATATTTTAAGCGTAAATTTTCATCTACGTCAATATTATCCTGAATATAAAATGGCGGAGTTTTTGCAGCATTTAAAACTCTAAGTTCTGCAGCATAAACCTCAATCTCACCTGTTGCAATATTCGCAATTTTACTGTACCACGAACCGCTAATACAAATTCAGAGCGAACTGACTCTGCTTTTTTAAAGGACTCAATATCTACCTCTTGAGAAAAAACAACTTGCACAAAACCAGAACGGTCTCGCAAATCAATAAAAATAAGTCCCCCATGGTCACGACGACGTGCCACCCATCCACATAATACAACTTCTTGTCCTACATTTTCTTTGTTTAGAAAATCACACGAATGTGTTCGTTTTAAACCTACCATTGTTTCCATATTAAGCCTCCACATCTAATTCTATCTTTTGCTGTACTTCATCCATACTTACTAATTCTTGCACACCAGTTAGCATATTTTTTAACATGACTTTGTTTTGCGCAGCTTCCTCTTCACCAATGATAGCGACAAATTTAGCCGAATACTTATTAGCCTGCTTCATCTGCCACTTAATACCTTTTTCCATAAAATCCATTTCTGCAGTTATACCCTTTTCACGCAACTTACATAGCAACTTAAAAGCAATTCCTTGCATATCGATTCCCATTGGTGCGACAAACACATCAATGGCATTTGAAATAACGGGCAATAAGTTTTGCTTTTCCAAAGCCAGCAAGATACGCTCTATACCAATTGCAAAACCAATACCTGGAGTTGACTGTCCTCCACATTCAGCAACCAAACCATCATACCTGCCGCCACCGCATACAGCGCTTTGTGCTCCAAGAGGTGCATATTGAATCTCAAATGCAGTTTTCGTATAATAATCCAATCCGCGAACTAAACGAGGATTTAGAATAAAGTCTACTTCCGCTAGAGTTAACAATGATTTTAATTGGTTGAAATGTGTACTGCATTCATCACATAAACAATCAGCAATATGAGGAGCACCTTGGGTTTGTTCTGTACACTTCTCTTTTTTACAATCAAGCACTCGCATCGGATTACGTTCAAACCTTGATTGACAATCCGAGCATAAATGCGAGGTTTTCTCTCGTAAAAAATCCTGCAATTTTTCACGATAAATGGGCCGGCATTGCGGACATCCTACGGAATTCAAATATAACGTTAAATCATCTAATCCCAATTTTCTTAGTAACTGTACTGCTAACATAATGATTTCAGCATCAATAGCTGGTCCTTTAGACCCTAATGCTTCCACACCAAATTGATGGAATTGACGATATCTTCCAGCTTGAGGGCGGTCATATCTAAACATCGGTCCTATATAAAAAAGCTTGTTTAATAACGTATCCGCATATAATTTATTTTCTAAGTAAGAGCGTACTACTGCAGCTGTATTCTCAGGCCGCAAGGTAAGGCTACGCTCACCTCTGTCAGTAAAAGTATACATTTCTTTTTCTACAATATCAGTTGTTTCGCCAATACCACGCAAAAATAATTCTGTATGCTCAAAAACCGGAGTTCGAATTTCTTTATATAAATACAAACGACAAATATCCCGGACAACTTGTTCAATATATTGCCAATTGCCGCTAGCCTCAGGCAATATATCCTTCGTCCCGCGCGGGCCTGTTACCAACATAGTTTTCCTCCTTATTATCACCTTTAACATCATTCTGAACAGGCAAAAACTGACGTTGCCTCATAGCAACATCAGTTACTAACATAGCCTATTACTGTCAATTACCTAGTGATTAATTTACCTAGCAATACTAATAAATTATTCGCTAATCTCACGTTTTTTCTGACATTCCTCACAATACCCATAGAACTTCACTTGGTGATCAACAATCGTAAAATTACTTTTGCGGGAAATCACAGTTTCGAGAGTCTCTAGTAGATCATCTTCAAATTCTTTTACCTTATTGCAGGATAGGCAAATCAGATGATGATGATGATGTGGTGTGGTTTTCTCATTAATTTCATAACGACTGCGTCCATCACCAAAATCCATCTTTTGTAGAACATCTAATTCGCTAAACAACTCTAAAGTACGATATACAGTAGCTAGTCCTATTTCAGATGAATGTTGACGAACAATGGTATGCACATCTTCTGCGCTTAAATGTTCATCTTGATGATCAACGAAAGCTTCTAGAATAATTCTACGCTGAGGTGTTAACTTATATTGTTTCTCTTGAAATTTTTGTCTAATATCCACCATGTCAATTGCCATTTTATCCACCTATCTTTCATTTGTTATCCATAACTGTTTAATTAATACCCTCAAGAGTGCCGCTGCTGGAACAGCCAACATCATTCCAATAATTCCCCATAACTGACCACCAATTAACAAACTAATAATAATCACAACAGGATGTAAATCAATAGTATGCCCCATAATATTCGGAACAACAATCTGGTTCTCAATGAATTGCACGAGGATATAAAAGATAATCACCTTAAATGCTAACGTTGGAGAAATCAAATACGCCAGCATAATGGCTGGAACAGAACCAACAATGGGTCCAATAATGGGAATTGATTCTGTACACGCAGCAAGAAGCCCAAGCACCAAAGGATAATCCACCCCTAACAGATACATACCACTAAATACAAAGATACCAATAATGATACTTATGATTACTTGTCCTCGAATATAAGCACTAATAACTAGGGACATTTCCTCAATAATTTTACGGACTCTCTCACGAGATTCCACCGTAAATAATGATACGATCTTATCTTTTAAAATACTCCAGTCTTTTAAAAAATAATAAGCAAGGACAGGTACAACCACAAGTTCAACAATGCTTGAGGCAAAGCCAAATGCAGCCTGCAATATGCGTTTAGCTAAATCAGCAGAAAAGGAAGCGGCACTAGTAATAGCCTGCTCAATAAAAGTGTTAATATTTGCTGGAAGATCTAATAATTGGGCACGTTGCTGAATTTTGATGGCGATATTTTGTATTTTTGATATTAAATTTGGTAAATCAATAATAAATTTATCAAATTCATGTATAAAGGGCAATAATACAAAAGTCCCTACTAGCAAAAGAAATAAAATAAGAATTAAAAATGCACATATTACCGAAATACCTCTACCAATATGCCTCTTTTTCGTCCCAAATCGTATACTAGTGATATAGTTTACCAGTGGATTTAAAATAAATGCCAATATCATAGCAAGAATGATAGGAAAATAAATAGGCATAACCTTTATTATGATGTAGAATCCTAATAATAAAATGCTGATTTTGAACCATGTATCATATGATTTAAATGACATAGACCTCCCCCATTCATATAAGGTTATTGAATAAATGGATTATTATAACGCTCATTTCCAATGGTTGTTCCTGACCCATGTCCAGGCAATATTTGGGTAGCATCAGAAAAAATCAATAACCTTTCTTTAATACTCTTAATTAATTGCTGATGTGATCCCCCAGGAAAATCAGATCTACCTACAGATTGTTCAAATAAGGTATCGCCGCTAAATACAACCTCATTGACTTTAATACATATTCCTCCAGGAGTATGACCAGGGGTATGTATTACTTGAAGTTTCATTCCCCCAACTTGAATGATTTCACCATCCGTTAATAAGCGATCTGCTGCCTTACATATAAGATTATTACCAATATACATAGATAAATTACCTTGAGCACTGGTTAACATACTGGCATCATTTTTATGAATCAGTATTGGTGCACCAGTATACTCCTTTATTCTATCATTATCGCCAATATGATCTGCATGTCCATGTGTATTAATGATGGCTACTATTTTAATATTTTCTCGTTGTATGATATTGATAATATCCTGAGCGTTGCCACCAGGATCGATTACGACGCCCTCTAGAGCTTCTTTGCTGTAAACAATATAACAATTAGCCCCCAGATTCCCTACTTCTAATCTAATAATTTCCATTATGATTCACCTCCTAAAAAATTCGTTTGCTATCAAGTAAAATAGTGACTGGTCCATGATTATCTAGAGTCACCGTCATATCCGCTTGAAATTTTCCAGTAGCAACGACTATGCCGAACTGCTTACAACGCTTAATAAAAGCTTCATATAGTTTTAGAGCTAATTTTGGAGGAGCTGCTCCATCAAAGCTTGGGCGTCGCCCTTTCCGACAATCGCCAAACAAGGTAAACTGTGAAACAACTAGCAATTCTCCTTTTATGTCCAATAATGATAAGTTCATTTTACCACTATTATCGGAAAAAATTCGTAAATTTACAATTTTTTCTGCCAAATACGATACATCTTCTTCTGTGTCTTCCGGCCCAACCCCCAATAACACTGTCAATCCTTGACCAATGGCAGCTATAACTTCATTATCAACAGATACCTTTGACTGTAACGTACGCTGAACGACTGCTCTCATCCTACACCACCTAAATTAGGCATAGCCCGATGTACACTATATACATCTTTAACACGACGCATCTTAGTCATAATATGCTCTAATTGATTTAAATTACTAATATTTAAGGTTAATGTAATAGAGCCGATATTACTTTTTAGTACTTTAGCATTTACAGAGCTGACTTTAATTTTGCTCTCAGAAGTAACCAAAAGGATATCAGATAATAATTCAGAACGATCCACACCTGTAACCTCAATAATCACTTTATATAAATTACCAGCAGTTAAATCCCAACTCACTTCAATCATACGTTCATATTCTTCTGGCTGAACTAAAATATTAGTACAATCCGCACGATGTACTGATACTCCACGTCCCCTTGTAATATAACCGATAATGGGATCTCCTGGCAATGGGTTACAACATTTGGCTAACCGCACCATTAAACCTGATTCACCTTCTACTAAAATACCATGTCCTGATTTATTAGTATTATTATGCGGTTTAAGTTTAGCTAATAATTTTGAAACATCAGAGGCCTCTTTAGTACTCCCTACTTCTTTTTTATAGGCTTCAATTAACTTTGTCATTATGCCATGAGTTGTTACACCGCCATAACCTAATGCCGCCATTAAATCCTCTTCTGTCTGTATGTTAAATTTCTTTCCAACTTCAGCTAATCTTTCCCCTTTGGCTAGCTCACGCCAATCATACCCTATTTTTTTGCTCTCTTTTTCGAGCATTTCCCGACCCTTAATAATATTTTCTTCCCGTTTTTCCTTCTTGAACCACTGACGGATTTTATTCTTAGTATCGGAAGAGCCTACTATGTTGAGCCAATCCCAACTAGGCCCATTCCCTGTTTTACTTGTAACAATTTCCACAATGTCTCCATTAGTTAATTTGGTTTCAAGTGGAATCATTTTACCATTAATACGGGCACCAACACAACGATTTCCTACACCAGTATGAATACGATAAGCAAAATCAATAGGCGTGGAACCCGCTGGCAAATCAATTACATCTCCTTTAGGGGTAAAGACAAATACTTCATCCGAGAAAATATCCATTTTAACAGTTTCCATAAACTCATGGGGATCTCGCAAATCTTGCTGCCACTCAGAGAGTTGCCGAAGCCATGTCAATTTCTCATCAAAATCTTTATTAGCCCCTTTAGACCCTTCCTTATAGCGCCAATGAGCCGCAATACCATATTCAGATGTACGGTGCATATCCATTGTACGAATTTGAATTTCCAGAGGCTGTCCTTCAGTACTGATTACTGTAGTATGTAATGATTGATACATATTACTCTTTGGCATGGCAATATAGTCTTTAAACCGCAAGGGCAACGGTTTCCACAACGTATGTACAACACCTAAGGCTCCATAACAATCCTTGACCGTATCGACTAATATTCGAACAGCAGACAGATCGTAGATCTCACTAAGATCTTTATTCCCTTTAAGCATTTTTTTATATATGCTGTAAAAATGCTTGGGTCGACCCTGTATATCAGCTTTAATCTCAACATCGTCTAAACGTGCTGATAAAATTTTGATTGCCTCATTAATCAATTGTTCCCGCTCACGACGTTTTTGTTTTACCTTTTCAACTAGTTCATAATACTTTTCAGGCTCTAAATAGCGAAATGCGAGGTCTTCTAATTCCCATTTTACACTAGATATTCCTAGCCTATGAGCAAGAGGAGCAAAAATTTCGTGGGTCTCTTGAGAAATCCTGCGCTGCTTATGTTCCGGCATATGCTTAAGAGTACGCATGTTATGTAAGCGGTCAGCCAATTTTATCAATACTACGCGAATATCTTTCGCCATAGCCAAAAACATTTTACGAAAATTCTCTAACTGCTGTTCCTCTTTTGATTTATATTCAATTCGGCTTAGTTTAGTTACCCCATCTACCAACATAGCAACTTCTTTGCCGAATAACTTTTCAAGTTCTTCCAAGGAAAAAGCTGTATCTTCCACAACATCATGCAATAAGGATGCGCTAATAGTCAGTGCATCAATTTGTAATTCAGCTAATATCTTAGCTACTCCTAGCGGGTGACAAATATATTCTTCACCCGAAGCTCGTGTTTGCCCTTTATGAGCATCAACAGCAAGCTCATAAGCTTGTTGAACAATTGCGATAGGAGCATCAATCTGGTAGGATTGTATTTTTTTTATAATCTCTTTAATCGTATTCTGCCCTTCACAATCCATATGCACACCTCAATACACTATATTCTTTCTAATATTTCAACAATGACATAATATTATAATTTGTTAGATTTTTGCGTCCCTCAAGATAAGATAACTCAATTAGAAAAACAAGACCTACAACGACTCCTCCTAAAGCTTCAACCATAGCAATCGTAGCTTGTACCGTACCTCCAGTAGCCAGCAGATCATCAACAATTAATACCCTTTGCCCTGGAATAATCGCATCTTTATGTATTTCTAAAGAGTCTTTACCATACTCTAAATTATATTCATGCTTTAGTGTTTCAGCAGGCAGTTTACCTGGTTTACGCACTGGTACAAAACCAGCTTCTAAGGCATAGGCAACGGGAGCGCCAATAACAAATCCTCGCGCTTCAGGTCCTACCACCAACTCAATACCTTGCCCTTTAAATGGCTTAGTTAAAGCATCTATCGCTTGGTGAAAACGCTTTCCATCTTTCAACAATGTAGTAATATCTTTAAACCGAATACCCGCTTCTGGAAAATTAGCTACCACCCTAATATTTTCTTTAAAATCCATGAAATGAACCTCCTATATATTCTATACGATAATTAACTTATATTATTAACCTTTTAACCGTGAATCATTATATCCCTATTAATCTACTTAAACATGATTACCTTTCATTTCTTGCAGCAGAGCAGTACTTGATACATTCATTATCTTTTCTGCAAATTTTGCAAACTCATCTTTTAGTAATATGCCTTCTCTAAACGTTTTAGATTGCTCAATCTCTAACTTTTCTTTTGGAGCAGGCAAGACCACTATTTTTCTCTTGTTCCCTGATAATTCATGAGTTACTAATTTTAAGTCTTCAAGTATTTTAATAGCAATCGCAACAGATGATTCACAAATAATAGTTTGATACTTGCTTCGTACTAGCTCGACAACTTGAAGATCTGTTACAAAAGTCTCTGCCTGCTTCTTAAGCACCAAATAGATTTGACCTATTACGATACGTTCTGGCCTGAGTTCTTGCAATAAAGAAAGGTTGTCCTTCAAATCTTTTTGATTAAATAACAAATGGATATCATTTGCCTTATTACGCCCTACCAAATTACATTGCTGAATCAAACTTTGCATATTAAGAGGTACATTATAGACCACGATATGTCGAATATCATCTATTGCAATAGATCTTTTTCCTAATAAAGTCGTACATAGTACTGTAAATTGATCTTCTTTAAACCATGCTTCAACTTTTTTTCTCCAGGTTTCATCCAATCTTGAATGATAAAAACCAATTCGCTCTTTATATTTCGACAAAGACTTTCGTATTCCTTGTGCTAGTTCAAATGCAGCTTGAGGAGTATTGACGAAAATTAAGGTTTTCTCTTGTGTTTTTATTAAATTTAATAGATATGTGATTTTATCATCAATATTTCGAGAATCTTTTAATACCCAAGGGATCTGCTCGCCTAAATCATTTCCAAGGCTAATTATACTTTCATCAGCATAACAATCCTCTAAACAACCGAATTGCTGATCCCTTTGTCCATATAATGAATATAACCTTTCCACTTCTGTTATTTCCTTTTTTCGAATATCATAAGCACGCAATTGAATTTTTTGCTGTCCTTGCCACTCGTTGATTTCAGGGAAAAATGCCATCTCTATTCTTTCTTTGATCTGTATTTTTTCCGCCAGTTCACCCATCTGCCAAGCAACGACATCATTTGTAATATTCTTTTGCTTAACTTTAAGTTTTAAATGACGAGCTTCTTGTCCAAGAGTTCGTACCTGCTCTACTTCTATATCCTCACACGCAAAGACTGGACTGCGATTTCCCATGCCATATGGTTCAAGGCAACCTAATTGTTCTAAAAATCCTTTATTTATTTCATTTAAGGAAAGTAATGAGTCAATTGTAAGTACGGGTATATAATCAGCTGGTGTTAGCTTAGTATCTGCAATATGATTCAACCGAGCTTTTAATTCCTCAATCTTTTCAGGCAAAACACTAAAACCAGCAGCTTGACGATGACCACCAAATTGAAGCAATATATCAGAACATTGGTTCAAAGCATCATATATATCAAAGGCAGGGATACTGCGGCAGGAAGCTTTACCGATCCCGTCCCGTATACTAATCATAAAGACAGGACGAAAATATTTTTCAACTAACCGTGATGCCACAATGCCGATAACCCCAGGGTGCCAGTCTTCACCAACAACAACTAACACACTAGCCATATTCAAATCCAGCTCACTTACAACACTTTCTGCAGCCGCTTGAATATCCTTCTCTACTGTTTGGCGCTGAATATTCTCACATTCTAAATAAGTTGCCAACTCTCTTGCTCTTTCTGTATTATCAGTGATTAACAACTCAACACCATAATCAGCTCTGCTAATGCGACCAGCAGCGTTAAGGCGTGGAGCAATTGCAAAGCCAATTTTACCTGCATCAATCTTATCTGGATCCACTCTGCAGACCTCAATTAATTCTTTTAAGCCTATATTCTCAGTATGGACAATTTCACTTAAGCCTAGCTTTACTAAAATACGATTTTCACTAGTTAAGGAAACAATATCTGCTACTGTACCAATTGCAACGATATCAAGGTATTTTAAAAATTTATCATCATGTCCATAATAGTAGCGTGATAACGCTTGAGATAATTTGAATGCTACGCCAACTCCAGCTAAGTTCTTTTCAGGATAAGGACAGTCTTTTTGCTTGGGATTAATAATGGCGTAAGCTAAGGGCAAAACTTCAGGCGGCTGATGGTGATCTGTAATAATAATATCCAATTGATGTGCAATTGCATTTACTTCTTCAACAGCACTTATACCACAATCAACTGTAATCAGAAGGTTTGTACCTGAATGAATTAAAGTTGCTAGAGCGGTACTATTTAGACCATAGCCTTCACTTTGCCTTTCAGGTATATAATACTCAATAGCTCCACCTAATTCCTTAATTACTTTATATAATAGTGCACTTGATGTAATACCATCAACATCATAGTCGCCATATACAATTATCTTTTGTCTATGTGTGATTGCCTCTGCAATACGGGCAACAGCCTTCTCCATGCCTTTTAACAAATAAGGATCAGCTAGCTTTTCGATTCCGCCAGATAAGAAATCGTTAGCAGTATCCGTATCTACTATACCACGATTAATTAGAACTTGAGCAATTATATCTGATATTCCCAATGTGTTACTTAATTCTTGTCTTAGATTCTTATTTTTTGGCATGACCTGCCATAACGGTTTTACTTTTGGCATACAGCCTCCATTTTGTCTAGAACATTATATCCAATATGAGGATATTATGCAAAATAATCCAATTATTTAGCTTAAAGAAATTTATTCTACCAATGATTTCATGTATTAAATTTCCTTCGACCTTATAATATTCTTGATGTAAGTATAATAATCCTCTTAAAATTTACAAAAAAAAAGTGTAAAAAAGGTTTTTACACTCTTCTAACATATCCATTTCTTACAAATTTTCAACTACAGGTATTTAGGCTTATTCCCTATTTTAAACTTATATCCCTATATGTATAGTAGGTACTTGCATATAATCGTAATCATGATTATCCCGCATATAAAACGTAATACTGCCAATATCATCAACCTTACTAATATTTTGCTGATACATTCTAAGTAGGGTACTAAAGCCTTACCCACTACTAATTCCCATATTGTAAGACCTATTAAGGAACCCAATAAGGCATCCGCGACAATAATTCCCGCTAAATTACATACAGTAGTATTCACACTATATGTTTTTGAAATATTATATCCCCGTGTCAGATAGCTTCTGAGCCCCCTCATCCCAATTTCTGCAACGATTGCTAAAGACACTAATACAATTATGATCCATGAAGGTAATGTGCTAAATCCAACTATCGACGCATAAATGCAAGCGGCAGCTAAAATAATGATTGTCCCATAGAAATTAGGACCTAATGTACATAACTGTCCTATAAACATGATTAATAATATACTACTTTTTACTATCAATATGAATCCCTTTCTCACCTAACCATAGTTACTATCATTATTGCTGATTTTCCCTATATTTATGTACTAAATAAGCAGTATAAATAATAAATACTATCATTATGAAACCTGAATAACTCATAATCCATAATATCGTTGTAAAACGCATGCAACTTACTAAATATATAATAATTCCTGCCACTGTTAGCGCAGGTAAAAAAGATATTTGTATAATACTACTAATTTGTCTAGCATTAACCAGCATAGCTGGAACCATAGTATTGGTAAAAGTACAAAATAAAATGATGTTGAAAGTAAATACCATAGCAGCGCCGCCTACTTGACTAACAATACCTGCTAATGCCAATGGACCAGAAATATTAGCAACTAATACTAGATTGGCAATCAGTATCGTAAATACGCCCTCAACAGACTTTGCCAATAGAATCAAACAAATGGCTATGTAACCTTTTTGTGATAAATATGCTCCCATTTCAACAACTAAGATAGACCACATTCCGCCAACATTGTAGCCTAATAACCCTAAAACAAGCAGCCAATTAACACTATTAAACCTCGGCATAACAATATCGAGTTTAAAATCAAAAAGAAATAATAAAATGAGCAACAAGGGAACTAATAATAAGCCAATATAATTAGATAGTATTAACAAACAACGACCATAGCCAGCCGCTAATACTGAGAATAATAGTAAGCAAATGAAACTTGCGACAAGAGGAGAAATACCCGTCAAAATATGTAAGACTTGGGTGGCATAATAACCACCTGTTAAAGCACTTGCAGGAATGCATACAGATAATATCACAAATGCCAATATTCTTTTTCCCTGTAATCCATATAACTCTTTCATAACAACAACTAATTCTTCCCCAGTCTTAACACCGATCCAAACCAGTATAGTAGAAAATAGCAAGCCCAATATAATAAAGATATATAACGTACTAACATACACTTCTTTATTGCCTAATATACTCGCCAAATCGGGTATAACAGCAACGTGATCCCCGGCAATATGCATTATCGCTAAACAACATATTGGTAATATCATCCACATAGATTCACCACCTCTGTGCTTATATGATATTAGATTGCTTTACCAAGGGTGAATAAAAAAGGTTATTGCCAAGATCTCTCCTGGCAATAACCTACTTAAATACGACTCTATTCTATTTTGAACCACCAGTTTTTAACACAGCTCTTTTACGTTCATCATACTCTTTCCAAGTAACCCAAATTGGGCTGGCATTGAAAATAGCTGAGTAAGCACCACTGAGAAAACCGATTAACATTGCTAGTGAGAAATTCTTTGTTGACTCGCCACCAAAGAAATGTAATGATCCACAAGCAAATAACACTGTCAGCAAAGTATAAAGAGTACGTGTAAATGTTTGTCCTATGCTGCGGTTAACTAGATCTTGGAATGACTCTGTCTTACGATGTGTTTTTAAATTTTCTCTGATCCGATCAAAAACAACAATCGCCTCATTCATTGAATATCCAATAACGGTTAAAATCGCTGCAACAAAAGATGAATCCATCTCGATGTGGAATAAGGAGAAAATACCTAGGACAATCAATACATCATGCAATATAGCTAAAATCGCTGAAACTGCGATTTTATACTCAAAACGATAGGAGATATAAGCAATTAATAAAGCACAAACTACCGCTAAATTGAGTAGTGCTTGCTGCGTTAGCTCAGATCCCATAACAGCACCCACTTTTTCACTACGCAGAACTTCAAATGCTCCTAAACGTTTCTCCATATCTGTAAATAATATTTGACTTTCATCATTAGACAAAACATGGGTTCTAATAAATAAATTATTTGATGTCTCCGCCTGATCAGTTGAAACTAACTGTATTACACTATTTTCTAGACGATGATCAACCAGCACTTCACGAACTTGAGCGACTGTCACTGGAGAAGCAAATTTCAAATCCAAAATCGTTCCGCCAGTAAAATCAATTCCTAAATTAAATCCCTGTAATGCCATGGAGATTAAACCAGGAATTAGGACAATTAAAGATAATGCAAACCACCAATACCGTTTTCCAATAATATCAAATTTCATTTTTAATCACCCCTTACGCACCAAAGTATTTGCCATTTTTAGTCACATTGGACTGCATTAACATCCTCAGTAAATAACGACTAACTGTAATTGCCGTAAACATACTGAGAATTACTCCAAGTCCAAGTGTTATAGCAAAGCCTTTGATTGGGCCAGTTCCCAGGACAAATAATACTGTAGCAGTAATCATAATGGACACATTTGAATCTAAGATTGTATTGAAAGCTCTTGAAAAACCAGCATCAAGAGCAGCTCTTAATGTTTTACCACTACGATATTCTTCTTTAAATCTTTCAAAAATTAATACATTCGCATCCACAGCAACCCCCATGGACAAAATAATACCAGCAATACCCGGCAATGTCATAGTTGCTTGGAGCATTTTTAAAGAGCCCACCAAAAGTAACACATAAACCAAAAGTGCAATCGTAGCAACAAAACCTGATAAACGATAAAACCCTAGCATAAATATTACGATTAAAGCAATACCAATGCTAAATGCTTTCTCACTCTTTTCCTTAGAATCTTGGCCAAGTGTCGGTCCTACTGTTCTCATTTCCATAACATCTACTTTTACTGGAAGTGAGCCTGACCTTAATAAAATAGCTAAATTCTGCGCTTCTTCAATTGATCGGCTGCCTGTAATAACGGCTTTCCCATTAGGGATCGGCTCATTTACGACGGGACTAGTAAGCACTTGCTTATCAAGTAAGATACTAATATGTTTACCAACATTCTTAGTAGTTAGATCAGCAAAAAGCTTACCACCTTGATCAGAAAATTCCAAGGCAACTACACTGTTTTTATTTTGTCCCATTTCAGCCTTAGCATCTTTTAAATCTTTACCTGTCATAACAGTAATGCCGCTTTCGTCCTGAAATTCTAGCAATGCTGTTTTACCTAACATCTCAATTGCTTTTTCTGGTTCTTTAATACCAGGCAGCTCTACAATAATTCTTCTATCGCCTTGTCGTTGAATAATCGGCTCAGTCAAACCAATTTCATTTACACGTTTTTCAATAATCTTAACGACCCGTCGAACAGCATCTTCATCTACTTTTGCTTCTGGAGTATCAACAGCTTCTAGTACTACATGTGTACCGCCTTGCAAATCCAGACCTTGCTTGATTGAAGTAGTTAAAGGTGAAATAAAATAACTAAAACCCAGTACAATCACAGCAACTACAACCAAAAACTTGGCCACATTCCCCACTCTCAAAAACGTCTCCCCCATTCTCTTCTTATCTAATTTAAATAAGTACAATTACCAAGCTTTTCATTCTAGCTAAAAGCCTAGTAAAAGTCAAGTTTTTCCACAGGTTTAATTATATCTGCTATGTCATAAAAATGTCAACGTAATGCCAGCACATCAATTATAGCAGCTGGTTGTTGTTAATGACTAAGCTAAATTGACAATTTAAAAAATCTGCTGCCCTCCGACACATAATCATACGAGCTAAAAAAATCTCAAAATATTCCATGACTGGACAAATATTAGTATCAATGACAATTTCCAAAGCAATTCTGCGCAAATGTTTGTCAACTACCAATTTACTACTATTAGCAGCGTAATTTACTCTATCATGTATTTCAAATGTAGCGAAATCCTTATTCGTCACTCTGCTGCGGTGTACATCTGACTTATCTGCCAAGATTAATGCAGCGGCCACCGGATTAATTGCATTGCCTCTTTCTTCTTCATGATTCCCAATTGCGGAAATAACTAAAGCAATTTCTTCTGGCGGCATTCCTAATCGTGATACTACATTATAAGCCATGACTGCACCTGTACCGCCATGATTGTAGCGATTAATCATATTTCCAATATCATGTATATACCCGGCTACTGCTGCCAACTGACATTCTCGTTCTTCATACCCTAAATCTTCTAACACATGATAAGCCCGATCGGATATGATTGATGCATGACGCTTACCATGTTCTGTAAAGCCTAGACGACCAAGATACTCTGTACTGCAAGCAAGATATACAGATATTTCATGATCTTTCTTTAGATCTTCGACAGTTATTTTTGACATGAGAATTCCCCCCAGTATACTCTAGCATTCATTAAACAGCATTTCATTACTTAAGTCACCTTCGAGGTCTGCCATTCATACACATCTACATTGTAATCATGCTACAACATACTTACTCTGTCTTTACCCTAAAGTGCTTTATATTGCTGATGTATTTAAACTACAGTATATTAGGTCCTCTTTATTTGTTGTTCCATATTAGGGTATAGCTTGGTATTCATTTTATATATTATGCACTTTTTCACTATCAGATATGCTCTTTAATAGATACATGATAATTTCATTTATCGTCCTTTGCAAGTAACATAAATAATCTCTGACTGCACAAATATAACAGTGGCAGAAATACCACTATGTGGTCCTTCTGCCACTGTTATATTTCATATCTCACCTAAAATTCCATTATTGATAACTATATCGATACACTATCCATTAATTATATCACACTTTATAATTTCATCTTCATTCAACAAAAAATGTACAGGCTTATCATAATCGTTATGCGGAATACTTTCCATAATGTGTGAAGACCATATAGCACCCATTAATGGCTTGAGGAGCCTGAGGAATAAAGCGGTCATAGTATCCAGCACCCATTCCTAATCGGTTACCAGAATGATCAAACCCTACTCCTGGAACAATTATTAAATCAATTAACTCTGGATTGATTATCTTAAGAGTTACAGGATCGGGCACCAATAAATTAAAACGCCCCTTGACTAATTTGCTCCAATTATCAATTACAGCAGCATCCATCACACCGAATTCTTTTCTCATATGTGGTACACAAACCGTTTTTCCCTGTGACCAAGAGTCCTCAATTATTTTTACCATTTGTGGTTCATCAAACATAGACAAAAACAACATTATAACCTTCGCTTGTTGATAATATGGCCACGCAAATAATTGTTTAGCCATATTATCACTTTGAGCAGCAATCATGTTTTTATCTAGTTTACGTCTTCTTAATAATAATTCTGTTCGTAAATTAGTCTTGTTATGACTACTAATTTTCATATTACTACCTTACCTTATTATCCAGTAAACGTAGAGAAAACCATAACTTCTATCCGTTTTTAGGATCATTCTGGTACGATTGAATTGCCGAGCGTAAAAAATCGATTTCAACTTTTTCTGAAACTTTTAAAGTCACTTTTTTAGCATCTAAAGCTATAATCGTACCATACATACCACCTGCAGCAATTACACGATCACCTTTTTTTAAGTTATTTAACATTTCTGCACGTTGTTGCTGTTGTTTTTTCTGAGGACGATACAATATAAAGTAAAAAACTAGCGCCATCAAAACAATCGGCCCATAAGCCGCTAATGTCTGCATCATCTCTTGGGATAATTCTGGCATATAATTCACCCCCCTTATTTTTATATTACTAGTATTATATTCCACATCAAGTACTTAAATCCTCTTTATCGATTATATTGTGCCAAGAACCCTTGCCTGAAATCTAGAAAACGATCTTCTAAAATAGCTGTACGCATCTCTCTCATAAAGTTTAATAGAAAGTGTAAATTATGAATGGTTGTAAGTCTTAAGCCAAAGATTTCATCGGTTTTAAATAAATGCCTAATGTAAGCTCTTGAAAAATTCCGGCAAGCGTAACAACTGCATTTGTCATCAAGGGGTCTAAAATCCCTTGCATATTCAGCATTCTTAACAACAAGTCGTCCCCAATTGGTCATAACGGTACCATTACGAGCTACTCGAGTAGGAAAGACACAATCAAACATGTCAATACCATGCATAACCCCTTCTACCAAGCAGTCCGGCGTTCCAACCCCCATTAAATAACGAGGCTTTCTTTCAGGCAATAACGGTACTGTATGCTCTAGCATTTCATACATTAACGGTTTAGGTTCACCAACACTTAAGCCACCAACAGCATAGCCAGGAAAATCTAAGGAAACCAAATCTTTGGCACTCATACTTCTTAAATCTTTATACATACCGCCTTGTACAATACCAAATAACGCTTGGTCGGCTCTAGTGTGAGTCTGTCTACACCGCTCAGCCCAGCGCGTAGTTCGTTCCGTAGATTTTCGAGCATAATCATGCTCGGCGGGAAATGGCACACATTCATCAAAAGCCATAATAATATCAGATCCTAATGCCATTTGCACCTGGGTGGCTTTCTCTGGAGATAAGAAATGTTTGGATCCATCAATATGAGAACGAAAAGTAACACCTTCTTCAGTAATTTTGCGTAATGCCCCTAAACTAAAGACTTGAAACCCACCACTATCTGTTAAGATTCCTCGATCCCAATTCATAAATTTATGTAAACCGCCGGCTTCTGCCACTAATTCATGCCCAGGTCTTAGATATAAGTGATAGGTATTACTTAGGATGATTCCAGCTCCCATATCCTTTAATTCATCAGGTGACATTGCCTTTACAGTCGCTTGCGTACCAACAGGCATAAAAATAGGTGTGTCAAAGGTGCCATGAGGTGTATGCAAGCGTCCTGCTCGCGCTCCTGTTTTTGAACATTTTTTAACTAATTCGTACGTTACTGACATTTTAATCCCCCTAGATTCCATTAAAAATGATTCCTATTCTAACCAAAAAATTATTACAGTAAAAATTCACAAAAATACAATGCCACTTTCGTGGCATAATACAGTCTATAAAATAATAAAGGCAAAACAAGTTTATTTTATATAATTAACATGGCATCGCCAAAACTAAAGAATTTATACCCTTGCTCAACGGCTTCCTTATACGCAGCAAAAACCTTTTGCTGTCCAGCTAAGGCACTAATTAACATTAACAAGGTAGACTTTGGTAAATGAAAGTTAGTCACAGCAGCATCAACTATTTTAAATGTATAACCTGGATAAATAAAAATTTCAGTCCAGCCGCTTTTAGCTTCCAATATGCCATTTATCGTAGCTGTCTCCAATGTTCGTATTGCTGTAGTACCGACTGCTATAATTCTACCACCTTCCTGCTTTGTTCTATTAATCAGTTCTGCCGTCTCAGGCAATACTGAATAATATTCCCGATGCATTACATGATCAGTAATACTATCGGTATTCACCGGGCGAAAAGTGCCTAAACCAACATGTAGGGTCACAAATGCCAGATGGATTCCCTTTTCTTCTATGCGTTTCATTAAATCTGTCGTAAAATGCAAACCTGCCGTTGGAGCAGCGGCCGATCCCCGTTCACGAGCATATACAGTTTGATATCGTTCTTTATCCGCTAATTGCTCTGTGATATAAGGAGGTAAGGGTGTTTCTCCCAGCTCGTCCAAGATTTCTTCAAA
>ENA-OFCE01000762-OFCE01000762.1-metagenomes-genome-assembly--contig:-NODE-762-length-19429-cov-8.492929_pt1 | contig 19429 bp, 16 predicted proteins | sample MGYA00153388_OFCE01 | MGnify analysis MGYA00153388
TCCGCCTTCGCGGACTAGGATCTCAGTCCGCGAAGGCGGACTTTGCACTCCGAGGAGCGGTTTCTAACCGCTTTGCCCTGGGTTAACTAATCCAACCTTATCCATCGCTCAAATCGGGTTCCTCGTTAGTCTGAAACTTCATCTGCGCCCAGGTTAACTGCTTCACCTTCCCCACATCACCCTGACTCGCAGCCTGCTTGAGATCCCGTTTTTCATGTGCGTGTGCGATTGCCTCCTCCTTCGAGCGCGAACTACTATCAAAGCACTTTTCGAGGTTTTCAAAAACCCCCCGCCGCGATTTGGTGGCATGTTGGCGTTCGGTATCGAGTAGCTTTGCCATCAATTCTAGGTGCATGGCATCCTCACTACAGATCTCTTCCAAAATCGACCATTCATCACCACCTAATAATTTCTTTTCCTGAATGCGATTATCTTTAAACGGCTTGCCCATTACTTCCTCATAGATCCGAGGTAAACTATCATCAAATTCGTGCTTTTCTTCCAACCAAATCCGTCGAATCTCGCCTAATTCTTCCTCAGTAATTAGGGTAATATCCTGCATATCTACTGGTGCAGTATTCTGAATTTGTACCTGAGCCGCTAATACCCGTCGTAACCAATGTTCGCGCCAGAACTTAGTATATGGCCCTGGAATCGGGACTACTTCAGTACCATCAGCAGCCTTCCGTTCAAACAGCTCAACTCTACCATATATCCTTCTAAAATCTCGCTTGTCGCGATCGTCATGAATATCCAATTCATTCCGAATATCTAACAACGGTTGCAACCATTCTTTGTCTTCATCGTTCTGAATCATAGCTTCCATCGATCGATCTTTACTCACCAACGTACACACCCAACAACCAAATCGAGAATCGCCACAGCTAGGTGTAGATGTATCGACAACTAGGGGACATTCATTATCCGCAGTCGCCCCCCGATAGAGAGTAAACAAATCTTGATTATTGCCACCCCAAGGATTGGGAAATTGCATCAGATACATCCACACCTCATCAGTCCGCCAATCTTCGATCGGGGTGTATATGAGAGAATTAGCTAAGTTAGGATTGGGGCTTAATCTCTCCCTTACTCTGCCTACTTCATTCTTCTTTAAAACTGCGGCGCGACTAACACTTTCACTTTTACGCGCACCCAAGACAATAATAGTTTCACCATATACTCTCAGGATGTCACGGATAAACTGATTGACAGGCTTGATTTTCATACGCTCCGTACACCACCGAAAACCATGCCGTGGCGCAGGATATCCTTTTCCCATCAAGCATGTCCAAAATGAATTTTTGACTGCGGGGTGAAGTAAGTGTGGCTCGAATGGCATTGACTTCTCTTGAGCGGCAGCTTTTAATACTTTCATTGAGTGATTAACCCAAGCCGTAACAATGGGATTTTCAACCAGTGTATCGGTAGTCATCACATAGACTTTTTTGTGCCCCTGCTCGATAGGTAACTTTTCAATAGCTGTCCAAATCAGTTGTAATATTGTCGATGAATCTTTACCCCAAGAGATACCTACTATCCACGGAACACTATCGCTAAGATATAGACTTTGGATCTCATTAGTCAGCTCTTGGATATGCTCTACTAATTGCTCTAAGTTTCGAGAAGAATTTGATGGTATCTGTAAGTTGTTCACAATAGTTATATACTTTTAATTATCTAAGGTTTGAATTTATGCTCTCGATGCCATCGTAATGATTCTAGCCTTGGAAAATATCGCTTGTCACTCGGCAATACGATAAGCTCACGGTCGAATTCTTTCATGTAAGAATTCAGGTCAAAATAGTTTGAGGAATAAGTGAAGGCATTAAAAAGTCATGATAATGGGCAGAAAGAGCATCACGGAAAAAAGCCATTGCCGAACGAGCTTGAAAACGACAAGTCTGAATGACGGATAACAGGTCTGCTGTTTGTTCAAATCGAGACATGGAGCGAGAACCACCAGAAACTTTGCGCTTAGTGACAGCCAAGCGCAGAGAGCGTTCGGCTAAGTTATTATCTGGGGGAATTTCAGGATGGTCGAGAAAATACCACCACTGCTCGGATTTATCTCGCAACGAGCGCAATAATAATCCAGCAGCATAACCAACTCGACCCAGCCAAGTATTCAATAACTCAGCTAATCTAGTTTTAAAGTCGCTTGCCCAAGTAGAGTAAGCTAGCAGATTTTGTGTCTGTCGCCATTGTTGGTGTTGAGCAAAAGCCTCATCAATCAATGCCAAAAATCCTGTGGCAACAACAGTGTTGTGACCATGTGTGATTTTGAGTACTTTCTTAAAATGTCGCCTCAGATGTGCCAGACATTTTTGCTGTGCTCCAACTTGACACCCGTTATAGACAGCGTGGCGGGTCACCCGCCCAGCACTGAAGTCGTCAGAACTCAGTACTCCAGCAAACTCATTCCCTAACATGGTTTCTAGTTCGGCTCGACTCCGAGTATCTGCGGCATGGAACAGACAGAAATCTTTACCTGTGGCTGTCCACAACCATTCCTTCACACCCATCACACACCAAGGCGTTTCATCTACATGCACATTGGCTTGTAATGGTGCCCATGCCCATAAGGTATCAACTGCTGATTCGACTGCTTCTGCTGCTCTTCTATTTGTGGCTTGAAGAGTGCCTACCCCAACTTCAATTTCGCCTAATTCCCACATCAGTTCTTGCTGCTTTTCATAGGATAGATGCCCATAATTTCCTAACCAGACCAATAATGCTTGGAGGTCAATGCTCAAGTCTTGTCCTGGCACTATTCCCTGCGCCTGCGCTCCGATGACTTCTGCGCCACATTCTAGACATTGGCATTTTGCTCTTTGGTATTCCACTACCTCGATTGGTCTAGCGGCTAAAGTAGCTACTTGTTGCTTGCGATAGCCGATTATTTCGCTCAAATCTTTACTGCCACACTGTTCACATGCTGATGGCTCACTAATTTCATATCTATCTACTCGGCCAAATCCTTTTCTCGTTTTACCGATATGCCCTGGCTGTCCGCCTGGTTTTCGCTTCGTTTTTTCTTCTTCCTCGTTCTCAATTTTCGCTTTTTCTGATTTCTCGATTAGGTCGCTTGATGGCGGTTTCGATGATGTTTTGCTGTTGCTTGAGTGTTTCTCTTTTAGCTTCTCAATCTCTTGTTCTAGTCTTTCAATTATCTTCTGCTGTCTCAGCACTAGTTTAACCAGTTCCTTGTGGCTCCACTGCTCTATTATTTCTCCTTTAAGTGTCTCTATCTCTTCCTCTTCGCTCATTTCTCTACATTACCATCTTTCCTGCTCTGAATTGTTCTCGACCTGAATCCTTACCTTGGATTGTTAATCTGTAAATAGAGAGGTTATTCGATCCAAAGTAAAAGGTGTATTTTTTATGAAACGCTTATCCATGACTGGCTTATCAATCATCGCGATCGTATTATCTGTAAGTACGTCTGCCCAAGCACGAGGTCATAAAGCAGTGCTAATACAGCCGATGACAAAAATAAGTAATAATATTCCCACAGCAAGTATATTACCCCGTTTGATTTGGTTGGGAATGCTTATCAAGGTAGATATCGGGCACATTCTATTCCTGGATTTGGCTCATTAATTGATGGTTCCAGAATTGGTAGAATTACTGCTACAGATTTAGTCAGAGCAGCCATTGAGTCCGAAGATTTGTTGCCAGAAATGATTAACGATCGAGATTATATTAGTCGGGTTGAGGCTCAAATAAGAATAATCAGACATTAAGCTAGCTCGAATTAGAATTTCATCTCAATTTCATCTTGCCCTCGTATGATGGATGCTGTAGCTGAACCTAGCGTTGTTCCTAGCGGTAAAACAAATTGCTAGTTCGATCTGCTCGATCGAGATCGTGTACCTCACGATTTCTGAAGAACGCTATGATGCTGACATTTATCAACGATAATCAGGGTCTAATTAAATTGAAACAAGAAAATATTTTGACGGGTTGTATCTCAAGTGTGCTGGTTACTTTGGCTTTGAGCCAAGTTAGTTATGGCAGTGAATCTAGTCTCCGCCAACAAAAAGTTGGTAACGATCTTGCCAATTCACATTTACTATCGGTTCAGACCAAAACCAGTACAGTAGCTATGTTTATTCAACATGGGAAAGCTCATAAGCTTCCTACTGGAAAGAAAGGGAAAAAAGCTTAGAAAGTAACTGAAGCTAATTTAACACAGATTGGCTTGAGCAGAATTAGCAGCAGCAGCCACAATTTGTTGTTGTTGGCTGATACTGCGGAGGGCTAGTTGTTGCTTGACTTCGGGGCGATTTTTGTATGCTAATACCATGCTATCTTCCAAGGAATAGCCCCAAGCACCTTGCTCTCGCACGGTATCAGCGGCAACAAATTCGGTATTGTTATCGACACTGAGTAGTTGGGCAATCTTTTGAATTAATTTAATTAGAGTTAGCATAGTCAATTAATTGATAAAACTTCTAGACGATATGGGGATTCGGGTGTGAGACTCGGAAGCACTAATTACTCTAGATCTCAGACACCAGTAACTAGCCATCGAATCAGTTAGTCACTCAGTTTAAAACCCGTTGATGAAATTGAGATGAATTCATCTGGATTTCATCTAAGCCTGTCAAACTAGAGAAAGTTGGCACGTTATCACCTGAGAATTATGGTCATAAATAAAAAATCTCACACAGTACCAGATCCTGTAGCAAAGCATTTTCAGCACTTGAGCTGGCTCTTACTGCCCCTGTCGATCTTGACAATATCTGCATCAGCACTCGCTCATGGTGGACATGGGAATGAATTTGGTGGGCAAGATGGAGCGAAAAGTACCAATGTGCAGATCGATGGCGCAACGGCTCAACAAATTGGTGTACAAACAGTCGCCGCCAAAAAACAAAGTTTGAATGTCGAAATTTCGGCTACTGGGCAAATCGAACTATTACCCAGTCAGAAAGTAGAAGTTACCGCCCCAGTGAAGGGTAAACTAATCCAGATTTTGGTACAACCTGGAGCTAGAGTAAAAGCAGGGCAAATCATAGCGCGGATGTCCAGCCCAGAGCTAAATGAACTGCGGGTAGGTTCGCTCGAAAAACGATCGACAGCCCTCGCGCTACTCCAACAAGCTCAAACCGATCGCAGTCTCGCTCAACAGAGCTACCAAAAAATTGTCGAAATCGCTACCGCTGAAACCAATCAGGCGCGGAGTCAATTAACTGCGGCGCAATCCAGACTGTCACGAGAGCAACAACTAGTCAAAAGTGGCTCGATCGTCCGAGCGGCAAAAACTAGCTATCAACGTCAACAACAAATTGCCACCGCCGAGATTAGCTCCGCTCGAACCGAACTCGAGCTAGCCCAGGAACGGTACCAAAAGGATGTAGAACTAAACAAGAGTGGGGCACTAGCACGCCGTCAGATGTTGGAATCTCAGGCAAAACTAGCCGAAGCCCGAACTGCATTAGTCAAAGCGCAAAGTCAGCCAGGAGTAGCCCAAGCCGAAACGGATTTGCGAAAAGCTGAGACAGATCTGCCCCTGCGAGAATTGCGGGATGCCGAAAAGCAAGTAGCCGAAGCCACAGGGCAATTGGCTAGAGCCATGAACCAAAAATCGGTAGTCGAAGCCCAAGCTCAATTCCAAAGAGCGAATTCAGCCGTAACCGCCGCCCAAACTCAGCTCAGACTCAGCGATGCTAGTTACCAAGGGCGACTGGCACAATTGGGAACCTCTGCTAATGCCGAGGGGATCGTCACTGTTACCGCCCCGATCGATGGCACAATTGCAGACAGAGACATCACGATCGGGCAGTCTGTCGCCGATGCTGGTGCGAAGTTAATGACGATTACCGACGATCGGCAGGTGTTGGCAACGGCGAATATCTACGAGCGGGACTTAGGGCGATTAAAAATCGGTCAGCAGGTTAGTGTGAAAGTGCCTGGAATGACGGATCAAGTATTTTCAGGTCAAATCTCTCGAATTGGAACGGCAGTGGACTCCCAGAGCCGAATAGTCCCCGTTCAAGCAACGTTGGATAATAGCCAGGGGCTACTCAAAGCCGGAACGTTCGCCGAAATCAAACTAGCCACAGATCGAGTCACCACCCCTGTCGTAGTAATTCCGGCTGGTGCGGTAGTAGAAGCAGACCAAGAGAAATTAGTATATGTCAAAAGTGGCGACGGCTATCAGCCCACAACCGTCACCCTCGGACAAACCGTTGGCGATCTAGTTGAAGTCAAGACGGGACTATTTGCTGGGGACTTAGTGGTAAGTCAACGTGCCCCCCAACTCTACGCTCAATCTCTGAAAAAGAAGCCAGCGAGTGAGGATAAGGCAACAACAGAAACTAAATCTGACAATGCTGTCAGTCAAAACCAAATACCAACTTATCTCATCTGGGGATTAGTACCTGTTGCGGGTATTTTAGTTGGTGGTGCTTTTTGGATGGGGAAAAGAAGCGAACGGAACGCCAATAGTTCAACCGATTTTATCGAGCCAGAGGACGAACTGAATTATCTGCCCGTTGAGGAAATACCCGCGATTGAGGCAGATCCCAAACAGCATAATAATTCAAACTCCAGTCACTATCCACAGATCGGTGCTACTTCGCGGGACGATCGCTGACGCGATCGCCTTGCAACCGCTTCAATCGAGCCAAAGAAAAGAGTTGCAGCTATTTCCGCTGATGAACTACCAATGTTAGAGTCAGATCCCGATCGATATCAGCCGATCGCGATCGATGAGACAACAGATGATGATGATGATGATGATGCCGAACCTCCCTATATCGGCTGGTTTTATTGAAATCGATGACTATTAATTATTATGCTCGGTTCGCTAATTAATCCGCTAATACTTATCCTCATATCTAACACTAAAAATGCTCGGAAATATCGTTCAGTGGGTAATTAACCGTCGTTGGCTGGTCGTAATAGCCGCTGTTATCGTCTCACTGTGGACAGTTTATGTCATTCCCCAGATGCCGCTGGATGTATTGCCAGCCTTTGCGCCGCCGCAAGTAGAAATCCAAACCGAAGCACCCGGACTTGCACCAGAAGAAGTAGAATCGCTAGTAACATTACCGATCGAAAGTGCGATTAATGGTACGCCTGGAGTTACAGCCGTGCGTTCGTCGAGTGCGGCGGGAATTTCAGTAGTGCGGACGGTCTTTGGTTGGTCAACTGACATTTATCAGGCGCGTCAACTGATTACCGAGCGACTGCAACAAGCCGTCAGTAAACTACCGCCAGGAGTCGAACCGCCCCAAATGTCTCCCACCACTTCTCCCGTCGGTTTGGTGGTGCAGTATGCTTTTACCGTCGCCGATAGTGAGAATGCTACTCCAAATTCCCTGATGGCAGCGCGGCGGATTGTTGATTGGCAAGTGACGAATCGCCTTTTAGCCGTGCCAGGAGTCAGTCAAGTTTTGGTGTTCGGTGGTGACGAGCGACAGTTTCAAGTATTAGTCGATCCGGTTAAATTAGCAGCTTTTAATATTACTTTAGACCAAGTTACCCAAGCGACAAGAAAAGCAAATGTCAATGCCGCAGGTGGCTTTTTTATTACCCCCGATACAGAGAAATTAATTCGGGGGATCGGTAGGATCGAATCGATCGAAGATCTCCAAAAATCAACGATCGTATCTCGCAATGGCACCCCCGTTAGATTGCAAGATGTGGCAGATGTCCAAATTGGTGCGGCACTAAAACGGGGCGATGGCAGTTTTAACGGTAAGCCAGCAATTATCGTGATGGTGAATAAGCAACCCAGCTTTGATACACCGACTGTCAGCCGTGCGGTGGAAAAAGCGGTCGCCGAAATTAAAGTTGGCTTGCCCAAAAATATTCAAGTTAAGACCACTTTTCGTCAAGATAGTTACATCGAATCTTCCGTTAATAATGTTCGTTCCTCTTTGATTCAAGGTAGTATTATTGCCGCGATTATTCTGATTCCATTTCTGTTGAATTGGCGAATTCTGACGGTGTGTCTATTAGACTTTTTCTTGACATTACTATTTGGAATGTTGGTACTGTCATGGTTGGGAGTTGGTTTGAATACCATGACATTAGGCGGCTTGGCGGTAGCGATTGGGACGGCGATCGATGATGCGATCGTCTATGGTGAAAATACCTATCGTCGCTTGCGTGAAAATAAAGCTGAGGGCGATCCACTCACCCCGCTAGAAATCATTTTTGAAGGTTCTGAAGAAGTGCGCGATTCGCTCTTGGGCGCGACGGTTATTGGGATTATTGTCTTCTCACCGATTTTTACATTACCAGGGATTGAAGGGAAGATTTTTACCCCGATGGGGATTGCTTATTTAGCCGTAGTTGTCGTTTCTAGTTTAGAATCATTGCTCGTTTCTCCAGCTCTGTGTGCGATCTTGCTACCCGCTACTAGGGTGTCACAGCGAGAACCCTGGCTGGCGAGATTTTGCAAAGCAATTTACAGCGCGTGTTTGAACTTCTCGATGAAAAATCCCCTGTTAATTATGGGGACTGCTACGGTTTTAACCGTCGCATCAATGGTAGTTATTCCTTCCTTTGGCAGAGCATTTTTACCAGAGTTTCAGGAGCAAACGATGGTAAACACACTATTGTCCTACCCAACTGTTTCGCTCGAAGTTAGCACCAAAGCGGGTCATGTGGTCGAAGAGTCATTGAAAAACGATAAGCGGTTCACATTCATTCAAACTCGCGCCGGACGCGCCGCTGGTGATTCTGATGCCGCAGGTGTGAATTTGGCTCACGTTGATGTCGAAATCAGTAAACTAGGGATGGAAGATCGGCAAGAATCGCTCAAAGTCATGCGAACAGCATTCGAGAAAATTCCTGGTGCAGCCGCAAATATCGGCGGTTTTCTACAACATCGGATGGATGAAGTTTTATCAGGGGTAAGAAGTTCGATCGCGGTGAAAATTTTCGGGTCTGACTTAGCGGAGTTACGGAAAATTGGTCAAGAAGTAGAAAAACAAATGGCAACAGTTAATGGTGTCGTCGATTTACAACTCGAACCCCAAATACCAGTACCGCAGATTCAAATTAAATTCGATCGCGATGCAGCTAGTCGTTACGGACAGACAGTAGGCGATTTATCTGAGACGATCGAAACTGCCCTCAATGGTAAAGTTGTTTCTAAAGTGCTCGAAAATCAACAATCTTTCGATTTAATTGTCTGGTTGAAACCCGAAGCACGGCAGAGTCTAGAAACCATTCGCAATCTCTTAATCGATACTCCCAATAATCAAAAAATTCCGTTAGCTAGTATCGCCAAGATCGAACAAGGGAAAGGGCCAAATACCATCAATCGGGAAAATGTTTCGCGCTTAATCGTTGTGTCAGCCAATGCCAAAGGTCGCGATATCCGCTCGATTGTTACTGAGATCGAAGCTAAAGTTAAAAGCAACGTCCAATTATCAACGGGATATTTTATTCAATATGCAGGTCAATTTGAAGCTGAAGAACGTGCCACTAAAAACATTTTAGTTTTCAGCGCGATCGCATTTGTTGCAATTACTGTCTTGATGTATCTGTCCGTTAAGTCGATCGCTTCGACACTAATGATTATGATTAACTTACCAATTGCTTTGGTAGGTGGGGTCATTGCGGTGGCTCTCACGGGTGGCGTAATTTCGATAGCGTCTCTAGTGGGATTTGTATCCTTATTTGGGGTGGCAACTCGGAACGGGTTATTACTAGTAGATAACTACAATACTAAATACGCTGAAGGAATGCCAATGAAGGAAGTTATTGTCAAAGGTTCGATGGAGCGATTAAATGCGATTTTGATGACGGCTTTAACTTCAGGCTTAGGTTTAGCACCGATGGTATTCCAAGGTGGATCGGGACAGGAATTATTACAGCCTTTATCGATCGTTGTCTTTGGTGGTTTATTTACTTCTACGGCGATTACGTTATTGGTATTGCCTGCTCTATATGCCAAGTTTGGTAAACATTTATTTCCCAGGAAGCAATATTCATCCGAACAAAATAGCTTAAATTCAACACTTGTTTAATTCTTCGATCGATCTTTCATCTGGTTTTCATCATCGAGACTTATATTAGTTGGGTAGAGACGAAAAAGTTAGCTCGATCTTCGGTTCAATCCCACATTCAGCTAGAGGCAAAAATGCAAAACATCACAGCAGACAAATTACCAGTAATAGAGACAGCTACCAAACATTATTACACTATTGTTGTTGGCATCGCCTTTGTTGCGGAGAATTACGAATATTCAAGATCGGCAACAGGTACTCACGATGCTTAATACAATTGTCAAATGGTCGATCGCGCAAAGGTGGCTGATAGTCATCGCATCCCTGCTAATTAGTCTCTGGGGCTGGCGTGTACTCGGACAAATGCCCCTGGATGTATTTCCCGCATTCGCACCGCCGCAAGTAGAAATCCAAGCCGATGCGCCTGGATTAGCACCGGAAGAAGTAGAATCACTGGTAACACGCCCGATCGAGAGTGCCATCAACGGTACTCCAGGATTAGAATCCCTGCGCTCCTCTTCGGCGGTGGGGATTGCTTCAGTCAAAGCTGTATTTAGCCTCCAAACAGATATTTATCGCGCCCGTCAACTCATCACCGAACGACTGCAACGGGTGCAGAGTATTTTACCCAAAGGTGTCGGACAACCAGAAATATTGCCCGTTAGTTCGCCTTTAGGTTGGACGGTAAAATATGCGTTTTCGGGTAATGACATGATGGAAGTCTGGCGGGCGGTGAATTGGGATGTCCGCAACCGCTTGTTAGCCGTACCAGGGGTAAGTAATGTCTTCCTTTACGGTGGCGATGAGCGTCAGTACCAGGTGCTAATCGATCCAGATAAACTTAAAGCATTTAATGTCTCTGTTGCTGACGTTACCAAAGCTGTCCAGAATTCTAATGCTAACGTCCCTGGTGGATTTTTGATTAGTCCCGATCGAGAAATGTTAGTGCGAGGAATTGGTAGGATTGAATCTGTAGAACAACTCCAAAAATCCGCCATCAAAGCGATTAATGGCGCACCAGTATTACTCGAACAAGTTGCTGATGTCAAAATCGCCCCCGCACTGCGCCGTGGCGACGGGTTATTTCGGGGTAAACGAGCGTTGATTTTAACAGTTACAAAACAGCCTATCGCCGATACGCCGACAGTAGTTAAAGCTGTCGAAGCAGCAATGGCGGAGCTAAAAGCAGGATTACCTAAAGATGTCACCTTCACTAAAACTTTCGACCAAGATCTATTTATTGAAGCCTCGATTAGTAATGTCGAAGAAGCTCTCAGAGATGGGACGATTATTGTTTCGGTCATCTTAATTCTCTTCTTGATGAACTGGCGGACGGTGTTAATTAGTCTGAGTGCTTTACCACTGTCATTATTACTCGGATTAATTATTTTAAATTGGACGGGACAGGGTTTGAATACGATGACGCTGGGTGGTTTAGTAGTCGCGATCGGATCTGTCGTCGATGATGCGATCGTGGATATGGAAAATGTCTATCGACGACTCAGAGAAAATCAGGTCGCAGCTAATCCTAAACCGCCTTTACAAGTCGTATTTGACGGCTCAGTAGAAGTTCGAGTCAGCGTGTTATTTTCTACAGTAATTATCGCCGTTGTCTTCGCTCCCATTTTCGTCTTATCAGGAGTAGAAGGACGGATCTTTACGCCGATGGGGATGGCTTATCTCCTCTCGATTTTAGCATCTACATTAGTCGCCTTGACGCTCACTCCCGCTCTTTGTGCGCTACTTTTAGCCAATCGTAAATTACCCAGTGCCGAAACTTTCGTCGAGAAAATGGCACACCGTTTTTATCGACCATTGCTGCTGATGGCGATGAAATTTCCGAAAATCATCCTGGGCATATCTCTAGCCGGATTCGTGGCTGCAATGGTCATTTTACCTGGCTTGGGAAAGGTATTTTTACCAGAGTTTCAAGATCGATCGCTAGTCAATTCACTTACTCTTTATCCTGGGCAATCATTGGAATCGACCAACCAAGCAGCTTTATCGGTAATGTCTGCATTTAAAGATGATAAACGATTTGACACGATCCAGTTTCGAGCGGGTTTTGCTCAAGGTGATGCGGATGTGGCAGGGGTAAATTCGGGTGAATTAGATGTCCAAATCAGTGAAGAGGGTGACAAAGATCGCGAAAAAACGATCGCTAGTCTCAGAGCGGAACTTAACAAGTTACCTGGAGTGGCTACGAACATTGGCGGCTTTATTTCACACCGGATGGATGAGATACTTTCGGGGGTGAGAAGTGCGATAGCAGTTAAAATATATGGCTCCGAACTACCCGAACTTCGCAAAATTGGGCAACAAGTCCAAGCAGCAATGGGTGGAGTTACTGGCATTGTCGATCTTCAATTAGAACCCCAAATTCCGGTTAAACAAGTTGAAATTAAATTCGATCGCGCCGCCGCAGCACGGTATGGTTTAAGTATTGGCGAATTGGCCGAGACGATTGAAACTGGATTAAATGGACGCACTGTATCTCAAGTATTGGAAAAGCAGCAGACATTTAATCTAGTTGTTTGGCTAAATGAGAAATATCGCAATAATTTGGACGTATTAGGTAACTTACTCATCGATATTCCTGGCGGTCAAAAAATCCCGTTAGCGCAAGTTGCTAAAGTCGAATATGGTAATGGCCCCAGTACGATTAATCGCGAAAATGTATCTCGGCTAATTATTCTCTCAGCCAATGTCAGCGGTAGAGACTTGGGATCGGTAATTGCGGATGTGCGATCGAAAGTCAAAGCTATTCCCCTTCCCAGTGGCTATTACATCCAGTTTGGCGGACAATTTCAAGCTCAAGAGCAAGCCACTCAAACCTTGCTTGTAGCTGGAGGATTTTCTTTAATCGGGATCGCCATTCTGATTTACTTCGCTGTCAATTCTATTCCCGCCACACTGATGATTATGATTAACCTACCACTCGCCCTCATTGGCGGTGTAATTGCGGTGGCAAGTAGTGGGGGGATTATCTCAGTTGCTTCGATGGTGGGCTTTATCACCCTATTTGGAGTCGCCACTCGGAATGGGTTATTGCTAGTCGATAACTACAACAATCGACTAGCAGAAGGACTCCCATTGCGAGAGGTAATTGTTGAAGGTTCGATGGAGCGGCTGGTGGCGATTTTGCTCACGGCTTTAGCCTCAGCGTTGGGGATGGTACCGTTGGTAATCGGATCTGGTGCGGGTAAGGAGATTTTGCAACCTCTGGCGGTGGTGGTGTTGGGCGGATTATTTACGTCTACTGCGCTCACATTGCTGGTTTTACCTGCTCTGTATTCACTATTTGGCAAGTTTATTGTCAAGAGCAGAACCGAACCCAATACTTCTCGGTTAAGCCAAAATCAGGTAGATTAGGGGTGAGTATTGAATAAGCGAGGGTAAGACCGTTGGAACTAAAAGAATTCTCCTCAATCAATCCAATCATCGAATCATCAGAAGTATTCAAAGCAATTGAAACGGCAATCCCATCGGAGATGATTGAACAGGCAATAGCTACAACCAATAGCAAGCAACAACGTCAAAGAAAGCTACCATCAGGCTTAATGATAAGTCTGGTCATTGCGATGAGTCTGTGGTCATCAGCATCAATGAGAACAGTCCTAAAAAATTTGGTCAATGGTTTAAGTCAGAAATGGATTCAGGTGGCAGAGTATTGGCAGGTGCCAAACAGTGGTGAGGGTTCGTGAAGCTAGACAGAGATTGGGATGTGCAGCAATGACTCGTTTGTTCGAGCTAGTGGCGCGCCCAATGGCTTCACCGCAAACAGAATCCGCGTTTATCGGTGGATTGAGAGTGATGGCAGTAGATGGAACAGTAATGGACGTGCCAGATAGTGCAGAGAACGCCAGAGTATTTGGTTATCCAGGGACAAAACCAGGCACTAGAGCGGCGTTCCCCAAAGCGAGATTAGTACTGCTGATTGAAACATCCACTCATTTAATTGTCGATGCATTAATTTGTCCATATCGGATGGGAGAGCGTGTCCGCATCCAGAAATTACTCCGTTCTGTTAGTTCAGGAATGTTGTTGATGTGGGATCGAGGATTGCACTCCTATAAAATGGTGAAGGCAACAATTAAGCAATCTTGCCACTACTTAGAGGATGTTTGGAAATACGGAGAGTATAAAATAATCAAGCAAGTCTGCGTAGCATAAGTCGAATCATCGCAATGTGGATGAAAGCTTCAGAAGAGGCAGGTAAACGCTCATAATCAAGGTTGAGACGACGACACCAATGCAACCAGCCATAAGTTCGTATGCCTACGGCAGGCTACGCCAACGACAGTCCAGCGTTTAGGTAGAAGGACAAAACCTTTGCTACCGTTAGGTCTTAGAACTACATCGACAATCCAGTGACAAATATCCATCACCCAATGGAGAAAATCTGGGCCAGAGAAACCACCGTCAAAAAGGCAGCTTTTGGGGGGAAGCTTCCCCCCAAAACGTGCCGCCCAGATCCGAATTAGTCGAGGTACACGATGGCGTTCTTGATTCATCTGGGTGAGTAATTGCTTGGCACCATCACGTTCCTGAACATCGGCAGCAACAACTTTTACCATCAGTAGTAGCCCTAATGTATCTACTAAAGTAAACCGTTTTCGCCCTTTAAGTTTCTTGCCAGCATCGTATCCCACCGCCTCATGTATCATCGCCGCCGTCGGTACAGTTTGTGAGTCTACAACACTGGCAACACTGGGGCTAGGATCTCGGTCTTCTGCTACTCTCACCCATCCGACTAAATGGTCGTGAACTCGTTTCCAGGTGCCGTTTTTGCTCCATTTACTGAAGTAGTAGTAAACAGTTGACGAAGGTGGATACTCTTTTGGTATTAACCGCCAAGCACAACTACTCACCAAGACATATAAAATTCCCTGCATGACTAGCATCATATTGACAGTACGTGGTCTCCCTGTGGTTGCTGCGCCAGGTAGCAGTGAGGCTAGCAGCTCATACTGTTCTACTGTTAGTTCTGTGGTTGCAGCTATGAGTCATGGCTTCCTGGATGGCTGTTTAGACGTAAGAATTTTATCCAGCCTAACAAGTCTAGGAAGCTTTTTCTTCACTGGTGCTTAGTTATACTTTCCAAACATCCTCTAAGGGCATAGTGCCAATTGGTGGTGGCTAACCATGCCATCAGCTCATGACTAGCAAAAGCTCGATCCGCTAACAGCATCCCGATGGGATGCTTGCGGAGCAACCATCTAGCCTGTCGGAGCAGTTGTTGATCTTCGGAAAATGCCACAGTCGCGCTCTGATGTTCTCGGACATGCCACAGCAATGGTACTGCTCGTCCACAGCATACTACTGACAGGTGAATCATACAGTATTTATGCCAGAGCATTGTGGTGTCAATTGCTAAATACAGTCGGTGATTTTTCCAACCACTCAAGGCTGCCATTACCAACGGCAAGTAGATTTTTTCGACATTAATTTGCCCATTACTCAAAAATCTTCGCCATCCTCGCTCATAGCTCTGTGATTGAGTGGCTAGGCTAACTACATCGGGTTCCCACTCTGGCAAACTAAGTTTGCCACTACCGATTAACGCACTTACCATCCAGCTTAATGTCTTGAGATGCCTCCAATCCTTGGCTTGACTATATTGACTAAAAAATCTCAATAATTGACTATATAGAGGGGTGGAACCGTTCATGTGATTTTTTGCTAAAGCATTCGTAACTTCAGCTTCCCATGATTTTCTACCCTTTTCCTCTCTCTGCCTGCTTTTGCGCTACTTGTGTCAGGCTCTCAGGATTCACCCTGCCTAAAAAATCTCCTTCTATTCCCACAATCTTCGCCCCTGACGGGTATGCAACTTATCATGTGCATCGGCTAACAACTGCGGAATATTCAACCCCTGCGGACAACGTGGCAAACAATCCCCACACTCATTACAACGATTAGCTTTCATCCCCGGAAACCAATGTCCAGCATTTTCAAACATCCGATAACGATATTGCCCATATTCAGTCAGATCGTAAGCAACCGACAGATTTCGCAGTCTCAATACTTCAGGTATATTAATCTGAGCAGGACAAGGCAAGCAAGCATAACATTGACTGCACAGATCCGTATCAAGACTAGTTTGTAATTGTCGCTCTAATCGATCGATAATTTCCATCTCAGTAGCCGTTAGCGGATAGTCAGCATCGGCTACATCTAATGAGGGGTATAGCTCATCGGGATTCGCAGCACCGAGACTGAGCGTACTAATGCGATCGTCCGCCAACATCCACCGATAATTAAACGCCAAGGGTGTCAATGGTTGGCATAACTCCACTAAATTCGGCGGTGGGGTGTAGAGCTTACCGCCTTTATCAGCAGGGGAAATGATAAATATCCCCATGTCATATCTACTAGCTAATGCAATCGCTGGAGCCAATCGTTGGTTAAAATAATAATAATGCAGGTTGATAAATTCAAATAATTGTGTCTCGATCGCAGCAATAATTAGATCCAAACTACCATGAGTAGAGAAACCGACGTGTTTGACCTTTCCGCACTCGATCGCATCGGCAATCGCCGGATAGCAGCCATCTTTCACCCCATCTAAATGTTCTTGAGTATTAATCCCATGAATTCCCAAACAGTCGATATAGTCTAGTTGTAAGCGTTCCAAAGATTCATCAATCCACTGAGCCATTAATGCTCGATCGGGTGTTGGCGGCAGCTTCGTTGTAATATACAATTGCGATCGCTCAACTGGTAACTTACGCTGGAGAGCCAATCCCAAGTAAGTCTCACTTTGTCCATATCCTCGCGCCGTCTCTAGATGATTAATTCCCATCGAGACAGCTTTATGTACGGTTTGATAAGTTATTTTAGGCTCGACTAAACATCGCATTGTTCCTAGAGAAAATGCGGATAGCAGCAGATTAGTTCGACCAAAACGACGGTAGTGCAATTAGGCTTTAGGCTTTAGGTATTAGGTTTTAGGTATTAGGCTTTAGGTTTTAGAACTAGATTTGTAAACTGCTGGTTATAGAATATATCGCATCCAACCAGACATTTTCCCTAAAGCCTAACATCTAAAGCCTAACACCTAACTTAGGTTCCAAAAGCTCGATCGCCAACATCGCCTAAACCAGGCACAATAAAACCCGATTCATTGACATGCTCATCAATCATCGCGGCATAAATACTCAAAGTGGGATAAGCCTCGCTTAACTTTTGCAAAGCTGGTGGTGCGGCGATAATTGAAATAATCCGCACATAAGCCGGATCGATCCCTCGTTGGGTTAGCTCACTCATAGCTTGCATAATCGTTCCGCCAGTGGCTAACATCGGCTCGGCGATGATAATCCGCGTATCGGGATCGAATCGATCGGGTAATTTATTTAAATAGCAACTTGGGAGTAATGTCTTTTCATCACGAACCAATCCCAGGTGATAAATTGCCGACTCCAAAGGTAATACTGACTGAATACCATCTACTAATGTTAACCCCGCTCGTAAAATTGGGACGATCGCCAGTTTAGTTTGAGGATGAACAAAAGTAGCGGTAGCTTCAGCTAAAGGTGTCGGAATCTGAAGATCGATCGTCGGTAGCCACTCTCTAATCGCTTCGTAAGCCAACCATTTTCCCAATTCTGCCAACGTTTGGCGCAATATCTTTGGTGAAGTCTCCACGTTCCGCGCCATCCCCAACCAATGCTTAATTAATGGATGTGGGGGTACATAAACACGCAGTTGGATCGCCATGACAGTAAGGGATAGATAAATCGAATGTCTGTAATATCATAGTGGTTAACGAGCGGTATCCACAAGTATATTGGTGTCAAGTTAATAGTTGCCAATATATCAAACGACTTAGATTTAACCTATTGATGCTGCTACCACCAAACCTTGACTAATTTCAAGCCCGTTGTCCTACATATAGCAGTTGCCAAGGTGGCTAATACACTATATCAGTCGGCGAAGGCGGACTTTGCAACACTAGCGGCGATTTCAATCGCTGTGCTGTCTGAATCGCCTTGGCGGTTGCTTATTATAGGTGTGCGAATCTTTTGAGTCATATCTCGCTCTTTGACTGCCTCCAAGCGATCGCATCAACCTCATCCTAAATCTCAATTTAAAGAAGCCGATCGTGTCGGCGATCGAGATCCAGCTTACGACTCACCTATGAAATCTCAAATCTCAGCAGAGTAGAAATCCCAAATAATCTTTTAATTCTAAATAAATTTACACATCGCAGTCATCTAAACACTTTAAGCGATTTATTCCCGACCAATTCCCACCTAATTTCTTATTTAATTTTGCCGCTGCCGTGGATATTGTTTTCAAAATACAGCTCAAGTCCTGACTGAGCCTGAGTTCGTACCAATTTTGCCCAAACAGTTGACAAGAGCTAATAGTTCGAGTTATATTAGTAAAGCGGTCGAGGGAAACAGCCCAGTGCGAACGACGCAAGTCGCTCCTAGAGCCAATCTTGAGATCCTGAACCTAGACAACTATATAGTTTGAAAGCCTATACAACCTCGTTAAATTCGTTAACACGATTATAACACGGTCGAGCCATTAGTGGTCAGACCAAGACGAGTCAAAAGTCTTTAAAGATTACACACGAGCCTTTATTATAGGCTCTCTATTATTATGGAGAGTTTGATCCTGGCTCAGGATGAACGCTGGCGGTATGCCTAACACATGCAAGTCGAACGGGGTCTTCGGACCTAGTGGCGGACGGGTGAGTAACGCGTGAGAATCTGCCTTCAGGATGGGGACAACAGTTGGAAACGACTGCTAATACCCGATATGACGAAAGTTGAAAGATTTATCGCCTGGAGATGAGCTCGCGTCAGATTAGCTAGATGGTGTGGTAACGGCGCACCATGGCGACGATCTGTAGCTGGTCTGAGAGGATGAGCAGCCACACTGGGACTGAGACACGGCCCAGACTCCTACGGGAGGCAGCAGTGGGGAATTTTCCGCAATGGGCGCAAGCCTGACGGAGCAATACCGCGTGAGGGAGGAAGGCTCTTGGGTCGTAAACCTCTTTTCTCAGGGAAGAATACAATGACGGTACCTGAGGAATCAGCATCGGCTAACTCCGTGCCAGCAGCCGCGGTAATACGGAGGATGCAAGCGTTATCCGGAATGATTGGGCGTAAAGCGTCCGTAGGTGGTTATGTAAGTCTGTGGTTAAAGCGTGGGGCTCAACCCCATAAGGGCCATGGAAACTACACAACTAGAGTCAAGTAGGGGTAGAGGGAATTCCCAGTGTAGCGGTGAAATGCGTAGAGATTGGGAAGAACACCGGTGGCGAAAGCGCTCTACTGGACTTAAACTGACACTGAGGGACGAAAGCTAGGGGAGCGAAAGGGATTAGATACCCCTGTAGTCCTAGCCGTAAACGATGGATACTAGGTGTTGCCCGTATCGACCCGGGCAGTGCCGTAGCTAACGCGTTAAGTATCCCGCCTGGGGAGTACGCACGCAAGTGT
>ENA-OFCE01000764-OFCE01000764.1-metagenomes-genome-assembly--contig:-NODE-764-length-19415-cov-25.685640_pt1 | contig 19415 bp, 15 predicted proteins | sample MGYA00153388_OFCE01 | MGnify analysis MGYA00153388
TTTACGTCCTAGAGCTTAACTACACAGAGGCTTTGACTGTTTTCGGAGATGTCTACTGGTAATCAGCGTTACCGACTGCACCGCCGCGTCAGCCAAAACTCGCAACAGTTCGATGTAAAGTCGGTGCGGTTCAATAAATTTACCTTGTCCGTCGAGTGCGGCTTCCAAATTGTCAATCAATACGCCGACTTTGAGAGTCTGAAGCTGGCGCTTCAGGCGTCCGAGGGTGACGCCAAAGTCAGGTCCTGGTTCTTCCTGAAAATCTTGCTTCAGCCATTCTTCGATCGCGCTGTCTAAGGCGGTGATGTTCTCTGTCTCTTTTGCTATCAGCAGTTCAATTACTCGATCAAACCCTTGAGATTTGAGATACTGTCTCGCCAAAGTCGTTTTGCCCATACCGCCGGCACTTTGGATCACAATCACTTTAGCTCCCTGGGCGACCAGAGTATTCAGATCCTCGATCGCCTCAAACCGGCCCAAAAAGTTCGGGTTTTCGATTTCCAGCTTCGAATCGTGTCCGAAGGGCGATCGCGCCGGAACAATTTGCCCCGATGGCGGTTCTAGTTTTGAGTAACTACGCCAATATCGGTCTACTACCGCTTGCAGGTTGTCTTTTTTAACTTTTTCACCTTCTCCAAACAAAGCTGAAAGTCGCTTCCACAAATTAGAGGCCGCGTCTTTAACAGTCCCTACTCCATATCCTTCACTTTCTGCAACCTGTTGGTACGTCCTGCCTTGCACCCCCATCCATGCTTCGCGAAAAATAGCGCTGTCAAGGTTGTCGAGAGTTTTCAGGTTTCGAGCCACAAGTAACGAGTTAGTAAAATCCAGTGCACGATCGGCTTCCATGTCCAAGAAGCAAGCTTTGTTGAAGAAGAAGGAATATTAGCCTTTGCTGATGAGGAACAAGTCGGCGGTTTGGAAAAGCCTATTACAGGTGTAGGAGAAGAGACGGTGGCTAGTTCGCAAAAAGCTAGCGCTGTTGTTGATGAAAAAGTGGCTGTCGGTGATGTAGAGACAGCCCATATAGCACCAAAAGCGATCGCCAAAGACGAAAAAGCGATCGTAGAAGAAGAAATTCGTCCGGGCGAATCTGGTCGCGTCCGCTTTCAAAGCAGTTGGTGGTCTGCGATATCTGACCAAGAAATTATTTTTAAACCCGGAGATGCAGTTCGAGTCATCGCAATTGACAATGTGACTCTGATTGTTGAAGGGTAGTTGCAAAGCATCTGTTTGTGGGGAGTCAGACCATTTTCGATTTTCGATTTTGGATTTGGCATAACTGATAACAATCGGGTTTTAAAGTGGGCCGACAGTTGTATTCTTTGCTGAAACTGGTATCATCAAGTGACATTTATGTAGAAGGCAAAATTTAAATTTTAGACTTAAATATGCAGAAATTTAAATCTTTAGTTATCAGGATCAACTGTTCGTCTGCTTAACTAAATCCCAACCCATTTTTAGGAGCAGCAATCATATCTTTTGACTATTTTGAAGAAGCAATCGTTGCAGAAGAAATTCGACCTAACCAATGCGGTCGCGTCCGCTTTTAATGTAGTTGGTGGCCTGCGAGGTGCGATAAAGGAAGGACTTTTAAACCGGGGGAACTGGTTTATGTGGTGGGAATTGACAAGATTACGTTGCTGGTGGAGGGTGTAGCTTGAAATGTCGGAATTTGCGATCGCGCTGTCGCCAAGGTGGCTCTCTCTTCAAGTCTCTTCACAGGTGCGATCGTCCTTTTCACCTCTTTTAGCTTCGATTATTCTACCGTTTAACCTCAACAAAAACTAGCCGTCGGCAATATTGTCGGCGTTTTTTTGCTCGTGGATACGATCGCGAACTGAAATTGTGGTAATCTGACAGCAATCCACTTTAATGCTCGATCGAGTGCGTCTAGCTATGCGAATAGGTAAAAATTTACAAAAGTTTCTGCTGTTCACAATAGCATTATTCTTTGCAGCAACGCTGTTAATTAAAGTTACTAAATTCCACAATGTTTTTGGTATCAACCGCGCCGACACTCAAGATAAAGTAGTTGCTCTCACCTACGATGATGGGCCCTATCCTCCCTATACAAATCAGCTTTTAGATATTTTATACCGCTACGGAGCTAAAGCAACTTTTTTTGAAATTGGGCGCAATATTGAGAAACATCCTGAAATAGTCCCGATGATTATTGCGGCGGGGAATGAGTTGGCAAATCATTCCTATTCTCACAAGGATATGATGTTTAAACCCCGGGAGTATCTGCTGTCGGAGATTGAAAAAACGGACAAACTTTTGCAGGAATTTGGGGTGAAACAGGACAGTATCAGTTTTCGGCCTCCTTGGGGTCGGAGATTTGTAGTTTTGTCTTATTTACTATCCCAAATGCACAAAAAACTGATTATGTGGGATGTGGATTCGCAAGATTATGAAAAAACACATACGGCCGAGGATATCGCAAATCAGGTGATTAATAATGTGCGAACTGGTTCGATTGTGGTGATGCACGATGGCGGGGGCGATCGCTCGAAAACGGTAGCAGCAACTGAGATAATTGTCAAGACTTTGCAGTCAAAAGGTTACGAATTTAAGACTGTTTCGGAGTTGTTGAAGTAGAAGCAAGTAGGGTGCGTCAGCTTCGATTATTTTCGCGACAAACCAACAATCTCATGCTGACGCACCAAAAAATAAACGGTGCGTCAGTATCAGACTTTTCGTGCAGATTGAAAATTTCAAAACTGACGCACCCTACTACTTAAATCAAAGATTGTTGACCACGCAATCAGCAATCTTGATGCTACCTCCCGATCGCCCCATTCTCTCTAAACCGTTTTTAACGCAATTTGCCAAATAACTTTTGTCTTGCAAAGTTCGATCGATCGCTAAAGCAGCTTCTTTGAAAATATCAGAATTCGCCGGTTCTGTGCCAATAACCTGCACGGAACCGCCTAGAAGCCGGTTTTGAGCCTCAGCAAACCGATAGGTAAATGACGGGCCGTTACCGGGGATGGTAATTACTGGTTTTCCTAAACCCACAGCTTGTTCGATCGCAGTTCCAGTCATCCCAATTACTAAATTCGACTGCTGCAAAATATCGGCAAAAGCATCAGCATAGCAAATCACTTCAACTGTTGCTGTTGTTTCGCTGCCATGCTGGTGGATTCCTGAAAAAATGAGTTTGGACGATCGCACTTGCCATCCGGCTCTGGCCGCAATATCATCTAATTCAAGCATCAAACTCGGAACCAAAGCGGCTCGAAACTGCACCCGTACAGTAGAAGTAGCAGCAATTTCTTTCACCAATTCCAGCAGTAAAACAAGGTTGTCGGTGGCTTCCGGGAGGCGAGAACCGGGGAGAAGGGCGATCGTCCTAACTCTGGGTATTAATTGCAAATCTTTGCCAGTAGAATTGAGGTTGTCCATGACAGGATTGCCGACAAACTTGGCTTTCGTTAAACCCTGTCGGTTTAAATCATCAGCAGTCAAAGCATCTCTGGTAAAAATACCCAGACATTGTTCGGAGGAAAGCAAATAGTTCAAAAGGAAACCCAAATAGACTTCCCCTTCGTAATAACTAGAATGAGCCGACAGAAAAATTATATAGGGGCGGCCGGTCGATCGGGCGAAGCCCGCCGCGATCAGATCCCCAGTCGTCACCACCAAATCGCAGCGTTGCGAATGCGTCCACGCAGCCTGCAATTGCCGCCAAGTCAAACGAACTAGCCCCGCCCTCACATCTTTGAGGAAAAACAGGGGATTCATGTAAAAAACTCCCCCAGATGGCATGGGACTGGTGGGCCCAATAGTTGGTACGGTCGATCGCACGTAAGCAGCCCCGTCACCTACAATCGGCATCGCCGCAACATCAACATCCGCGCCAGATGCTCTCAAAGCTTTGACAATTTGACAGTTAATCGCGTCTTCCCCGTGACCGTTGCTGAGAAAAAGTACCCCGTTCGATTTCATATAATTAAAGTCTGTGCTAAACGTTTTTTAAACACGGTCGTGCTATCGCGAGCGGCAGACCGACTAAACTTTTTGTTAGTCTAATTTAAATACATTGTGGAAGTGAAACAGCGTGAATATTCAAATTGGGCGGGGCAAAAGCGCTCGCAGAGCTTACGGCATAGATGAAATCGCTCTCGTGCCCGGACAGCGCACCCTCGATCCGAGTTTGGCAGATACTAAGTGGCAGATTGGCGGGATCGATCGAGAAATCCCGATCATCGCTAGCGCAATGGATGGGGTAGTCGATGTCCGTATGGCTATTTTGCTGTCGGAATTGGGAGCAATGGGCGTGTTGAACCTAGAAGGAATTCAAACCCGCTATGCCGACCCCCAGCCAATATTAGAGCGCATCGCGAGTGTCGGGAACCACGAATTTGTTTCCCTCATGCAGCAACTATATGCCGAACCCATCAAGCCAGAATTAATCCACCTCAGAATTAAAGAAATTAAAGCTGGAGGAGGGATTGCCGCTGTTAGCGGTACTCCCGCCGGCGCGAGCAAATACGGCTCTTCGGTTGCTGAATCGGGAGCTGATATATTTTTTGTGCAAGCAACAGTAGTCTCAACAGCTTTTCTTTCCCCAGAGTCGATCGTATCTTTAGACTTGACCAAATTTTGTCAAGAGATGCCAATACCAGTAATTTTGGGCAACTGCGTCACCTACGAAGTTGCCATGAATTTAATGAAAACTGGTGCCGCAGGCATTCTCGTGGGCATCGGGCCGGGAGCTGCTTGCACATCTCGGGGCGTATTGGGTGTCGGCGTTCCCCAAGCGACAGCGGTAGCAGACTGCGCCGCCGCGCGGGACGACTACTATCGCGAAACTGGCAAATACGTGTCAGTGATTGCTGACGGCGGTTTAATTACCGGCGGCGATATCTGCAAGTGCATTGCCTGCGGCGCTGATGGAGTGATGATTGGTTCGCCCTTTGCCAGAGCCGCCGAAGCTCCAGGGCATGGCTTTCACTGGGGGATGGCGACTCCCAGCCCGGTTTTGCCACGCGGTACTCGGATTCGTGTGGGGACTACGGGTACTTTGGAGCAAATTTTGCGCGGGCCTGCGCTGCTAGATGACGGTACGCACAACTTGCTTGGAGCTCTGAAAACTAGCATGGGAACCCTGGGCGCTAAGGATATTAAGGAGATGCAGCAAGTGGAGGTGGTAATTGCTCCTTCTCTGCTGACTGAGGGTAAAGTCTATCAAAAAGCTCAGCAGTTGGGTATGGGCAAGTAGATTTGCCGATCGAATCTCAGTCTACCTTGACAAAATTTATGGGATAGTCTCGAAATTTACAAAATCTTTTGGAATTATCGAGAAGTAGGTGTCAGAATAGAGGAAGCGGAGACACAAGTTTCCGTTCACTCCTCACACCACACTCCGCCCGGACTACTGTTCGGGCGGTTCCTTTTGTGCGGAAAATCTTGGCTGTTACTTACTAGGTAATGGATTGAGGCTCTTAACTCCCAAGGGGGGAGAGTGGGAATAGTTTTACAGCAGATTCCATGTTTATAAAGTACATCCCGATCGCGATCGCCAGTGCCGTAGGGACACAGCAGTGCCAATCTGTTACCGAACTTGCTTCTATTAAAATCGTTGATGCAAGTGGTTACACTTTTTGCTAAACTTGTTATCCGAGAAATAGTATTTACAAGGATGGCTAGGGATGTCAACAGCCGCACAAGTAACCGACTCTACCTTTAAACAGGAAGTGCTCGATAGCGAAGTTCCAGTTCTAGTGGATTTTTGGGCTCCCTGGTGTGGGCCCTGTCGGATGGTGGCGCCTGTCGTAGAGGAAATTGCTCAGCAATATGAAGGGCAGGTGAAGGTAGTAAAAGTTAATACCGACGAGAATCCTAACGTGGCCAGCCAATACGGTATCCGCAGCATTCCGACGCTGATGATATTTAAGGGCGGTCAGCGGGTGGATATGGTGGTTGGGGCAGTTCCGAAAACTACTCTGGCTAACACTCTGGAAAAATACCTCTAACCTCACAAAAGAGCACCATTATCAATCAGCCTTTCACGGGCGGACAGAATGTCCACCCCACAAGAAAATTCACTTTTAGTGAAACAGGCATCTTGCCTGTTCTTGAGAATGGTGCAGGATGTAAGTTTAACCAAACTGCGAGAGGTTTTGCGCTGTTTTTTAGGGCAGCGAAAGCTAACTCGCGGACGAACCGGGGCAAAGCTACTGAAAAAGTGATTAGTTACCAGCAGGGCAATTTGCTGGTGACTAATCACTTTTAAATTTGGCTTTTGCCCTTTAATTTTCATGATTCGACAAATTGTTACCGTTTCGGAAAAATTCATGATTCCTTCTGGTTCTGGTCAAGCTTTTGAGTCCCTCCAAGCTGAATTGATCGATTTGCTCGATCGATTGCCAATGTTGAAGCACGAAGAGTGGATCGAACGATCGCTCTCTACCATAGTGCAAATGGCCGGAGACGATCTCGATCGCCTAGACTGGAAAATTATCTCGTCGTCTCTGCAAGATATGGAAAAGGCTTTCTCCATGTTTTATCCTTACCGCCACATTCGCAAAATTGTGATTTTTGGTTCGGCGAGGGTGTCGTCAGAATCCCCAGAATATCTAATGGCGAGAGATTTTGCTAGAGCCATTTCCCAGCAGGGATTTATGGTGATTACTGGCGGGGGTGGGGGAGTTATGCAGGCGGGGAATGAGGGCGCTACTGCTGAACGTTCTTTTGGGCTGAACATTCAGTTACCTTTCGAGCAAGGTTCTAATCCTTTCATTGCGGGCGATCGCAAGTTACTTAATTTTAAATATTTTTTCACTCGCAAGTTATTTTTTCTGCGGGAAAGCGATGGTTTAGCTCTGTTTCCCGGTGGTTTCGGCACTCTGGACGAGGCTTTTGAGTGTCTGACTTTGACTCAAACTGGCAAGTTTGGGCCGGCTCCTGTGGTATTGATTGATCGACCAGGAGGCGATTATTGGCACGATTGGAATGCTTTTGTACAAAAACAATTGCGGGGTCGGGGTTTGATTTCTGCTGACGATCGCAGCCTGTATACGATTACTGACGATGTAAATGTCGCTTGCGAGGCGATCGCGAGTTTTTATCTGGTTTACCACTCCTGTCGCTACGTGGGTGGAAAACTGGTAATTCGTTTGAAAACTGAACTTTCTGACGATAATGTCGATCGGTTAAATACTGAGTTCAGCAATATTTTGGTAGAGGGTAAAATTGAAAAAAGTAAAGCTTTGCCCGTCGAAGCCGGAGATGAAACTTTCGATTTACCGCGCCTAGTGTTGCACTTTAATCAGCGGAATTCGGGGCGGCTTTATCAGCTCATCGCTGCTATCAATCAAATGGGTGCAGCTTCACCTGCGGCGGCGCATCCAGAACAAAAGTAGTTATTAGTTGTTAGTTATGAGTCTGTAGAGGCGGGTTTTACGAGAAATATTTGTAACTAATTCAGGGAATAAATAAACCCGCCCCTCTGTAGTCCTCCTTTCGTCAGAAAGCAGAAGGCAGAAAGTAAAAAATTCAGGGTAAAATGTATGGCTTACAGCGATTTTAGTTTGGCAAGTGTCAAAAAATCGTTAAATTTAACGATTTCGCCCAGACAAGATTTGTTTTCGGCCGTACCTGCTTTGGAATGCAGCAATCATTTAACAGAAACTTTAGCTTATAATGTGCCTTTTGCTCTGGCGAGTAATACGGAAAAATCACGCTCAGAAATGATTATTGCGCCGATTTTGCTGGAACTTACCAAACAGTTTCCCGATCGCATTAGTTTGTTTTCGGGTGTCGATTTTACGGTTGACAGCGATTTGGGATTAAACGGGAGTTGCGATTTTCTGATTAGTCGATCGGTAGAATTCTTGATTATTAGCGCGCCGGCGATTTTAATCGTTGAAGCTAAAAAGGAAAATATTAATGCTGGGTTGGGTCAATGTATCGCGGAAATGTATGCAGCTCAACTGTTTAATGAGCGGGAGGGCGATCGGGTATCGAAGATTTACGGGGTTGTGACAACGGGGGAAATTTGGAAGTTTTTAACCCTGGAAGGTCAATTAGTACAAATAGATTTATTAGAGTATTTTTTGAATCAGGTTGATAAGATATTGGGGATTTTGGCGATCGGCATTCAAAATGAGTAATTGTTAATGGTTATTTGTTAATTGCTGCTGATTTATTTACAGTTTGATAATATCATATACCCTGAAAAAACAGAAAATTTGTAGGGGCGGGTTCACCAAAAATAATTGCCTAAAACCAACAATATAGTAAACCCGCCCCCACCCAACGGCAAATCCTAATTTACCTGTGTATTTTAAAATACAAGAAAATACAACCCAAATCTGTATAAAACCTTAAAAGTTGCTTCACGTACAAATAGTCACTAACTTTTACACTAGATTATAACCAGTGTTAACTCTGGAATTTGTGCAAGCTCATCTTTCTTGAACTGACCAAAGGATAAAAACATGGATATCTTATCTAACACGGTAGCGCTATCGCGGATGCAATTTGCGCTAACTGCCATATTCCATATGCTGTGGCCGGTTTTGACTACTGGAATGGGGATTTATCTGGTAATTGTTGAGGGAATGTGGCTAAAAACTCGCAATCCTGACTATTACCATCATGCTCGTTTTTGGTCAAAATTATACGTGCTCAACTTTGGGATTGGGGTAGCATCCGGTATTCCGATGGAGTTTCAATTCGGTACGAATTGGGCACCTTTTTCCGAAGCAGTTGGTGACTTTTTTGGCAGTATTTTAGGGTTTGAAGCTTCAATGGCATTTATGCTAGAAGCTGGCTTTTTAGGAATTATGCTATTCGGTTGGGGCCGCGTTCACCCGATCGTCCATTATTTCGCTACAATCATGGTAGCCTTCGGCGCAAACCTATCCACCGTCTGGATTCTAGTCGCCAACTCTTGGTTGCAGACACCCGCCGGCGGAGAAATGATTAACGGCAAGTTTGTTGTCACCGATTATTTCCAAGCAATTATGAATCCCTTTGCATTAAACAGCATTCTTCATATGTTTTTTGCGACGTTAGAAACATCCTTGTTTGTAATAGGCGGAATTAGCGCTTGGTACATTCTTAATAAACGCAACGAAGCCTTTTTTTCCAAATCTTTAAAAATTGCCATAGCGACGGCAATTGCAGTTGCACCTTTGCAGATATTCATCGGACATTTGAGCGCCGAACAAGTCTATCACTATCAGCCCACAAAATTAGCAGCAATCGAAGCTAAATGGGAAACTTCCCCAGCAGGAGAGTCAGCCGATTGGACTTTGCTAGCTTTGCCTAATGAAAAAGCCCAAAAAAATGACTGGGAAATTAAGGTTCCCAATGGCTTAGGATACGTTCTGGAATTCAAACAAAAGCTCTCCGAACCGGTACTCGGATTAAAGGAATGGAAACCAGAAGATAGACCCCGGATGGTGGGTTTAATCTACTATTGTTTCCGCATCATGTCCGGGATTGGATTCTTCTTTTTAGGATTGATGTTGTTCAGTATAATTCAGTGGAGTCGAGGCAAACTTTCTGCTGAAAATATTAGCCTGCAACCTTGGCTGATGCGCGCTTGGGTATTAGCAGCACCATTGGGATATATTGCTGTAGAATCTGGTTGGATTGTGCGCTGTGTGGGGAGACAGCCCTGGGTTTTATACGGGCAAATTCGCACGGCTGATGCGGTGTCAAACATCCCCGCTACCAATGTTTTAACTTCTCTCAGTTTCTTTGCAGTTATTTACAGCTTTTTGTTTGTTTGCGCCTTGTATTTTGGCAGCCGCATTATCCGCCAAGGCCCTAACTTAAATCTGCCTATTCCTGGTTTAGACAATCAACCTGCAATCGAAACCGAACCCGCAGAACATATTCCAGATCAACGTCCCGTAGAAGCACAACAATAGGAGATTTTATGCAAGCTTTGGAGCATTTTCTCCCGCAAGTCTGGTTCGTGATTTTAGGTATTTTTCTGTTGCTTTACGTCATGCTAGATGGCTTTGACTTAGGCGTGGGAATCTTATCCCTAACGGCGGATGATGATGAACGCAGAAGCATTTTAATGACCAGTTTGGGCAACGTTTGGGATGCTAACGAAACTTGGCTCGTTTTGATGGGTGGCGCTTTATTTGGGGCATTTCCCCTAGCTTACGGCACGATTTTAACGGCATTGTACATACCGATTTGCATGATGCTTTTTGGTTTGATATTTCGGGCTGTAGCTTTTGAGTTTCGCGAGCATTCTAACCGGAAGTTATTCTGGAATTATGCTTTCGGTGCGGGCAGTTTTTTGGCTGCTTTAGCGCAAGGATTTGCCCTTGGTGCGGTGCTTGAAGGCATTGCTGTTGATGAAGCTGGGCATTTTGTGGGTACTACTTGGGATTGGCTGGATTGGCGATCGATCTTGGTGGCTTTGACACTCGTTCAAGGCTACGTATTGATCGGCTCAACCTATCTAATTATGAAAACGGATGGGGAACTACAAACAACTCACTATCGCACTGCGAAAATTGCGGCGGTGACGACGTTAATCGGAGCAGTTTTAATTACGATTGCAACTCCGATTTTTTACGAAAGTACGAGAACGAGGTTGTTCGAGAAACCGCTAGTTTATATTTTTGCGGCGATTCCTGTGCTGGGATTGTTGTTGGTTGGACTCTTGCTGAAAAGTTTGGAGAAAAAAGAAGAGCGAACACCGTTTATCTGGACAATTTTGATTTTCTTGCTCAGTTTTATCGGCTTGGGATTGATTGTTTTTCCATACATTATTCCCACGCAACTCACGATTTACCAAGCGGCGGCTGCACCTAGCGCCCTGGTATTTATGATTGTGTTCATTGGCTTTCTAATCCCGATTATGATTTTTTACAACATCTACAATTATGTAGTGTTTCGGGGGAAAGTCGCTGGCGGCCACTACGGGGAATAAATAAGAATTAAACCGCAGATATACGTAAATGTACGCAGTGCATCTGAATTTTGGAATTGCGAAGCATTCCGGCAGATAATTTATTAGTGAGAGCTAGAGATTTACTGCCGTAATGCTTCGCCCCTACGAATATATCTGCGTGTATTTACTTGTATCTGCGATCGAAATTACAGATTTTTATTTTCTGATACCATCAGAACTTACGCAGCAATAATATACAATCTTTAGTATTATATTTTATTACAACTAGCCTCTAAACAATGCTTTACATGATAGACATGGATTATTCTAAAGTCTGGGAGTAAAAGGTTTACAGGCACATTTTTAATTAAATTTATTTTCTATGTTAACCAAGCTTATTCAAAACTTAGTTACAAGAATGTCTGTTTCCTTCAATGGTGCTACTGGTTTGGAGAGAATTGGCCATCGCCCCATTTCCCTCACGCGAAAAACTCTAATTAACACGGCCTTGCGAGTGGCGCTGGTGACGCTAATTTCAGCAAGCGCTAGCTATTTCTACGTCATGTCTAATCTGGAGAGGCAAACTAGAGAACAACTAGAGAAATATATTCTTGAGCGAGAGAGCAGTATTTTTCAATTAGCAGAAAGCAATTTGACTTTTCTCAAACATCAACTGTTGCATCATTTTAATCAACTAGCTTCTACCAATTTTCAAGCGGAATTCGATCGTTTATTTTTCCCTTGGCCTGTCGGTTTTATTCACGGGAATCTCACGCATATCAACCAGTACAGTCAGGATTTATTGCGCCTGATGCGGCTGTATCAGGAATATTTTGCCAATCCTCCAACAGTCATTCAAGAAACTATTGAGGAAATCGATCTCGAATTTATAGAGAAGGATTTGATTAAAGTTTTGGGTTCGATGGAAATTGGCACTGATCGCATTCGCAATATTGTGCTTTCTCTCCGCAACTTCTCGCGCTTGGATCAAGCTGAATTCAAAGCAGTTGATATTCATGAAGGTATTGACAGCACTTTAGTTATTCTGCAAAATCGTCTTAAAGGATTAGCCGATAGTCCTGAAATTGAAGTCGTCAAAAATTATGGTAATTTGCCTCTGGTAGAATGTTATGCGGGACAACTGAATCAAGTATTTATGAATATTCTGGCAAATGCTATTGATGCGTTGAATGACGATCAAAAATATCAAACATTTAACAAAGTCAAAAATAACTCCTGTAGGATTACGATTGATACTCAAGTCATTCGAGATGAATGGATTGCGATCCAAATTAGCGATAACGGTGCAGGGATAAGTCAAGAAATACGATCGCGCATTTTCGATCCATTTTTTACAACTAAACCTGTAGGAAAAGGTACGGGATTAGGTTTATCGATTAGTTATCAAATCGTGACTGAAAAGCATGGTGGCAAAATGTGGTGCGACTCTGTTTTGGGTAAAGGAACGGAATTTGCGATCGAAATTCTGGTATGTCGATCGCATAACAAGTAATAAACAACACTTCATATCAAATCCATTTGCATCGGAATGATATAAACGGAGGAGACGGAGGAGAGGGCAGTGCCGTGTCCCTACCGCGAGCAATTGTAGGGAAACGGTATAGCCGTCTCGCTTGTCATTCCGGCACAGCCGGAATTGATATCACAAGTCACTAATTCATAAAGGAATCTCGATCGCAAATTCAGTACCTTGACCCAAAACAGAACGGCATTTCAAGACTCCACCGTGTTTTTCCACGACAATTCGGTAACTGATGGCCAACCCCAAACCAGTGCCTTTCCCCATCGGTTTTGTGGTGAAAAATGGGTCAAACAATCGGCTGCGTATGTCTTCTGTCATGCCGATCGCATTATCGGCAATGCGGATGCAAACACTATTTTCGTTAAGGGCTTCTGTACAAATGCTAATGGTTGGTTTCCACTTGCCGTCAGTTGTTAGGGAAGCGCTCGGAGAGACTCGCTTTTTTTCATTGTAAGTATCTTCCAAGGCGTCAATACTGTTGCTAACCAGATTCATAAATACCTGATTTAGCTGACCTGCATAGCATTCAATCAATGGCAGTTTATCGTAGTTTTTGATTATTTTAATTTCGGGATAGTCGGATCTGGCTCGGAGTCGGCTGTGCAAAATTAGCAGTGTGTTGTCTATGCCTTCGTGAATGTTGGCAGGCTGCTTTGCTGAGTCGTCTAAACGTGAAAAGTTTCGCAAACTCAGAACTATTTCGCGAATCCGATCTGCTCCCATTTTCATTGATGATAAGATTTTTAGTAAATCTTCTTTTACAAATGCTAAATCGATGTTTTCGATATATTCTTGAATTTCTACCGTTGGCTGAGGATAGTGTCTTTGGTAGAGTTCCACAAGTTGCAACAAGTCTGTGATATATTGGCTGGCATAGGAAATATTGCCGTAGATAAAACTGACAGGGTTGTTGATTTCGTGAGCGACTCCAGCTACCATTTGACCGAGACTGGATAGTTTTTCGGTATGAATTAGGTGAGATTGAGTTTCTCGGAGTTCTTTGAGAGCGATTTCTAGCTGCTGGGCTCTGTTATTGGCGATCGCCTCGGAGAGCCGCAAAGCATCCTCGGCTGCTTTCCGCTCTGTCATGTCAAAAATGGCGCCGTTGAGCGATAAAACTTGATTGGCTGCATTAAAGGTGGCTTGACCTTTTTCTGCAACCCATCGCACATTTCCGTCGCAGTGAATTAGGCGATATTCGATCGTGTAAGGTTGTTTTGTCTGAATTGCCCGATCGATCATTTGCTCGGTCTGCTCGGTGTCATCGGGATGAATTATACTAGGAAAAGCCTGCATCGGTTGCAGCATAAAGTTAGCTGCGGGATAGCCAGAAATAGCTTCTATGCCGTTGCTGATAAAAGTTAGGCTCGATCGCCCCGCAGCATTACAACGATAAACTGCACCGGGAATGTTAGAAACTAACGATCTAAATTCTTGTTCCCTTTCTCGCAAAGCTGATTCAATTCGCTTGCGCTCACTAATGTCGCGAGCAATGGCGCACTGATATTCTTTGCCGTTAAATTCTAAATGGTCGATCGTAATTTCTACCGGAAAAATTCGACCGTATTTAGTCAGGTGGTGAACTTCAATATTCACCGAACCGCATCGTTTTAAGACATTCCAGTGCAAATTCCAAGCAGTTTCGGGAAAATCTGGATTGATGTCGTGGATGCTCATATCAAGCAATTCTGTGGTCGAATATCCCAAGGAAGAGCAAGCAGTGTCGTTGACGTATAGAAAATTACCGTTTGACCCGATCCAGAATATCGCATCTGCCGATCGGTCGATCGCAAACTGAGTCAGTTGCAACTTTTCCTCAACCTGCTGGCGGTAGGCCACTGCTTTTTCTAACTGTTCGTTCAGCGAATCGAGAGCTAAAGTGCGATCGACAATAGTGTCTATGTCGCAAAGCTCGATCGATTCTCCTATCTGGATCTCAGGCTTTTCGTGATTTTCTGCTACCTGTTTTAGCGGTAGTTTTTGCAGATTTTCGGTTTGATTTAAACTAGAATTAGCAATTGCTTGTGGCAGGAAGGCGACTAAAAGTACAGAAATCAAAGCACTTGCAGCTTTGAGACTTACCGACAGCCAATAAATGGAATGCCAAACCGTCCAAACTGCCGTCAATTGAGCAGCACCGCAGACAAAAAAACCAACGGCAAATACCAGGAAAATCTTGCTATGAGAACCTTGGCGGGTAAAATAAACTAAAGATACTGCCAGAAAGCAATAGGCTAGTGCAGTCAGCGAATCAAAAACAGCGTACAGTTGCAACTCCGAGTGAGCGTCGCAGCCGATTGCGGAAAATACAGTAACGGTTGAAAAAAAAACTGTTAATACTTGTTGCATAAAGTTCAAAAAACAAGTTATCTACACCAATACAAAGCCGATCAAATATAATTATTTGACTTTGGTGGTTGAAATATTTACATAATTATATACTTTTTTCATTTTTTATGAAACAGTTATTTTTTCGAGGAATCTCAAAATTGTGTAAGTTGATCCCTCGCAGCTTTCCGTAAGTATGAGCGATTACTTTCCGAGTGGCTAAAAATGCTTACTTTCCTCGCAATGAGGGAATACATAAATTCGCCTACTTATTGTTTCTGACAAATTTAAATTTTTACTGATGATTATTGAGTTTTATTTGACAGATAATATCAATTCCGGCTGCGCCTGAATGATATAGAGGAGACGGCAATGCCGTGCTCCTACCGCGATCGTTTGTAGGGACTAAGGCCAAGCCGTCTCCTGATTTCGGGTAAGAGGCTCTGCCGACTATTTTCGCATCTAGATATGGGTTCCCACGCTCCAGCCTGGGAACCAGTTAAAACAAATTTACAGCAGATTCCAAGGCCGTAGGGACACGATACTGCCGTGTCCTTACCTCTGCTGCAAATCCACAATTAATTAAGCGCCACCCAACACCAAATGCACCAAAGTCCGAACCCCAAAACCAGTGGCTCCGGGGCCGTTGTAACCATTTTCTTTCTCGATCCAAACCGGGCCGGCAATATCTAAATGCGCCCAAGCAGTATCCTTGACAAACTGTTTCAAAAATAGCGCGGCTGTAATTGAGCCACCCGCACGCGGCCCAGTGTTTTTCATGTCGGCGTGCAAAGCTTTCAAGCCATCAAAATATTTCTCTTCCATCGGCATTCGCCAAAATTTTTCGCCTGCCAATTCTGAGGCTGCGACTATTTCGGTGGCGACGCTATCTTGAGGACTCCATAAACCGGCGATATCTTCGCCCAAAGCAACTACGCACGCTCCGGTGAGAGTTGCTAAATCAACAATTACGTCAACTCCCAATTTATCAGCAAATACTAAAGCATCAGCCAGGGTTAAACGGCCTTCGGCGTCGGTGTTGTTGACTTCAATTGTTTTGCCGTTGGAAGCTGTGAGGATGTCTCCAGGGCGCATGGCGCGACCGCTAATCATGTTTTCGGTGACGGCGCTGATAAAGTGAACTTCTACATCTGGTTTGATGTGCCCGATCGCCAAAGCCGCACCCAAAGTAGCCGCCGCGCCGCCCATGTCTACTTTCATGATCTCAATACCGCTACCGGTTGGTTTGATGTTCAAACCGCCGGAATCAAAGGTCAATCCTTTGCCGACAATGGCTATTTTGCGGCGCGGTGTGCCTTTTGGTTTGTAAGTCAGGTGGATGAATTTCGGCGGCAAGTCGGATGCTCTAGCAACGGCGAGAAAGGCTCCCATCCCAAGTTTTTCGCAGTCTTCTTGCTCTAATATTTCTAATTCTAAATCGCATTCGATCGCGAGTTTTTTAGCGGTTTCTGCCATCGTAATTGGGGTGACATAATTTGCTGGCGCTGCGACTAATTCTCGTGCTAAAATGACTCCGGCAGTGATTTGGCGGGCGCGGGCGATCGCACTTTCGGTACCGGCCAAACCAAGCAAATGAATTTGTTCTACTTGCGGGCTTTTGTCGTCGGGTTCCGATTTGAAACGGTTGTCTTGATGCAGGGAAAGTTCTACACCTTCGGCGATCGCACTGGCTGTAACATCCGGCGCGTTTTTCCACACCGGAAAGCTAATTCCGAGGGTTTTGCATTTTTCCTTTTTGGCTAGCTTGGCGCAAATACCCGCAGCTTGCCGCAAAGTGTCTAATTTTAAGTCCTCTGTTTTGCCCAAACCGACGATCGCAATTTTGCGAATCGGATTATTGCCGCCGACGCGGGCGATCGCGCTTGTCCCGACTTTGCCCTTAAAATCGGCTTCCTGAATCAGCTCTTTCAAAGTGCCTGCAAGCTTTTCATCTAATTGTGCCAAGTCGCCGGTGAGATCTACCGAGTCCTCAAATAGACCAATTACCAGGGCGTCTCCCGTCCAAACAGAGCGGGCTGTATCGGTGACTAGAAATTCCATGTTTTGATTTACACTTTAGATTTTAGATTTCTGATTGTACTTTGTAGTTGGTGGTTTGTGGTTTTTTTGCAGGTGCGGGTAAATAGATCGATCGCACAAATTCCGCGCTGCGCATCGAAATAAATTCTGGTACTATATCAGCCAAGTCTGCTGGCGATCGATTCTTTATTCTCTTAAGTTCTCCCATGCTAAAGCGACGCAAAACCCGAGTTTCTGTTTTAATCAGTGTTTCAGTTTGCGTAATGGCGATCGGCTCTTTGCTTGTGGCGGCGAAATGGATGGGTATCGGCCCATTCCATAAGGCTCAGGGCCCCGTGGATGCAGCGAATTCCGCATCCTCCGTCAAGATGCTGGTATCGCTGTCACCGAGCGAGCGATCGGCGAAATTAGTGGCGATCGCGGCCAGTCAGTCTCCCAGTACCAACCCGCCGCAGCAAATCTCCTCTCAAAGTCGCGCCCGCTACCTGCTGGCCAGCGATTTAATCCAGCAAGGAAATGCGGCCAAAGCATTAACATTATTAGACAAATTAGAGCAAGAATATCCAATTTTAGCCTCTCACATTGTCGCTAAAAGGGCGGAAGCTTACCAATTGAGCGGCGATAAAGGCAAAGCCGAAACAGCTTGGCAGGAACTGCTAAAAAATTATCCGACTGAGCCTGTAGTTGCGGAAGCTTTGTATGTTTTAGGCAAGTCAAAACCGGAATATTGGCAGCAACTGATTACTGAATTTCCCGCCCATCCACGCAGCATAGAAATTGCCCTCCGCAAGTTAAAAGAAAATCCCAATCAGCCGGAGTTGATGCTGCTAGTAGCAAAACACGGTCATTATGTCAAAGATTACGGTACGATTTTAGAACAACTGGTGCAGCGAAATAGCAGCGCTTTAAAACCGGAAGATTGGGAAGAAATTGCCTTTGGCTATTGGGAAAAACAGGATTACGGCAAAGGGGCGATCGCCTACGGGAAAGCTCCCCGCACCGCCCAAAATCTTTACCGCAAAGCTCGCGGTTTGTGGCTCGACGGGAAAATACCAGAATCGAGAATTGCCTATCAAGAATTAGTGCGGGAGTTTCCAGATTCCGAAGATTCTGGTATGGGTTTAATTCGACTGTCACGGGTGAGCGATCCCAAGGATGCGATGGTTTATCTCGATCGGGCGATCAACAAATTCCCCAATTATGCCGCTGAAGCTTTGTTAGATAAATCCCAACTTCTCGACAAAGCAGGCAGCCGTCAATCCGCCTCAGAAACCCGCAAGTTGCTATTGACAAAATACAACAATTCTGATAAGGCAGGCGAATTGCGTTGGACGATCGCCCAACAGTACGCCAAAGGCAAAGATTTAAAATCAGCTTGGCAGTGGGCGAGAGAATTAACCACCCACAATCCCGACAGCGAACAAGCTCCAGAAGCAGCATTTTGGGTCGGGAAATGGGCAAAGCAACTCGGCCGCGAACAAGACGCCAAGACTGCATTTGACTACACAATTTTACGCTATCCAGAATCATATTTTGCATGGCGATCGGCAGTATTTCTCGGCTGGCCAGTAGGCGACTTTACCACAGTCCGAGATTTGTCTCCCAAGGTAGTGCATCTCCCTCAGCGTCCCGAACCAACTGCGGGTTCTCCTGCGTTGAAAGAACTCTATCAACTAGGTCAAGATAGAGATGCTTGGACGCTGTGGCAAATAGAATTTACCAACCGCGTAGAGCCAACTATTGCCGAACAGTTTACCGATGGTTTAATGCGAGTCGCTGTAGGAGATAATTTAGACGGTTTGTGGATGGTTGGGAGTTTGCGAAAGCGCGAAAAACCCGATGATAGAACCGAATATTTGGCTCTCAGACAGCAGTCCGCTTATTGGCAAGCACTTTATCCTTTTCCTTACCTAGAAACCATTGTCAAATGGTCGCAAGAACGAAAAATGAATCCAGTATTAGTAACAGCATTAATCCGCCAAGAATCGCGGTTTATGCCCCAGATTAAATCAGTAGTTGGCGCGACAGGTTTAATGCAAGTAATGCCAGAAACAGGAGCTTGGGTTGCTGAGAAAATCGGCTTCAAAAAGTATTCCTTGGAGAATGTGGACGACAATGTTAAACTCGGTACGTGGTATTTGGATCACACTCACGACGAGTACAAGAATAACTCGATGTTAGCTGTGGCTAGTTACAATGCGGGGCCGAATGCAGTAGCAGATTGGTTGAAGAGGTTTAATTTTAGTGACCCGGATGCTTTTGCAGAAAAGATTCCGTTTCCTGAAACGAAAGGATACGTGAAATCGGTGTTTGAGAATTACTGGAATTATCTACGGATTTACAATCCCGAAGTCAATCAGTTAATGACTGAGCATTATGCGGCTTCCCAGAAAAAAGCAAAGTGAATTATTCGCGGTGTGGGGCGGGTTTATCTAAATTGTTGGTAATCCTTAGATATTTTTGGTCGAGCCCGCCCCTACAAAATATGGTTTCGTAGGGGCGGGTTCACCAACCATAATCGCCCCAAACAAACAATCTCAAAAACCCGCCCCCACCCAACAAACAATCATCATTTACATTAGACATCTCCGAAAACAGTCAAAGCCTCTGTGTAGTTAAGCTCTAGGACGT
>ENA-OFCE01000765-OFCE01000765.1-metagenomes-genome-assembly--contig:-NODE-765-length-19409-cov-24.428852_pt1 | contig 19409 bp, 15 predicted proteins | sample MGYA00153388_OFCE01 | MGnify analysis MGYA00153388
GACGAAGCCCTAGAGCGCTACGATACGGCTTTGAAACTCTACGAGCAAGTAGGAGCCAATCTGGGCAAAGCCAATACCCTGCAAGCGATCGGCCGTATGCAGCAAACCCTGATGCAGTTTGAAGCAGCATTGAACAACTACCAACGAGCCTTGCATCTTTACCAAGAGATTGGAGATCGATGGAGCGAAGCAATCACCCTTCAAAATTTAGCAACTTTGTACCACCAAATGGGTCGAGTTCGAGAGGGATTTGTAACAGCTTATCAAGCCAATTCCATTCTGGAAAATCTAGAAGTTCCTTTATCAGTTATGCCCTATCCTAACTGGCTGAAGCAGAGCATGAGATTCGCAGAGCAGGGCAAATGGCAACTGACGTTACTTATTATTGTGGGTGTGCTTACCTCTCCTTTTTGGTTGTCTTTCCTCGGAGCCATATTGTTATGGCGCATGACATTTGGCCGCCTGTTCGCCACTCAACCCATACTTCGGAAATGGCGCTATGGACTCTACGCTTTGTTCGGTTTAGTGATTGTCCTTCTAGTTGCCTGGATTTATATGAAGTGATATCAAGTTAGAGGATTTGGCTCAGCTTTGCGAAAGGGCGATCGAGGAAATAGAATAATTCCAAAAACATCAAATCCCAGGCGAATTATCCAATCCTACATCCCCATTAATCAGCATCCATATGCGGTCAAAAAAGATCGATCGCCCTTTCTAATAATTCAGAAGGGCGATCGCCCGTTCTATAATCAAAATGGCGATCGCTCAAAATCTTTCCCATTCACAACCAATGAATCCAGCCGCACAACAACTCCCCGATTTAACAGGACAAACCTTATCAGCAGCGATCGCCATACTGGAGAGTTACGGCTTCCTATTTCAAACCAGCACAAAAGGTGGCTATCAAAGCTTTCAACACCCTGATGGTATTATCATTAATATTAGACCAAATGGTGAAATAGTCCGTACAGGGCCTCAGATACGCGGGACGGAGGGCAAAACTTACCGTCGTAGATACAATAGAGATGGAAATCAAATAAAATTTGAACCAGGGGCTAAGACACATAATACCGGAGAAAAAGTGACTCTATGACAACCGCGATCGCACTCAACCTCAAAACCTTTTTAGAAGACTTAAAAAGTGCAGATTTAGTAGGGGTTTCACTTCGCCCTCAAAATCTTGGCTTGCGTTTAGACTTCACCTTTGGCCCCGAAGTCGGAGATGTTGCGATCGAGTTCGATCGCATTCTTCACCTAGTAATTTCTCGCCCTATCAATTCCGATGATGAAAATTACTGTTTTTGGGTAGGAGAAGTCGAACTCAGAAAGCTTGAAGAAAATGCTGAAACTTTTTTATCTTCTCTGTCCTATCCTTTCAATTTCCCGGCTAATTTAGATTTATCTGCGCTGAGTCATTTTCGCTTGGAAGGGGATATTTTTATTGAAATAATTTGCGAATACTATAAGATTTTTCAGGAAGTTAAAAATTAATTCCTATGATTCTGGGAAATGCGCGATCGCACAGCTTGACGAATCTCTATCCAATTTTCCTCCGTCATCGCCGTAGGATTTCCCGATTCCAAACCCTCTAATAACATCGCTTCCAAACGTTCTGAAGCTTTACGTTTTTGGTCTTGGCGAATTAACTCGCGGAAATACTCGCTAGCTGTACTATAACCACCTTGGGCTACCTGTGCTTCTATATAAGTTCGCATTGAGTCAGGTAGAGAAATATTCATGCTTGTCACGGGTATTACTTACCTCATTTAACTCGTTATTTTTAATATGGCAGATTTTGCCATTTTATGTCAAGTCTCACAACCAGTAATTTTTTAAGGAATGGGAAACGCGATCGCCCTTCTAATAATCCAGAAGGGCGATCGCTCTTATTTTTGCATTCAACTAACAAAAAAATTGTCATTTCAGCCAATAATTGCTAAAATAATTGCAAAATACTATTCTGATTAGCCAATGAGCAACATCTCTATCAGCTTGCCAGATGAATTACTCACATACGTCAATCAAAAAGCACCAAACCCCAGTGCTTTGATAGAATCTCTCTTAAAACAATGGCGAAAACAACAAGAAAACCAAGCTTTAGCAGAAGCTTGTAAGCTAATTGACGAACTAGATTTAGGATGGGATGAGGAATGGCAAGCTCAAGCGATTACCGACTGGGAAGCATCCCGATAGCTAGATTCGATCCTTCAGTAGGAACAGAAATACGCAAAACGCGGCCTGCGATCGATCGAATTATAATTATTAAAGACAGTCAAATCATCGTTGATGTATAGCCCTCTTGAGAAATTATTATGCCTAGACTCTCTTGTCGGTGCGGTGAAAGCTTTAGTTTATCTCCAGCTCCACATCCCCAAGGATTCAAAATATTGTGGGAACCTTTGCGCGAAAAACTTATTGAGGATCTGATTGCTGTTTACTCATCTGCTGCATCCGAGGAGGAATTTGAAGATAAAGTCTATCAGCTTCTTTATCCTAAAAATCCCGAATTTCCTCAAGTTTATGAATGCCCGCACTGTGGCAGACTTGCTGTATTTGCCCGTGCTTCCGATAGCAAACCTGCTTTGTGGTTTGAGCGATCGGAATTTCAGAGCGATCTGGTTAATTCCCTCCGTTCTTTGTTAGAGGAAAAGATGAGCTATCATGTCAGCATTTCTCCTGTAATTTAATAATTTTTATGGGAGACTTGAAAGAGCGAGATCCCTTTTTCAATTAGCCTAAAAGAGCGAGATCCCTTTTTCAATTCATCAGATTATGAACTTTCAACAAATTTGGCAACAATACGATTTTACCGAATCAGAATTGCTATCGATGGGGTGGCAATTTCCCTATGATTATGTCCTCAATCTCAACTACTATTGGCAGCTCAATCCTACTAATTCTACTTCTGAAGTTGCTACCACAGACCAATTTCTAAACATTATCCTCAAAACCTGCATTCGACTTGACGTACAACTCAACCCAAATCCTGGTGAGTTAAATCAAAAGCCTGCGAACCTCGGTACAATCGTCGGCTGGGGACAAGTTACTCCCTCTCCTTGGTTAGAAAATCTATCCCTTTCTCCTAATGAGTGGCTGCATCTGTTATTTGAAATTGGTGGAAATAATAAAATTGAAGCTGTTTGTCGATCGCTAGTTGTCGAACAATTGGTCAAACGACCCTTAGCACTCAGTTCATAAAAAGATATAAATACCATGTCATCCCTAGAACTAAACCTAGCCGATAACTGGGAATTCACAGAATTATGGGTATATCTGACAGCCTCACCACCTTACGTCCTAATTTTACTCGGTGACGGTTCAGGTAATAGCTGTGTCTACGATCGATCTATTACCTATAATTCCAATCAATCCCTCTTTCAAAGACTCGATATCTATATCTTGAAGCCTTCCCAGTTTTTTCAGTATCAGTTGTTTCTCAATTGTCGTAATAACCGGCTTAATCATAGAGGCTTTTAAAAGCCCAGCCGATCGCCAATCTGTGATGATAATATCACCTACTTTCTAGCTACTGCTAACTTGACTCGTTATACCCATAAGAATGCGATCGGGATATTCTGCATTATAAACATCAGAACTAATCACAACTGCTGGACGTTTTTTATTTGTAGTTTGATCTGTAAAAGGAAACGGAACTAAAACCACATCACCAAAATTATAACTCGTCATACTCCGCATCCTCTGGGTTATCCCAAATTTTAGCAAAAGCTGCTTCTGAGAGTTTGGTTGAAGTATACACGAGAAGACGAGCTTCACTTCGCGTTAATAGGAAGTCGAGAAAATCTTCTAATACCGTGATTTTATCGGGTGGCAAACTACGGATCTTTTCCATCAGCTTTGTTTCAGGGCTTTGGGTAATGCTCATGTTATATTTCACTTTTTTATTAATTATTTATTCTTGAATAAAACTTCTGAAAGTTTTGATATATTACTCCTTAAGACCAGGATTAAATAATTAGGTATCTCACCCAAAAAATATCCCAGATCCCCGACTCATTTAACCAGTCGGGGATATAAACCAGATCGCCTTTTACATTTACCACCCATCTAACATCTACCAACTAGAACCTAAAATTCTGAATCCGCCTGATTTTCCGTCCGCAGCCGCACCGAATCAGCGTGAGAAGGCAAACCCTCAGCTTCCGCCAAAACATTAATCGCCTTAGCCACCTTTTTCAGCGCAGTCGGCGAATATTCAATCAAACTCGAATGCTTCATAAAAGTTTCCACACACAGCGGCGACGCATAGCGGGGAGCTCCAGAAGTCGGCAAAGTGTGATTCGGGCCAGCCAAATAATCACCCACAGCTTCCGGTGTGGAATAGCCTAAGAAAATCGCCCCAGCGTGCCGAATTTGGTCGAGCAAAGCCCAGGGATCTGCCACTTGCAATTCCAAGTGTTCGGGAGCAAACTCGTTAGAGAGTTCCGCTGCCGCCTTCAGAGACTCAACTACTACGACTAAACCATAATTGGCGATCGCCTTTTCCGTCAAAGTCCGGCGCGGGTGATTCGCCAACTGTTTGTCTACCTCAGCCACGACTTTTCTCGCCAGCACCGAATCCGCCGTCAGCAAAATCGCCGACGCCATCGAATCGTGTTCAGCTTGAGCCAACATATCCGCAGCCACGTGTACGGGATTAGCCTTACTATCAGCGATGATCAGCACTTCTGACGGGCCCGCCAGAGAATCGATCCCCACAGTCCCGTAAACCAGTTTTTTCGCTAGGGTGACGTAAATATTCCCCGGCCCAGTAATTAAATCCACCTTCGGAATAGTTTCTGTACCGTAGGCCAAAGCTCCGATCGCCTGAGCCCCACCTACCCGATAAATCTCATCAACTCCCGCTTCTTGAGCCGCTACCAGCACCGCAGGATTCATTTTTTTCTCTTGTCCAGGGGGAGTACACATCACCAGTCTCGGAACCTTGGCGACTTTTGCAGGCACCGCATTCATGATTACTGAGCTGGGATATGAGGCCTGACCGCCAGGGATGTAAATCCCCGCGCGATCGACTGGAGTGTAGCGTTTGCCCAAAACAATCTCATCATCACCAAACTGCACCCAAGACTTCGGGACGCGCTGTCGGTGAAACGCCTCTACCTGTTTGCAAGCTGTGCGGATTGCATTTAATAATTCTTTCGACACTTGCTGGTAAGCAGCATCCAATTCGGCGCCACTCACCCGCAATTCTTCCGCATTTAGGGTGATGCGGTCAAATTCAGCGGTGTAGTGCAGCACAGCTTTGTCACCTTTGCGCTTGACAGCTTGCAGCACTTCCCGCACGGTGGCTTCTTTGTGAACGACGAGTTCGTCATGAGTGCGATCGCAGATTCGTCGCAGTTCAGCTTGTGCCTCAACCCACTGAGTAATGATTCGCAGCATGGAGATTAGGAATGCCGTCTATAAATTCACTAACATTTGCTTGACAATTGGGGATTTTTGTGGGGATATCCTGGAGAAGTATGCCACCACCAGTCCACAAGCTTCAACCGCGAGACTCGCGGCATTTTCAGTCGTGTTCAGTGCAGCATTTAAATCTCTGTCGAGGATTTTGCAACACTGAATTTTGCCAAACGCTCGGACAAGTCACAACCTTCTCTTTGGAATTGCCCGCTCCCGTCGGCCGGGTGCCCAGGAAGAGAGTTCGATCCCAGAGGGAGAGTGCCCTGGGGGGAGAATTTTGATTCTGCCTTCTACTTTCTGATCCGGCTGCTTCTACCTTCTACCTTTTGCCTTTTATTTTCCTTAAATGCTTCTTTGCGAAGCCAAAATAACCTGTACTCTTTGTTATAGCTTAACTTGGATTTTTCCGGGAATCTGATTTTGATCGGAAATAAGTGCTATATTGTTTTTTCTGACACCTAATAAGTTTTTTTATAAAAAAACGCCAAAATATTGTATAGTTGAAAGTTGCGCGCCAGAAACCGTGACTTTAACTCGTGAGGGTGGAAACCCCGCAACACGCCTCCGTAACACCCGTGTCATACCTTTGGGTATCGTCAGAGGTAAAAATAGGCAGTTGTCATGAGTCAATCAAAAATTAGTGGGCGATCGTCCTCTAACAGTAGCCAAAAACTCTGCTCAATTTGAGCGAGTGGCAGTTGCTGTCTGACTCAGCCTTTAAAAATCAAGCTTTTTGTGGATAGACCCCGAAAAGGTTGTGCTTCAAAATCCCCGTGTCTTGAGACTATCTTGAGATTACGGAGTATCAATGAATACCTACTTCCATCAGCAGAACTATGGCAAATATTAAGTCCGCCGTCAAACGAGTCAAAATCGCCGAACGCAACCGCTTGTACAACAAATCTTACAAGTCAGCGGTCAAAACCCTGATGAAGAAGTATTTCGTAGCCGTTGACAAGTACGCCGCAGCTCCGAGTCCTGAATTAATGCAAGAAGTCCAGCAGCGAATGTCTGAGGCTTATAGCAAAATTGATAAAGCTGTCAAAAAAGGCGTACTCCACCGCAACAACGGTAACCACAAGAAATCCCGCTTGGCGAGAATACTCAAGCCACACGAAGCAACAACAGCAGCCTAAAGCAGAAGGAAATTCGGCAACGGATTGCATACGGACTTAACGCATTTGATGGATGTTGAGGGAAGAAGTTGGAACGCAGCAGGAATCAGGAAAAGGGAAGATTTTTCTTTCTTCTCTTCCTATCCCACTCACCGACTCTCCTCCTCTGGGCCCTATCCATCACCAACTCGGACGCTCTCGGATCAAATCTACTCTGCTTCCCCCATGCAGCTCATCGACACTCACGTTCATATCAACTTTGAAACCTACAAATCTGAGTTAGAAGCCATTCGAGAACGCTGGCGCGAAGCTGGTGTAGTTCGGCTGGTTCATTCTTGTGTAGAGCCAGAAGAGTTTGCCGGAATTCAAGCAATTGCCGATCGATTCGCAGAAGTCTCCTTTGCGGTTGGACTCCATCCCCTAGATGCCGGCAAGTGGAACAACGAGACTGCGAACCAGATTAGGGATAAGGCAAGTTCGGACTCTAGGGTAGTGGCGATCGGCGAAACCGGACTAGACTTTCATAAAGGTGATGATCCTGAACTCCAGTTTAAAGTGTTTGAAGCACAGCTTGAAATCGCCCAGCAACTTGACAAACCAGTCATTATCCACTGTCGCGACGCCGCCGCCCCAATGGCCGAAATGCTGCGGAACTTTTGGCAAACGCGCGGCCCCGTACGTGGTGTCATGCACTGCTGGGGAGGTACACCCGAAGAAACCCAGTGGTTTTTAGACCTGGGTTTCTACATCAGTTTTAGCGGAACTGTCACCTTTAAAAAAGCCTTGCAGATACAAGAATCAGCTTGTATGGTAAATAGCGATCGCATCCTAGTCGAGACAGATTGCCCTTTTCTCGCCCCCGTACCCCAGCGGGGAAAACGCAATGAACCAGCTTACGTCTACCACGTAGCCGAGCAAGTTGCTAAATTGAGAGGAGTTTCTCTCTTAACTTTGTCTCAGCAGACAACCGAAAATGCCTGTCAGCTATTCGGCTTTTCACTTGAGCTAGAACCAAGAAACGACGAAAACAAATCGAATTAGAGGCAAACGATAGAGATAATCCCATCTAGATACTGCCCTAAAAACCGGATTCATCCTTTATTTCAGTTTTTTTGGGCGTTGCCTGCGATCGGATTTGCGTCCTATAATTAAAATAACCAACCGATCGAGCGTTGGCTGACTATCGACGCCAACACAACCCGAACACGCTAACCTTCGGGACAGGCTAAAAGAATCAAGCAATACCTCAAACTTACACATCACAAGAAAATTGGAACCTCAGCAATTTGGCAATAGCTGTCAAGTCAATTTTAGGAGTCAAATGTCTAGGGGATTTACCCTGAGACACCAAGAGATCGGAGCTAAAAGCATCTCGATAGAATCCAAAATCCGCAAAAAACTACTGCGAGCAACCAGCACAAGTAACCGTTGCAGCAATTGGCAGGCGATCGAAAACATCATATAAATTCTCTCACACAATTCATCAAAAAAACGCAACAAGGTAAAAAAGCCAAGCCTTGGCGCCATGTAAAAAGCTAGAGCCACTGCGGAAAAAGGACACCCATGACCACTAAAGATTACACAGAATTTGCCTTCACCTTGCCCGACCTGATCGAAATCCAGCGGGCAAGTTTTCGCTGGTTTCTAGAAGCCGGACTGATCGAAGAACTCGACAGCTTCTCCCCGATTACAGATTATACGGGCAAGCTGGAACTGCACTTTATCGGCAAAGACTTTAAACTGAAGCGTCCAAAATACGATGTAGACGAAGCAAAACGACGGGATAGCACTTACTCAGTGCAAATGTACGTCCCCACCCGCCTGATTAACAAAGAAACCGGGGAAATCAAAGAACAAGAGGTTTTCATCGGGGATTTGCCGTTGATGACCGAGCGCGGCACTTTCATCATTAACGGGGCTGAACGAGTAATCGTTAATCAAATCGTGCGTTCCCCAGGCGTCTACTACAAATCGGAAACTGACAAAAATGGCCGCCGCTCCTACAACGCATCTCTCATCCCCAACCGTGGCGCGTGGCTGAAATTTGAAACAGACAAAAACGATTTAGTCTGGGTCAGAATCGACAAAACCCGTAAACTCAGCGCTCAAGTCCTACTAAAAGCCCTCGGACTCACCGACGGCGAAATCTACGACAGTTTGCGCCATCCCGAATACTTCCAAAAGACGATCGAGAAAGAAGGACAGTTCGGCGAAGAAGAAGCTCTGATGGAGCTGTACCGCAAACTCCGTCCGGGTGAACCCCCCACCGTAGCAGGGGGCCAACAACTGCTTAACTCCCGTTTCTTTGACCCCAAACGCTACGATTTGGGTCGGGTTGGTCGCTACAAATTGAACAAGAAGTTGCATCTGTCTATCCCAGATACAACGCGGGTGTTGACATCGCAAGATATCTTGACGGCGATCGACTATCTAATTAACCTCGAATTCGACATCGGATCTACCGACGACATCGACCACTTAGGCAACCGTCGCGTCCGCAGTGTCGGAGAACTGCTGCAAAACCAAGTCCGAGTCGGTCTCAACCGCCTAGAACGGATTATCCGCGAACGGATGACAGTCTCCGATGCCGACTCCTTGAGCCCGGCTTCTCTGGTCAACCCCAAACCGCTGGTAGCAGCAATCAAGGAATTCTTCGGTTCCTCCCAGCTATCGCAGTTCATGGATCAAACCAATCCTCTAGCAGAACTGACGCACAAACGCCGACTTTCCGCCCTTGGACCTGGAGGTTTGACGCGGGAACGCGCCGGGTTTGCGGTGCGAGACATTCACCCATCCCACTATGGCCGGATTTGCCCGATCGAAACACCAGAAGGCCCCAACGCGGGTCTAATCGGTTCCCTCGCCACCCACGCCCGAGTCAACTCCTACGGCTTCATTGAAACTCCTTTTTATCCAGTAGAAAAAGGACAGGTGCTCCGCGATAAAGCTCCTGTTTACATGACAGCCGATGAAGAAGATGATTTGCGGGTTGCGCCGGGGGACATTAGCCTCGACGAAAACAATAACCTCTTGGGCGAAACCGTAGCCGTCCGCTACCGCCAAGAATTTACGACGACTACGCCGATGCAGGTGGACTACATGGCGATTTCGCCAGTCCAAATCGTCTCCGTCGCGACATCGTTGATTCCGTTCTTGGAACATGACGATGCAAACAGAGCTCTGATGGGTTCTAATATGCAGCGTCAAGCAGTCCCGCTGCTCAAACCCGAACGGCCGCTCGTGGGCACAGGGCTGGAAGCTCAGGCCGCGCGAGATTCCGGGATGGTTGTGGTTTCCCGGATTAACGGCGAGGTGATTTACATCGACGCTACCAGGATTATTGTCAAACCGATGGCTGTAGATGTCGAATCGACTTCCAGCGAAGAACATTTTTTGATTCGGGAATATGACGAACTCAAATTCAAACAGCCCTCGGTTTGGAAGCAAAAATATGCTGGCTGCATCGAACACGAACTGCAAAAATATCAGCGTTCTAACCAGGATACCTGCTTAAACCAGCGTCCTTTGATTTATGAGGGCGATCGAGTTGTTGCCGGTCAAGTCCTCGCCGACGGTTCCTCCACCGAAGGGGCAGAACTGGCTCTGGGCCACAACATCCTCGTAGCCTATATGCCTTGGGAAGGTTACAACTACGAAGACGCGATGCTAATTAGCGAGCGCTTGGTGTACGAAGATGTTTACACTTCGATCCACATTGAAAAGTATGAAATCGAAGCCCGCCAAACCAAACTCGGCCCCGAAGAAATCACTCGCGAAATTCCGAACGTCGGCGAAGACGCGCTACGCCAGCTAGACGAACAAGGAATTATCCGCAAGGGTGCTTGGGTAGAAGCTAGTGACATTTTGGTGGGTAAAGTCACTCCCAAAGGCGAATCCGACCAACCGCCCGAAGAAAAACTGCTGCGAGCAATTTTTGGCGAAAAAGCCCGCGACGTGCGCGATAACTCCCTCCGCGTTCCTAACGGCGAAAAAGGCCGTGTGGTGGACGTGCGGGTGTTCACTCGCGAACAGGGCGATGAATTACCTCCGGGCGCAAATATGGTCGTCCGCGTCTACGTAGCTCAAAAACGGAAGATTCAAGTCGGGGACAAAATGGCCGGCCGCCACGGGAATAAGGGTATTGTGTCCCGGATTCTGCCGATGGAAGATATGCCTTATTTGCCCGATGGGACTCCGGTTGATATTGTGCTGAATCCGTTGGGCGTACCGTCTCGGATGAACGTCGGTCAAATCTTCGAGTGTTTGCTGGGCTGGGCTGGTGAAAATCTGTCGATGCGGTTCAAAATGGTTCCCTTCGACGAAATGCACGGGGCTGAAAAGTCTCGCGAAACGGTTCACGGCAAGTTGCAGGAGGCGCGGGAGAAGACTGGTAAGCCGTGGGTGTTTAATGAAAAGCATCCGGGCAAGACTATAGTCTATGACGGCAGAACTGGCGAACCGTTCGATCGACCTGTCACAGTCGGCATCGCTTATATGCTCAAACTCGTCCACTTGGTAGATGACAAAATCCACGCCCGCAGCACCGGCCCTTACTCTTTGGTAACGCAGCAGCCTCTAGGCGGCAAAGCGCAGCAGGGTGGACAACGGTTCGGAGAAATGGAAGTGTGGGCTCTGGAAGCCTTTGGCTGCGCTTACACCTTGCAAGAACTGCTGACTGTGAAGTCGGACGATATGCAGGGCAGAAACGAGGCTTTAAATGCGATCGTCAAAGGTAAAGCCATCCCCAGGCCGGGAACGCCGGAATCTTTCAAGGTGCTGATGCGGGAGTTGCAGTCTTTGTGCTTGGATATTGCCGTGCACAAGGTGAATACGTCCGACGAGGGCAGCGAACACGTTGAGGTGGATTTGATGGCGGATGTTGGGGGCAAGCGATCGCCCTCCAGGCCTACTTACGAATCGCTTTCTCGCGACGAAGATGAGGATTAGGGATTAGGAATTAAAGATTAAAGAATTGTTTGGCAACATTCAATTCTTTAATCTTTAATCGACCCTCTCCAATAAAAATGCCTCAGCAGTGTTCGTACCACTGTTGAGGCGAATCAACGCTCTAAAAAGGAGAGACGCTGACATGATTATTGTAACAGTTGTCCCAGGAATAGAAGGAGAAGTTGACAGATCAACAGGCTGTATTAATTGGCAAGGGAGTAAGTTTGGCAACGGTTACGGGCGCAAGTGGGTCGATGGCAAAACGGTTTTAGTTCACCGATTAGTCCTCGAATCAAAAATAGCAGGATTCCTCGCTTCCGGTCATTTTGCTTGCCACACCTGCGACAATCGAAGCTGCATCAACCCGGCACATCTGGTGGTAGGTACTGCTGCTGAAAATACCGGGCAGATGATGGAGCGCGATCGCAAAACTCCCAGGCGCAAAAGTATTCCGGGTATCGGTAAACTGTCGATCGTACAACTGCGGGAAATTCAGACTAAATATTTATCTGGAACCATCAAGAACCACCTAGCAAAAGAGTATGGAGTAGATCATGACACTATTACTAAGATACTTAAGGCAAATATTCCCGATAACTTCACTACAGTCCCACCCGGTTTTTTAGGAGAAATTCAAGACAACCGCTGCATAATTTTTCAAGGTGCAAAGGATGCTTCAGGCTATGGCAGATACTTAAAAAATGGGAAATCGAAATCAGTTACTCGTGCTGTTTTAGCAGAGAAATTAGGATGTGAAATTCCGACTTCAATCGACGCTTGTCATACCTGCGACAATCCCAGTTGTATTAACCCAGAACACCTTTGGGGTGGTACTCGTTCCCAAAATTCATTGGATGCTTCTAAGAAAGGACGCACTCAAGGCAAAACTCATCCCCTTTCCAATGCCAAATTAAACTGGGAAAAGGTGCGAGAAATTCGACAAAAGCTAGCAGCAGGAGAGAGGATGAAAGATGTAGCACAGGAATACAGTGTCGGCCGCAAAACCATACATGACATTAAGTATCACGTGACTTGGAAGGTAGAAGGTGAAGAGGTTCCAGTTCCTCGTATGGGTGGATCTCTCGATCGCTATTTGACTTTTGCTCAAGCTATTGAGATCCGAGAACGAATTCAAGCCGGAGAATCCCTTGCTAAAATAGCTCAGGAATTTGGAGTATCCAGAAATCTCATTTCTGATATCAAAAGGAATGTCACATATAGAGGAGAATAAAATTGATTTAAGCTGCTAAAAAAGCCAACAAAAAAGATAAATTACCACAAATAATCGACTGTAAATCATCAATTGGAGTCAAAATGGCTAAGGTAGAACAACGCTTTGATTACGTCAAGATAGGGTTAGCTTCACCAGAAAGAATTCGACAGTGGGGAGAGAGAACTTTACCCAACGGTCAGATAACCGGCGAGGTGACAAAACCCGAGACGATAAATTATAGGACATTGAAACCTGAGATGGATGGCTTGTTTTGCGAGCGCATTTTTGGGCCTGCAAAAGATTGGGAATGTCATTGTGGTAAGTACAAGAGAGTTCGTCATAGAGGCATTGTTTGCGAACGCTGCGGTGTTGAAGTAACTGAATCTCGCGTCCGTCGTCATCGCATGGGATTCATCAAATTAGCAGCTCCCGTAGCTCACGTTTGGTATCTCAAAGGCATCCCGAGTTACATGGCAATTCTATTAGATATGCCTCTGCGTGATGTCGAACAAATTGTTTATTTCAATGCCTATGTTGTGCTAAATGCAGGCAATGCTGAAAAGCTGCAATACAAGCAATTGCTGACAGAAGATGCTTGGCTGGAAATAGAAGACGAACTTTACAGCGAAGATTCCACACTCACAGGTGTAGAAGTGGGGATTGGGGCTGAAGCTTTGCAAGTTTTGCTGCAAAATATTCCGCTAGAAAGCGAAGCGGAAAAGTTGCGGGAAGATATTGCCAATGCTAAAGGTCAAAAACGGGCGAAGTTAATTAAACGCTTGCGGGTAATTGATAACTTCATCGCTACGGGTTCTCATCCCGATTGGATGGTTCTCGATGTGATTCCAGTGATTCCCCCAGACTTGCGGCCGATGGTTCAGCTAGACGGCGGGCGTTTTGCTACGAGTGACCTCAACGACCTTTATCGGAGAGTGATTAACCGCAATAATCGCTTGGCGAGACTGCAAGAGATTCTGGCGCCGGAGATTATCATCCGCAACGAGAAGCGGATGCTGCAAGAAGCTGTGGATGCGCTGATTGACAACGGGCGCCGTGGCCGGACAGTGGTGGGGGCAAATAACCGTCCGCTGAAGTCGCTGTCGGACATCATTGAAGGGAAACAAGGCCGATTCCGCCAAAACTTGCTCGGGAAACGGGTTGACTACTCTGGGCGATCGGTAATTGTGGTGGGGCCAAAACTGAAAATTCATCAGTGCGGTTTGCCGAGGGAAATGGCGATCGAACTTTTCCAGCCTTTTGTCATCCACCGCTTAATTCGCCAAGGATTGGTCAACAACATTAAAGCTGCGAAAAAACTGATTCAGCGCAACGATCCCAGCGTTTGGGATGTGCTTCAGGAGGTGATTGAAGGACACCCGGTCATGCTGAACCGGGCGCCGACGCTGCACCGTTTGGGGATTCAAGCGTTTGAGCCGATTTTGGTGGACGGGAGGGCGATTCAACTTCACCCGTTAGTCTGTCCGGCTTTTAACGCTGACTTTGACGGTGACCAAATGGCGGTTCACGTACCTTTGTCTCTGGAATCTCAGGCGGAAGCCCGCTTGCTGATGCTGGCTTCTAATAACATTATGTCGCCAGCAACGGGAAGACCGATCGTTACTCCTTCTCAAGATATGGTACTCGGTTGCTATTATTTGACAGCCGAGAATCTTGATGCCCAAAAAGGGGCAGGTCACTATTTCTCTAACCTTACCGATGCTGTTGTAGCTTACGAACAAGGAGTCATTAACTTGCATTCATACGTGTGGGTGAGGTTCCAAGGCGCTATAGAAAACATAGAACCCGAGGGAGAACCGCTGAAAATGGAGCGATCGACTGACGGTACTGTGACGAAAGAATACAAGTTCCGCCGGGTTCGGGAAGACGCAGAGGGTAAGTTGATCACTCAGTTTATTCGCACTACTCCGGGCAGAATAATCTATCACCAAACGATCGAATCTGTAATTAACAATTAGGTAGTGGGTAATGGGTAATTGGTAATGAACCCAACAGCATGAGTAATAATTAAGGGTTAATGGCTAGTAGTTTCTACCCTGGTTAGTTATTCAATACTCCTTTTATTAAGCTGTTAGTCATTTAAATTTATTGCCTCAACCCCTTACAGTATGGGGTCTGGCACACAAATAGTGCAGTTTGAATGTCGAACAGCTTACTAAAAATTCCCCATTACCGATGCCCAATTACCAATTCCCGATGCCGATGCCCGATTTCCAATTCCCAATTCCCAATTCCTAACAGCAGAAAAATGACAGAAAATAAGGAAATTGTTTTTCGCAATCGAGTTGTTGACAAAGGTCAGCTCAAGAAATTAATCTCTTGGTCTTTCATGAACTACGGAACTGCGCGCACGGCGCAAATGGCCGACAAACTGAAAGACTTGGGTTTCCGCTACGCCACCAAAGCCGGAGTGTCAATTAGCGTAGACGACCTGCAAGTTCCTCCATCCAAACGAGCGCTCCTGGATGCAGCCGAAGAAGAAATTCGGATCACAGAACAAAAATACACCAGAGGCGAAATCACTGAAGTCGAACGCTTCCAGAAAGTAATCGACACCTGGAACAGTACCTCAGAAGACCTCAAAGACGAAGTAGTCAAAAACTTCCGCGCCACCGACCCGCTTAACTCCGTCTACATGATGGCGTTCTCCGGGGCGCGGGGTAATATCTCTCAAGTGCGCCAACTTGTGGGAATGCGCGGGCTGATGGCTGACCCGCAAGGGGAAATCATCGACCTTCCAATTAAAACCAACTTCCGCGAAGGACTCACCGTTACCGAGTACATTATTTCGTCCTACGGAGCGCGCAAAGGCTTAGTAGATACCGCCCTGCGCACCGCCGACTCCGGCTATCTGACGCGCCGGCTGGTGGACGTATCCCAAGACGTAATCGTGCGGGAAGTAGACTGCGGAACTCAGCGGGGGATTCGGGTGCGTCCGATGACCGATGGAGCTACCGTGTTGATTCCCCTGAAAGACAGGCTGCTAGGCCGCGTTTTTGCCCGAGATGCGGTGCACCCCAAAACCGGGGAAATCGTGTCTTATAAGGACGAAAGAGCAGTGCGAAACCAGACGATTACTGAGGAAATGGCAGGGGAAATTGGTAAGGCGGGGGTGGCAGAAGTTTATTTACGATCGCCCTTGACCTGCGAATCTACGCGATCGGTCTGTCAGCAATGCTACGGCTGGAGTCTCGCCCACTTGAAGATGGTAGATATGGGAGAGGCGATCGGGATTATTGCCGCCCAGTCGATCGGGGAACCGGGAACCCAACTCACGATGCGCACCTTCCACACCGGCGGCGTGTTCACCGGGGAAGTCGCCAAACAAGAACGCGCACCATTCCCTGGAGTAGCAAAGTTTAAAAATTTGCGTACTCGCTCCTTCCGCACCAGACACGGCGAAGAAGCCCTGGTGGCAGAAAACAACGGCAAAGTAGTATTCGAGGGCGACGGCTTTGAAGAAGGGAAATCGGGGGCGAAGAATCAAAAACTGAAAATTGAACTGGCGATCGCCCAAGGTTCGACCCTGATGGTCAAAGACGGACAGCGTGCAGTTTTGGGTCAAGTTTTGGCAGAAGTGCCGATCGTCGGTCGCGCCGCCCGCAAAACTACCGAAAAAGTAACTACGGACGTGGCTTCGGATTTGGCGGGAGAAGCCAAATTTGCTGACTTGGTGCCGGAAGAAAAAACTGACCGTCAAGGTAACACAACCCGCACGGCGAGCAGAGGCGGGCTGATTTGGATTCTGTCTGGTGAAGTCTACAACTTGCCACCGGGTGCAGAACCAGCCGTCAAAAATGGCGATCGCATCGTGGCCGAAAGCGTCATCGCTGAAACCAAACTCGTCTCCGAACACGGTGGCGTAGTCCGCATCGCCGACGAGCGAGAAATCGAAATCATCACCGCGCAAGTGCTGCTCGACCAAGCTGTTGTCCGGGCAGAAAGCGCCGGTGGCCGCGACCACTATACGATCGAAACAGCTTCTAAGCAGCGCTTTTCGCTGAAAACGGCTCCCGGAAGCAAAGTGATCAACGGCGAAGTGGTGGCAGAACTCCTCGATGACAGCTACCGCACAGCCACGGGCGGGATTATCAAATACGCCGGAGTCGAAGTTCACAAGCGCGGTAAGGCCAAACTCGGCTACGAAGTCGTCAAGGGCGGGACTATGCTGTGGATACCCGAAGAGTCCCACGAAGTTAACAAAGATATTTCCCTGCTGCTGGTCGAAGACGGCCAGTATGTCGAGGCGGGCACTGAAGTAGTCAAGGATATTTTCTGCCAAACCAGCGGCGCAGTGGAAGTAACTCAGAAAAATGACATTCTTCGGGAAATTGTGATTAAGCCCGGGACACTCCACGCCGTTGACCGCCCGCCACTAACTTTTGGGGAAGGTCAAATTGTCAACGCAGGTCAAGAGATTTTCCCTGGGTTGATTGCCGAAGAGTTGGGCTATGCCGAATATATCGAAACTCCCGAAGGCCCAGCTTTACTCCTGCGGCCAGTGGTAGAGTTCCCAGTCCCCGATAAGCCACCGGTGCCTTCTCAGACGGCGCTGAATGAGTCGATCTCTCTTAAAGCAGTGCAACGACTGCCTTATAAGGATGGGGAGCGCGTCAAATCTGTTGAGGGATTGGAACTGCTACGCACTCAGCTTATTTTGGAAATTGGTTCAGGTGCTCCCCAACTGGCTGCGGATATCGAGCTGCTGCCGGATGAGGGAGATGCTACAGCTTTTGGGGCTGATGGTTCCGGGCCGGCTTGGATTTCCACAGATGCGGTTGTGGCCTCACAAGAATTGGCTCTGGCTGATGATGAGACCGATCAAACTTCTCGGACTTTCCGCTTGCAGTTGGTGATTTTGGAATCCCTAGTAATTCGCCGCGACGTATCGGCAGATCCGACTCAGGGCAGCACTAACACGCGCCTGTTGGTGGAAGATGGACAGTCGATCGCCCCCGGGGCCGTTGTGGCTCGCACCGAGATTCTCTGCAAGGAAGCGGGCATCGTCCGAGGCATCCGCGACAGACTAAACGAACCGGTGCGTCGCTTGCTAGTGATGCGCGATGCCGATTCTATTTCAGTCTCAGTCGCGGGTACGCCGGATGTCAGCCCCGGTCAATTGCTAGTTGCCGGTACAGAAGTCGCTCCCGGGATTATTTTGGAAGAGTCGGGGCAAGTGGTGAAAGTTGTACCTGCTTCTGGCACCCAAGAGGCAAAGATTGTGCTGCGAATAGCTCGCCCTTACCGGGTTTCCGGTGGCGCAGTGCTGCACGTAGACGACGGCGACTTGGTGCAACGGGGCGACAACTTAGTGATCCTGGTCTTCGAGCGCGCCAAAACTGGGGATATCATTCAGGGTTTACCACGGATTGAGGAGTTGTTGGAAGGGCGGAAGCCCAAGGAAGCTTGCATCCTCGCCAAGCGGCCCGGGACGGCTCGGGTAGTCACCGATGACGATGTTGTGGAATTGGCTGTGATTGAGGATGATGGCCGGATTGAGGAGTATCCTTTGTTGCCTGGTCAAAACCCGATCGTCTCCGATGGACAGCGCGTGGGTATTGCCGAAGCTTTGACGGACGGCCCTGCGAATCCTCATGAAATTCTGGAAGTGTTTTTCCATGTACTGAAGGAGCGCCAGCCTACTTTTGAGGCGGCTTTGGAGAGTTTCCAGCAGGTGCAGACTTTCTTGGTGAACGAGGTGCAGTCTGTCTATCAGTCTCAGGGTGTGGATATTTCCGACAAGCACATTGAGGTAATTGTGCGGCAGATGACCAACAAAGTCAGGATGGAGGACGGTGGCGATACTACCATGCTCCCTGGTGAGTTGGTCGAACTGCGGCAAGTGGAGCAGGTGAACGAGGCGATGTCGATTACTGGCGGCGCGCCGGCGGATTATACTCCGGTGCTGCTGGGGATTACTAAGGCTTCGCTCAACACCGATAGCTTTATTTCTGCTGCTTCTTTCCAAGAAACGACGCGGGTGCTGACTGAAGCTGCGATCGAGGGTAAGTCAGACTGGCTGCGGGGCTTGAAGGAAAACGTGATTATCGGACGGCTGATTCCCGCAGGAACTGGGTTCAATGCTTATGAGGAACAGGGTATGTCAGATTCGGCTCTTGATGGTGCTGTGTTTGATGATGAAATCCACGATTTGCAAGAGGATGTGGTACTCGACGATCGAACTGCGCGTCGCAAATATACGATCGAAAGCACTTTCGATGATGTCGTCCGCGCTCCTGAAGTTGAGCCTGATGAAGATTTTGAGGAAGTTGAGGTTGATGACGACGATTTTGTCCCAGAAACTGATGATGATTCCTTAGGAGAAGCGGCCGATGATGATGATATCGGTTATGACTTCGACGAGGATGAAGAATAATCTCATGTTTTGAAATTGCCGCGCAGCCAGCTTCCAAGCCCTGCGCGGCATTTTTTTGTTTCAGAATAGACAAGTCTCAGTCACATCGGGTGCAAAGAGGGCATTCATTGGACATGAGAGTCGATCGCATACCTCACAACGCTTGAAAACCGCTATGCTATATGAGTTGAAAAATATTAAACTGACAACACAAAGAAGAAGAAAGAAAAAAGAAGGGAAATGGAGTCCCAACAATTAAGAACTTCATAGCCGTCAGACGCAGTTGTTAAGTAGTAGGACACAATTAATTACACAAAACTCTGGGCTACAAGCCTTGTCT
>ENA-OFCE01000767-OFCE01000767.1-metagenomes-genome-assembly--contig:-NODE-767-length-19289-cov-6.947541_pt1 | contig 19289 bp, 16 predicted proteins | sample MGYA00153388_OFCE01 | MGnify analysis MGYA00153388
CTCTTTATTTTCATCATACTTTGTGAAAATCTTTTAATGGGGGTTTCCTTACCATTAAAAAATCCTTGCCGCCTTTACAGACCCTTATACTGCATCTCTGTAAAGCCGACAAGGATTATGATACTTTCACTCTTTCCTGAATAATTTCCTTCTATTTCCTACAATCGCATGGGAATCAATTCAAGATATTCTTCTATGCTCCCATCGCGTAGGCAGCATTCGATAATTTTTCTTCCCAACGGGTTTAATTCCGGAGTTAAATATTGCTTCAATTCATTTTTGAAGAAGTCGGACAATATTTTCGCCCCTGCATCATATCCCTCATTCCCCACTTCCGGCTGCATATTCGGCTGCAGGAAGCCTATGGGCAGATAAGTTCCATCCACCTTCAGGGTTTCCAGCGAATACCCCAGCAGCGGACACCTGGATTCCGTAATCTGCTCCGGCCTGAATTTGGCACTTCCGCGTCTCGCCAGGTACTCTCTTGCAACCCACTCGGACATGAAGCCGACCTTATACACACCGATATGCTGATTGGGGATCAATATATATCGCGTACTTGGCGTATTGACAACCTGCTCCAGCAGAAGGTTGGCTTGATCCACCCTCTTCCCTGTGGCAAAAGGCCAATAAGAACCTACACCCTCACTGCTCATTCCCTCCGTATCGATTACACTGGGGTTTGCAAAACCTCTTGGGGCAGCCAATCGCCAAAGCCATGCAAGGCTGGGTGGCAAAATATGAAACATACCCATAATTCCATAAGAGGGTTTCTCCTTGGTGCAGGGCGGAGTCCTCACACCAAAGCTTCTCACATCAATTTCTACGGGCTCGTCTACAATATTAGGCACAAATTTTCTTGGCATGATAACCCTGGGATTCGGACATGGCTTTCCGGGTTCATCCATGGTATGTTCCCAGATGAGGCATGTAGAACCCGGTTCTCCCTGCATATTCAGGAAGATCAATGGTTCTTTGGGGTGAATGCACAGCTTTTCATAATGCGGATCTGTTCCATACTGCGTTATGTGGTTGATTCGCAGGAACCACCCCTTCTCCGCATCCACCACAGCCAGCTTCTTACCTCCATTTTGCAGGGAAGGATGGCACAGTGCCATGTCATCCGTTACCGGCTGAAGCTCACAGGTTTCTTTCAGTTCCAGGTATAATTTATCTCTCGTCTGCGTATGCCGGCCTAAAACAATACGGCCGTCCATTTCCTTATGGATCTGTTCCAGCATCTCGCTCTTACCGCCGCCGCTGGCCCCTTCATGCATGACCGTAATAACATTTTCATAGGGGGTAATCACCTTTACCGCAGAAGCGTGTAAAGTTACCCATCCCTCTTGCTCTCCAATATTCAGCAGTACGCTGTAGATCCCTTTTTTTGCACTGGGACCCGGATACAGGTTATAGGAAAAGACTTCGTGCATATCCTTCAGACGATTATGAACCACGATCTGTCTTCCGTTAAAATGGGTATGCCGGAAAGTAGGCGCAAGGTATACCACGGCTCTGGGGGTAAATCCGTACTCAACCTCGTTTTTCGGAATGAAGCCCTGGAGGTCTGCTAGTGCTGCTGCAAAGAAGCCCGCATTGGCAGGTGCCACCAGAAGGGCAGGATAGCCCAGTTCATTTCCGCCCGCCATAAACGGCAGAATGATCAGTTCCTGCTGTTCCCGCAGCCAGTCAAAGGTCATATTTCGAAGAGGTTTGAAATCCTCACCATAGGCATCACGATACCGTGGCTTATCTGTCTCGCCGTCATCCGCAATAACCATACAGTCTGGGTCTCGCCTTCTCATATATTTGTCCATATAGTTGACAACCAACCCATTCTTACATTTGGCAACCGTAGCCTCGGTAACCTTTCCGCGCAGGGGAACATCGTAGGTTACCTCAACAAAGGTATTTTCCTCGCCATTCATGGAAAGGGTTAGAAGCTGTTGGCGGTTTTCCGGAACAATGACATTGACCTCATGATCCAGTATTGCTTTTAAGTCCTCCGGCAGGATCATCTTATTTAAAATACTTTTATCCATTGTAATACCCCTTTTCAAATTTACTGACTGCTTTTCTGATTTGTACTTCAATCTATGCTGTAATGTTTGTTAGATTTTTCACTTTATTTTGCCTTATGTAATATAATACATCAATCAGACCATAAGTGCAATACATTATGAATAAATTAAGGTTTAATCCTGCATTTTTGCATATCACTCTGTATATTTTTAACAGAAAACGCTTATTTACATGCAAATTTTTTAGTTAATTCCTGCATTATCAAATTTGCACTTGAACTGCTGCAGAGCTTGCAAAACCCCGTCGGACAATCCCATTTATGTAATTTTATGTAAATAAGAAAAGACTTTCAACTCCACTCCATAGAGTGTCCGTTAAAAGTCTTTCAGGTAAATCAGCCGGAAAGATTTCACCTTCCTTCTTCATGCAGCTGAAATCTTTCCGATGCTTTCTACTGTAATTTTTTCCAGGTTTCTTTTCCCTCTTTTTGCTTTGAAGAAAGCTATAACTCAATCGATCCTCCCAAGGCTTTCCACAATGCTGACTCTGGTAAGCCTTCCGACGGGAAGTAATGTCGCCAGCAAACACAATGCCAGTGCACAAACAGCCGCTATTACAAGTTGTACAAGGGGAGGCTGCCAGTTTGCAAGCCCCTTGGTGGCCAGCATCACCAGTGCAGACATCCCAATTCCGGCAGGCAAACCATAGAGCAGTGCTCGCAGCCCGTACATCAGTCCCTCCAGCAGCAGCATGGCCCTCATTTGCTCTGTGCTCATCCCAATGGCACGAAGTGTGCCCAGCTCCCTGCTTCGCGTACGGAGACTGGTTACGGTGGTATTAACAATATTCAGTGCACCGATGAGAGAAACCAGAATAATCAAACCGTACCCAAGGCTGCGGATACCACGAATCCCTTTCTCAATCTCGGTTCTTGCCTCTTCAAAAGAAGTCACCCTAAGGGTAGGTATATGCGCCTTCAAGCCTTCCATGGCTGCTTCCAGCCGCTGAACATCCTCTTTGGATGCATCCGGCCGCAGAAATATGTCCACCTTCTGCACATCGTTACGTCCAGCAAGGGAAAGGTATTGCTGCTCATGCATCAGGATGTCCCTTCCCCATAAGCCGTTCTTCGGAATAAAATCCGTATTCTCTACATCTACAATACCGGCTACCGTATAGGGATGTCCGTAGATTTCGATTTCGTCGCCGGGATTTGGTATTTTCAGTTCCGGCAGGTCAAGGCTCTCGTAATTGTAGGGTTTGCCTATCAATACCCAGGACTTTTTCTTCATTTCTTCCAGGGTGGGTGCCTTGTTTCCTAACTTTTTCAACACTTCCGCCAGGGTTTGTTCATCGAAAGCAAATATTTCATCCACTCCGTTTTGTCCCGCGGAGTCCCGGTGCTGCCGGACATACTCTCCATCATAGCCATACTTTGTGGTACGTACACGCTCTACTCCCGGAAGCGTCTTCAGTTCTTCCACATCGGATGGACTTATCCCTTTCGCAGCATCCTCCAGCATGATGGGAGGTTCACTGGCAGTTACGGAATAATCGCTGTCCATCTTTTTCGCCAATTGGTCCATGGTGTTAAAGGATTGAACAAAGGAGCCCAACGCCACAAAGGTTACAACCGCCATGGAAAGAGAAATCACGGTAAGGTATGTTCGCACCCGGTTCCTGGATAAATTCAAACGCGCATTGTACCATAGGATGTTTTTAACCGGTTTTCCGACTGTACGGCGCTTCATGGTAATCCCCCCGCCTACCAATCCTGATATGGCGGTGGTCGGTGGCACACGGGAAGCCAGGACTGCCGGGAATAATGCCGATAGAAGCGTTGTAGCAAATCCCATGGCCGAAGCGCCCAGCAAGGCTGGAAGAGGGATTCGCATATTGTCGCGTACGACCCTTACAGCTTGTGCAGCATTCTCCACTTGAAAAAACTCAGGACTAATAACGGAACTTACGCTCCCCACTACAAGGTGGGATGCAGCGGTACCCAGCAGCAGCCCCAGCGGTATCCCTATGGCACACAAAATTACGGCTTCAAACAGCACCAGCCCGCGTACCTGTCCGGGTGTAGCCCCAACAGCACGCAGCATGCCAAATTGCTGCGTCCGCTGTACTACCGACACTTGAAAAATGTTGTAGATGACAAGAAAAGCAGCCAGCAGTACCAGCCCCCCGATAATTACGGACAGGCTGCCCATCCCTTCCTCACCCTTCTTCTCACTGTCATACCCCAATGCAGAAATCAACCAATCATTAAAATGTATATTTTTCTCTTCTATTTCCATCTCTGCAGCCAGCTTTTTCGCAGCCTGAACAGGATTAACACCGTCATTGAAACGCACAATGGCCCGTGTCTGCACAGCTTCCGCCGGCAGCCATGCCAGTGCCGTACCCGTACCCATAAATCCGTAGGCTGTAAAAACTCCCGAAGGATGATTCTCTAAAATGCCTGTGAGCCTCAGTTTTTTATCGGTACTTTCCGTTCCCATATTCGCAGGACCCTGGAGATGAAGAGGAAGTGTGATAACCTGTCCAACTTCCATGGGCAACCCTAAGCTTTCCAGTATTCGCTGCTCCAGCGCTATCTCTCCCACCTGTGTCGGATATTCTCCCTTTAGTATCGGTACATTCATTAATTGGAAGGCGCTGGCATCCATTTCCTGAAGAAACAGGTCCTTGTTACCCGCAGGCAGTTTTGCCGCACCTACACCTCTGTAGATGCCGGCCGTCTCAATACTCGGATCCTTCATGATCCGGCCAACCTGTTCCTCCGTGAGGTTATTAAATTGAACATGGTGTCTTCCTGCCAGCTTTTCTGCCTGTGCGATTTCAGCCTGCCGGATGCTGCCGGATAAAATGCCCAGTACAGCCACCAAAGCTGTGGACAGCACGATTGCAGCAAGTGTCAGTACAGTTAACAGCTTTTGACGCTGTAAGGTTCGTATACCGGTCCCCAGATAGTTTTTCATTGCTGCATCCCCCTCTGCTGCAATTTTCCATCCACAATGGCAATGACCCGCTGTGCTTTTTGTGCAATGTTGGGGTCATGGGTAATCATGACCAGTGTACCTTTTACCGCTTCCACAGACTGAATCAATAAATTCAGTACTTCCCTTCCATTGGCTGTATCCAGATTCCCGGTAGGTTCATCTGCAAAAACGATGGGAGGACGTGTGATTAAAGCCCTTGCAATAGCCACGCGCTGCTGCTGCCCCCCGGACAACTGCCCCGGAAGGTGCCTTAGGCGGTCGGCGATCCCCAGCATGGATGTCAGTTCCTTGAACCATGCCGGATCCGGTACCTGACCGTCCAATAAAAGGGGCATTACGATATTCTCTTCCGCCGTTAATACCGGTACCAGATTAAAGGATTGAAATACAAACCCAAAATTCCGCCGGCGAAACACTGCACGCTCTTTTTCCTTCATGGCATACAAGTCTCTGTCCCCCACCCATATGCGACCGCTGCTGGGCTGATCCAGTCCACCCAGCAAATGCAGCAGCGTTGATTTACCACTGCCGCTGGGACCCACAAAGGTAACAAATTCACCCGGACCGATATCCAGATTTACATCCTGCAGTGCTGTCACTTTTGTATTACCCTGCCCGTAAATACGGGATAAACCTTCTGTTTTGATTCTCTTCATAAAAAAACCTCCCATAATTCATTTCATGGGAGATTCTATCATCCAAATCTATACTTTTTATAAACTTATAAAGTTTACCTGTGCAGCGTGCATTCAACAAAAGCACCCAGGATTTCATCCCCGGCCATCCTGTTTCCGATTTGGATATTTCCATCGTGGTGCTGAACTAGTTCCCGGGCAATGGCCAAACCCAACCCCGTGTTTTCTCCAGTACGTGCAGCATCACCGGAGTAAAAAGCATCAAAGGCATGTTGGAGTGCCTCCCGGGAAAAACCGTTTCCATCATCCTCCACGCGAAAAACAATACGGTCGCCGACAAACCGGATGAACACGGCAACATAACTGCGGGCATGGCGCAAACCATTGGATACCAGATTGTCCAGCACACGCAGCACCAGCATTTCGTCCAGCACTACTTCTCCGGCAGCCTGGCAGTTCACCGTAAGTTTTTTTCCTGCGGCTTGTGCCAGTACCTGTAACGATGCTTGCAACCTTTTGGAAAATTGATCCATGTACACAGGTGCAGGTGTAACTCTCCACTCCTCTATTTGACGCATTTCCCGCATCGCTTCAAGATAGCGTTCCATACGTAGAATGCTTTCCTGCATCATACCCGCAGTGTGAAGCACCTTCTCTGAATCCAAACTTTTATTTTCCGCTTGAAAAGCCAGCAAATCCGTATTTCCCTTCAGAACCGCCAGGGGCGTGCGAAGGTCATGGGCAAAAGCCTGTGTGAGTCTTCTCTGTTGCTCCTGGACATCCCACAGGGCTTTAAAGGTGGAATTCAGTTCGCGGCGCATGGCATCGAAAGCATCGCAAAGTGCTCCCAATTCGTCGCCGCCTTGATAATCAACCGTAAAATCCAAATCCTGCCTTGCAATGTGCTCTATTCCATTTTTCAATACATAGAGCGGCTTTTGCAGTTTCAAGCGGTAAAACAAGGCAGCCGCCGCCACTATGCACAAGCCGAAAATCAGGATCGGCATCCCCGATAATAGCAAATTCAGCGCATGATAGCCCGGTGTATTGCCCCCTACAACCCTTCCGCTTATAACTCCGCCGTTTTTAACGATCATGACAGGTGCATCCTCCGGGGACAGCACTTCCCCTTCCTTTAATTCCACACTCGGGAAACACCTTCCCTGTATACTTTCCAACACTTGCGTCGACAGCGCGGTCAACGGGAGCGCCACCAGAAGTGAAGCTACAAAGGAAAGCACCAACCAGTTTTTTAGTGAAAGTCCTTTTCTCATTCCTTTTGCCATCGGTACCCTACCCCCCAAACCGTTTCAATCCGGTCCGCCTGATTATATTGTGAAAGCTTGGTACGCAGGCGTTTTATGTGTTCGGTGACAGCACTGTCGCTGCCCTCTGCGTCATAGCCCCATATACGCTCATAGATGCGTTCACGGGAAAACACTTGTCCGGCGTGAAGCGACAACAGCTCAATAATTTCATATTCCTTTCGTGCCAGAGGGATTTCCTCGTTTTCAAAGCCAACCCGATGGCCGGCATAATCCACCCATAAACGCCCGAAACACACCCGGGAGCTTTGCGTACGTTTTCGCTTCTCCCTTCGTAAATGCGCTTCCACGCGTGCACCCAATTCCTTGATGCTGAAAGGCTTAATAATATAGTCATCAGCTCCAGCTGAAAAACCCATGACACGGTCCGCTTCTTCCACCTTTGCCGTAAGAAACAAAATCGGACAGGATACCATTTCCCGTATGGCACGGCATACGGATAAACCATCCATTCCAGGCATCATGATATCCAACAGGATAAGGTCGGGTTTTTCCGCAGCCAGCTCCAAGGCCTGGTTTCCGTCACCAGCAGTAAGCACTTCAAAACCCTGGCCTTCCAGGTACTGCTTTACAAAAGCAACAATTCCCGGCTCATCATCGGCGATTACAATCTTTTCACGCATATCCCTCCTCCTTTCTTTGTAAAGCTCTTTATCGTTACCTTATAAAAGTATAGTACACAATTCTATACAAATTATAAACAAATAAAAGCCCAATCATTGAAGTATCGATTGGGCTTTTATCCTTCTCAGTATTCATGCAGTTGTTTTTCCTTTTTCAATTGCCTGATTTTTCGAATATAGGATAGGAACATGGGAGAGAGCAAAATTATTTTAAAAATATCGTATAGCAACGCATTAACTCCCACAGAAGGAACTATAAATAATAAGCAGGATTTTACTATTGACAGGCACAATTTATAATCATAAAATTGTAATATAATGATATAAAGATGAATTGAGGAGGTCAGTTTATGGGCATAAAGGTTGTAATTGTGGGAGGCGTTGCCGGAGGAGCAAGCAGCGCGGCAAGGCTCCGTCGATTGGACGAAAATGCGGAAATCGTTTTATTCGAAAAAGGTGAACACATTTCCTTTGCAAACTGTGGTCTTCCCTATTACATCGGTGAAGTAATCAAGGAGAAAGACAAACTACTGATTCAGACGCCAGAAGCGATGAGAAAAAGATTTCGAATCGATGTGCGGGTAAATAGTGAAGTTACAAAGATCTTTCCGGAGATAAAAACAATTGAAGTGTTAAATAAGGCAGAAAACAAAATATATACGGAAACTTATGACAAACTGATCCTTTCACCTGGCGCAGAGCCCGTCAAGCCAAATCTTCCGGGCATTTCTTCAAACCGGATTTTCACCCTGAGAAACATTCCCGACACCTATAGAGTCAAGGACTATGTTGATAAAATGAATCCCAGGCGAGCTGTAGTGGTGGGTGCAGGATTTATCGGGCTTGAGGTTGCTGAAAATCTGCATATGCGCGGCGTGAAGGTGACGGTTGTTGAACTGGCAGACCATGTGATCGGCCCTCTGGATTATGATATGGCATCCTTGGTACACCAGCATATGAAAACCAACCATGTGGAATTATACCTGAAGGATGCCGTGGAATCCTTTGAAGACGATGATGCCTGCATTCGTGTAAAACTTTCCAGCGGAAGATTCCTTAAAGCAGATATGGTAATTATGGGAATTGGTGTAAAGCCTGAAACACGGCTGGCCGCTGACGCAGGCCTGAAAATCGGCAAAACCGGTGGAATCCATGTGAATGAATACATGCAGACTTCCAACGAGGACATCTATGCCGTGGGCGATGCTGTGGAGGTAAAGGATTTCGTCAGTGGAAGCGAAGCACTGATCCCCCTTGCAGGACCGGCAAACAAGCAGGGGAGGATTGCGGCAAATAACATCTGCGGCCTGATGGAAAAATTTGAAGGCACACAGGGAACCTCCATCGTAAAGGTTTTCGATATCACAGTTGCCGTTACCGGGAATAACGAAAGAATCCTGAAAAGGAACGGGATCGAATATGAAAAGTCCTTTACTCATTCCGCATCCCATGCAGGATACTACCCGGGAGCCATTCCCATGTCCATCAAGCTGCTTTTCGGAAAAAAGGACGGCAAGCTTCTGGGTGCACAAATTGTGGGATACGAAGGTGTGGACAAGAGAATGGATGTCCTGTCTACAGCCATGAGAGCAGGTATGACCGTATTCGACCTGGAAAAACTGGAGCTTTCCTATGCCCCACCCTACTCCTCGGCAAAAGATCCGGTAAACCTTGCCGGTTATACGGCTTCCAATATTCTCAAAAAAGCCTCCTACATCTTCCATTGGGATGAAGTAGGAACCATCGACAGGGACAAAGGGCTGTTGATCGACGTCAGAACGCCAGCGGAATTTGACCTGGGAACCATTCAGGGTGCTGTGAATATTCCCTTGGATGAACTCAGGGATCGATTGGACGAAATCCTCAAGGAGAAGGAAATCTATATTTTCTGCCAGGTTGGATTAAGAGGTTACCTGGCGTGCAGGATATTGATGCAAAAGGGCTACAGCAATGTCAAAAACTTAAGCGGAGGGTATAAGACCTATCAAATGGCTGTCCAGAAGCAGCCTAACGAAGATATTTACGAGTATGATAAAATTATGAAGAACGATGAAATCAAGCTGGTGGATTGCGAGGAAGGGAAATGCACACCGGACACCAAAATAGAGCTTGATGCCTGTGGTCTCCAGTGCCCCGGACCCATCATGAAGGTTTATGAAACAATAAAGTCCATGAATTATGGCGAAGTGCTTGAAGTTAAAGCCACAGACCCAGCCTTCCAGGAAGATATAAAAAGCTGGTGCAAAAGTACGGGAAACCGGTTCCTGGGTTCCAGCTTTGAGAATAGCGCCTTCAAGGCAACCATAAGGAAAGAGATTCCATCCAATGAAGCCTCCGCAGGTCAAAAAAAGAATGATAAATGCATGATTGTGTTCAGTAACGATCTGGATAAGGCAATTGCTTCTTTCATTATTGCAAATGGAGCTGCTGCCATGGGTAGAAAGGTAACAATGTTTTTCACCTTCTGGGGTCTGAACATACTAAGGAAGGCGGAGCCCGCAAATGTCAAGAAAGACTTGATTTCCAGAATGTTCGGCTTTATGATGCCCAAGGGATCACGAAAGCTGCCCTTGTCCAAAATGAATATGGCTGGAATCGGGCCAAAAATGATACGGTATCTGATGAACAAAAAGGAGGTGGCCTCCCTGGAAGAGCTTATGGATCAGGCAATAAAAAATGGTGTCAGCTTTGTTGCCTGCAATATGTCCATGGATATTATGGGTATTAAAAAGGAGGAGCTTATGGAGGGTGTCACCATCGGCGGTGTGGCTTCCTTCCTGGGTAGTGCGGAAGAATCGGACATGAATTTGTTTATCTAGAACTTTTTTATACTATATACACACGCCCTTTTATTTAAGAGTATTTCTCCCTACTGACCTGCATAAAAGCGCACAAAATTTTTTACACACATTCTTTTGTGCGCTTTTATTTCCTTATCCTATATCACGGAAGTTCAATTGGTTCTTTATATATCCAATTTCAATTCCTTTCTAAAATAGGAATCCAGTCTCAGTTCCGTAACGTGTACAATCCTTGGTAAAAACGGATCCTTCAGGTTCTTCAAAATCGTATTTGAGTCCGTTATAAGCTTTTTACACGTAGTATAAATGTCCTTCAAACGCTGCTTGTCCTCTAAAAGCCTTTTCGCAATTTCACCTGGCTTTCGGCCTTTCTTGAATAGGGAAAATGCATCCGAGTCCAGTGTTACATAAGAAAAATGTCCAATGGAAATGTCTTCTTCCAAATCCTTTAGATCATCCATAATCTGAATCACTGCACCAAATAAAAAGAAAACTTCAAAATAATCATCGATAAGAGAGGACTTTCCCAAACACTCCAGGCTAAGCATGAAGGGTGTCAAAAGATGAGCAGCTTTAAAACCGCATTCTATCGGTTTATCCTTATCATAAGGACTCCTTTTTTCACGAAGGGATTTTTCTTTGATTTCAGCCTTTAGAAACTGGTCTCGAATCCGGTGCAAAATGTTTAAATTAATTTCAGTTACACCAAAGGTCGTAAGAATCTTTGTCTCGTATTCAGCAATAAGCGCTTGGGCAGTAAGGAGCTCAATGGCGGAGAAATTCCTTTCGTCCACTATAACATCCAGGATTCCATATCCTGCAATCCCATAGACTACAGCCCGGAGTATGTCTCCAAAGGATTCCAGCTTGTCGGTCAATCCGTTTTCGTCCATCCATATAACTAAAAATGCATAAACAGGATAGGCATCCTTAAAATATTCATCTTTCTTATTCAGACTTTTCCATTTTGTTATGTCAAGTCCGTTTGGAATTGTATAATGGGCCAGAAACTTCGTCCTTTCATCATCTACGGCCTTAAATAGATTTAAAAGCTCCAACCCGACCTTGCGGTGCTTCCACATTGTCAAAACGTTACTATCGGATAAGAATGGGGCCATTACGGCAGCCCAGAATTCTTCTTCTCCCATGTGATAGGTTTTTAGTACCTTATCCGCAAATCCATCAAAAGTGTTAACTTTATCCATATAACATCTCCTTCAACAAGGTGGCGCATAAATTATCATAGTTATAGCCTATATGTAGTAAAAAGCAGGTATATTGGAATACACCCTGTCAAGGACGGCTGTTACTATCCTTTCCTTCTGGCATAACATCCTTTTGGGAACCCGGTCCCGTCGCCACCAAAAATTATTCGTCTTTGTTCCCTATGATTCTACTTTACTTTGCTCCTTATGTCTCTGCAAGCATTATTCCGTCACTTTACCCAGTGCCTCCCTGGAACGGAGTTTCCGTCTTTCACTCTGAACAAAAAATATAAATACTATATAAATCGCGAAAGTGATCTTACAAGGAATTAATCGGATTTTCGCGATATGTAATAATGAAATACAAGCGCACAAAAGAATGAGTGTAAAAACTTTTGTGCGTTGTATATAGATTCCTGACCTTTATCATCCGTATATACAGCTATTTATATGTATCGATCGAACACATTCACGAAATTTTAATATTCACGATCTTCCTATTATGGGTATCCGCTTTATTATCCTTATACGCTGCACCTCCAAACCGAACAGCCAAAAGAATACAAATACCTGGTACGGTGATCATCCACAAAGCCACAAAGAACAACAGCACAGGCTGAAAGTGCGTATAAACAATAAAAATCGGTATGCCTAATATCCCGTTCATAATAGACATTCGTTTAATCCACTTCTCAATTCCTGTATCTATATATATCGGTACTGTAAACAGTGTTGCCATACACATAAAGGTATATCCCAAACCATCGATGACATACATGATTGATTCGGGATTAAATGCCAATAAGGCGACTTTATCCGCTTCACCGCGCATACTGTGTGGTATTACTACAAATAATTCCGTCATATAAGCAATCATAACGAAAACTGCATAAAGTACGGAAAAAAGCACCCCAATCTGGCTCCAAACTTTTTTAGAATCGGAGGCAGCATGGTGTACACACGCCATCATAGCTACAAAGGAAGGGGCTATTAAAATCGAAGCACCAAAGATTAGGATCTGGCTTACATAGCCTGTGAGAACACCTAATGCTGATAATATTTGAAAAATTGAGTACATAACGCTAAAAACTGCGGCAAAAAAGGCAGTCCAAAACGCTAGTTTACCTGGTGAATTTGTATTCATAAAACACATCCTTTCCTGATATATTGGTTTCTTTCCGTCAGCAGTGAAGAGCCTATCCAATCATCCGATCAAATTTTTTGCTGCACAACGTACTGTCTTTTAAACAAAGCGCCTGTTCAGCCGTTACTCCCTTTGCTGCAAGTAAGACAGCCATCCCCTGCTGCTGTTATCCATCTTCCATTTCTTATTATCTATTTATGGAAATTTTGCAAATATGTCTGCTCCTGGGAAATAAAAATTTATTTATGGTCCCATGCATAGTCTGTACAATAGTTATTTTTGCAGTATATTGAAAATTATTTATATCTTCGTCTTTTTTCCCAATAACCATAATATTTCCAGTAGAAGAAAGCGACTAAATCGTATGCAAAAACCGCCTGTTATGTAAAGTAAACGAAATCTTTAAACAAATATTCAACAATTTATCAGATTCAAAGGACGTTACTATAATCCTTGAGAAAGAAAATGAAAAAGGCCGTTATTACACCGCCTTTTTCGGATAGTTATTCCTTTAACCATAACCGAATGGGCCAAAAAAATCCGATTACATCATATGCGACATCCCTGCGAAATCTCTACATTCCCTCGCACAGTGTAAGCAAATCTGAGCGCAGTGCTGTGATTCCGCATCCGGAAATCTCGCACATTCATTTCCGCAAACCTCACAAATCATTGCACATAGATGGGCGCAATGTCTTGCAAACATGCTGTTACGTGCAACAAACTTTGCTGTTAAGCCGCAAATATCTGCACAGTCACGCAGTAACATTAGTTGTCTCGTCCTCATCTGGACATCCGGCTTTTTCTTCAGGTGGGTGGTCATGTGCTCACACACAGCCTCACAATTCTGAATAATACATACCAAGCGCTCATGCATAGGTTTGTGGGATTCATGCATAGGTTTGTGAGATTGGTGAGACCCATAGTCCCATGCCATCCCAGGGTTCATCTCCATATAACCCGTATACATATCGTCCATAATAAATTCTCCTTTCAGAACAGTTTACATAACCAATATATGTGTTGGACTATGATTCTGTGCATTATTTACCAAGTCTCTTACGAAAACCGGAGATTCCTCCCGGCATTTCAATAATTTCTGCAAGAGCCCCATTAGTAAGGTATAAAGTTCGTTACCTATAAATAAGAGTTACATAAATAGATAAACAACACTATTAATAATATTCCTTACTGTACCTAGTATTTCAGGGAGTTTTACATTCAACTCCGTACTAAGCCCCCAATTATAGTCAATTTCAAAGGGCTCAATCCCTATCATCAACCCCTTACACTCTTTGCCCGTATGTACCAGCATATCGAATAAGTGAAGGTTATGCATGGATAAACCCGTATTTCCCGTGTTTATTACTTCATCAAGGGCAACTACCGTCACATCACCGGGCAAATTTCCCAGTTTGGCGGCGTCAACGATGATTAAAAATTCTGCTTCATTTATTTCATCCAGACAGTAGTCTATATCCGTTTCACCGACGATAAAACGTATACTCCGGCAGATATTCTGCTCTTTTAGTTTTTCAACAATGTAGACCCCGATTCCGTCGTCCATTAATAGTCTGTTTCCTATCCCCAAAACAGCAATATTCTTCATGGACATACCTCGATGTACTTTGGCTCATATCCTTCGCAGTACACATGCGTTGCACACGATACACAAGGGTCGAAAGAGCGTATAGTACGCCCAAGCTCCAGCGGGTTTTTCATGTCTTGAATTGGGGTACCGATGAGCGCCTTCTCTGCTACACCCTTAAGCTCTTTTGAATCATGGGGTGAAAGGTTCCATACTGACGGAGTAATAATCTGGTAGAATGATACCGCTTTATTGTCGATTTTGAGCCAGTGCCCTAAAGAGCCTCTGGTTGTATCAACAAGTCCACTTCCCTCAGCGGTTTCCGGAATATCGTATTTGCTTTGCAGTGATATATCGAGTACTACATGATGGAGCAGGATATTAATAACCTCTGCAACCTTTTTGGCTTCCAGTACTCTTGCGATTGTCCTGTCCATCGTAGATATACCGCGTTTATATTCGCCGCTCAGCCACTGCCTTGCCAATGGACCAGTCTCAAAGGGTAGACTTTTATACCTTGCGGCCTTTATCCATGTATACCCTTTAGGCTTATCCATATTTGCCTCGTTACTATCCTCAAAGGGCTTATAGGTACTTTTATCCCCAGAAAACCAGGAATAGTCGATTTCTTCCGTGATATTCCCCGGATTGAAGGTTTCTGTTATCCCGTTGGAATAATAGACAAGAGGATTTACGTATAAAGTCCCCAAGTCCCTATAATGATTGAAAACACCATAGCTTAAAAAATTACCATAGCCCCTGCCTATTGTAAAATAATCTTTATAATGTTCTGCGATGGAATAAACATCCGGGATCATTTTATCTACGATAAAACGGTATATTTCCTGTAATATGGATTTTATCTTAACTATTTTATCAACCGTAGGCTGGGTCGTAATTCCTCCGATGAATATTCCGTGATTATGGGGCACTTTCCCACCGAAGACTGCAAGCATTTCATGAGCGCTCCTGCTTATTTCCAAAGACTCGAAATAATGCCGTCCTATTCTTACGGTTATAGGATCCGGAAGGCGGAAATCGGTATGTTCAATCGGATAAAGAGGACGGATATCGGGAAGTCTGACAAAATCCGGTATTGTATACTGGTAAAAATGCCTTATATGGTTTTGGAGAAATTCACAGCCATGTATAATATCCCTTAAAATCCTTCCCTGCCCGGATACGGTGAAGTTAAGTGCATCCTCCAGCGCAAGGGTTGCTGCTGTTGCATGAGCAGTAGAGCATATGCCGCAAATCCTTTCGGTAAAGTATACAATATCGAAAGGGCTCCTTCCTAAAAGCATCTTTTCAAAGCCCCGGAACAAAAAGCCTTTGGTTTTGGCTTCTACTACCACATTGTTTTCAACTTCCACCTCGATTTCCAAAAAACCGCTGATACGTGTAACGGGATTTATGATGATCCTGTGTGACATTTATTCACCCTCCCTTGTAACGTTATAGCTTATAAAAGGCTCCATCCTGTCGGGGAAACCTATTTGCGAGCAGCCTATGCACGGAGTATCGTCCTTTATAGGCCAATTCACATATTGATTCCATTGCCGTACAGGACAGTCCGTTCTTGTCACCGGCCCCCGACAGCCTAACTTGTACATACAGGTCTGCTCACCCAGTTTGGTTGCAAAAATTCCCTGATCGTAAAACGACCTTCTCGGACACCTGTCATGGATACGGATACCATAAAACAAAATCGGTCTGTCTATCTTATCAAGCTCTGGCTCACCATAAAGGAGTATATGGGCAAGTGTCCCTAAAAACCAGTCGGGATGGCAAGGACATCCCGGAAGCTTGATCACCTTTCTTTTAAGAAGGGACTGGACACTTACACTTCCCGATGGGTTAGGGTTTGCAGCCGAAACACCTCCATGCGTTGCACATGCTCCAACGGCAATCACATGGGAGGCTTTCTCACCTAAAAGGTTTATTGCGTCCAACGCTGTAAAAGGCTTGCCTTTCCACCTTCCTATAATGTTATACAGTCCATTGTTTTTTGTTGCAACAGCCCCTTCAACAGCAAGGATATAATCCGTACCCGGCGCGTTTATGAGTTTCTCTATGGCTTCTTCTCCCCAGTCGGACATAAGGCTGTTATTGAAAAGGAGGTTTACCATATTGGTTATTAAATACCCATAGTCGGGGTTCGCCCCATCCAATAGTGATATAATGTTGCCTGAGCACCCTGTAAGCTCTAGCCATATCAGATTCCTTTTTTTGAGGGTTCCATCCCGTATACTTTCACTGACTTCGTTTAATAGCCTTCTGGCTGTTTGATGTTTGCTTCGGTATTCAGGGCAGGATAAACTTTCTTTATTCATGGTACCAACCGCCCAACTACTCTTAGTTTTTGTAATATGTTCGCGCCTGCATGGCAGGATGCAAATTCCTGTGTCAAATCTCTCCCTGCTACAAGTCCGAAGTGTGTGGCTGCAGCCCATGCAGCATTATTTGTTACATCGTACACGACTCCATTTACAGCTACGTACGCGGGAGCTCCGTTTTTTCCTGTATACCTTGATAACTGTTCGGTTGTAAAAGTCGCTTGATTCCCCTGATCGTTTTGAGTTGGAACACTGGCGATGTTTTGCAGGCTGCTTGGCTGTATTCCCAGTGTAAGTTGTTCAACTCCGCTTAGAGTACTGCTTGGCGTACTGTCTTTCATACTACTTATACTATCCGGGAGAGCAGTCGTAGTAGTTGTATCTGTCCCGGCAATACTACTCTCATTATTCAACTGGTTTATCATAAGATTAAGGAAACAAAGCCTATCTCTTATGAGGTTTAGAATAGCATTCCTTGTATATACGCAGGGAATCATATATAGCAGATTTACATAGTAATGGATTTCATAAGTTATGTTTCTGATTTGTTCGTGTATTTGTGCTCTATTAGGCATAAGATAATCCTCCGGTAATTTTTCACAATTAAGAAACTATTACTATACTATTTAGGGATGAACTCCTTCGTTACACTAAAAGCTCAAAACCATAAAGCACGTGCCAGCGGATAAATATCTTACTTAATATATACTTTAAACGTATGCTAAAATTGCTTCATTTTTTACAGCAAACACATTTTAGTAGTTTAGCGCATATATATATTACGTAAACTTATTATGAAAGGGGTATGTTAAAAATGAATAATCAGCCTTATCCTTTTGTTGAACCACATTTTCCCATGAAAGCAAATAATCAACCCTATCCTTTTATTGAACCACATTCTCCCATGAAACAGAAAGTTCCCATGGCAGCTGCAATGCCGGCATTAACTCCTCAACACCTTGTAATGCAAATGCGTCCTTTAGTCCGGTATGGCTTAAGGGAAGCGCAATATACAAGTGTAAGGCATGCAATGACCGAGGTAGCTCTGATTGCTTATCTGGTAGGAATGGGATACGATTACAGTGTAGCTCACAGAATAGTTGAGTCATGGGAGATCGATGAAATTTTTCCGGGTGAATGATCAGTGATATAATTCTACTTATAAGGAAACAGCAGTTAAAAATGATTTGGGCAACTGTTCAAAATTTGACTCTATAGTGTTAAATATTCTTTTATTAGTGGATTGTTGTTATATTCACCCAAACTTACGGCACAACGATAAAAGCGTATTAGGTACACGAAAGCACCTAATACGCTTTTATAAAGACCTTTCATTCCGGTTTGTTAAACTTTCTACTTGGGTCCGGAGTGTAGTTCGTTTTGAAATTCGTAATCGTCTGCATCATTCCTGCTGCTGCATGATGCAGTTCATGGCAATGCTGTACCCACTTCCCTGGATTATCTGCATTAAATGCTACAACATGTTTTCCCCGGGTTTCACAAATAATGTATCCTTCATGATTGAAGCCCCACTGCAGCTTCTGTGACAGCATTAATTATACTTCACAACACTTACTCCCCATCCAGTTCCTTCTTTCCCTCCACCACCAAACTCTTTGCAACCAGATTGATGGCTTTAATATTCAGTGCCGTAAGCTTCTCCACCTCTTCTGCCAGTTTTTGCTGAATACTGCGCAGCAGCGGCTTTATGGGATAGCCCATGACCAGCACCAGATCCATCTCGACATACAATCCGTCAGGATGATTTTCCGCCCGGAATCGGGAGATTTTATGCACACCTTCGATTTTGGAAGTTACGTAATCGATAATCTGGTAAATGGTATAATCGGATATGGTATACTTCCCCATATAGCTGAAGGTGGGCCGAACCACAGATTTTTCCCCTTCCAGTTGAAAGCTTCCTTTGCCCTTTCTTCGAAAAATCTGGAGAGGATCCAGGAAGTACCCGGAAAAGTCTTTCTTGATCTCAAAGGTAGGCACCGGAATAACATGCTTTCCCTGCTCCCTTCGGGTAGAGATGGCCTGTTTGATTTCAAATTCGCTGGCTACCTGATGAATATAGATTTTTTCGCTGATCTGCGGAAGCTCCAGCCGTTTTGCAATTGCCTCCACCATGCCGTCGGAGGTTCCCAGGATCAGCAAAGAAGGAGCCTGATACAATTCCAGTGCCCGTTTTACATCCGCAGCATGCTTTGCATCGGTAAACAAAGCCCGCTTTACGGATGCAATTTTCGTACTTTCCTTTTTAGCGGAAGTTCCCGCTACGATCCGGGTTCCCCGGATCAGCAAACCGTCATCTATAATAAAGTCAATCCCTCTTTCACGTGCCACCCAGGTAGCCCGATGGCTCTTGCCGGTACCACTGGGACCAATGAAACCATAAACCTTCATGCTTGTATCTCCTTCTTATGGATAACGAACTTTAAAGTTGAATTTACTCCACCGAAAACCATCCTATACAAATTAGGATGGAACTTCGCTGATTCGGCGTTCGCACAGCTCCAGAACCATTGGCTGTGCGAACGCCGAATCAGCAGTTGCCAATCCTATTGTATATAACTGCCGGCTGTTTTTCGGCTCCGAT
>ENA-OFCE01000768-OFCE01000768.1-metagenomes-genome-assembly--contig:-NODE-768-length-19282-cov-27.382483_pt1 | contig 19282 bp, 18 predicted proteins | sample MGYA00153388_OFCE01 | MGnify analysis MGYA00153388
AATATATCGATCGCTCCTGTTATTGGTTTGCAATCAATTATTCAGCAAGCCCTAAATACATATCCAGTTCGCCCTTATTTTTAGCAGAAACTTTTCCTCGGTATTCGCAGTCAAAAACATCTTTGACTAATTCAAATGTTGTGTGGGAGATATTGACATTTCCCGGTACGCCGGAAGATTCCATCCGAGATGCGGTATTAACTGTATCTCCCCATACATCGTAGGCAAACTTTTTATTGCCAATTACTCCAGCTAGCAAAGGGCCAGAATGAATGCCGATGCGGATATCCCAATAAGGAGTATTTTCATGAAGTTTCTGCTGTTTTCGCAGTTCCATAAACTGTAGAATTTCTAGGGCAGCCAGCACAGAGTCAACGGCGTGTGTTGGGCTGGGTTTAGGAATTCCTGACGCACACATATAGCTGTCGCCAATGGTTTTCAATTTTTCCAAGCCGTATTTATCCACCACCTGATCGAAATAAGAAAAACAATAGTCCAGTTCGTCCACTAACTCTCGCGGTGTCATTTTTTCTGATAACTGAGTAAAGCCTTTAAAATCGGTAAATAAAACCGATACGCCGTCATAATGAACTGGTTCCACTTTCCCGTTAATTTTGAGTTCGTTGGCAATATCAACCGGGAGTACATTCAAAAGTAGCTTGTCTGATTTGTGCTTTTCGGCATCAAGTTCGGAATACAGTCTATTGATTTCTTTGAAGCGTTCAGCATTGCGGATGGCTGAGGATAGTTGCAAAGCTAAAAGATAGCCAATCCGCACATCTTCTTGGTTATAAGACCGTGGCTTGGTTGTGGCAAAAATAATTGTCCCTAAAACCTTACCTTCGCTTGCCAAAGGAATGATAATTTGGGAGGCGTAGTTGGACAAAACACCAGCAGCAAATCCTTCCTGAATTAGTTGGGGTTGTGCTGTTTTGAAGGCTTTTTTTATAGGGCCATTTTCTGGGAGGGTGGTAATATCTAAATTGATGGCGTTGCCAAACAGTGTGGTGCAAGAGTTAGTGCTGTGCAGGCAAATGCTACAGTGTTCAAAATCTAGCAGCCATTTGGCTTGCTTGCTTACGACTCGAAAAATTAAATCGATATCGAGGGTGCTGTTAATTGCGGTGGCAATTTCATTGACTGCGGCAATTCTTGTGGAAAGGGACTGAGCTTCTGCTAATAGACTGCGGGCTGTTAGCAGAAGTTCGTCGCGGTCTTGATCTTCTAGTCGATTGCCCATATTAGGGAGGTGAGATATAGATTACAACGCATCTATTTCGAGGTCAATAGCATCAGTATATCTGTTGACACTGCTAAACAAATCGGCCGTCGCAATCAATTCAAAGATTTCTGCATCGTCTAGTCCTAAATCCCGCAGATTTTGGTAGTGAGTTGCTGTGAGAGCCTGGGGGTTGGTGGCGGCTAGCAAACCAAAGGTAATTACGGCTTTTTCGCGATCGGGCAAAGGGCAGTTGGCAAAGTCTGAAACCAGCAGCCGCAGGACTTCTTCGCTGATTCCCAAAGCTGAGAGTCCGTGGAGGTGGACTTTTAAGGCGTACTCGCTATTATTTGCTTGGGAAATGGCGACGCCGATCATTTCTTTGAGGGTGCGGGGTACATCTCCTTGCAGGATTGTCGCCCGAAACTTTTTCCAGTTTGCTTCTAGTAAGTCTGGGTTGGCGGCCATTGACTTGAACAGGTTGGGTACAATGCCAAACCCTAACTCTGTCAAGATTTCGTCGTATACCCCTAGAGCTTTTGGATCGGTGAGTTGCTCGTATTCGGAGAGCGGAAAGTGTGTCATCTGTATTATGATGATTTTTACTTGTTGCTAATGGTGAGATGCACCGCTTTCTACAAACTACTCGCAGTCAATAGAAGCTAACTGGGGTATGATTTTTGCTGCTCGATTTAATAAATCTAGGCTTATTATAGCGATTTCTATTTTAAATCGTAGCTGATGCACCCTATTTCAAGTAATTATGGCCGATCGAGTTTACCGCATCAAATTTGCAGGCGATCGGGAAAAATGCTATCTACTTGTTGCGAGGTTTTCAGGGTAGATGCCAGAGAAATAGGAATTTCTGACTGTCGATCGATCAACTTAACTTCGGAGTAGGTTTCAATCCAAACGCGAGCGCCACAGTTTTTCGGACTATCGTGCCGATAAACTATGCGACAGCCTCCCAGGACTTCTACATCCCAAGCATAAACATTGCTCGAACCTTTTTTGACGGAGATTACTGGCACTCGGTCTTCAGGTTCTTTGCGGTTGTTTTGAGCGATCAAATTTTTGTTGATATGGATGCAAGTTATGGGATGTGGCGGAGGTTTGTGCCATCGGGGACGGGGGCCGGCACGACCAGGACTAATTACTGGCATTCCATTAACCAGGGGAATTATCCAAACGTTGCTGATTTTATAGGCTCCTTGAATTCTGCCTTGGATTAGGAGAGTCCGGACTCTTGCGGAAGAGACTCCTAACAGGCTACCTGCTTCTGTCGTTCCAATAAACATAAGCAAAAAGAGGGGGGGTAGATAATTTTTTTTGTCTGGATTCTCTAAGAACCCAAAAACTATTACGATCCAACTATAGACACGATCGCACATGATCTTGTGGTTTGGCAAGGGGTATCGCCAAAAAAATCAGAATGCCTCGGACTGCGGTTATCATAGGTAAACTTCTATTCCTACCGCTGCATTTGCTATGAACCCTGCCCTAACTCAATTTGGCACTCAGATGTCCCAACTCACCGGAGTTCGGGCAATTATGAAAGATATTATTGAAACCCTGAGAGCCGGTAGCGGGCAGGAGTTTATTAACTTGAGCGCCGGAAATCCAGTGATTTTGCCGGAAGTCGAGCAGTTGTGGCGCGATTGTACTGCGGAACTTTTGGCGAGTGCGGAATACGGCGAGGTTGTTTGCCGCTACGGTTCGAGTCAAGGTTATCAACCGTTGATTGATGCGGTGCGGACGGATTTTAATCGGCGCTACGGACTTAGTTTGACCGATCGCAATATCCTCATTACTCCCGGTAGTCAATCGATCTATTTCTACGCAGCTAATGCTTTCGGCGGCTACACTAGCAGCAAACAGCTCAAAAATATTGTTTTACCCTTAAGCCCAGACTACACGGGTTATGGCGGCGTTAGCTTGATTCCCGAAGCCGTAGTTGCTTGCAAACCAACTCTCGATATTGATGCGGCTGCTCACAGGTTCAAATATCGCCCGGATTTCAGTCAATTGTCGATCGACCAAACTACCGGTTGCGTCATCTTTTCCCGTCCCTGCAATCCCACGGGAAACGTTCTCACCGACGACGAAGTGAAGAAAATTGCAGCAATGGCTAGTGCTTTTGATGTACCAGTTTTCATAGACTCTGCTTACGGCCCTCCGTTCCCAGCCTTGAATTTTACTGAGATGACACCGATTTTTGGTGGCAATATTATCCACTGCATGAGTTTGTCGAAAGCCGGATTACCGGGAGAAAGAATCGGAATTGCGATCGGCGATGAACAGATTATTCAAGTTTTAGAATCGTTTCAGACCAATATGTGCATTCATTCGCCGAGATACGGACAGGCGATCGCAGCGCGGGCGATTAATTCCGGCGCTCTGGCTGACATTGGTCTCAATGTAATTCGGCCTTATTATCAAAGTAAGTTTGATGTGGTTGAAACGACTTTAGATCAAGCAATGCCGCAGGATTTGCCGTGGTTTTTACATCGTGGCGAAGGAGCAATATTTGCCTGGTTGTGGCTGAAAGATTTGCCAATGACAGATTGGGAATTTTATCAGGAATTGAAGCAAGTTGGTGTGATTCTTGTGCCGGGAAGTTCTTTCTTCCCTGGCTTGCGGGAAGATTGGCGACACAAGCAGGAGTGTTTGCGGATTAGTTTGACGGCGACCAATGATGAGATTGAAACTGCGATGAAACGTTTGGCTACAATGGTGGAAAAGGTTTATCAGTCAGTGGACAGTTGATATTACGAATTACCAGTTACTGATGACCATGACTTATTCCTTTTGTAGATCGACTACAATTTAAGAAAATAATTAGGAGCGCAGTGGGTTATGGCACTCGAATTACTCAAAAGGTTGTTGACCGTAGAAGAGTATCATTTAATGGGCAAAGCTGGTATTCTTTCCGAAGGCGATCGGGTAGAACTGATAGAAGGAGAACTTCTACAAATGGTAGCAATTGGAACTCGTCATGCTTCATGTGTGAGACGATTCATCGGACTGTTCAGCGAAATTCCCAAAAATCAGGCTTTTCTGGACGTGCAAAACCCCGTCCAGTTAAGCGAGCGAACCGAGCCTCAACCTGATGTAGTATTACTGAAACCCCGGGATGATTACTATTCAACAGCACATCCAGTACCGTCAGAAGTTTTGCTGTTGGTAGAAGTATCTGATAGCACCGTTGATTACGATCGAGATGTGAAAGTTCTGATTTACGCTCTATCGCTCATTCAAGAAGTCTGGCTCGTAGATATAGAGGCACAATGTTTAGAAGTTTACCGCCAGCCAACTCCTAATGGTTACAGTTTAATCCAAAAGTTTTGGCGGGGTCAGCAAGTTGCGTCCCTCGCCTTTCCTGATTTGCAAGTCAATATCGATTTTTTACTTGGATAAATTGGGTTTTGGCAAAACATTACCCATTTCCAATTACCCGATAAACAAAACTCAGAGTCGCCCAAACACTTACATCCAAACTCAAATCATCCGTCGATATTCCCAGTTTCTGCACGCTAGGAATGCTAGCGCAGTGTAAATCTTCCAGCACAGCGCGCGCCACAGTTAAAGGATTCAACACCACCACGGGCAAAGTATCCCTCGTTTGCTGGATTTCGGCTTCGATCGCAGCCAGAGTTCGATCGAACGGAGCGACACTAAAGATAATTTGAGTTTCCGTCAGCCCGATCGCCCCGAATACTGCCAACCCAACAGCCCCAGCCGTCGGCACGCTCAAATTCTCCCCCGGAGCGATCGCCCGCGACATCCCCCCAGCAGCATTTTGACCCTCGAAATTCACTGCCAACAGCCGTCCGGCACTGTCGATCGCCAATACCGCAGCATAAACCGGGCGATCGCTCTCGTTATAAAGTCTGTACTGAATTCGGCTGCCATTTTTCACATTTAGTAGATCGATATTTGCCGATTTCTCAGTTTCCGTACTCAGGGGTTCGAGACGGTAAGTGCGATCGGCTATAGCTACAGGCTCCCGCTGCGCCACAATCCGCGCTTGCGGCGCGAGAGTTGCCAGCACCGCCCGCACCTTCAGGCGCGAAGACCCCTCATTCACAGTCAGTCGCAGCAACTTCGCCGCCAAGAACGCTTTCAACTGCGGAGTCAACCGCTGCACCGCCACCTTAACTGCTTCTCCCCCGTCGCCCTGAGTATCGGGAATCGGAATTTGACCTAAAGAAAACAAACCGTAACGGGTTTGAGACAAAGCAGGCGCAGCCGAGACACTTTTGGCTAAAGTCGTTTCCGGGACTCTACCGAACCGACAGTCAGCCGGTTGCTCGCTCCCTGCCGCCGAAACTTGTGGCACTGTCGCGAAGGCACTTGTAGCATCCACCCGCTCGATCCGTTCCAAACCAGAGTCCAAAGCTACTGTCAAACCGATGTTTCGCGGCAATACCCGAATCTCTTCCCTCACTAGGAGGCCGGCTGTTAATTGGTCGAAAGTTCGATCGGGCTGATCTAAAACTTGAGCTTTAGCAGAGAGGCCCGTGCGTCCCCGCAGCAAAAGCCGTGAAGCGTAGCTATCCCGTAGGGAATCGCCCTCCGCAGCATCCACCGCAAACACAGAACCCCCTGCCGACTCCAAAACCCAGGGCGACAACCCACCCAGCCACAACTGCACAGTTTTGCCGCCCTCTTCCACCGCCGTCACAGCACCATCAGCAGGGGAATTCCCAATTAAATTTCCCAAATTCACCGCCGCTGTTGCTGTTAAATTGTCCGGGCGAATTTGCGGTTGCTGCGATAACCCCGCCAGCTCGACTGTACCCGCCGCGCGACTGAAACTGACTTGCAAACTACTAGCGGAAGTTGCCCACCACAGAGTTTGAGTCAGGGCGTAGGTAAACAAACCAGCCGTAAATCCGTTCCACTCTTGTTCGGCGGCGATTTGGGAGTTAGCTGCGGCGGCAAGTATGACGGCCTCGGTACGGAGATTTGAGCGGGATTTCAGACCTTGGGCAAACGTTAATTCTGCGAGGCTTGGCTGGCCAACGATGGGGCGGGGACGGGAGCGAATGCGAAAGTTACCGTTTTTGGGAAAACCTGGATAGTTGTAGCTGGTGTCGAGGATGGCGATCGCATTTTCCGTCGGGAGCGATCGAACTAACAGCAGCAGCGTTTCCTCTAAAATATCGTTCACCGCCCGGTTCCCTAACATTGGCAAAACATCATCCGCCGGCACGAAACTGTTTTGGATTATGTCAGGAGACTCGATCGAACTAACTTGGCTACCACAGCCGCTAAAGTGAAAAACTACCGCATCACCGGGTTTTGCTTGTTCGCTCAAGTGAGTCACAAAAGCCGTCTCGATATTTTCCCTCGTAGCTTGAGCGTCAGTCAAAGTCAGAATGTCCGACGGCGCAAACCCAAATCGATAGATCAGTAATTCCCGCTGCAATTCCACATCGGTGACACAGCCACGCAGGGGCGCGTCTGGATATTTGTCAATGCCAATCAACAACGCCAATTTGCGGGCCCTCGGCCCGGCTAAAGCTTGGAGGTAGCGATCGCCCAACCGCAGCCACAGGGCTTCGCCAATGCCGATGGCGGCCAGCATCCGGCCAGCTTGCTGCAAAAATTCCCGCCGCTTGAGTCCCATTTATAATTCCTGACCGTCGCCCTTGTTATACCATCTCACCAAAATGCCAAAGGCTAAGTATCGTTAACAATGTTGAAGACTTAAATCTCGTAACTGAAAATATTCATGGCTTTAGCCAACTCAGCGGCGACTTCCGGTCGAGAAAACTGCGGCGGCGGCAATTTTCCAGCGCGCAGCATTTCGCGAACTTTGGTTCCCGACAAATGCACCCGCTGTTCGGGAGTGCTGGGGCTTGTCTTAGTTGTAGCCATTTGTTCCGTCAGCGTGCAATAGAAAGCGTGCTCGAATTTCATCGGCACAATTCCCAATTCTCCCGGCTCAAATTCGTCAAAAATGTGTTGAGCATCGAAAGTCCCGTAATAATCGCCAACTCCAGCGTGATCGCGCCCTACGATAAAGTGAGTGCAGCCGTAGTTTTTGCGGATTAAAGCGTGAAAAATTGCTTCTCGCGGCCCCGCGTAACGCATCGCCGCCGGATTAATTGCCAAAATTACCCGTTCTTTTGGATAGTATTTTTCTAGCAGAATTTCGTAACAGCGCATCCGCACGTCAGCGGGGATGTCGTCATCTTTAGTCGTCCCGACTAGCGGGTGCAAAAACAAGCCGTCTACTGTTTCTAAGGCGCATTTTTGGATATATTCGTGGGCCCGGTGGATCGGGTTTCGAGTTTGGAAACCGACTATGGTTTTCCATCCTTTTTCTTTGAACAGCAGTCTCGATTTCGCTGGGTCAATTTGGTATTGGGGAAACCGGACATCTAGTTCGCGTTCCAGCAGCCAAACCTCTCCTGCGATGTTAACTGGGCCAGCTTTGTCTACTACTTGGACGCCCGGGTGTTTGAGATCGTCGGTGCGGTAGACGTTGATGGCTTCTGCTTCTTTGCTGTAGCGGTATTTTTCGGAGAGTTCCAAGATGCCGACAAATTCGCCTGCGGGGGAGTCGAGGCGCACTAAAGTGCCTTCTGTGAGGGTGTCGGCGACTGCTTCGCTGACACTGAGGGTGATCGGAACCGACCAAGGGAGACCGTTCCCGAGGCGCATTTCTTTAACGACCGATCGATAATCAGCTTCGTTCATGAACCCTTTGAGGGGACTCAGGGCGCCGATCGCGATCATTTGCAAGTCGGAGATCGATCGATCCGACAACTGGACTCGCGGCAAAACTTCTGCTTTGTCGAAAAATTCTTGTCTTTGGTCTAATGTGGCAATGCGGTTGACCAGGATGCCGCCGTGAGGGGCAATGCGGTCTGGATGCTGGCTCATGTCGATTTGAATTATTTGGTTTTAGCTACCGTAGAGTACATAGTATCAAGTGGTGGCAGCAAATCTACATTTTTTAATTGTTTTGGACTTGTACGCAAGGCTATTTTTGCCGGAGTGTAATCATTTAACTCTCCACTTTCCCGTCAAGTCTGCACCTGAAATTCTTCTGGATCTATTCCCCAATTTATCCAGCCAATTGCTTCTTTCGCCGTTAGCACTTGTGGAGGTACTCGCAGTGCATGAATGTGTCCCGTACTCGGACAGGTCATTTTTAACAAATAAATTGGCTCTATATCAACATCATTGTCAATTTGCAACAAAGTATATTCTTGCCAAGTGTCCAATTCTATTGCTTGCAATTCTTGACAAATTCTCGGATAGCCGATCGCCTGAATTAAAACTCGTCGCACTTCGGCATTTTTTTCTGTTAACAGCCATGAAGCTTCCCAAGACTGCGGCGCAACTTGACCGATGGTTTGCGGTAGCAGCACACCACGATAACAGTATACGTTGAACTTGTCCGCAAATTCGACAGCCGATCGACATAAAGCGTGGAGCAAATATTCGCTGTCAAAATGAAGTTGTCGCGGGCGATCGCACACAAAGCACATTTTCTCAAACGGGTAAATCCAGCCACAGTTTTCGGTTAGGGATTTAAAGGCTGAGTACAAAGGGCGATCATACTCCAAATTCAGCACGCTAATACAAAAATCAACCCAACTTCCATGACAGGCTGATAGTTGGGAAACTATATTGTTATTGTGATAAGTCTGATCGATCCAAAATTTCTGAAATCTCCCGCCCAACTTCGCGGCTAATTTGACGTAAACCTCATCTTTAATATGAACGTGCAGTTGATTTATCAGTTGAGCGTACAGCGGGTTATAGAGTTGGCTGTAAATTTCATTTTCCAATTTCCTGCCGAGTTGACTCCTTAATATATCGTACAATTCATTATGAATTTTGTTTCTGATTTCGCCACCAGTTTCCAGGCCAGAATCGCGTATCCTTAGAGGCTCAACTGCTTGCAAAGCGATGTAAGGGCTATCACAGAAAATAATTTCCGGTTCAGGAAAGCCGATGATATTGTAGGCGGTGTTGACGGCGGCTGTCGCTTGCGGGCGATCGATCGGTGCGATCGAAAGTCCAATTTGCCGCCACTTCTCGCGATAAACTGGAATTAGCGCTGCTTGTTCGGGAGTAATTGCGATCGTTAAGCTGTTGTGCATTTAAACGGTATAGTCAAGTTGATAAAGTTTTTATGGGGTGTCTCGCCCGCACAAAAAATATAATTTAGATGCGGAACAGCTTAGTACAGCTATATTATTTGATTTCCAGTCACAAAAATCAATTAAGTTTGTAGTGAGGACTTCAGTCCTTGGTAATTGATGCGGACTAAAGTCCTCACTACAAACCTATTATAGTCATTAGATTATTAGTATAAATTAACGATTGTTTGTAAAACCCCTAAAAGCAGAGGCACATTATCAAGATAATAAACATCAGTATCAATAATTAAATTATTTCCTTCTAATTTAAGAAACCGCCAGACAACGCCAGTAGTTACGCAGCCAAATACGGCAGGTATTGAATTTTGTTCGCGTTCGTTAAATAGCTGCGCTGCAACCATTTGTGCGGCACACTGCGGCAGACAAGATTCTATAACTCCGCCCTTTGTTTCTCTTAATGCAAAAAAAGGAACTTTTATTTCAAAATCAAACGGCACGCAAGATAGTAGAAAGTCACATTTTCCATTCAATCCCTGAGAAACATCTACATCAAATGACCAACCGGAAAAAATAGAAAATTTTCTGTTATTGCTCTCCCTAAATTCTAACAGAATAGGAGAGATAATCCGTTCAGAACGTTCTTTTGCCGTTGTCACAGCAGCGTTAGAACTAATCTCTAGGCTTCTCCACAGCCATTCGGAGGGTTCTAAAGGAATAACCTTTGTACTCGATAAAAGAGGACTGAGTGATGGCTGCAATCCAAACCGATCTTTTAATAATTGGAAACTAAAGGATTCGTAGGACATATTTATCAGATAAATCGGTGAAAATAAACATTACATCAAATCCGTTAACAGTTAACCGTCGGCTGTTGACGGTTAACTGTTAATAGTCAACATCATCCTGCACAGCCGGAAACGATATTACATCAAGATATAAAGCCTGGAGTTATGCCTCATAAACCCGGTTTATGTGATAAATCTTGGTTTGGTAGAGAAGTATCTAGGAAGAAACCGGGTTTATGACCCCCGTGCGTCCAGGACTAATATAGCAACCGTTACAGAAATTGTGAACCTCTCTTTTTTTGCTTATTCCTTTTTTACATCGATCTTCTCTCCTAAATAACTCAATCCGACTTCCCTCCGACTTCCCTCCGACTTCTTCCTTCTTCCTTCTTCCTTCTAAACATTTAACCAGTGAACCAGTATCTTGGGCGCCGGTAACAAAATAATTAACAAAAGCCCGATCGCTAATAAGCCCAAACCATCGCGCCAATCATTCAATTCGCTAACATCATTCAACGCAGGTTCGTCGTTGAGTGGGGTCAGAAACAAAATAATTGCCCATAACAGCAAACCCTGTTCCAAAAAAGCAAGTAACAGCATACAAACTCTAGCAACTTGCCCGATCGCCATACTCGCTCGCTGGCCGAACATCGCGTGTACGATGTGCCCGCCGTCGAATTGTCCCACCGGCATCAAATTAAACGCCGTCACGATCAAACCCAAATAACCAGCCACCGCTACCGGATGCAAATTAATCGCAGTTTCCGCATTCAAAGCACCGCCCAAAGTTAACTTGCTCAGCAAAGTCATCAGCAGCGAAAATTTCGGGCTAAAAGAGTCAAAATTTAACATTCCCGACTTGTCAGACAGCGGTACGATAGTCGAATGATCCAAACCCCAAATCAACAACGGCACTGTCGCAACCAAACCAGCCAGCGGGCCGGCAATACTGATATCAAATAAAGCTCGGCGGTTGGGAATTGGACTCCGCATTTGAATGAAAGCGCCAAAAGTTCCCAAGAAAAAAGGAATCGGAATAAAATAAGGCAAAGTCGTGCGAATTTTATAAAATCGAGCAGCTAAATAGTGGCCGGATTCGTGAATTCCCAAAAATGTAATTAGAGAAAGTGAGTAAGGCAAACCCTGGAGCAAAATTGATGGGTTGGCCTGCAAAGTTTGTTCAGTAACTCCAGCCATGCGCGCCCCCACAAGCGTTGTGGTAAACACCGTAATCAGCACCAAGGCTAAGGCAAAAAATGGCCTGGTTAAAGATTCGGTTTTGATCGGAATTTCCCCTGATTCGCGGCTGGGATTGGGAACTATGGCAAAAAAAGGTTGACCGCTCAAGCTGTTTTGAAATATAACTAAAAAGCGATCGCCGAAATGCTTCTGGACATTCTCCCGAATCGCCTGATAAGCCGCTTCCGGGTTGGTGCGTAACTGTCCCCGACAAATTACAGCCTGCGGCCGAAATTCTAAATCCCGCAAACAGAAAATTGACCAAGGAAAACAATCGCGCAAACTGACTTCTTCTGCTGCATCGATCGGGCGCACGGGCGGTTTTGGCTCTGCTGGTTCGATCGCAGCGCCGGAAACGGCATCATCCGTTTTGGTGGTAATTCCCTGGCGTCCCAACTGTACCAGGAACCAGTACAAAACAGGGCAAACCAAAAAAGGTACGATCAACCAGTCTGGCGGTGCAATTTTGCTAGCACTATTAACCAAAATCCAACCAGTCCAAATCAGGGCTGGGGCCATAATGACCAACCACAGCAGCCACACCGGAGTTCGCGTGATGCGACTGATGCTAGTCTGCAACAAGTAGTACGAAATCAGTCCCAATACAAACAACCATAAAAAGAACATAATATTTATTCGAGTCCTTCTCAATACTTCCTTGAAACAACAGAATTCAGTGTCCAAACAACCCAAGCCCGTGCTAGAGAATATTTTGGCCTTCCCGCCTAACCGGGAAACGCTTGGTGCGACAGCCTATCTCATTGTAGAAAACCAAACTAACATTTTGGTGGATTGTCCCGCTTGGGATGAGACCAACCAAACCTTTTTGCGGGAACATGGCGGTGTGCGACTGCTGTTTCTCACCCACCGGGGCGCGATCGCCAAGGCGCGGGAGATTCAGGAAGCCACGGGGTGCGATATCCTGATTCAAGAGCAGGAAGCTTATTTGCTCCCGGGATTGCAATTGACGGTTTTTGAGCGAGAATTTGCTGTGAGCGATCGAACTTGCGCATTTTGGACTCCTGGTCACTCTCCCGGTTCCTCTTGCCTTTATTATGATAGTGGCAACGGCGGAGTGCTGTTTTCTGGCAGACATTTGCTCCCCAACCGAGAAGCCGCCCCAGTACCGCACAGAACGGCAAAAACTTTTCACTGGCCCCGGCAAATTAACAGCGTCAAGTCAATTGTCGATCGATTTTCGCCCTCTACTTTGGAATATATCTGCCCCGCTGCGAATACGGGATTTCTGCGGGGAAAAGGATCGATCGATCGAGCTTTTGAACAATTAACCAATCTGGACTTAGCTGTTTGTTTGCACTCCAAGCCCGATACCTAAATGTATGTGTTCACATCAGACTCTTGATATCAATTCCGGCTGTGCTGGAATGATAGGTCGGACACGGCAATGCCGTTTCCTTACGCCAGATTTATTGTAGGGACACGGCAATGCCGTGTCCTGATTTCGGGTTATATTAATTCCGATGCTACCGGATTTAATATCAACCGCCAAGTCTTACCTTATAAAAAATTATGGAAAAAACCGAAAAACAAAAAATGCTCGCCGGTGAATTATATTTAGCTAGCGACGAGCAATTGAGTTTAGAGCGCCAGCGAGCTCGCCGCCTCGCCAGAATTTACAATTCTACCCATGAAGATGAACCCGAAAAACGGTTAGAAATTCTCACAGAATTGTTCGGTGCCCTCGGGCCGAAAGTTGAAATCGAGCCACCTTTTTACTGCGACTACGGCAGCAATATTTATGCTGGAAACGGATTGTACATGAATTTTGGCTGCGTGATTCTCGACTGCAATCGAGTTAACATCGGCGAAAATTTGTTGTGCGGGCCCAACGTACAAATTTACACAGCTTTTCACCCCACAGACCCGGAAATTAGACTTTCTGGCCGCGAACTCGCCGCTGAGATTAATATTGGCAATAATGTGTGGATTGGTGGCAGCAGTATCGTTTGCCCCGGAGTCACTATTGGCAACAATAGCACGATCGGCGCAGGCAGCGTTGTGGTTAAAGATATTCCCGCTAACGTCGTGGCGGCGGGGAATCCTTGCCGAATCATCCGCCACCTACCTTGATGTGGTACGATCGACTAGCTGGCGCGATCGACTCTTTTGAGCTTAACCCCAAAATTTTAGATATTTAGAACTGCCGATTTGAGCTTTTTTAGGTAAAATCCCAGCAGAATCCGTAGAAAAAATCTCAAATCCCTTCCAACTCACAACAATTTTATGACGACTGCAACAGTTTATCCCAACGCTCCCGAGCTCTGCACCGACGACTACATAGCAGTGGGTGTCGCCACCTGCTTCATTAAAGAAGAAGGCGAAGTTTTTGAAGTAAAAGTAATCGAAGCTATTCCCTCAGCAGCTTTGGAAGCAATTGTCAAGGGAATTCCCACATCCTATGCAATGGCTTGGGGGACAACTTTAGGAGCAGTGCTCGACGGCGAATCACCCAAAAGACTGCCAGAATTTCCCACCGAAGCTCAGTTTAGCGAAGAATTCGGCTTTCGGGCGATCGCCGCAGCTCGCACTTACAAAATCCGCCCCGAAGCTCAAGTCCACATCCCCTTGGGAACAGTTCGCAACGACTTTACTTATTCCTTGGAACGCAAAAGAGTGCTCAACACCGAGCGTGTCGTTCGCACTGAAGACAATGTGAAACAGCACGAACATACTCACAAAGTTCTTTAAACAAATTGCCCAACTGCTTAATTAAAGATTTAACAAGTTTTTCGTTTATTAATGAAGGAAAAATTCTGAATATTTAATTATTAAAAAAACGCCAAATATCTAAACGTAGGGTGCTCACTGCGCACCTTACAGAATGCACATAAATTGTTAACGACTGTTGACAAAAGTCTTAAGTTGTGGATGAAATGTTTTAATTTGTCAAAAACATGGTAAAATTATATTCCAGTTTAACAAAGTGAGCCAGCCAGCGGGCAAAAAATCAAAAATCCCCGTAATTATTGAATGCTAGTAGTTTTAGACTACTCGCAGGCGGGCGAGTACATCGCAGGTGAGCTAAAGATTTCAATCTCACAAATTGGTCAAACCATGCGAAGCTTTGCGAGAGTAAAGTGGCGGAAATTAAGTAGACTATTGCCAGCGGGATTTAAGGGCGAATACGATTTTCGCTACCAAATCGCGCTATTAATTTTGGGCGTAACAATTCTGACAGCTAGCATCACTGGTTATATGAGCTATCAAAGCCTTCGTCGCTTGATTATCAACAAAAGCGAGCGAAATGCTTTGTTAGAAGTTAGAGAACGCGCTAACAAGATCGATCGCTGGATCGGCATTAGAAAAACTGAAATCGAAATCCTCGCCAACACTCCTCCAGTTCGATCGATGAATTGGTCAGTCGCAGGGCCTTCTTTAAAATCGGAAGTAAATCGACTGCAAGAATTCCAGCATTTCGCATTAGTTGAACCCGACGGTTCTTATTTTACCACAAAAGTCGGCAGAGCGTTAATTAATGTCAGCGATCGCCAACACTTCAAAAAGGCAATGTCTGGGGAAGTCTATGTTTCAGATCCTACCATTTCTCGGACAATCAAAAAACAAAGTATAGTTCCAATTTCGGCTCCGATATGGTCAAATTCAGCAAAATCTATTTATAAAACAGTCGAAAAGCCGATCGGGGTAATGAACGGTGCGATTAGCATCGATCGAATTGCCGAAGTAGTAGAAAAGCTGGAATATGGAGCAGGAACTTATGCTTTTGTTCTCAATTCTCAAGGAGTGCCGATTGTCCATCCCGACGCTGGGTTAATGGGAAATATCGACAAGCCCGCTCCCAGTCTTTTAGAGTCCGCAGATCCTAATTTGGCGAATGTAGCCCGGGAAATGGTTTATCAAAAAACGGGCATTTTGCTGACTCAAATCAACGACGCTACAGTTTATGTTGCCTATCTTCCTTTAGAACAAGCCGAATGGTCGATCGCCCTGGTAATTCCCCGCGACAACCTCGAAAAAGAACTGCTCCCCTTAAATATATTAGCAGCCGCCGCCACCGTACTTGCCACCACAGCTATTTTCGCAGCAATTTCGGTGCTGAAGCTGTCTGCCCGTCAGGGTGTCCACAGTCGCACAGAAGCCCTGCTCCAGCGCTTGACTGGTCGCATTCGCGCTTGCTTGGAACTTGATCGCATCCTGCAAACTACAGTAGAAGAACTCGGTACTTTGCTAAAGCTCGATCGAGCAATTTTCGGCTGGTACGACCCCCGACAAGATACTGTAGAATTTTGCTGGGAATATTGCCGAAAAGGTTTGCCGGGACATTTGGGAATCTTCGGCGCTGAAGGGCCCTCTGGAGATTTAGCTGCGCGACTTTACCGCTGCGAAACGATAGTTTTAAAGAAAACCGTCGCCCCTGATAGCCCAGCGTCTCAGGAACCCCACCTCGAACTCACAAACAGTCGCTACGCAGCAGTACCCGTACTGACTCAGACTAATCGACTCGGATATCTGTTCGCCTCTGCAAACCGGCGGTTTGCGAATCCCGACGAGGTGGAAGTTTTGGAAGGAATTGCCGACTCGCTGGCGATCGCAATTTCCCAATCCCAACTCCACGGGCAAATTCAAGAAGAACTCGAACTTTTGGAAGAAGTATTAGCCAAACTAAGGAGAACCGAAGAGCATTTACTACAAAGCGAAAAAATGACAATTGTCGGTCAACTCGCCGCCGGAATTGCCCAGGAAATTAACAACCCGATTAACTTTATTTACGGCAGCCTGATTCACGTCAACGATTATATCAAAGATTTGCTTGAGATAATTCGCCTCTATACCAAACACTATCCCGAACCTGTGCCGGAAATTACCAAACAAATAGAGAACTTCGACCTAGATTTTATCAGCAAAGACTTGCCACAAATTCTCAACTCTCTAAAAATAGGAACCGATCGCATTCGCCAGATAGTTCTGGCTTTGCGGAATTTTTCACTTCCTGACGAAGCCAACAAAGAACGCTCCAACCTTAATGAAATCATCGACAATATTCTGCTGTTGCTCGCTCACCGACTGGATAGAAAAATATTAGTAGTCAAGGATTACAACAACCTGCCATCAATTTTGTGTTATCCCGGTCAACTGAGCCAGGTATTCGCGAATATCCTCAGCAATGCTATTGATGCTGTTAACACCATTGAAAACTCCGACAAAGTTATTACAATTAAAACAGATATTGTCGAGCATTCTCCAGGCAGATTTATTGCAGTATCGATCGCCCACAACGGCGCCCGAATTCCGCCGGAAATGCAACACAGAATATTTGACCCGTTTTCCCATACTAAATCATTTAAAAGTTTGACAGGATTGGGGCTGTCGGTTTGCTATAAAATTATTGTAGAATTGCACGGCGGCCGCCTGAGTGTTCAATCTCCAGTGCAATCTCAAATTGAATCTCAAACTGGTGGCGGTGCTGAGTTTATAGTAAAATTGCCGATCGTTTGATATTGCTATGATATATGAATTTTTTACAGTTCGTAGTAAGGACTTTAGTCCTGATACAAAGAAGGACTCTTTGTCCTCACTACGAACCTGATTATAATTTTTTAACCAAACTTGATATAGAGTTAGGGGAATAATAAAGGTGCGACCACAGCAAACAACCAACCTCCCATCACCAAGACTTCAGCAACAATTAATAGGATATTTCTGTTCATTTTTCAATTAAGAGCGATCGACCAAAGAGCGAATTTTCTGCCACCAACCAGCCGGGGAATCATCCGGGTGGTACGCAGCATCAAACATCGACAAAATTAGCGGCAAACCCCCCACCTTCGCACTCATCAACAAGTGCATTGCCAGACAAAACACCAATACCACCCAACCAGATGCGTGCAAATAATACCAAAGCTGCGTTAATTCCCCAGCCGGTAGCCATTCTTCCTTAACCATACTGCCAGAAGCGATCGAAAAAGTCAGTGCTAGCAACATCAAAGTATTCACAATCCGGTGCAAACTGTACCACCAAATCGGTTTTCCCAACTGCGTTAGTTTCCCAAAAGAATCCGGCTGCACCAATCGTTTTTGACCTGCATGAAAACTGTACAATGCAAAAGCTGGCATTACTCCTAACAGCAACATCTTGCCAAAAGTGCCGTGAATCCCGATAATATCTGCAATCCGAGCCACCGGCACTTTGCCTAACCGCCCGTCATAGGTGTTGTACACCAGAAATGCGCTCAAAATTGCTAAAATGGCGATCGCAGCGTTAAACCCGTGCAGTAACCTAAGCAGCAATGGCTGATACGGTCTAGATTGCGGCATCGTCAATTTTGGTGTTTGATAAATAGTCTTTTACATAGTACAGCTAAGCGCAGATTTTTTCAACAGTCGCCAATTGTGAAACAAATATGATAAAAAAATGAATTGATTATGATAAAAAAGCAACTTTATCAAATTTCAGTGTACAGTAAAACTGTTGAGAAGAACACTTTCCCCATAACATATAACAGTTTATAAAAATGGATGCAGCCACTACCGTCTTCCTTTCCATTGGTCTAGCAGCAGATGCTTTTGCTGTTGCTGTTTCTAGCGGTTTAGCAATCAAACACATGAAGGTGAACAAAGCTTTAAAAATCGCCTTGTTTTTCGGGGGATTCCAAGCTTTGATGCCCTTGATAGGATGGTTTGTCGGTCTGAGTTTTAGCTCTTTAATCGCACCGATAGACCATTGGATAGCTTTTGGGCTTTTGAGTTTCATTGGCGGTAGAATGATTTACGAATCGCTGCAAAGTGAAGAATGTAAAAAAAAGTTCAATCCCTTAGATACGGGGACTTTGATAACGCTGTCGGTGGCGACGAGTATCGATGCTCTCGCAGTTGGCATCGGATTGGCTGTCCTGAAAGATTCTATTGCTCCTGCGGTGACTGCGATCGGATTTATTACTTTCTTTTTAGCCTTTGCCGGCGTGTTTATCGGTCACAAGTGCGGCAACTTATTTGGCAATAAAATAGAGTTACTGGGAGGTGGAATTTTAATTGCGATCGGCAGCAATATCTTATGGTCGCATTTGACAGCAGCGTCATTAGTCATTAGTTATTAGTTATTAGTTATGGGTTAAATTCTCGTTACTAAGCTGTTCTGCATTTAAATTGTATGTTAAAAAATAATTCCTTGTTCCTAGGCTGTGCCTGGGAACGCATACCCGGAGGCTCTGCCTCCAATAACAAATAACAGGCAACAAATAACAAATAACCAAGTGCTATAATCACTCAGATTGCATTAAAGGAAAAAACAGTGCTGAAACTTTACGGCGGAGCTCGCAGCAGAGCCTTAATTATCAAGTGGTATTTGGAAGAAATCGGCGTTCCCTACGAATTCGTGACGCTAGATATGCAAGCAGGAGCACACTTGCAGCCAGATTATCTCAAAATTAACCCGATCGGCAAAGTACCTGCAATTGTTGATGGGGATTTTAAACTTTGGGAATCCGGCGCAATTCTGCTCTATTTGGCTCAAAAACATGGCAAAATGCCGGAGAGTTTGGAGCAACAAGCTCAAGTCGTGCAGTGGGTAATGTTTGCTCATGCTACCCTGGAGGTGGGTATATTTGTCGAAGCTAATCGCGATCGCGAAACACCTCGCTTATTAACACCCCTCAATCAAATCTTTGAGAAACAGCCCTTTCTGATGGGCAACGAATTCGGTGTCGCCGACGCAGCCGTCGGCTCAATTTTAAACTACATTCCGATTTTGCTGAAACTAGACCTCAGCCCTTATCCGGCTGTTTTAGACTACATGAAGCGGATCTCGGAAAGACCGGCATTTCCCAAGGCGATGGGCCAGGGCTAAACATAGCATTATCGGAATTATTCATCTCTCTTTGATCTTTCTCTGCGTTCTCTGCGGTTAAATAATTCCAAAACAACCGTAAACGAGATCAGCC
>ENA-OFCE01000772-OFCE01000772.1-metagenomes-genome-assembly--contig:-NODE-772-length-19218-cov-7.151855_pt1 | contig 19218 bp, 15 predicted proteins | sample MGYA00153388_OFCE01 | MGnify analysis MGYA00153388
ATCCCATCATCATCAACTTGCGCTGTCAATTGAATAGTTTGCATAATTTAATCCTTAGAGGTTGTTTGAAACCCACATTCCGCTGTTTTGAGAGCGATCAAAATAATTAGGAATGTGGAGCAGGGAGAAGATAGTAGCGGCGACAAGCATCGCTGAAGAATTGCAAAATATGCCGTCGCTCATCAGTTAAATTAACAACTTGCTGAACACCGTGGAAAACAACCAGATGAACAGCCATAAAACATTGAAACACCCAGCGTAATGTGGGAGATGCGGTGGGCTTGCCTAATTGGTTGGGAATGGTTTCGTCATGTTGAGCTAGAGCCTGTCGAAGCTGTCGCTGACCCAAATTATAAACCAGCAAACACAAAGCCATAATCATGCCCAAAGCCGCAACGCGCTTAGGTGATTTGAGAAAAACACTATCAGCAAAAAACAGCGGATCTTTGAGGAAGCGAAATCCCCGCTCGACACCTTGTTGTGCCTTATATTCACGTAAAGCATCATCAGCACTCAAGACTGTTGAGTCGAGGACATTACTCGCCAGAATGAACCGACCACAACGAACACGTTGTGTGGCAAGCTCACGATCGAGGAGAGTAACTGTCCCAGTGACGTGATGGCTGATTCGAGTAGGAACAGCATCTTTTCTCGGTTTTCCAGCTTTGTCATAATGAGGCTTTTCTACAGTTTCAAGATCGCAAAGCTGATGCCATTTCATGGTTTTAGATAAGTTCTGCGCCGCAGTTAGCGCATCTGTGGCGCAGGCAAATTCTTGAGCAGAAAGTGTCTGAAGTTCTTGCAGATACTTTTTCTGATACTGCTCGATCTTTTTTGCTAATTGCTTTAAATCTGAGTTTCGTGCTGGGCGGGTGACCCGCCACGCTCTTTGCTCACTTTCAACTAATATCCATCGTTGCTGAATATCTGCATACTCACTTAGGGATTCTTTCAGACTATACCCTTTGATGATACTCGGGGTTAATTCAACTACTTCATCCACTAATCTTGCTGCGGCTTTGATGCTCAAAGGTACTCTAGTCAGCCATCGTAATCCGGTCATTGCAGTAAGGTTGTCTGCGCTATAAAGCGCGCCATCAGCTACACATAACCCTTCAAACGTCCACTGTTCTCTAAAATCTTGAAATAGCTGTGCAAATCTCACTTTGTCAGATTGATTTCCGCTAGCAATTTCCATTAGGACTGGAATATCTCCATCCCCAACACAAATTAAGTTCATCATGAATTGCTTTAGATCTGGCCTATGATCTCTGGAATATCCATAGGTAATCTCAATTACTCCAAGCTCTGGCTTTTTATAGTCCCCATCTACGTGAAACGATGTCGAATCTAAGTGAGCTACCTCTGTCTTTACCTCAAATTTATTAGCCGCAGCTAGACCGATCTCTAAGAATAGTTCGCTTAATCCTGCTGCGTACAATTCATCTAATACATTTCCTAAACGGTCATCATTTAGATGCTCTGGCTTTACTCCTTTTCCCAATAACTGTTCGGTGGCTTTTCCTTGGAAGAATTGTCCAAACAAGTATAGCGGTGCTGAGACGAATCCTAAACCATTGAGGAGCATCGCTTTGACAATGACTCCTGTGCTGACTTTTTCTCTGGGATCTATGCCTAACCGTTGGTTCAGGATCTCGACTATCCCGATTTCATCTACCAATCCCGCTACGATGCCCAGATGGTCTAAATTTTCTACGCTGATTGCTGAAGTGATGATTACCTCTTTGCGCTCTGGCTTTGGTTTAGCTTCTATTTTAATTCCTTGATGCTCTCTCCAACTAGCGGAATGTGGGTTTTAACATTCAACACTTCTGGGTTCAGGCAAATCAACAGTATTACAGTTTTTTGATTTTTTGTCTCAGCAATTTAGAGGCGATCTGAGTGGTTGGTTAAAAAAGCGGCAGTGGGAGGCATCCGATCTGAATTCAAAATTAACTCGTAAAAAAAATATTAACTTTGAAGTCTTACTTTTTCATATCAACATAAACATGCCTGTTGAAATTAAGTGGTCTGCTAGTTTTAACCGTCAAACATTATATTGTACTACTGAGCAGATAGAGTGGAATGGTCAAACACTTTTAAGGGTGGAGGACAGAAAATATTATGCCTGGACTCTAGATCCTCAAGATCGTAAGTATTATAACAATCGGCTAAATGTATTATCAGGAGAAATCCCATTTGATTATCAGGGATCTGTTATGTCGCAGATCAAGGAATCCCAACTACCAAAAGAATTACGCGAACTAAAGAAATTCTTTGTCGATTTACACGCATTAGATCTGTTAGCTCCCGAACTGCTCAGGCAAAGGACTAGAGATGCAGGTAATAGCTTGGGATTAGGTGGCGAGAAGCTATCGGCATTTTTGCATGAAATTGGGGAAGTAAAAAGAGTTAGTATTCAAGCAAAACTGGCTAAAATTTATCCACGATTTAGGCATCTCGATATATTGTCGCTACGCTCTGGCTGGAAAAGCCTTACCGTTCAAGAGCAATTTGGAGATACGATCGTCAAGACGGAAGCTCGACATGTAGCTGATGGATTTCTACGGATGCTGGCGATTTTTGCTCAATTATCTAAAGAGCAAAGTTTCTTGCTGCTCGATGAAATAGAGAATGGCGTTAATCCTGAATTAATTGAGTTTCTAGTAGATGAATTAGTTGAATCTGCTCCACAGGTATTGATTACTACTCATAGTCCGATGGTTTTAAATTACCTAGAAGATGATGTGGCGATCGCGGGTGTTATCTATATATACAAAGCTAAAAATGGAGCCACGCAAGCGATCCGGCTTTTTGATATTCCCTCTATGCGTGAAAAGCTAACTGTGATGGGTGCGGGTGAAGTTTATGAGGATACTTTACTAACTCAACTTAATGAAGATATTATCGGAAGTTTGTAATGTTCTTGATATTAAGTGGAGAAGGAGCGGCTGATATCGGTATTGAAAATGATAAAGTTGGCCCAATGACTAAATTGGTCGATAGCTGGATTGCTCGACGCATTGGTTATTCGTTAATTGATACGAATTCGTATACTATTATTCCCAAGCAACAGCTAACAGATCGAGCTAAACAGATAAAGCCGCTCTCTCGAAAAGGAAAAAAGCAGCAAAGTGAAACACGTTATTTTTATAAGAATGCACGAGCGTTAGCTTTATTAGCTCATCAAAAGAGGAAGGAAATTGGTGATAATATACCTTTAATTTTAGTGTTATTTAGAGATGCAGATGGGACAGTAAGTTCCGATCGAGGAGAATGGGCAGATAAAATGCGATCGATCTTGACTGGATTTGAAGTCGAGCAAATTTTAACTGGTGTCCCGATGATTCCCAACCCAAAATCTGAAGCATGGGTTCTATGTGCCTTGCAAAACAAGTATCAGCATTGTGCAAAGCTCGAAGATGAGTGTGGTAACGATCGTTCACCCAATCCACTCAAACAGCAACTAGAGAATCATCTGGGTGAAACGGGAACGGGAATATTGCTCAATGAAAAAATTGATGCCGGGGAGATCGATATCGATCGAATTAAAGATATGCCCAGTCTTACTGCATTTAAGCAAAGGTTGGATGAGGTATTAGCTGGTTTGTCACAGTAAAACGATTCTCTTACAGAGAGGTTCTGCCAACGAGTGTAATGGCAAGGGAATATGTCTCAAATGTCTGAATGGAAAGCTGCCAACGCCTCTTCTAAGTGGTTGAAAAACCGCTCGGCACCGATTAAATCAGTGAGTCTATCACGATCGAATTGTCTTTTTACTTCCGGCGGTAGACCGGAGATGACAAAAGTTACGTTTTGGGTAGCTAATTCCTGAGCGACATCCCGAATCGTCAGCGATGCGGAGTAATCAATTTGGGTAATCGCTCTGGCTTCCAAGATGAACCACCGCACTGGTGGTGTCGCACTTTTGACGAGGCTTTCGATCTCCTCGGAAAAGAAGGTGGCGTTGGCATAAAACAAGTCGCGACTAAATCGATAGATAATCAGCCCAGGTGCGGACACACTGCCCATTTGCACTGGAATCAATTGCCACTGTCGATGGTCGTCGGGCAAAACGATCGCCGAGTGCGGTCGGTAGCTATGGCGTACATGCAAAATCAGCGATAACATAATTGCCAGGACGATCCCTTCTTTGACACCGACAAACACGACTGTAATTGCAGTGATGACGGCTAGATAAAACTCTTCACGATGGGTTTTAAAAATCGATCGCATTCCCTTGATGTCAATCAACCGGATTCCAATTGAGAACACAACTGCGGCTAAAACTGGATTGGGTAAGTAGCTAATCGGCTGTGTGAGGAAGAGGATGACGATTAAGACGACGGCTACTGTGGCTAATTGAGCCACTTGGCTGCGTCCGCCCGCCGTATCCACAATTTCAGTTTTAGTCGGACTACCATTGACCACAAATGTGCCCGTCAATCCTGCTGCTAGATTAGCCGCAGCCAGACCTTCGAGATCGACATTTTCATTAAAGGCTTCGTTGTAGCGAAAGGCGTAGGCGCGGGAGGTGGCAGCACTTTGGGCGATAATGACAATACAGCAGGATAAAGCAATACTCACTAATTGGGGAATTTCACTCAGATCGACTGCGGGTAAACCAAAAGAGGGCAACCCACTGGGTACAGCCCCGACGACACTCACACCTCGGCTAGCAAAGTTAAATTGCCAACTGGCAACGATCGCCACCACGACAGCCAGTAATGCGCCAGGGAATTTGGGGATAAATCGCTCGAATAGTTTAATCGTCATGAGGACGGCTAGGGAGATGCCGATCGCTAACGGGTTGGCGTGAGCTAAACCAGAGATCGCCGCGACTAGCTGTTGCACAGGCTGGTGTCCGCCACCTTGGAGATCTAACAATCCAGGTAATTGACCGATCGCTACTTGAATGCCTACTCCAGTCAAGAAGCCGATTAATACAGTGCGCGATAAGAAGTCCGCTAAGAAACCCAGCCGAAATAGACGTGCCAATAGCAATAATCCAGCCGCGAGGATTGCGACTGATTGGGCTAAGACTAAATAATGTGTACTCCCAACTGGTGCTAAACCGGACAACCCAGCCGCTAAAATTGCCGCAGTTGCAGAGTCGGCGGCGACGGCTAAATGGCGAGAAGATCCCAGGATTGCAAAGATTAAGGCTGGGAGAACGAGTGTATATAAACCTGTGGCGATCGGTGTGCCCGAAATCTTGGTGTATCCCATCACTTCAGGAATCCCGATCGCAGCGAGAACAATGCCTGCAATGATGTCGTTACCGATATTCGAGCGTTTTAGAGGTAAAATTCCCTGGAACCAGCGAGAACGCTGTTTAACTGGCTGCTGAGTGATATTCGCGGTTGTGGTCGCGGGTAATTTGGACATATCTTTCGGTCGTGCCTGTTAATTATTCTTTAATTGCCTTGATTTGCCCTGCGGCAACTGCCTCAACTAGCTGGTGATAATCTCGATCGTTTTGGTCGGCGTAAGCAACTGCAAAACTGGCGCTCGCTCGCTCGAATGTATCGTTTTGACCGAGATAACCCGCGATCGCGAATCGATTGCCAGATCGTGCATGGCTCCGCGCCAGTGCCCACCCACACAAGTGGGAGTAGCCCCGCAAATCTGTCTCCGACATCCCTTCAATCTCCACCGAAGTTTTCATGTCTCGAAGCTGTCGCAAGTAGAAGTCATGTCCGCTATCGCCCTTTGTCCAACCAAGGAAGATATCGCTCGATGCTTGCATCAGGTGTTGTCCTGTTACCACTCGTTGCGCCTGATTCTCGTAGGCACTTTTACCTGCATAAGGCTCTAATACGGAAGCACGAGCTTCCTTAATTTGGAGGAATAACGGCTCGTTATCTCCCGTCACCAGCAGGGCAACACCACAACGGGTACCGACACTACCGACACCTACCACCTTCATCGCGATATCTACAACGTGATAGCGATCGAGCAAAACACGAGAATCTTCCCGCAGCGTATGCCGATATTGATGGAATACCGATAACATTTCCACTGCTAGCGGATCTTCGGGTGAGGGATGAGATACTACAGGAGGACGATCGATAAATCGAAGCTGTCCGTCCGCTGTTTCGGTCAATTTGTGCAGTTCCAACAGCGGCTTGAATGCCTGCGCTTTTTCCACTTCTAGTTTCAGTTTCTTGAGTTCTTTAGTGCGACTGGTAAAACTCAGCAGCGATTCAACGCCGATGCGGGTATACCATACATCCATCGCGGTCATTTGGGCATACTCATTAATGTGTTCGCGGTAGGATTGCACCGCTGCAACTGCCGCCACCCGACTGATTTTGTCTGAGAGTTTGAGCGATCTACCTGCGACAATAATGCTCGTAGCCAACCGCTTGACATCCCATTCCCACGGAGCGGGGAGAGTTTCATCAAAGTCATTGACATCAAAGACCAGATTCCGTTCTGGAGTGCCGTAGCCACCGAAATTGGACAAATGACAATCACCACCAGCCTGAACTTTTATACCAGTCTTGGGCGTTTGGCTCAGATCTAATGCCATGATGCTGGCGGCTCCTCTCAGAAATGCAAAGGGCGATGCCAGCATTCGCCCGTACCGAATCGGCACCAATGCTGTGAGCCTGCCCTGGTTAGATGCCGCCAATAGGGCAATCGGTTCGGGGCGATCTGTTGCGGGTTGCCACTGCTCGTGACTCGATCGAGGTACTGTTTCCCGTAGTGCTTTGCCGAGTGCGATGCCTTCAGCACGAGTGAGGGATGGAGATAGATTTGGTGACATTAAAAATTAATCGGAGTTGAAGCGCACACTTGGAGTATGTAGAGCGTTTAAAAGCTAATGCTCCACAGTTTTACAGACAGGATCGATATCTTACTAGAATTGAGACTAATTAGCCCGAAAAAGCGATCGTTCTGTTACATGTCGATCGTATCTAATGTGTTAATGATTCACTCGATCTGCACGATCGACAAATGTTAGCAGAGTCCATCCCCAATCGGCTCGATCGCCCAAATTGCAAAGCCGCAGTTCAGCTTACCAGACGCGACGATCGTGCCGTCAGTGCGGGAGTCGCAGGCGTTGTCAACGCGTGGCGGATCGTTCCCAGCAGAGGCTGCGCCAACGAGTCAAATTTGTGCGAGACTGAATTCAGCCGCCCAAATCTGAGTCACTGCATGAAAACCTTTCCATCCTCAGAAGCCCTGCGACGCTTGCCAGTCGGCTTGGCAGATCTAGCGATCGTTTTGGGCACATTAGCATTACTGGGCTTAATTGCTCGGATTGGAGAGGGAACTTTAGTGAGTTTTCGTCCTCCTAATCAGCTCCCATCAGTCGATCTCGATCCGCGCAACTTACCCTATTATGCTGGTCGATCGACACTCAGGATGTTTATCGCCCTATTTTGCTCGACAGTCTTTACCCTTGCTTATGGGTATATTGCCGCGCACAACCGCCGTGCGGAACGGGTGATGATTCCATTACTCGATATCCTCCAGTCAGTGCCAGTATTGGGGTTTTTATCGATTACTGTGACGGGCTTCATTGCTTTATTTCCAGGTAGTTTGTTGGGGTTGGAAGCTGCATCGATTTTTGCGATTTTTACCAGTCAAGCCTGGAACATGACTTTTTCTTTCTATCAGTCACTGCGAACGGTGCCCAAAGAACTCGATGAAGCGGCGACGCTCTATCGGCTATCGGGTTGGCAACGATTTACCAAACTAGAAGTCCCCTCAGCCGCGATCGGATTGGTATGGAATGGGATGCTGAGTTTTGGTGCTGGTTGGTTTTTTGTCGTTGCTAGTGAAGCAATTAGCGTCCTCAATCAGAAATATACGCTCCCAGGCATCGGCTCTTATGTAGCCGCAGCAGTTGCAGCCAAAAATCTGCCAGATTTGGGTTGGGCACTCCTGAGCATCGCCATTGTTATCATCTTGGTAGATCAACTATTTTGGCGACCGCTGGTGGTGTGGACGGACAAGTTTCGACTGGAGCAGAGTAGCTCCAGCAACGCGCCAGAATCATGGGTGTACGATCTCCTCACCACGGCACGGATTCCGAGCCTAGTGGTGCTCATCCTGCGCCCAATTGGGGATACGATCGATCGATCTCTATCAGCCCTCACCCCACCCAAAGCAGTTCGCGCTGTCGATCCGGATCGACAAACGGGGAGCGATCGGCTCTACAATACTCTGCTATTGGTCATCATTGGCGGACTGATTGCCTGGATCTTGCACTTTGTCGTCACGACGGTGGGTATTGCTGAAGTAGCCAAAGCTTTTGGGCTGGCATTACTGACCCTGGCACGAGTAATTGTACTCCTAATCTTTTCCACTTTGGTGTGGACACCGATCGGGGTAGCGATCGGTTTCAATCCCCAACTAGCCAGGTTCCTACAACCCGTCGTCCAATTTCTCGCCTCATTTCCCGCCAACTTTATCTTTCCATTTGCGACACTGTTTTTCATTCGCACTGGTGTGAGTATCGACTGGGGCAGCATTTTGCTAATGTCTTTGGGTACTCAATGGTATATTTTGTTTAACTCGATCGCAGGTGCTCAGAGTATCCCCACCGATTTGCGAGAGATGGCTGACGATCTGGGACTACATGGCTGGAAACGCTGGCAAAATTTGATTATTCCTGGCATCTTCTCGGCTTGGGTAACGGGTGGTGTGACTGCTAGTGGCGGGGCGTGGAATGCGAGTATTATTTCGGAAGTCGTCGCTTGGGGTTCGACAACTCTGACAGCAACAGGCTTGGGGGCTTATATCGCCAAAGCGACTGAGGTGGGCGACTGGTCGCGGATTTCTCTAGGCATTGGGATGATGAGTATCTTCGTTGTCGGCTTCAATCGGCTGTTGTGGCGGCGATTATATAAATTAGCCGAAACAAAATATCACTTGTAATTGCCATCAACGAGGTCAACTAAAAGTCGCGCAGATTTACCAACTCCCCACGTATTTTTCTTGAATTGCTGATGGTATGCGTCTATGGCATGAGGTGAGGACTGTACAACCTCATGTGCTTTTTTTATGCACTCCGCACGCATATAGCAGAGTAAATAATCCTTGCCATCCAGTGACAAGTGGAACCAAGACTCTATTCTGACACCTTCATCTTGTAGTGTTTTAACAGCTTCGTCAGCACGCTCGTTGAGAGTTGTCGCCCACTCTTCTACTCTATCTAGTGAGTTTGGTTTTAGCTCGATAATATTAGCGACTACATCCATAATTAGCCCTTCAATTTATGCAGCATACCTATTTATTCTACCGAAACTTTCCGCCTATTCCCTGGAAATTGGGGTGATGTCCAGACAAATATCGGCATAAGGCATAATCTATTTTATAAATAATTGCACCTACCTACTTAATATGAAGACAAACATCGAAACAGATCTAATTACCGTCGAAGGAGTCAATAAAAGCTTTCCACTACCAAGTGGTAAAGGCGAGTTTCCAGTGCTGAGTAATGTCAGCTTGACAGTCCGGTTGGGTGAAGTGGTTGCCCTATTAGGAAGAAGTGGCAGCGGAAAAAGTACATTACTCAGAATTATGGCTGGATTGATTCCACCGAGTCAGGGTAGAGTTTTGAGTAATGGGAAGTTACTTCGCGGCGCAAATGATGATGTGGCGATGGTGTTTCAGAGTTTCGCGCTGTTGCCTTGGTTGACGGTTAAGGAAAATGTTGAACTGGGTTTAGATGCGCGGGGAGTTGGGCGGGAAGAGCGGGGGATTAAGGCACTCAAAGCGATCGATCTCGTTGGTTTAGATGGGTTTGAAAGTGCTTATCCAAAAGAACTCTCCGGCGGGATGAAACAGCGGGTGGGCTTTGCTCGTGCGTTCGTATTAGAGCCGCAGATTTTATTTATGGACGAACCTTTCAGTGCCTTGGATGTGCTGACGGCTGAAAATCTGCGGGGTGAAATTGACGATTTGTGGAACGCAAACACCTTCCCTTCTAAAAGTATCCTAATTGTGACTCACAACATCGAGGAAGCCGTATTTCTAGCCGATCGAGTGATTATTTTAGGCTCGAATCCTGGCTGTATTCGGGGCGAACTCGCGATCGATCTACCCCGCCCTCACGATCGCACCAATCCTCGGTTTAAGGCATTGGTAGACTACATTTACACCATTATCACCAACCCCGACATTGAAGTTACCGATCGGGTTCAGGCACCAGTTTTGACATCTGCTTATGCTAAACCTTTACCTCACGTTCGCGTTGGTACGATTAGCGGCTTACTAGAACTAATTGTAGACCAACCTCAAGGCACAGATGATATTTCCCGACTAGCAGAGAACCTAAAATTAGCCGTTGATGACCTACTCCCGATCGTCGATGCGGCTGTATTACTCGGATTTGCCACAGTTTCCGCAGGCGATATTTATCTCACAGCCATCGGACAAGATTTTGCGACGACGACCATTTTGAGGAGTAAAGAACTGTTCCAACAGCAAGCCCTCCAAAACGTACCTGTCTTAGTCAGCATGGTGCAAACCCTCCAAGAAAAGCGGAGTGGTGCGATGCGAAAGGACTTTTTCTTGGATCTGTGGAGCGAACATGTCCCCACAGCAGAAGCAGATCGACAGTTTGCGACAGCGGTAGATTGGGGACGGTATGCAGAATTGTTTGAATATAATGCTAGTGAAGAACGGCTTTATTTGCCAGAAGCCCAATCAGCAGCAGGGAGTTCGGATTCATCACCTCACACCATCGACAGCTAACTGGATTGACTCCTAATTTCTCTAGTCATCAACAATGGAATCATTTGACTGGTTGGAATAATTGTTTAAACAATCTTTGCTTAATAATTCAACCTTTCATCTTACTTTTGCTAATTTATCCTTGGTTAAAAGTACTGATAAAAGTAAGGACGTTACTAAAGCGTCCTTACTTTTATTAGAGATTACTAAACGCCCTCAATGTTACGATCGAGATTTTATTAATCTTCGCCATCATCAAGATCGGTTAGAGAACAGTCTAAAATACGACATAGCAAAACTACCTGTCTAATTGTGAGCCTTGGTTCACTACGCCCTTTTTCCCAATTACTTACCGTCTGATCTGTGATGCCTAATGTATGGGCAATATCCCTTTGGGATAGACTACGCTGTTTGCGGAGACTGACGATGCGTTGGCGTAGCCTCTCAGAATGAGAATCGCTCAATGCCATAGGTTATTACAAATAAATTTAGATAAATTAGCTTGACATACCCTAAACTAATTTGTAATAATCTTAGCATATAAACTTAACTCATAGCCCTACTACTTGGGTAAATAGATGAAAATTTTCTCATTCTTTGCTGGTGTTGGTTTCCTCGATCTAGGTTTTGAAATGGCTGGGGTTGACATTGCCTATGTTAATGAAATCAACCCATCATTTTTGGGTGGTTATCAGTACTCACGTAGTCAGATGAAGTTATTACAACCAGAGTATGGATACGATCGATCTGATGCGGCTACTCTACTCGAACCAGAGAAAGTAACGAAATTTAGAGATGTATTAATCGATGCCAAAAAAGATGGCTCTCTCATCGGGTTTATTGCAGGGCCTCCTTGTCCAGATTTTTCAGTTGGTGGCAAAAATCGAGGCTGTGGGGGAGAAAATGGTAAATTAACAGAGACTTATGTAGAACTTATTTGTCAATATCAACCCGATTTTTTTGTGTTTGAAAATGTAAAGGGTTTATGGTCTACAGCTAAACATCGATTGTTTTACGCTCGAATGCGATCGAGATTAGAACAGAATGGATATTTAATTACAGATAGGTTGATTAATGCTCTAGAATATGGAGTTCCTCAAAGTAGGGAAAGAGCGATCGCGATTGGATTTAAATCGGATGTAGTACCAATGAGATCGAGTCAGGAATTAGAATCTCAATTTTCGTGGGAGCGAAACAAACTTTTTTCGATCGATAAAGTTTTATCACCTCCTTGGTCTAAAACAGATCCATTTGGAGAAAATTCATCTTTAAGTTGTCCGGTGGGAATACCTGTTAACTTAACAGTACAGCATTGGTTTGAAAAAAATGATGTAAATCATCACCCTAATAGTCATCATTGTTTTACGCCTCGTGCTGGACTTAGCAGATTTTTATCTGTGCTTGAAGGTGATGATTCTAAAAAATCTTATAAGCGGCTACATAGGTGGAGATACTCACCTACAGCTTGTTATGGAAACAATGAAGTTCATTTACATCCTTATCAAGCGAGAAGAATATCGGTAGCTGAAGCTCTAGCGATTCAATCACTTCCCCCTGAATTTGAGTTACCAGCAAAGATGTCTCTTACTGACATGTTCAAAAGCGTTGGGAATGGCGTACCATTTTTAGCAGCACGAGGTCTAGCAACGACGATAAATGAATTCTTATCTGGTAATTTTAGTTCTAATATCTTGGCTGCTATAAATCCAAATCATCATTTGCAAAATCCGTCTGTGGAGAAACAGCTTTCCCTTCTCGATCTAGCTCGATAATTTCCTCATACCTTGTCCAGTAGTCGTCTAATTCACTACTGAGTAATATATTTACTGACGAATCTATCGCTCTTTCAACACTGCTAATATTATTTCCTGTCAATGGGAGAGTAGACATTAATGGAGCACAAAATACTTCTTTGTCTGAATAATTACTTTTACCAATGACATCATATCTCAACCGATGTTCTAATGTGTGAATATGCTTGCTAGCAAACTTAGTAACGTTGGCTTCTAATAAAATTGGATATCTTCGATCGGGTCGATTGCTGGTTTTAAGACTTATGAATCCTTTGACTTGATAGGGCTTACAAGTATTTTTGAGAATTTTGTATAGTTCGTTAATTGTTTGTAGGGCAGGAGATTGGGATTGTAAAATTTCAGAACTAGTGGATTTAGCAATAATATCTTGGCTCACAACTACAAAATCAGGGGTTGAACATCGAATAACGATGGGCTGCTCACATTGTTTGAGTCGATTTACAAGTTCTTCATATTTTCGCCTGGATTCTCGATCGTAGACCTCCCAAAAATTAATACTTTTCTCAGTACCCATTTTAACTATGTACAAATTTCTTGTCTGTTTCAAAATGGACTGATGTGCAGCCATAATAAAAGCAAGTTCATACCATTTACCTCTACAATTCTTGAGAGAGTCGGCTGTTACTGGTTGAGTAGATGTAACTTTATTTTGTATCTCATTCACTACATCTAAGAATGATAAATTAACCAGGTCTAGTGTAGGATAAATTTCTTCAAATTTTTCATAAGCGTTAATCGTACTCTCTTTCTTTTTAGAATTTTTTATTTTCTCATTCATAAAAAGTTATCAATTCTGAACTCTATATTTTATAAAACCCTTGTAGAGTCAACTACAAGGGTTTTATTAGGTACAACTGAAGTTTTATCTATTACTCAACACCTTCAATCCGATCTTCAACTTCTTGATAAAGGTCGCGGAGCTTATCGAGATTCTCTGCACTTGTTTCCCAATAACCGCGTCCATTAACTTCAAGGAGCGTCGAAACGATCTTGCGGAACGAATTAGGATTGAGATCCATCAACCGTTTACACATTTCCTCATCCTTGATAAATGTGTCATTGGTTTCCTCATAGATCCAGTTATCCACTGCACCTGCTGTCGCACTCCAACCGCTGGTATTTACCAACCGTTTGGATAGTTCGCGGACACCTTCATAACCGTGAGAGAGCATACCCTCATACCATTTTGGATTGAGTAACTTCGTCCGTGCATCTAAGCGGACAGTCTCGGAGAGGGTGCGAACTTGAGCGTTAGCAGTAGTTGTGTCGGCGATGAAGGAGGTGGGCTTTTTGCCGTCTGTCCGTAGGTTAGCGACGATTTTGGTAGGGTCTGAGTCGTAGTAGTGGGATACGTCAGTCAGACTGATTTCTGAGGAATCGAGGTTCTGGAAGGTGACATCTGCTGTCTTGAGGGCGGTTTCAAATATTTGACGGTTTTGGGACATTGTGCCAGGATTGTCAGCACTGAAGGCGAAGGATTTGCGTCCGAGGTACATTTCTTGGAGTTCGGCTTCATTGTCCCAGGTGCCATTTTCGATCGCCAGATTGACATTCGAGGAGTAGGAACCGGAAGCGTTGGAGAAGACGCGGGTGGCGGCTTGACGCAGGTTAATTCCCATCTCTTCGGCTTGGGCAAGGGCATGTTTGCGGATGAAGTTCATTTCGAGGGGTTCATCGGCTTCGGCTGCCATTTTTACGGCTTGGTCGAGCAGGTTCATCTGGTTGATGAACAGGTCGCGGAACACGCCTGAACAGTTTATCACCACATCAATGCGGGGGCGACCGAGTTCTTCAAGGGTGAGCATTTGGAGTTTGTTGATCCGACCTAAGGCATCGGGGACGGGCTTGACACCGACCATCCACATGATTTGAGCCAGGGATTCGCCGTAGGTTTTGATATTATCTGTACCCCAGAGGACACAGGCGATCGTTTCGGGATATTGACCGTTATTATCGCGCATCTGCCGATCGAGCAACCGATCCACCACAACTTTAGCTGACTTAACTGCGGCTTCGGTGGGAATTGATTGAGGGTCGAGGGCGTGCATGTTCTTACCTGTGGGTAAGACATCAGGGTTGCGGATGGGGTCGCCACCTGGCCCTGGCAGGACATATTCACCACCCAATCCTTGGATCAGTGCAGCGAGTTCGTTGTCTGCACAGACTTGTTTGAGGCAGAATTCGAGATAGGCAAACAGAGGTTTAATCTCGTCGAGATTGACTTGTTTATAGCCAGATGCGTAGAGAGATTCGACCCAAGCTTCTTTTGGCCCCATGTTGAATAAGTTCAACCGAGCGACAAGGGAAATTCGTCCTTCATCGTTAATTTGGGGGGTAACGATCGAAGTAACAGCTTCGCGGATGGCGAGGGTGATATCTTGCAACAGTTGGACATCAGCAAGGATACCGCGATCGTTATTTTGATAGACCTCTTCTAGATTTCGTCCCAGACTATCAGTGATAATCCGAGGTAAACCTTTGAGTCCTTCTTCTTCCCGATCGAGTGACGCTATATTTACTAATGTAGCGACTGCTTCTTCGGCTGTAGGTGGTTTACCAATAACGTGAAGTCCACAGGGCAGTAAGCGGGATTCGATTTCCATCAGGCGGCTGTAGACTGCGCCGACGATGTTATCTCGCGCTTCGATTTCCATTGTCCCAGCATCGATATCAGGTAGGACGATATCTTTGTCAAGGTTACAAATCCGCGCTTTGTCCATGATTGTGTTGACAATTTGGACACCACGACCGCCATCTCGCAAGGACTGGTAAGAGCCGACGAGTTCGCCGAGTTCTTGCAATCCTCGGTAGAGTCCAGCATTTTCAGCCGGAGGAGTTAGGTAAGAAATAGTTTCGGCATAGGAACGACGTTTAGCAATTGTCGCTTCGCTAGGATTATTCGCGGCGTAGTAATAGAGGTTGGGAATATTTCCGATTAAACTATCGGGGAAGCACTCATTAGACATTCCCATCTGCTTACCAGGCATAAATTCGAGCGAACCGTGAGTACCGAAGTGCAGGACTGCATCTGCTTCCCAAACTTTTTCTAAGTAGGTATAGTAAGCGGCGAAACCGTGGTGAGGACTCGCGGAACGGGAGAATAATAACCGCATCGGGTCGCCTTCATAACCGAAGGTAGGCTGAACGCCGATGAAGATATTCCCGAAGTGCTTGCCGTAGATAACTAGATTTTGACCGTCACTATTGAGGTTTCCTGGTGGTGGCCCCCAGCTTTCGTGAAGTTTCTCAGAATAGGGCGTGAGTGCTTCGTATTCGGGCACTGACATCCGATAAGCAACGTTCAGTTCGGGACTATTATATTGAGCTTGAGCATCGTTGATAACGGCTTCGAGCAATTCTTTCGCCGATGCGGGGATATCCTGCACATCGTAGCCATCTTTCTTGAGTCCCTGCATGACTTCAAAGATCGAACCAAATACATCGAGATAAGCGGCTGTCCCGACGTTTCCTTTATCAGGGGGGAAACTAAAGACCGTAATCGCTACTTTCTTGTCTACTTTTGGCTTGCGGCGCAGGTTTGCCCACTTCATGGCGCGTCCGGCGATCGCTTCGATCCGATCCTGGAGCGCAATTGCCCGCCCAGTCATGCCGTCGCGACCTGAAAGGATGATTGGCTCGATCGCACCGTCTAACTCAGGAATAGCTACCTGTAAGGCAACCTGAATCGGGTGCAAGCCTAAATCGCTTTCTTCCCATTCTTCAGTAGTTTGGAAGACGAGGGGGAGTGCCACCATATAGGGACGATTCAACCGTTTGAGTAGATCGATCGCTTTGGGGTGATCCTGACGAGCTGGGCCGCCAACGAGGGCAAATCCAGTCAGGGAGACGACTGCATCGACGATCGCATTATCTTTATCGAGCGGATCGAAGAAGAAGGCTTCCAAGGGCTTGGAGAAGTCTAGTCCACCAGAGAAGACGGGAACGACTTTCGCGCCCATTGCTTCTAGTTCCTGGATGACTGCGACATAGTGCGCTGCATCGCCTGTGATGATGTGGGTACGTTGTAAGACTAAACCGATACAGGGTGCATTGGGATCTGCGATCGAGATATTCCGACGACTACTTTGCCAATTTAGATATTCCTTAATATCCTCGAACATTTGCGGAGCCAGGGGATGCCAGATCCCAATGTCAGGGAAAGTAACAGGATCTTGATATTTAATTTCTCCCGCTGAAGCCGTGGAATTGAGGGTATTGTCTTCTTTGAGGACATACCGATCCGCCAACATCAGCAGAAAGTTTTCCAAATTCTCCGGTGTACCACCGAGCCAATACTGGAAACTTAACATAAAGTTTCGCGCATCTTGGGCTTTCTCGATCGGCAGATACTTGAGAATATTTGGGAGCGTATTCAATAACTTGAGCATTCCATCTTGGAAGCTCCCCGCGCCAGCTTTGGCTTTGCGCTTCTTCATAAACTCACCGATCGCACTCTTGGATTGACCCAAAGTAGCGAGGGAGAAACTCCCCATCTTGTTTAGACGCATCACTGCGGGCATCGAAGGGAACACCACCGCTACATCTAGACTATCCCGATAGGGTTCGACCGCCGCAACTAGTTTCTCAGCCAAATCTTCAATAAAAATCAGTGAAGCGATGAAGATATTGGCACGAGAAACATCCTCTTGCAGTGCTGCGTAGTTGTCAGGATCGCGGAGTTCTTCTAAGAGATAGCCACTAATTTCGATCGCGACTTTTGGGTTGTGGTCGTTAATGGCATTCACAGCAGCAGAGATGGCACTCTGGTACTGTGGCTCTAAGACGACATAGACCACCTTTAATAACTGTCTGCCCTGGATATTGTCGGGGGCGATATGTCTAACGGTGGACTTGACGTTGGTGAACATGCGGGAAGGCTCCTACGGGATAAAATCTGGTGGGTGGATTCGGAAAGAAGAACTTTTGGATGCGATCCCGTAACTTCAGGAGGTAAGTAAAAGCAATTTATTACCTGTTGTAGCGTCGGCTTTTGTATCGCTTGTTCGGGTGTCGCTCTCTATTGGTTTTAGCAGAAAATCCCACAGGGGTGAGACTTCCCAGCGTTATCCGTCACAATTTGCAATGAAAAAGTTAACATTTATTTGTATTCTGATACAAATATTAAATCTTTCTAAACTTATCTATATAAATCTTGATAATAGAGTACCAATTATGAGCGATCTTATTCCCAGGTTTTAGATCTCACTTCCTTTTATAGCGATCCTATTTGACCCCACAGCAATATAAATTTGTAGGGGCAGTGCTTCATGCCTGCCCTCTAGGGGTTAGGCTCAAATAGAATTGCTATATGAGTCTTTCGATCGAACTGAATCGATCCAGACGATGCTGTGAAGCACACGATCGAGCAGATTATGCAGACTTATCAACCCGCGCCGATTTATCAAAGTTGAATGTCGCGCTCGAATGCAACACAGCGACCGTTCCCGCTCTGCCCCCCTCAGTCAAAGGGCATTTATACTAAACGTAAACCCACTTAAAATCGAGAAAAAGTCATGGCAACTGAATTTAAGCACATTATGTTGATGGTTAAAAATATCCCGACATCACTGAAGTTCTACAGTGAAGGCTTAGGACTTCCAGTAAAAATGTCTAGCCCTGGATGGGCAGAATTAGATGCCAATGGTACGACAATCGCCCTCCACGCAGCCGAATCAAATGCTGAAACTGGTTCCTCGCCGATTTTGAGCTTCCACGTCGATGATATTCAAAGTGCGATCGCTACCCTGGAACAACTAGGTGCAAGTCTCGAAGGTCGTGTTCGCGAGCCTTCTTTTGGTAAAGTCGCCGCCATCCGTACACCTGACGGTCATTTGGTCAGTTTGCTACAACCAACTGCAAAAAGTGCTGTCTAACTTTATTAGTCATGGTGCGATCGCTACTCAACATATTGATATTGTGGTTAAGAACATCGCACCAATTCTGAGATTTTATGAACGAAACCATTTTCAGCAAAATCATCCGTAGGGAAATTCCTGCCGACATTGTATATGAAGACGATCTCGCCCTTGCCTTCCGCGATCTCCATCCCCAAGCACCAGTACATATATTAGTCATCCCCAAACAACCGATCGTCTCGATCGCTGAAGCCACCGCCGCAGACGCCGCTTTATTAGGTCACCTTTTGTTAACAGTTAAGCAAGTGGCTACTCAGGAAGGACTAGATGAAGGTTATCGAGTCGTGATTAATACGGGTACCGATGGCGGTCAGACAGTATTTCACCTGCATTTACATCTGCTGGGTAAGCGGATGATGACTTGGCCGCCTGGTTGAGCCGCTAATGTGTAGATTTTCCAGTCGAATTCATATTCCCTTGGAAAGCTTGTGCTCAATACCTTTGAGCGACTCTGCACTGGTATAAAAATCGGCAGATATCGCGAATTTTGATGAGAATCCAAAAGAAGTTTGTGAAAAAGCTTTACAAACCTCAATACATGGTCTAATATGAAGTCATGGGGTTGAGCAATCAACACCGCACCTTGAAAATTCATCGCAATTATAAACAAATGACCACTACCTTACAACGTCGCGAAAGCGCAAATGTATGGGAACGCTTTTGTAGCTGGACCACATCCACCGAGAACCGCATTTATGTTGGTTGGTTCGGAGTACTGATGGTTCCTACCCTACTATCTGCTACCATCTGCTTCATCATCGCCTTCATCGCCGCACCTCCTGTAGACATCGACGGCA
>ENA-OFCE01000775-OFCE01000775.1-metagenomes-genome-assembly--contig:-NODE-775-length-19189-cov-4.768684_pt1 | contig 19189 bp, 30 predicted proteins | sample MGYA00153388_OFCE01 | MGnify analysis MGYA00153388
CCGGCAGTTCTGCCGGGCCGCGTCTCGTTGTGGCTGTCGCGGGGCCGTCACTCACCCCATAAGTGGTCGTAAGCCTCGTCGTGGGTCCACTCGGGGGCCAACCGCGTCAGGTCGTAGGCCGCCCGCTCCCGTTCCGCCGGGGGCAGCACGCACCCCGCGACAAACATCTCGATCGCCGTCTCGTTGTCGCCGGCCGGCCAAATAATCGCTATTAAGTCGCCGTTGACGGCGTGGACGCAGCGGCGGTAGTCGTCGGCGGGCCACGACGGTTTCGGCGGCTTGCGGTCGTTCTTGCGGCCCATCGTCGCCCCCCTGAGTCGAGGTGAGTCGGTCGCGGGCCGGCGGCGTCCGTGCCGCCCGGCGGGTGTCGGTACTACTTGCCGGCGAGGAAGCCGCGCAGGATCGCCCCGATGAACTGGGCGAACCGCTCGCGCTGCTCCGGGGTGAGGATCGCCGTCGGGGCCGCGGCCATCGCCGTCGGCTGGCACGCGGCGAGGCACGCGGCGAGTTCGTGCGGCACGCCGTCGCCGGGCGGGGCCACGGCGCTGACCGTGATAACGTTGTCGCCGTCGAGGCCGAGCAGGTAGTTGATGAGGCTCGCCTGGAGCCTCATCTCGGCTTTGGCGAGTTTGACCTTGTCGCCCTCGGTCAAGCCTTCGGCAGCCTTGCGCAGGTCCGACGCGGTACTCAGCGCACCGACCGCGTCGAACAGCGAGGCGGCGGCGGCGATCATCGCGGAGCCGCTGCCGCTCAGGATCGCGTCCTTGGCAATTTGGAGCTTCGGGAGCAGTAGCGATTTCAGGAAGCTGAACATGGGTGAATCCTCGGTCGGAGTTGCCCGGCGGCGGTGTGCCGGCGGGAGTAGGGGCCAAATGAGGCCACGGGGGGCCATCGTCGTCGGGGTTAGCAGGTGGCGATCAATTCCCCGAGGCGCGGGGCGACGTAAGGGATGCTGATCCCCGGCGAGTACGGCGGTTGCGCCGGTGGCCAGACTGCGGGGGCGGTCCTCTTGTCGAAGACGAGCGACAGGTGCCGTTGCACCATCGCCACTTGCGAGGGCGTCAGGCCCACGACGCCCGGCGCGGGGTTCGCCGCAACGATCTCGAAATAGCCTTGGAGCCAGTACGCGAAGTTTTCCGGCGACATCGGTAGTTCCTGCGGGGCCACGGGGGCGGGGAAACGGGGCAACCGGCGCGCACCCTCTTCGCGCTATGAAACGCTACGAATCGTGCGGATTCGTCTTGCGGCGGCCCCCGAAAAGGCCGGTTCGCCGCGCACTACGATTTGCCGGGCCGGTGCTCGGCGGCGCGGGCGTCACTCGCCCCGGTATCTGCCGATGCCGTAGAAGCCACCGCCGCCGAGCAGCACCACGAGCAGTACCACGAGTAGCAACAGTTCGATCGACATCGGCAGACTCCTGGGCGGGGGTTACCGGCGGCGGGGCGTCGGGCACTGGCCGTTCGCGCACCCGGACGGCGCGGCGAGGTTGTAAATCGCGTTGCGGATCGGGGCGCTGAATGTCGGGGCCGTAGCGGTCGGGGCGTCGGGGCGTCGCTCGAACATCGCCCGCCCGTCCGAGCCACGGAAGCAGTCGTAGACGCCGGCCGGGTCGCCGTCGGGCAGCCGATCGACGCGCAACACTACCACGGTGCGGGCTGAGTATTCGGTCGCGGGTACGCCGACGAACAGCGTGACCCGCAACCCGGACGCGACGAGTTGCCGGGCGTAAGCGTAGGTCTCGGCGTCGCGGGCGGTCACCTCCGACCCCTGCAGCACGCCGCCGGCTAAGCTACGGCCCGCGTAGCTTACGGCCGACCCCAGCGGAACCGCCGCGGCGGGAGCGGGTTGCGTCGCACGCGGTTGGGCTTCCAGAGCCGCCACGCGACTTTTTAGGGCCGCGATTTCGCGGTCGTGGTTGTCAAGGCGGCTCACGGCGGCGCTCACCGCCGCGTCCGCCGCCTTGCGGGCGTCTTGCCCGGCGGCCGGTGCGGTGATCGCCGCGAGCGATATGAAGGTCAAAACGACGGCGGTCTTCATAGGACGGTACTCCAGTCGATTACGCGGGCCGGGAAACCTTGAACGGCGGCGAAGGCCCAGGTGTCGCCCGCCCGGATCATGGGGTCGATCACCTCGGCGGACGCCCAAAAGCCACTCGTGCTCGGGTCGCCCCAGCCGACCGGCCCGGTGTGCGCGTTCGGCCCCCACGAGTTATCAATGTGGCCGTACTCGTTGCCGGCCTCGTCGGTGTGGTAACCGTCGATCGCCATGCAGTGCCCCCAGTTCCCGGACGGCCGGCAGACGCCGTTCGCGTCGCGGGTCATCGAAAAGCCTTGCGTCGAGCAGACCGCCAGGCCGTAACCCGCGGCGAGCATCTTCTTCGCGTCGGCCCACGACTTGACGAGCGTCGTGTCCTTGACCGGGTGCGACTTGGCCAACGCCTCCAAGTCCGCCGGCACGCCACGGTCGCCGTACTCGCGGCAGGTCTGCTCGGAGTAGGTGGACAGGTCCAGGCCGCCGTAGACGCCGCGGGCGACGACTCCCCAGCGGCGGACGAACTCCGCGGCCCACGCGCCGACGGACCCGTCCCCGCGGATGCGGCCGTTGCCGACCTCGACGCGTGACCCGCCGTAGGTCACCTCTTGGGCGATGTCCTTCCACTCTTCCGCTTCGCCATTAATGGCAATCTCGACGGCCATCGTGGTCTCGACCGCCTTGGTAGTGCCGAAGCCGACGCACGACCCGACTTGGCGCTGGTTCCGGGTCGTCGGATTTTTGCCGAACAGCGTGAAGAACGCCTTCCACAGATAGGCGGACGACGGCAGTGCCGCGTCGTCCGCCATCCCCGCGGGCGTGGCGCTCGCGTCGGGGAACTCCTGCGTTGCCGCGACGACGGCGACGGCGGCGGGGTCATCGACCCAGCCGAAGTCCCACGCCGTTACGCCGACGCCGTCCGGCGATGCCTTCACCGCCAGCACGCCGCCGACGGACTTGAAGTCGAAGAAGTCTGCCATTACTTGACGGCCTCCAAGAGGGTTGCGAACCGGGTCAAGGCCACGCGGACGGCGTCGCGGTCGGCGTCGGTCAGGGCGGAGGTCGCGTCGGCTGGAAGGACCTTGCCGAACTCGCGGCCGATGATCTCGCGGACGGCCGACAAGCGGGTGCCGACGCGGGCCGCGCGGGCGTCGCCGATCACTTTGGCCAGGTCCGACTCGGTCTTGATGGCGGGGTCTTTGACCTGCGCCGCCACCGCCGCGTAGACGGCCGCGAGCGCCGCCTTGTCGGCCTGTTTTGTCGGCGAGCCGTCGGCCCCGAACGCCGCCTGCACCGCGTCAAAGAGCGGCCCCGGCGTCGGCGTGGGTGCCGGGCCGGGTCCGGGTTGCGGGGGTTGCGGGTTGTCCCCCGCCACGACATCGATTACCCGGCGGATGACTTCGACGGAAGTCTTCGCCCCCACCGGCACGACAATCAGTTCGACGCGGCCGGTGTGGCTCGCCTCGACTGTGTAGACGTATTTCCCGGCGAAGGTCCGCGTCTCGTACTTGCCGGTGCCGTCGGCGAACTGGCCGCGGAACTTGACCGGGCCGGCCTCTTCGGTCAGCGTCACCAGGCCCGGCGGGCTGCTCAGCACGATGACGGGGACATCCGAGTCGAGGACGTAGAGCCGGTCGGCGGTCAGCCTCGTCACGGCGTCGGGGCCGGGCATCGGCTTGGGGTCGGCGTTGACGGTAATCGCCGGCAGCCGGATCGGCCCGGCGTTCGGCGGCGGGTCGGCCGCCAGCAGCGACAGGCACATCAGTAACGGGAGCATCGGGGCAGTCCTCAGAAGGTTAAGGGTTGCGGGCATCCTACCCTGCGCGCGAGAGAATCGTCACTTCAGCCGCGGCATCTCGAACGCGGTTCCGGGGTCGTTGCCGTAGCGGTAGATGCTCTTGATGCGCTCCATTTGAATCCGCAAATTGTCGGCCTCGTCGGGCGTAAACTTCCGCTTGTAGGACGCCACGCTCGCGTAGGTAATCGTGTTGCTCAGTCGGTCGATTTCGAGCAGGAACCACTGCGCGTACACCACGCCCTCGCGGCGGTAGAGCGACCCGATCAAGGCAGGTGGCGGCACGTCGGCGGTCACGACCTCGATAATCTTCTCAGTCAGCAGTCGCACCAGCAGGCCGATGTAGTGCTCGTCAACCTGGAACACGTCCTCGTACAGCGTCTCGGGGTCCGGGTGTTCGACCGCGTCGCCCGCCTCCCGCTCGTGCCAACCGATCACTAAGCGGACCCGCTGCGGCCGGCCGGTTTGCAGGTCCGGCCCGTTGACCTTGCACGTAAAAATCAGCGCCCGGCCGATGTATCCGCAACCCGTCAGACGGCGGAAAAACCGGTAGAGTTTAGCCCCGACCTCGAAGCCGGCGGCGAACCCGTCGCCGTCGCTGCGGGGCTTGAGTCGCGCGACGATCGCCCGGCCGACCTCGCGGACGATGTCGTTGATCGGCTCGCGGCTGAACCCCACGACGGCCACGGCCAGCACCACCAGCGCTACCACCAGCGGCATGAGGATTTGGTTCCAGTTCACCGGCGTCACCCCCTCAATCACTGGCCGTCGATTGCCGGCGGACTTTCGAGTTCCTTGGCGATCGTGACGCGGAGTTCCGCCGGCAGTTTGGTCACGAGCGGCGTGTGCTCGATCGCCGCCGCGGTAATCGACTGCACCGCGTTTTTTATCTCGACCTTCGTCTCGGCCACGGCACTCCGGATGATCGCGCCGTTGTGCGTGCTAGTGTCGAACGACATTTTGGCGTGGCCGGCGGCGAGCGTGACGAGGTCGTTGTTCTCCTTCATCAGGCAGAGGTTTTTCCGCACCGCCGACCGTAAATTGAAGTACACGAACACGATCAGCGTGAGACTCAGCGCGTTGCCGAAGGTGATTTCCGGCACCCAAATCGGAAGCATTATTCGGACTCCTTGGCGTCGTCGAGGGACAGAAACGGGTCACTCCGGCGGTCGTATTTCGGGGGCATCTTGACCCCGCTCTGTGCGATGTACAGTTGCAGGCGGTGGACCTGCGAGACGAGGTCCGCGACCTTGCCGCGGAGGTCTTCGATTTGGCGGGCGGTGTCGGCCTTGAAGGCGTTGTGTTCGGCCTTGACTACGTCGCTTTCCCTAGCGTGTTCGGCCTTGGCCGCGTCGGCGGCCTTGTCCGCGTCCGCCAACATGACTTTGTATCGCTCGATCATCGTCGCCTCCGCCTTCTCTTCCCGCTCAGACCGGCCGCGGAACCAGTTCAGGACGACCGTCACCAGGGCTGTGACGCCGGCCACGACGGTGACGATCTTGGTCGTGTCCACCCCGCCGCCGGTCGGGTCGAGTTCGTCGGTCACGGCTGGCCGCCCTTCGCCGCCAGCGGGCCGGCGATGGGCAGCACTTTGGTCGCGGTGCGGAGTCGCATCAGGCGATCCTCTGCATCACCACGAACGGCACCACCGTCACGCCGGGGAAGCCGTAAGGCGTCAGGAGCAAAGGCGCGTTGCACCACGCCTCGTGGGCCATCGCCACGGCCAGCGACAACGCCAAATCGGAGAGCGGCAGCGAGGCGAGTTCGCCGGGCAGCGGCCACGGCGGCAGCGCGTCGAGCGACTCCAAGCCGCGGGCCAGAACCTCCCTGGTCGCGCCGTCCATTGTGACGGTCGAGTCGCTTTCTAGCGCGGCGGACTTGCGGACGCGCGTTAGCGCGTCGAAGGTGCGGCCGTGGGCCTGCTGCAACTTGCGCCCCTCTGGCGTGTCCCAGTCAAAGGTCTTCGCCGGCGTGCTGCCGTCGTAATTGCGGGCGGTGTACGGGGGGGCTTGTGTCGGCACGGCGAGGCTCCTATTGGCAGAGGCCGAGGTTAATCAGGGCGGCGCGGAGGGCGTTGGCGAGCGTGACGGCGGTGGCGGCGTCGGTCGCGGCGGCGGGCAACGTCGGGCGGGCGACGGGGGTCGCGCCGCAGAAGCCGACTTTCGCCGTCCCGCCCGAGTCGGCCGTCATGGTGAGGCCGACTTGCGGGGTGCCGGCGTAGTTCACGGCCACGACCACTTGCCCGGTGCGGACGGCGACGGTGGCCGTCGGGAACGTCGCGGTGAGGCTGCCGGCCTGGTAGGGGTTGGAGTCGCTGGCGAGTTGCAAAATCGAGTAACCCGCCGATTGCAAGCTCCCCAGTCCAGTTGAGCCGTCCGTCACCTTGACGACGCCGGCGGACGCGCGGACGATGCCGGTGTCGATAGGGGCTTGGTAGAAGGCGCTGCCGCTGCTCCACCCGACGTGAACCGCGGAACCGAACGTCAGTTGCCCATCGCTGTACCGGGATTCGGAGTACGGCCCGAAAGTGAGAGTGCCGACGCGAACCGAAACTGCGCCGAAGTCCCAAAAGTATCCCCCGACCGTCACGCCCCCCCCGCCGACGTTATCGACCGTCAGCGGCACTGACCCCGTACCGTCCGCCGTTTCAAGCCGGACGACGCCGTTCGCGCCGCGCAGGGCGACCGGGCCGGAATTGGATTGAAAGATTGCGCGGCTGCCGTCGTGCGAAACCTGCGCCTCGTGGACGCCGGCGGTGCCGCCGACTTGCCGGAAAGCGGTGACGCTGGTGAACACGTTCGCCCCGGTGAACACGTTCACCGCGTTGAGCCGCGCCAGGTTTGTGGAGTCGCTTAGTCCCGTCGAGACGGTGACGCCGGCCGCGACCGTCGCCCAAGTGTTGTCGCCCCGCAAGTAGGTCGATGAGGACGCGGTGCCGGTAGGCGTGAGCGTGGCGAGCGTGCCGAGGCCCAGCGACGTGCGGCCGGCGGCGGCGTCGGCGAGGGTGAGCAGGCCACGCCCGTAGGCGAGCGTCGTGAGGGCGGCGATGGCCGTCAGGTCGGCGTCGAGCGGCTGGCGGGTCGCGGACGAGCCGGTCGGGTCGAACGGTAGCAAAGGCAACAGGGCCGCCGCGAGCGAGGCCGCCGCGTAGTCGCCTCCGGACGCGGTTACGCCGGCGACGGTGGCGGCGGGGCCGGGGGCACCTTGGCTGCCGGCCGGACCCGTCGGCCCGGCCGGCCCGACCGGCCCAGGCGTGCCCGTCTCGACGACGACGACCTCCGGGTCCGCCTCGACGACGACAACCTGATAGCGGGCGGGGTCGCTCACGGGCGGCTCACGTCTCCCCCGACGACTAAGTCGGACAGCAGGTAGGTCGTGCGCTCCCCCGACGGGGCGGTCAGTTCGGCGTCGTACAGGTGCACGCCCGGCGGCCAGAGTTCGCTGGCGGACGGCGGGGCGGACACGCGGAGGAAGGTCGTCCCCGCCGCGGCCGGGCCGGCGGACAGTGCCGCGGTCGCGTGGATCAGGTCGCCGGCGGCCTTCGACGGGTTAACGAACGTCCCGCCCGGCACGGCGAAGCGGATTTGGAACCGCAGCGTGTAGCCGGTGAGGTCGGCGGGGGCTGTGGCCGGGCCGAGTCCCACGCCGAAGCGGAAGGTGTCGCCGCGCGTCACGAACCGGGGGTAGTCGCCGGGTGCCATGCCGCCCATCGTCGCCGACGGGGGGCGTCCGGTGCCACTGAGCGGGGCGACTCAGTCGCCGCCGTCGTCGTATTCGGGGCACGTCTGGCAGAAACCCCCCGGCACGGCGGGCAAGCCGAGTGAGCAAGAATGTTGGCACATGGCCCCGCCGCACCCCGGCCGGAACTCAGTGCGGGCAAGCAAGTGGACGCATTCGAGGGGCAGTTTGCGGGTGGCGAACTGCCGCATCAGGGCGAGCCGGCGGCCGTGGGCCTCGGGGTCGCTGAGTCCGATCGGGTCCATGCCGGAAAAGTGCAGGACGTGCGTCCCCGCCGGCGGGTCCATCTTGCTCTCGATCCACCACTGCCAGTTCCAATCCCGCCCGAAGTCGGTCACGCCGTAGTCGTTGGAGCGCATCCGCTCGTTGACGGCGTGCTGCTCGGAGCAGTGGTAGACCGGGTACGGCTTGGCGGGCGGTTCGAAGGCCGGGGCGTGGGCGGCGTCCACCAGCCAGACGCCGGAGTTCCAGTATTTGAGGAACGGGCCGCCCCACTCCCACCCCTGCGAGTCGCAGACCTCGCGGTTCTCGCGGTCGATCCAGTCGGCGGCGTGGGGCTGCCCCACGAGGTCGTCGCTGGCGTAAGGCACCCCGGCCGGGAACGCCTCGAACGGGTTCGGGGCGGTCGGCAGGACCAGGGCGTCGGCGTCGAGGTAAAAGACGCGGTCGTAGCCGTCGGGGTAGGGCTTGAGGTAGTCGAAGAGCCGCAGCTTCTCGCCGATGTTGAACGCGGTGTCCGGCCCCGCGATCACGACGAAGTCGGCCCCCCAGCGGCGGGCGGCGGCCTGCATCAGCGGGCCGGAGACGGCGAGCAGGTCGCGGCCCTTCTGACCCACGGCGAGTGTGACGACGGCGTGCCGGGAGGTCGGGGTTTGCGGGGCGTCGGGGGCCAGCGGCGGGTATGCCAACGGCCGGGCGGGGGCGGGGGGCGGGGGGTCGTGCTCAAGCAGTAGGCCCGCGGCGTAAAGCCAGCAGACCCGGCAGACGCCGGGGCCGGGGACGAACGGCGTCGGGCCGCCCTTACCGCAGTCGCAGTGCCGCATTCCGTCACTCGCTGAAGGTTACGGTGCCGCCGAACGGGATACTGGTGGTCTGGTTGTCGATCAGACAGCTTGTGTTCGTGAAAGTGTTCGAGTTGAAACTGCTCACATTCATATTCATACCGGCCCCCCCGTTGTAGTTGTCTGAGTGGTCGTGTGTGGACGTGACGAGGAACGGCGAGCAACCAATTGACGAAACGCCGACGTAAATGCCGCCGTACTTGGAGTAAGTGCGGTTGAGGCTCGCCGTGACGCTGCCGTACTTGACGGACATGTTGAAAGCGATTTGGTATTGTGCGGTCACTAAAACCCTGTCCTCAAAGCCGTAATTGGCCAGACGGCAGCCGAGCGTGACACTCATCAACTCATTGATCGTGGCGTACACGAACACCGCCCCAGTCCCCGGCCACGACCCGTAGCCGCACGTCGCGGTTTCCGCGGCCCAGACCGGTTGCAGCTGCGAAATCTGGGTGGCCGTAGGCTCTTGGCCGATGGCCGGTTCGACTAGGTACGACCTGCGGGACAGTCTAAACTCCCTCACCCCCGGCTGAAAGGTGGCGGTGCAGGCCGAAAGGTAAGACCCGTTCACCGCCCCGTAGATCGGCGATACGGCCGCGGCGAAGACACCGGAGTAACTCGTCGGGAAGAGCGACGGCGGGTCTACCGCGAAGCCGGACACGGTCGCGTAAACAGCCTTGCCCGCCGTGCCGGGGTCGCCGCACAACTCGCACGGGCACGCCCCGCCGCAACACTCGCACGGGCCGTAGTCCACCGTGCGGACGTGGCCGAGCGGGTACGGCGAAATGTCGGCGGGTGCGCTCACGCCGGCACCCTCACGACGGCGACCGTCCTGAGCGTCGCCACGATCGAGCCGGCCACGCAGGACACGCCGGTCACGACTTCGACGAGGTCGTACAGCGCGCCCAGCGAGAACACCCACCCGCCGCGGAACGGGTCCAACTCCAGCCAGACGACCGCGTTCGTCGGCGCGGTCTGGCCGTTCACCTCGCGCGCCGGCTGACCGCTCGCCGCCGCCGTGCCGTAGTAGCCCTGACCCGTCGCCAGCGCGACCCCGTCCGGCGTCACCTCGACGTGCGAGTGCAGCCCCGTCGTGACGCCCGTGATCTTCGCCCAGTGCCCCGGCGTCGCGTGGTCGTTGACTTGGATGCCCCCGCCGCCGGAGCGGTCAACGGCGATGTCGCCGCCGTAGGGGCTGCTCGACTCGCCCATCGCCGCGAGCGCCTCGGCCATCGCGTTGAAGTCCGCCGGGCGCGGACTCTCGCCGGGGCGCAGCGGTCGGGGGGCGGAGAACGCCACGGCTCACGCCCTCGCGGTGAAGAGACTCATGAAGTTGGTCAGCTGGTAGACCTTCTGCGCCGTACCCCGCAGCGTGACCGCGGAGAGCGTGCCGTCGGGCTTCGGGAAGACGTTCCAACCGGCCGGGTTCTCCCGGAACAAAAACGGGATGTCGAACGCCTGCTTACCGTTGCTCATCGGGTAGGTGTTCCACTTGTTCGAGAACCCGACGAACAGAAGTGTCTCGGCCGCGAACGGGCCGCCGATCGGCCGCTCGCCGAAGAAGGAGCTGGTGTCGAACACCGCGTTGTTGACCTTGCCCATCGCGGCGCTGATGGCCGCGAAGTTGATCGCGTTGGCCGGAACCATGTGCCACAGGTACTCGACTTCACTGCCCACGAACGGCACGAACGACGGCACCATCGAGGGCTGGCCGTCGGCGAAAAGGAGTTGGCCGGGGTTGATCCGGCGCTCCTTGTAGTTGTACTTGCGGCTGCGCGTGACGTACCGGCACAGCTCACTGCCGGCCGTGTCGGTCAGGGCGTCGGACTTCAGGTCGTAGGGCCGCACCGCGAACGTGGAGGTGTACTCGATCCACTCCGCCGACGGCCAGCCCGCCGACGCGGCGTCAACGCCGGCGTCAGCCCCCAGCTTCGAGAAGTCGAGTTGGCTCAGGTAAAGTTCGTAGTCCCAGGGGCATTTCATCGGCAGGCGGCGGCGGATTTTGCCGCCCGACCAGAAGGCGTAGCCGCGGGCGAACACCGTGAACGTCGTCGATTGCGACCAGTTGACGCGGACCTTGGCGGTGACGGTGGTGGGGGTCTTCTCGCCGGCCGACTCGCCGTAGCAGTTCTCGCGCGCGTTCCACATGACGGAGTACGGAACGGTCGTGCCCGCGGTGCCGGCGGCGCTGCCGTCGGCGGGCAGTTCGCCGGTCTTGACACAGTAGTTGGGAATGTGCGGGCGGGCGGCCGGGACGACCATCGCCGTCGGGGCGACGAACGGCTCGGGCGGCGGCAGCGGGTCCGGGGGCGTCGGCATCCCGACAGGGTGACAGACGACGGGGTCGCGGGGCCACTGAGCGGGAAGGCGTTCGCGGCCGGCTATAGCTGGCGTTGTTCAGTGGCGTAAACGCGGGTTCTAAAGGCATAATCACCGGTGTGAAACCCGATGGAGGCTCTAACATTTCAATCTTAATCGATTTTGTGGAGTTGAGCGCGAAAGGGATCATTACGGTCAACGAGCAGATCGACGCCCTTAAGGCTTCGACCAAGAGCGCCACCGACGCCGCCGCGGCGATGAACAAGGTCCTGCAAGACCCCAAGAACCGCGAGGCCGTGCGCAACCTCGAAATGGTCCGCCAGGCCAACGCCGGGCTGATCGCCGTCGAGAGACAGCGCGCGGCATTGGCGAACCTCTCCGATCGGACTTACGGCCGCGGGGCGCTCGCGTCGATCCGCCAAGAACTCGATCTCAAGCGGCAAATCTCGAAGGTCGAGGCCGACTACGCCGCCATCCGCCGCGCCGCCGCGATGGCGGACTCGCGGGCCAACGGACTCGCCGACGCCCGCGAGCGGCTCAAAATTAACCAGCAGATGTTGCGCGACGAGCGGGAGTTGGCCCGGTACAAGCGCGTCGCGCAGTCGCAGCACGACGCGACGCCCGACGGCCAGAAGCAACTCGCGGCTGCGGCGCGGCTGACCGAGTACGCCCAGCGCAAGGCCGCACTCGAAGCCGCCGCCGCCAAGGAGTCCGCACTGCAAGGGCGGCTCGCGCAGTCGGCCGGGGCGGCGGGGCTGGCCCACGCCAAGGAGCGGCTACGCGTGGCCAAGGTCGAGGCCGACATCGCCAAGAACTCCCACCGCGCGGACCTCAACGCCCGCTACGGCAATGCGGGCGGGCGACTCGCCGCGGCCGGGGAGTCGCGGGCGTTCGGAATGGGGGCCGGGCTGGCGGCCGGGGCCGCTGGCGGGGCGCTGGCGATGGCCGCGAGCGGCTTCCAGGGCACGGTCGAGATGCAGCAGTTCACGACGGCCCTGTCGTTCGCGTCGCGGGAAATGGCGGGGGCGTTCGTCCCCGCACTCAAGAACCTGACCGCGCTGATGAACATCGCCCGGCTGCTGTTGAGCCAGATGAGCGGCAGCCAGCAGGAGGTGCTGGCGAAGACCGCCCTGACCGTCGCGGGCCTCGGGGCGCTCAACGTCGCGCTCTACCGCACGACCGGCGTCACGCTCGTCGGCGCGGCGGCGGCGGGGGCGCGGGCGGCGACCGGGGGCGGCGGGGCGGCCGGCGTCACCGGTGCCGGGGCGCTGGCCGGGGCGGTGCCGCCGGGGGCCAAGTTGCCGGGGTCGCCCGCGGGGTTGCCGGGGGCCAAGCCGCCGATGAGCGGCAAGGCTCTGAACGCCGCCGTCAAGACCGCCGACGCCGCCGTCGCGAACGCCAGAATCGCCTACGATGCGGCGAGCGCAGCCAACAGCCCCGGCGCGAACGCCGCGTGGAAGACGGTCGATGCCGCGAAGGAAGCCGCCCAGAAGGCCCGGTTCGCCCAATCCGCTGCCCAAGAGGCGATGGCCGCCGGCCCGGCGGCCGCGGGCGCGCCGCTGGCGAAAGCGTCCCGGCTCGGCCGGTTCGGGTCCGCCGCTGGCAAGGTCGCCGGGAAGTTGCCGCTACTCTCACTTGCCTACGGTGCCTACGAGGACAACGAGGAGCACGGGTCGCTCTACGGGCTGAGCCGGCAGGCGGGCTACAGCAAGGTCGCGTCGTCCGCCAAGTACCTGCTGGGCGGGGCCGCGGGCAGTGTCGGCCTCGACAACCTCACCGGCACCGACAGCCGCCTCGACCTCAAGCGCGAGCGGTCCAAACTCAAGCCGAACGAGTTCACCTTCGACGAGGAGAAGGACAAAACGCAGAAAGACCGGCTGTACTCTTTGAGTCGTGCGGCCGGCTACAACAAGTTCGCGTCGGCCGGCATGATGGCCCTCGGCACCGTCGGCGAGTTGACCGGGGCTTCCGTCATGGGCGGCGGCATGGACGCCCGCGGCGGGCTGCGGCAGGAGGGCTACGAGAAGCGTCTGGCGGACGCCTACAAGCTCGCCAAGGCCGGGGGACTCGACCGCAACGCGGCGCTAACGAAGTCGTTCGGCATGGTCGAGGGCGACGCCGCGAGCAGGGCCAAGACCATCGCCGGGCTGGCCAAGACCGACCCGACTTGGAAGTCACCCGACGCCAAAAAACCGGGCGACGACGCCAAGACCAACGTGACGCCGATCCTCCCCACCTTGTTCAGCGAAGCGGGTTCGACCTACGAGGAGTTCGCCCTCGCCAGAGCCAACAGCGCCGCGAGTAAGGAGGGCGGCGAGGGGAGTACCATCGGCGACCTCTACAACTTGCTCGTGGGTCGGTGGGGCAAGGAGAAGCCCGCGGACAAAGTCATAAGTTGACCCGGTCGCCCGCGGGGTGCGGGGTGAACCCGTCGATAACTTTTGCCAAGGCGTATGCGGCCACGAACGCGATCCCCGTTTGGGCTAAAAACATAGCCGAGACGCTGATCTCCTGTAACACTGTCTTGCAATCGTTCAGTACACTCTCGTAGCGGTAAAACTGGAACGCCGCAATCGCCGCGACGAACGCCCAAGCCCCACGCCGCACCCCGGCAAGCCACCCGAAAACGCGGCTCTTCATGCGGGTTTCGAGTTCGTCATTCGCCGCGCGGACTTCGTCGTCGGTCTTCTCTCGTGGCTTGACGTACTCGGACCGCTCGCCGCACTTGGGGCAGCGGAGATGGTAGCGGACTGTGCCATCCGCGTTGGCATCGGACGGCGTATCGGCCCGAACCGCGAGTCGGTGACCGCAGCCGACGCAATCGACCTTCCACACGACGGGACTCTTCGGGGGGCGGCGGTACGTCGCCTTGCCGTCGCACGCACCGCACACCACGACGTAACTGGTGGACCCGTCCGGCTCGTCGCGTGACGGCGACTTGTCAGTGGCACTCACCACGGCGTCGCAATGCGAACACCCCGTCCGCCAGATTACACTCGCCATCGCTACTCCCCCCGCCCCGAGTTCGCCCCGTTCGCCCGTAAGTTAGGGCGCTCCGGCACAGGCGGCTAGGCTTTTCGCTTCGTGCGCGGCTTCGGTGAAACTTCATGCATCACGTCAAGACAGCCCGCGAAGGCATCGCACGACACCCCCAAGGCGCGGGCCAGCGCGACGACACTGGCGAAGTTGATCCGCCCGACCGTCCGGCCCTGCTCGTAGTTGCGCACGGTGGCGAGCGACACACCGGACGCCTCCGCCATTGCCGTCTGGCTCATGCCCGCCGCCGTTCGCAGTTCGACTAGCTTCTCACTAAACTTCATGTCTCCCCTTCGCTTCGCGTGCCCTTACGCCACATAGTAACCGAAAGCCGATCGCTCCGCAAATTAGTGGACTACACTACTTGACGCACTCCGCAGATTAGCGTACTGTACTGTTGTGTCACCCGGACGCAACCGCACCCGACAGGAGTCCCGCCGATGAAGCTCACGCAGGCCAGAAGACAGCCCAGGGCCGACTACACCGACGACGTGCCGCCTCGCACGTTCAAGCACGACCTGAACGACTCGGCCGGGTGGCTGTTCGTCGCCACCCAGGAGCGGATGCAGGAGTACATCGCGGCTCCGGTCTACGACATGACGACCGTCGCCGACTGCATGGACTACCTCATGAGCCAGCACCGCGTGCTCGAACTGATCGACAACCAACTCCGGGAGGGCTAACCCCGTGAAAGTCTTCAAGGGCTTCAAGACCGAACTCGCCCCGAACGACCGCCAGCGGACGTTGTTACTCAAGAGCGCGGGAGCAGCCCGGTGGGCGTACAATTGGGGCCTGAGCCAGAAGAAGGCGGCCCTAGACGCGAAGGTGAAAGTCCCCGGCGTGAATGAGTTGAACAAGCGACTCAACGTCCTGAAGAAGACCGATTTGCCGTGGATGTACGAAGTGTCGAAGTGCTGCCCGCAGGAGGCGTTGAAAAACCTAGATGCGGCGTTCAAGAGGTTTTGGGGTGGGCGAAAGAAGAGCCGTAAGGTTGGATTCCCGCGATTCAAGAGCAAGCGCCGTGGGGTCGGCGGGTTCCGACTCTCCGGTGACTTCCGCGTCGGCTTGGACCATGTGCGACTGCCCCGACTCGGCGCGATGCGCCTTAAGGAATCCGGCTACATTCCGGCGGGTGCGAAGGCCCTCAGCGCGACCGTTACCGAGCACGCCGGCCGCTGGTTTGTCAGCGTGCTGGTTGAAGTCGAGCAACCGGAGTTTGCGGGCGTGAAGGACACCGAGTCTATCGTCGGCGTGGACCTCGGGGTCAAGACACTGGCGGTCGTCAGCGACGGGCAGACGTTCGCCAACCCGAAGACGTTGGGTCGGCGGCTCAAAAAACTCCGCAGGCTGCAACAGTCGGTCAGTCGCAAAGTAAAGGGGAGTAGCAACAAGAAGAAGGCTGCGAAGAAGGTTGCCCGGCTGCACTACAGGATCGGGTGCGTCCGCAAGGACACGCTCCACAAGATAACGACCCAACTGACGAAAACCAAGTCCGTCGTCGTGATCGAAGACCTGAACGTGTCCGGAATGGTCAAAAATCGCCGCCTCGCAAGGGCGATCAGTGACGTGGGGTTCTGGGAGTTTCGTAGGCAGCTACAGTACAAGGCCCCGCTCTACGGGTGCCGGGTCGTCGTTGTAAATCGCTACTTCCCGTCGTCGAAGATGTGCAGCACGTGTGGCGTCCGCAACGACGCATTGACACTCAACGACCGCACATGGATATGCGAGTGTGGCGTCACCCACGAATGTCGGGATTTGAACGCCGCGATCAATTTGAGGAACGCCGCCGTCAGTCCGACGGAGGCTTAAAACGCCTGTCGAGGGGGAAGCGCTGGCCCGGTGGCAACACGGGGCGAAACTGCCCCCAGTGAAGCAGGAATGAAACAGGTGTCTAGGAGGCGAGCCTCCTAGACACCGTCAGTTTTCAAGTGTCGGAGGAACCACGACGGCGAGACGGGCCGGACGCCCTTGGCCGCCAGTTTGGCGTTGTGGCCGGCGAGGATTTCGAGGTCGCTCTGGCCGGCCCCGGCGTCGGACCCGCCCCGCCGCGTGAAGAAAACCGCGAGCAGTTGGTGCGGCGTCCAGTCCGCCAGTTCGCCGGGCCTCAGTCGCGGCCCGTCGTCTTTCCACGAGTCCGCGACCATCGCCACGAAGTCGCACCGGGCCATCAGGTCGGCGGCGAGTCGGAGGGGGTCGGGGCTTTTTTTGCGTCGGTGATCGCGTCGATAATTTGCAGGAACGTCTCGACCGCGTTCATCGCGGTCACGACCGCCTCGAAGTGGTCCAGGCCCACGTCGGGGTGCGACTTGCGGGTCCGCCAGAAGAGTTCCGTGGCGACGCCCTTGGCCGTCTGGCGGAACCGCTCGACCGCCTCGTCGGACGGCATGACGCCGGTCGCCTCCATGTGCGTGAGGTGCCGCATCGCCTCGCCGAACTCCGCCCCGCGGCCGTTCTCGCGCAGCCATGCGAGGGCACCCCCGGCCTTGGCGAAGTAGCCGCCGGGGCCGTACTCGCGCTTGGCCCCGTCGGCGAGGACCTGACTCAGCGTGATCTCGCCCTGGAGCGGCAGTTTCGAGACTTGGAACGACCGGTCGGCGACTGTTACGGTGCCGCCCGGCGAGAGTAGTCCTGCGTTGGTCATCGTCGCCTCGGGGGGGGGGTGTGTTACAGGATGACCGGCTGCGGGAAGACTTGGTTGTTAGGGACGATGACGTTGTTGGTCAGCGCCCCGCCCTTGCCCTTGACCGTGATGCGCACTACGTCCTTGGCGTCGGAAACCTTACTGACGGTCTCGACGGTGGTGAACTCCAACTTGTCGCCGCGCAGCTGCGTGTGGCGGAAGAACATCACGGCGATAATCGAGCCGGTGCCCAGTCCCAACGCCTCGACGAAGAACGGGTCGTCGTGCGGGATGCTGATCTGCCACGAGCAGTCGGTGATGACTGGGACGTACCGCGTGCCCCGCGTGCCCGAGGTCGTCACGTCGCCGAGGACGGCGTTCCACTCGCCCGACCAGTTGGTCACGGGGATGACCAGCCCGTTGACGAAGACGGGGTTTTGTCCGGAGACTGCGGCCATTTTGTGTCACCTTTCGGGGTCGTGACCCGGCGTTAGATCGAGAGCAGGAAGAAGATTTTGATCGTCGTGGCCGCCGCGCCGGTGGTCAGGTAGATTTCCTGGATATCGACTGAGAACGGGCACGGCTCCGGCATGTCGTTCGTCCAGACCATCGCCACGTTCGCCTTGAACGCGAACGTCTCGATGGGAGTGCTGATCGAGTTGGTCTTAAGCGTCGTGTCCTTGTCGAACACGATCACGACCGACTTGATCTTGGCGCGGGTGACGGTGCCGAGGTTGATCGGCACGTCGGTTGAGGTCGCGCCGATGACGCCGTCCCAGCCCTGTTCACTGATGTCGGTCTTGTCGAACGTCGTGTCCACCACGGCGACGCCGCCGCGGGTGACGCGAATCGCGATGTTGTGCGTGATCGGCATGGCTTACCTCGATGTCTGGGTCAGGATCGTGAACCGCGTCGAAACCTTGTGGACGTCCGCCCCGTCGATTCGCACCTGCGTCACCGCCGTCCCGTCGCCGGCGGTCAGCAGCGAGTGGACGGCCCGCCCCGACGCGAGCGACAGCCCGGCGGCCGGGGCGGCCGGCGTGCCGAGGAACGCCAGGATCGTCGCCGCCTGGACCGAGCCGGCCGACGGCGTCGATTGGGTGTAGCAGTCCACCGACGCCTCGAACGTCTGGAGGAACAGCAGGCCCGAAGTCGGCTCGGTGCCGGCCAGTTTCACGGTCAGCACCGCGTAGGGCGGGGCCGTATTCTCGGCGGCGCGGCCGACGTAGACGCCGCCGGCGGGCACCAGAGCATTCAATCCGGAAGCGGCCCACTTGGTGCGGATGGCTGCGCAGAGGTCGTCGGTGGTTACCATCAGCCCCCCAGCAGTCTGGCGACGCGGCCCCTGACGCGGTCGTAGGTGTCCTTGACGCCGAGCCAGCCCTTGCGGGCGAGCGAACCGCCGTAGGCGGCCCCCGTCAGGTAGCCGACGCGGACCCGCAGGCCGGCCGCCGTCACGTCCGCCGGAGAAGCGGCGTCGATGGCGATCGAGTCGCGGAGGTTGAACGTGCGGGCCTTGGGGAACGTGCCCTTGGGCGCGGGGCTGGCGTGGGGGGCGGGGTTGGCGCGCGAGTAGTCGCGCTTGGCCTCGGCCTGCACCATCAGCGCCGCCGCGAAGAGCCGCCTGGCCACTTCTTCGTTGGCACGCCGCTTGAGTTCGTCGAAGCTGGCCTCGGGGTCCATTACGAGCACCTTTCCGCTTTAATCGCAGTCAGAGTGTCGAGTTGCTGAATCTCGCTCTGGCCCACGCACTCGTACCTCACGCCCGCGACGATCAGCACGTCGCCGGCGGCCAGTTCTAAGGGCAGCCCCAGGAATGCCGTGTAGCGCCGCCGCGTCGTCACCCGGCCGGCGGTGTCCTGTTCCATCGACCAGTCTTCGGGCTGGAGCCGGCACGGCACGGCCGCGGCAAGCGTGGTCGGGTTGGCTTGCCTCAGTCCGCCGGCGGTGGGCGTCGGGGCGGGGCGGAGTACGCTGCACAGGTCGCGGAGGTCGTAGGCGAGTTCGGGGCAGCGGCACGACAGCGAGTAGAACCGCATCCACTCCGGGTCGCCGTTGACGCCCACGACGACGTAAGCCTTGCCCTTCCAGGTGACGCGGTCGCGCTCCTTGGGGGTCGCGGCTAGTGCGGTCGTGGCGAACTCGACGGTGATGTCCTTGGCGACGTACACGCCGTTGGACTTGGCCGCCTCGCGGGCGGAAATCTGCGTCACGCCGGCGTCGGGCAGCGGGTACGGCCCGAGGTCGCCGGCGGCCCGCACGCGGGTGTAGGCGACGGGTTCTTTCCACGGGAGGAACGGCTGCGTGTCGAAGGTCGTCACGGGGCCACCCGGCTTCGCAAGACGAAGGGTGCCCCGATCCCGCCGACGGGGGAGCCGAGTTGGGCCAGCCGGGTCTCGATGTCCTTGAGTTGGGCCAGCAGGCCGGCGCGGGCGGAGGTCGCGGAGATCGACCGGCCGGCACTCGACACGTCGGCCGGGGGCAGCCCCGCGATGTGGGCCGTGACGACCCCGTACTGGAGTTCTAGGGCCGCGACGAGTTGGCCGACATCGATGGCCATCGCGGGCTACTCCGGTGCGGGGGCGTCGTCGG
>ENA-OFCE01000776-OFCE01000776.1-metagenomes-genome-assembly--contig:-NODE-776-length-19152-cov-6.131748_pt1 | contig 19152 bp, 24 predicted proteins | sample MGYA00153388_OFCE01 | MGnify analysis MGYA00153388
CCGTCGTCAGCGACGAGATCACGCTCGTGATCGAAGTCGAGGCGAAGTCGGCGCCGTAAGGCTTGACCGCCGCACTGCAGCCGAACGGGCCGGCGTCACTTCACGTGACGCCGGCCCGTGTCGTGTCAGCGCGGTTCCAGTGAGTCATGGTCGATCGCCGCACGCGCCGTCCGCATCATCAACGCAGCCATGCCGCCCAGGACAGCGAACCGGGCGTCCGGTGTCTCGCCGCGCGTGTATCGCGCGTAGAGCTGCAGCACGATCACCGCGACCTTTGCCAGTCCGAATGCATACCAGTACACCGGCGTATCCACCGGCACGCCACGCTGCGCCGCATATCGGTCCACGAGCTCCTGTCGGGTCAGGCAACCGCCCGCGTTCGTGACACCAAGTGCGAGCGCCTGCAGCATCGGGGCATCGTCGTGCTGTACCCAGTAACCGAGTGATGTCGCGAGGTCGAAGCGTGGATCGCCGATCGTCGCCATCTCCCAGTCCAGCACCCCGCGGATGATCCATGGATCAGCGGCATCGACCAGCAGGTTGTCGAACTTCCAGTCGTTGTGCAGCAGCGCCGGCGGCAGCGGTGCCGGCAGCTTCTCCGCCAGCCACGCAAACACCAGCGCGGCATCAGTGCGCGGCACATCGGGCGTCTGCGCCGCCGCCCAGCGACGCTCCCAGTTCGCCACCTGTCGCGCACCGTAGCCATTCACCTTTGCCGCGTCGTACAGCGGCATCCGCTCAACCGGCAGCGCGTGCAGCGCTGCGAGCGCATCGATGCACGACTCGCTCATCCGTCGCATCATGGCGGGGTCGCGCAGCACCGGTGCGTCATCCAGCGTACGCACCGCGACACCCGTCACCTTCGACATCAGGAAGAACATGCCCCCGATCACCGACTCGTCCTCGCAGAGCGCGATCGGCACCGGCACCGGCACCGTGGAACCATGCACGGCCGACAGCACGCGGAATTCGCGTCGCATGTCGTGTGCACCGCGATCGGCGCGCACACCGACGGGTCCGCGCCGCAGGATCACATGCCGCGTCGCCTCCTTCGCGCCAATGCCGATGTCGAACGTCAGGTTGGAATAGCCGCCGCCGACACGCGTCGCCGTCAGGGGTGTGTCGGCAGTCACGCCAAGCGTCGGCACACCTGCGTGAAGCCAGCCACGCAGCCGGTCCAGGTGCATGTCCGGGGTCGTGCCAGTCGTCATTGCATGTACCGCTTCAGGATGGACCGGCCAAGCGACTGCTTGTGCACCTCATCCGGCCCATCGTAGATGCGCGAACCGCGCTCGTGCGCCCACCAGAGTGCCAGCGGCGTGGCGTCCGTCAGGCCCAGCGCGCCATGCACCTGGATGGCACGGTCCAAAACCTTCTGCATGGTGTTGGCGGTGAAGAACTTGATGGCCGAGATCTGGTCGCGGGCCAGCATCACGCCGCCCTTCTCCAGCAGCCGCGCCGCCTCCAGCCCGCCACGCGCCACCAGCGCGAGGTCGGCACCGGCTACTTCGACGCCGTGACCACGACCATCGAAGCGCTTTCGTCCACGGCGGCGCTGAAGGGCTCGACCGAGGACGAGCAGTTCTTCGAGGCCAGGCACGGCTGACCAGGCGCTGCCCGCACAACACACAAGGGTCCTTCGGGACACATTTCTTGATGTGGGCCACAGCCGCGAAGCACGGGGCGTCTCGCCGCAGGCATCCCCAGGATCCGGTGGCCATAGAGCGGCACAAGCAGGGCAGGGGTGTGTCCAAGTACGCGCGCAGCCTGCCGAACGACCTGCGCTGGATTCAGGCCGGCGTGCTGACGGCGCTCATTTCCCCGCCCAGGGTGCGGGCCCGCCTTGGCCACCACGGCGTTCCTCGAACCGTCAACCCGTGATCCCCGCCCCCTGCCGGCGCCAGTAGACCAACGCCGCGAACAAGGCCGCCGCGACCGCTACCGCCGCCAGCATGGCCGGACTGGCCGCAGCCGAGACGGCGGCACCCAGGTCGTTCGCGGCCCATCCGGGCAGGGCCCCGAGCATTTCGACGGCGCTGGACCGGTCGCCGGCGGGCGGCTGCTGGCTGGCACCGACCAAGGCAGTGGCAGCTTCCGAGCCCAGGCGGGACAGCGCCTGGCTTAGCAGCGGCTGGCCGAACACGTACTTCAACACCACCCCGCCCAGCCCCAGGCCCACGGCCAGGACCGGCAGGCCCCAGCGCTTGAACAGCGCATTGGCCAGCAGGGCCAGCATGATGAGCGGCGAAAGCCACAGCGTCGCCAGCGGCAACCCGGCCAGCACACGACCAGCAAGTGCCACCGTGGCAAGGATGACCTGGCCCCAGGGCAGCGCCAGCCATTCGGTCACGCCGAGGAAGCGGGACACCACCAGCAGCGACATCACGTACCCCCCGGCCAGCCCCACCAGCAGTGCCGCGGCTGGCGCCAGCAGCAGATGCACCAGCAGCGGCGCGGCATAGCTTTCTGCGTGCCCTGTGGGCACCGACAGCCAGAACTCGATCGACCTGTCGCTGTGGTCGCGCCGGGCCAGGCCGCTGGTGACGAATACCGAGGTGATCCACACCAGCAGGAAGACGATCGCCGAGGTGATGACGATGGTCATGCTGCCCATCACGGCGGCCACGTCCGCGGGCGGGCGGTTCTCCATCTCGTCACCCATCTGGATCTGACCGAAGCTCAGCAGCATCACGGCCAGCCCCAGCGGCACCAGCATCAGCATGGCCCAGACGAAGCGGTGTTGCAGCCATTCGCGCCGCATCAGGGGAATCAGGTTGTTCATGTCGTTTCCTTCCGGGGTCCGGGGTCAGAACTGGGTGCGGTCGAGTTCGGGCTTGCGCGTCAGCGCCACGAACAGGTCCACGAGGTTGGGCCGCACGCGCTGGCCCAGGGCCATCACGTGTTCGGGCGGCGCGCCGTCGAAGATGGCGGCGTTGCCCGTGGGCCCCGGGCCGGTGCGGTAGCGCAGCAGCGGGTGCGCGGCGGTCATCGCATCGGCCACGGCACTGTCGTGGCTGAGCGCGACGAAGCGCTTGTCCATGTCCTCCAGGCTGATCGACAGCACCAACTTGCCTTCGTTGAGCATCAGCACGTCGCTGAGCAGGCTTTCGATCTCTTCCACCTGGTGGGTGGAGATGAGCACACTGCGCTCGCCGTCGCACCACTCGTCGATGAGCATCTCGTAGAAAGCCTTGCGCGACAGCACGTCCAGCCCCAGCGTGGGTTCGTCCAGGATCATCAACTTCGCGTCGATGGCGGCCGTCAGTGCCAGGTGGGCTTGCACCATCATGCCCTTGGACAGCGTCTTGACCTTGTCGCGCAGGCCCACGCTGGTGCGCTTGAGCAGTTGCCGGGCGCGCTCGGCCGAGAAGTTGGGGTTCAGCCCCGACATCATGGTGATGAGTTCTTCCACCCGCGCCCAGCGCGGCAGGATCGCCACGTCGGGGATGTAGCAGGCGCGCTGCAGCAGCTGCACCCGGTCCTTGCGGGGGTCCAGCCCCAGCACAGTCAGCCCGCCGCCGCCCTGGGTCAGGCCCACCATGGCCCGCATCAGCGTCGACTTGCCGGCGCCGTTGTGGCCCAGCAGGCCCACCACGCGGCCCTTGGGGATCGTGAAGCTCACATCGTCCACGGCGCGCTTGGCGCCATAGCTGATGGTCAAGGCCTTCGCCTCGACCAGGGTGTCGGTCATTTCGCTTTGCGCGCGCATCACGTGGTCTCCCAATTCAGTTGTTCAGGGCTGATGTCCAGCCGGCGCAGACGCTCGCGCAGGCGCGGCCATTCGGTTTCGAGAAAGCGCTGGCGCTCGACGGCGCGCAGCCGTTCGCGGGCGCCTTGGATCACGAAGAATCCCAGGCCGCGACGGTTTTCGAGCAGGCCCTCGTCGCCCAGCGCCTGCAGCGCGCGGTTCACGGTCAGCGGGTTCAGCAGATGCTGTGTCGCCAGCGCGCGGACAGACGGCATGGCTGCACCCTCCGCCGGGTCGCCGTCCAGCAGGCCGGCGGCCAACTGGTCGGCCAATTGCTGGTAAATCGGTTGTCTGTCGTCCCAGGTGTGCATGGTGCTGACTCGGGTGTGTTGCTGAAGTAGCACACCATATCAGCGGACCCTGAGCGGCCGCGTGGGGCAGGCGACGGGCTGCAGATCAGGCCGACAGTCTGCAGTGCCCGGTCGCCTCAGGTCGAATCGGCCAGCATCTGCGCGTAGTCGGCCCGCGTGGCGATGCGCGGGTTGGTCTTGTGGCAGTGGTCGGCCATCGCGCCGTCGATCACGCGCTCGAACATTGATGTGTCCACGCCCATCGCGCGCAGTCCACTGGGCAAGCCCAGGCGGGCGTTCATGGCGAGCAAAGCTGCGGCCAGATCATCGCCGGCCGCATCGCACCCGGGCAGGCCCATTGCACGGGCCATGCGAGGCAGGCGGCTTTCGCGTTGGATGCTTTCGGCCGCCGCGTTGAAGCGCACCACGGCGGGCAGGAACACGGCGTTGAGCGTGCCGTGGTGCAGCCGCGGGTCGACGCCGCCCAGGCTGTGGCTGAGCGAATGCACGCAGCCCAGGCCCTTCTGGAAGGCCATCGCGCCTTGCATGCTGGCGCTCAGCATCTGCCAGCGCGCCTCGCGATCGATGCCGTCGCGCGTGGCGCGCTCGATGTGCGCCCAGCCGCGGGCCAGGCCGTCGAGTGCGATGCCGTCGGCCGGCGGGTTCACGGCCGGGGCCATGAAGGTTTCCATGCAGTGGGCGATGGCGTCCATGCCGGTGGCCGCCGTCAAGCCCGGGGGCAGGGCGAGTGTGAGATCCGGGTCCAGCAACGCCGCCTTCGGCATCAGGTGCCAACTGTGAAAGCCCAGCTTGCGGCCGTCGTCGACGATGACGATGGCGCCGCGCGCCACCTCGCTGCCCGTGCCGGCGGTGGTGGGCACGGCGATGAGCGGCAGCACGCGGTCGGTGATCTTGGCGCTGCCGCCCTCGATGGTGGCGTAGGTGGCCAGCGGTCCCTCGTGCGTCGCGGCGATGGCCACGGCCTTGGCCAGGTCGATGCTGCTGCCGCCGCCTACCGCCACCAGGCCGTCGCAGGCCTCGCGCCGCAGCACGGCCACGGCCGCGCCCACGGCGGCTTCGGTGGGGTTGGACGGCGTGCCGTCGAACACGGCGTGCGGCAGGTCGCCCAGCGCGTCCAACGCCATCTGCAACACCCCGGCGGCGCGCACGCCAGCGTCGCTGACGACCAGCGGGCGGCGCATGCCGGTGCGCGCGCATTCGTCGCGCAGCAGGCGTACGACGCCGGGGTCGATGTCGATCTGGGTCAGGTAGAGGATGCGGGCCATGGGGGGGATGCGAGCTGCAAGTTAGGGGCGCCAAAGTATGCTCCCGGCCCACGATGAGTACCCATCTGCTGACGCCCGCCATGGCCGGCTTGCTGAGCCGCATCCAGCGCGCCCAGCGCACGCCGTTCCACGCCCTGACGGTGGCCGACGCGCGCCGCGCCTATGCCGTGGGCGCCGAGCTGCTGGACCTGCCGCGCGTGCCGCTGGCCCGCATCGAAAACTTCAGCCTGCCCGCTGCCGACGGCACGCCGCTGCCGGCGCGCCTGTACGCCGACACGCACCAGCCGGTGCCGGCCTTGCTGTACCTGCACGGCGGCGGCTTCGTCATCGGCGGGCTGGAAACGCACGACAGCCTGTGCCGGCAACTGGCGCGGCGCAGCGGCGGCGCGGTGGTGGCGCTGGACTACCGGCGCGCGCCCGAACACCCGTTCCCAGCCGCGGTCGACGACGCCTGGGCCGCCATGCGCGCCCTGGCCGCGCGGCCCGCTGATTTCGGCCTGACCGATGCCCCACTGGCCGTGGGCGGCGACAGCGCCGGCGGCACGCTGGCGGCGGTGTGCGCGTTGCACGCTCGCGACCGCGGCCTGCCGCTGGCGCTGCAGCTGCTCATCACCCCGGGCACCACGGCGCATGCCGACACACCGTCGCACCGCCTCTACGCCCAGGGCTTCCTGCTTGAAGCGGCCACCATCGCCTGGTACTTCGACCACTACATTCCCCACCACCACCGCCGCGACTGGCGCTTTGCGCCGCTCGAGGCCGACGCGGACGGCGTGGTACCGGCCTGCGTGATCCTGGCCGAATGCGACCCGCTGGTGGACGAAGGCCTGGCCTACGCCGACAAGCTACGCGCGGCCGGCGTGGCGGTGGAACTGGAGCTCTACCGCGGGCTGACGCACGACTTCATCAAGATGGGCCGCACCCTGAAAGAAGCCTCGTTCGCGCTGGACGTGGCTGCGGCCGCGCTGCGGAATGCCTGGGTGGCATGCGCCGCCAAGCGATGACGCATTTGCGGCGGGTGGCGGGACGCGATTCAGGCGTCCAACTGATCGAACTGCTCGACATGCCGCCCTTCGGGGCACCAGTTGGCCAGCGCCGCGTGGCCGCCGTCGATGATGTCGGGCAAGGCCCGTGCATCCAGTCCACCGGGCTGGGTGTAGGTTTCCAACAGGGTGACCAGCGCAGGGCCACTTTCGGCCCGCTGGTACACGGCGGCGACCAGCGATGGGTAGCGCAGAGAAAGCCCAGCCTGAAATTCCCGCACTGCGGCCAGTGCGCCGGCAAGCTGTTCGGGCGGCGCCTTCCAGTAAATGAACAGTGCGCGCATCGCGCCGTCGAGGCGGTTCAGGCCGGTTCAGTCGGGAAGGTGTAGGGCAGGGCGCCGAGAGACAGCAGCGGGCCGTCGGCCGCACCCGCATGCAGGGCGCCAGACTCCATCGCGGCGAGCTTGACTTCGACCAGCGCCACCGGATCCCGCCCCGGGAAGGCGCCGGCCAGCACCACCATGCCGGCCGGCTGGTCGGGGTCGGCGTCGTGAAAGACCTCGCTGCCCGGGGTCAAGGCGATCGGGCAGCTCATGACCACACTGCGTCGCTTCAAGGTGCCGCGGTACTGGCTGCGGGCGACGATTTCCTGACCCGGGAAGCAGCCCTTTTGGAAGTTCACGCCACCCACCAGTTCCAGGTTCACCATCTGCGGCACAAACTGCTCGGCCGTGGCCGCGACCACGCGCGCCACGCCGCTGTGCACTTCATAGGCCTGCCAGGCAGCCAGGTCCAGGCCCGGCAGCGTCGGCGGTTCGGTGCCGGCCAGCAGCAGCCGGGGCACGGCCAGGCCGTCGACCACCGCGTCGGGCAGGCGGATGACGGCGCGGGCAGCGCCAGCGCGACCAGCCGTCTGGCCCCAGATCGCCGCGGGTGATGCATTGCCCAGCGCCTGAACTGCCGAGGCGCCCGCCAGGCCCCACAGGGGAAACTCGGCGCTGGCATCGCTGAGCTTGCACTTGGCGCGCAGCACGAACATCGACAGGCGCTTCAGCACGGCGGGCAGTAGGTCGGCACTGCAGGCCAGCAGAACCTCGGTGGGCTGCGGGCGCCACACCACGAAGCTGGCCATCAAGCGGCCCTTCACAGAGCACAGGCCGGCCAGCCGGGCCTGACCAGCGGCGAGGTGTTCGATGTCTTGCGTGAGCTGGCCGTGCAGGAACTTGGCCGCGTCGTCGCCCAGGGCGCGGATGAGACCCCACTCGGCCAGGCGAACGGCGCCCTCGGGCAGGGCGGCAGGGGGAGAAGGGGCATGCATGCGGTCATTATGATCAGCCGCCATGGCAGCAAAGTCGGCGTGGTCTCGGGGGGTGATGCGCTTGGTCGCCATGGTGGTGCTGGTGCTGGTGCTAGGCGCGGCCGCTGCGGCGGGCCTGGCGTGGTGGCTGCAACGCCCCTTGCCGCTCGCGGGCGCTAGCGCCGAGTTGTCGATCGAAGCCGGCACCACGCCGCGAGAGGTCGCGCAGGCCTGGGTCGACGCCGGCGTGATGACCTCGCCCTGGTTGCTGTACGAGTGGTTCCGCTGGTCGGGCCAGGCGCGCAAGATCCGCGCCGGCAGTTACGAGATCGACCGCGGCGCCACGCCACGCACCCTGCTGGACAAGATGGTGCAGGGCCGCGAGACGTTGGAGCAGGTGCGCTTCATCGAAGGCTGGACGCTGCGCCAGCTGCGCGCCGAACTGGCCCAGGCGCCGTCGCTCAAGCCGACCACGGCGGGCCTGAGCGACGAACAGCTGATGGCGGCCCTGGGCGCGCCGGGCATGCCGGCCGAGGGGCGCTTCTTCCCCGACACCTATGTTTACAGCCGCGGGGTCAGCGACCTGACCGTGCTGCGCCGCGCTCACCGCAGTCTGCAGCAGCGACTGGCCGAGGCTTGGGCCCAGCGCGCGCCAGACAGCCCGTTGAAGACGCCCGATGACCTGCTGACGCTGGCGTCCATCGTTGAAAAGGAAACCGGCCGCGCTGCCGACCGCGGCCTGGTGGCCGGCGTGTTCACCAACCGGCTGCGTATAGGCATGCCGCTGCAGACCGACCCCACCGTCATCTACGGCCTGGGCCCGGCCTTCGACGGCAATCTGCGCAAGCGCGACCTGCTGGCCGACACGCCGTTCAACACCTACACCCGCGGCGGCCTGCCGCCCACGCCGATCGCACTGCCGGGCATGGCGTCGCTGCAAGCCGCGGTGCGCCCCCAGGCCACGCGCGCGCTGTATTTCGTGGCGCGTGGCGACGGCACCAGCGTCTTCAGCGACACCCTGGCCGACCATAATCGCGCGGTGCGCAAATACCAGCTTGGTGGATCGTGAGTTGCCGATGAAGCCCGTGCGCTTCATCACCTTCGAGGGCATCGACGGCGCAGGCAAGAGCTCGCACATCGGCGCCCTGGCCGCCTGGCTGCGTGTCCGCGGCCTGCAGGTGCTGGTCACCCGCGAACCCGGTGGCACACCCCTGGCGGAACAGTTGCGTGAACTGGTGCTGCACCAGCCCATGGACAGCCTGACCGAGGCCCTGCTGGTCTTCGCCGCCCGGCGCGACCACCTGCAGACCGTCATCGAACCTGGCCTGGCGGCGGGGCACGTGGTGCTGTGCGACCGCTACACCGACGCCAGCTTTGCCTACCAGGGGGGCGGACGCGGCTTCGATCTGGAGACCCTGACCACCTTGGAAACATGTGTGCAGGCCGGCCGCCAGCCCGACCTGACGGTGTGGTTCGAGGTCCCCGCCGCGGTGGCCGCCGAGCGCCGTGGCGCGGTGCGCCACCCCGACCGATTCGAGGTCCAGGACCTGGCGTTCTTCGAACGCGTGATCGCCGGCTATGAGCGCCGCTGCCGGGCCGACCCGCAGCGCTTCGTGCGTGTCGACGCCGTGCCGCCGCGCGAAGCGGTCTGGCGACAGATCGAGACTGCCTTGCAAGGGCGGGCGTGGTGACGCCGCTGCTGATCGGCGACGACGGCCGCGCGCCACTGCCCTGGCTGGCCGCGCCGCTGCAGCGCGCGCTGGACTCGCAACGCGGCCACGCGTTGCTGGTGCAGGGCAGCGAAGGCATCGGCGCGCTGCCCTTCACGCTGAGCCTGGCCCAGTCCTGGCTGTGCGAGCGTGCGCCGGCCGGCGCCAGCGCGGCGCCCTTGCAGACGGCCTGCGGCCGTTGCGGCAGCTGCCATCTGGTCGGCAACCACCTGCACCCCGATCTGTTCGTGTTGATGCCCGAAACGCTGCGCCGCCTGCATGCCTGGCCGCTGCGTGACGACAAGGTCGACGGCGAGGACAGCAAGCGCAAGCCGAGCAAGCAGGTCCGGATCGACGAAGTGCGGGCGCTCATCGACTGGACCACCCGCACCAGCGCCCGCGGCCGCGCCAAAGTGGCGGTGCTGCACCCGGCCGAGTCGCTCAACCTGCAGTCGGCGAACGCGTTGTTGAAGACGCTGGAGGAGCCCCCCCCAGGCACCCGGTTGCTGCTGTGCAGCGCTGACCCGGCGCGGCTGCTGCCCACGCTGCGCAGCCGCTGTCAACTCGTCAAATTGGCGACGCCCGACGAGGCCGTCGCCACCGCCTGGCTGGCCGAACAAGGCGTGGCGCAGGCCGGCGTCCTCCTTGCCGCGTGCAGCGGCCGCCCGCTGGACGTGCTGGCCTGGACGCAGGCCGGCGTCGACGCTGCGGCCTGGGCCGGCCTGCCGCGGGCGGTGGCGAACGGGCAGGGCGGAGCGCTGTCCGCCTGGCCGGTGCCGCTGGCGCTGGATGCGCTGCTCAAGCTGTGCCACGACGCCACCGCGCTGGCGCACGGCGCGATGCCGCGCTACTTTCCGCGCGCTGCCATGCCGGCAGGGCTGCCCGACCCGTCGGCCCTGCGCGCCTGGGCGGCCGAACTGGCGCGGGTCGTCAGGCATGCAGAACACCCCTGGAACGAGGGCTTGCTGGCCGAGTCGCTGGTCGGCCAGGCCGAGCGTGCCCTGGCGCCCGTGGGCCACATGATGGGTACTGCGCAAGCGCACGCCCGTGGCCGTTGAGGGTTCGATACACTGGAGGCGCATGAACGACCAGGTCACCACCCGCTCAGGTGGACTGGGGCCCTTGGTGGCCTCGGTCGGCGGGTCATCGGCCGCGCGGCCGAGCGTGATGCAACTGGTGTTTCGCGAGAAGAGCGCGCTTTACGCTGCCTACATGCCCTGGCTGACCGACGGTGGCCTGTTCGTGCCCACCACGCGCGACTACCGGCTGGGCGAAGACCTGTATTTGCTGCTGTCGCTGCCCGATGACCCGCAGCGCTTTCCAGTGGCCGGCAAGGTCAGCTGGATCACGCCGGCCAACGCCGCGGGCGGGCGCACCCAGGGCGTGGGCGTGCGCTTCCCCAACGACGACAAGACCCGCCAGCTCAAAGTCAAGATCGAAGAGATCCTGGGCACCAGCATCTCGTCGTCCAAACCCACGCAGACGATCTGAGCGCCGTGGCGCCTGGCACTGCGGCAGCCTGAGGGCAGGCATGTACGTCGATTCGCACTGCCATCTGACATTTCCTGAATTGCACGATCGCATGCCCGAGCTGCGCGCCGCCATGGCAGCCGCCCGGGTCGATCGAGCCCTGTGCATCTGCACCACGCTCGAGGAATTCCCCCGCGTCCACGCCCTGGCCCTGGCGCACGACAACTTCTGGTGCACGGTGGGGGTGCACCCCGACAACGAAGGCGTGCAGGAGCCCGACGCCTGCGACCTGATCTCGCGCGCTGCGCTGCCGCGTGTCGTGGCGCTGGGCGAAACCGGGCTCGACTACTACCGCCTGGCCGGACGCAGCGTGGCCGACATGGAATGGCAGCGTGAGCGGTTCCGGGTCCACATCCGCGCCGCCCGCGCCACCGGCCTGCCGCTGGTGGTGCACACACGCAGCGCCAGCCAGGACACCCTGGACCTGCTGCGCAGCGAAGGGGCCGGGCAGGTGCGCGGCGTGTTCCACTGTTTCACCGAAACCCGCGAGGTCGCCAGGGCCGCCCTGGAACTGGGCTTTCACATCTCGTTTTCTGGCATCCTGACTTTTCGCAACGCCGAAGAGTTGCGCCAGGTGGCGCGCGAAGTCCCGCTCGACCGCTGCCTGATCGAGACCGACAGCCCTTACCTGGCGCCGATGCCGCACCGCGGCAAGACCAACCAACCGGCCTTCGTGGCGCTGGTGGCGGCCCGGCTGGCCGACATCAAGGGCCTGGACCTGGCCACGGTGGCGCAGGCTACCAGCGCTAATTTCGAGCAGCTCTTTGGTGTGCCGCAGCTGAAAATTCTGGAGAAACGACATGCTGAATTACTTTAAGAACGCGCTTTATCTGTTTGTTTTCATTGGCGCATCTGCCTGTTTTGCCAGCTCGTACGTAGACTTTTTCAGGTCCGTCAACGTCGACGACGCAGGTACCGTAAAGAACCTGCTGACGCGCGGCTTCGACCCGAACACACCCGACGAGTCCGGCCACGTCCCGCTGTACCTGGCGTTGCGCAGCGAGTCGACCAAAGTCGTGACGGTGCTGCTGGACCACCCCGGATTGAAAGTTGACGCGCCCAACACCGCCGATGAAACGCCTTTGATGATGGCGGCCCTGCGCGGCCAGCTCGACTCCACGCAGCGCCTGCTGGCGCGCGGGGCAGCGGTCAACCGGCCAGGCTGGACGCCCTTGCATTACGCAGCCAGCGGGCCCGAACCCAAGGTGCTGACGCTGCTGCTCGACCGTGGCGCCGTGGTCGATGCGCCATCGCCGAACCGCACCACCGCGCTGATGATGGCTGCGCGCTACGGCAGTGAGGACTCCGTCCGCCTTCTGCGGGCCCGCGGCGCCGACCTGAACGCGCGCAACGATCTGGGGCTGAATGCGGCTGACTTTGCACGACTGGGCGGGCGTGAGTCCTTGACCAAGGCGCTCGAGGCGGCGACCCGGTGACGGCATGAAACCCTGCAAGCGTGTCGGAATTCGCCCGACACCCGGCTTGGCGCCGCGCTGACTCATGTTTACCAAGTTGAAGCCGTAAAGTGATCCTAGGGGATGTCTTTGCAGCCTCAGGAGTGTCGAGATGTCCGAACAAATTCAGGTTTGCAATCCTTTCATGCTCTTGATCAGCCCAGAGGTCGTGCTCGCCGCGATAAAGAACTCGGCGCATCTGGGCAAGCTGAACAGCACCATGTGCCGCCCGTTGGACGGTCCGGCCGCCACGGCGGGTGCCGATGACGGCGCAGAGGAATCCCTGGAGTCGACAAGCCTGGTGAACAGCGCCAATTGATGAGCGGCGCTAGTGGGGCCTGCGGCGCAAGAGCCATCACGAAGGTCGGAGGTCGCGGCCTTTTAGTTCGATCAAATACTTTGCACGATGTATATTATGTTAACTTATAGCAGCTCGGTGCAAACAAGTTGTCTGCATTGAACGCAGAATCTGCTTCTCTTTCCATGTTGTCGAGGTGCTTTTGATCCGCGGTCTGTACCACCCTTCCGTCCGCCTCCTGCCGCCTGCAGCGAACGGGAGCACCGATCCTGCGGCGCACCTGCCGGCTTCCCTGATTGCCGACCTTCGCACCGACCACGCTGGCGAAACCGGCGCGGTGATGATCTACCGCGGCATCCTTGCCACAACGCGCGACCCGGCCGTGCGGCACTTTGCGTCGGGTCACCTCGCGACCGAGGCCGAACACCTTGCCGCGATCGAACCACTGCTGGCGCCGCGGCAACGCAGTCGGCTGCTGCCGATCTGGCGCGTCGCGGGCTGGCTCACGGGGGCGTTGCCGGCGCTCGTAGGACCGCGGGCGGTGTACGCCACCATCCAGGCCGTGGAGACCTTTGTGGATGAGCATTACAGCGAGCAGATCGTGTCGATCGACGCACTCGACCCCGACCGCGCGCGCCCGCCCCTGCAGGCGCTGCGCACGCTGCTGGTGTCGTGCCGGGCTGACGAGATCGAGCATCGCGACGAGGCCGGCTCACTCTTGTCTAAAGGCGCTGCGCCGTCGTCTGCGGTGCTGCGGCTTTGGGTCTGGTCGGTAGACGTGGGTTCGCGTCTGGCCGTGGGCATCTGCCGGCGCATCTGATCTCTGCGCTTTTATGCTGATCCGGCTGATCTACATGAGCAGGGCTGTGGGCCCGCAAGGCAGTGAGCTGACCGACGCGATCCTGCAGAAGTCACACCACTGGAATGCGCAGCACGACATCACGGGCGTGCTTTGCGAGGGACAAGGCGTGTTCCTCCAGGCCATCGAAGGTGAACGCGCCAATGTGACCCGCCTGTATTCGCGCATCGCCGCTGACGCACGCCACACCGCCTTGGAGCTGATCCATTGCGAAAGCATCACCGAAAGGCGCTACAGCGGGTGGTCGATGGCCCGGGTCAGTCTGTCCGATATCGATCCGGAGACGAGAGTCGTCTGGCCGAAATTCGATCCTTATTCGGCCAGCGGCGCGCTGGTCATGGCGCGCATCGACGAACTCATTGCACGGGGTCAGATGTTCAGGCCACCGATGAGCTGAGCGCGCCCAGCCGCCTCGGCAGATCGGGCGACACCCTGCCGACCGTGCCCACGCCGGGCTGCGGCTTGCCTTGCAGCCCGCACCGCAGCCCGCACCAAACCGGGTGCAACAATTCCAGCCATGCCGCCTCACCGCACCTTGTTGTTCGTTGCCGCACTGGGTGTTGTCATCGTTGCCGGGTTCGGCGGCTGGTGGCTGACCCGGGCCCCGGTAGTGCCTGCCGTCGGCGCGGTCATGGCCCCCTTGGTGCGCACGTTGCAGTTCTCGGCCCGCGTGGCCACGGCGTCGCGGGTGGATGTCGGCAGCACGCTCACCGGGCGGGTGCTGCAAGTGGCCGTGGCGCAGGGCGCGCAGGTCAAGGCTGGCGACGTGCTGGTGCGCCTCGAAAGCGCCGAACTGCGCGCCGCGCTGGCGCAGGCCAAGGCCAGCGAACGCCAGGCCGCAGCGCGGCTGGCGGGCCTGCGCAGCAGCGGGCGCAGCGCGGCGCAGGCGGGTGTGGCGCAGGCCGAGTCGGTGCGCGTCGCGGCACAGGCCGACCTGCAACGCACGCAGGACCTCGTCGCCCAAGGCTTTCTCAGCACCGCCCGGCTCGACGAAGCCCGGCGCGCGCAGGCCGTGGCGCAGGCCCAGCTGGCAAGCGCGCGGGCCCAGAGCGCGGCTAACGCCGAACCCGGCACCGAAATCGCCCAGGCGCAGGCGCAGCTGGCGCTGGCGGGCGCGGCGGCCCAGGCCGCACAGGCCCGCCTGGGCGAGGCGGTGTTGACGGCGCCGGCCGATGCCCGCGTGCTGGCCAGGATGGTCGAGCCCGGCCAAATCGTGCAGCCCGGGCGCGCCCTGCTCAGCCTGGCGCTGGCCGGTCCGCTGCAATTGGTGGCGCAGGTGGACGAGCGCTTTCTGGAACAGTTGCAGCCCGGGCAGCCGGCCAGCGTGCTGGCCGACGCCTTCCCCACGCAGCGCTTCACGGCACGCGTGCTGTCCATCGCGCCGCTGGTGGACGCGCAACGTGGCGCGGTCGAGGTAAAGTTTTCGCTGCCGCAGGCGCCACCGGCCTTCCTGCGCGAGGACATGACGCTGTCGCTCGAAGTCGAGACGGCACGCCGCGCGCAGGCACTCGTCGTCCCGGTCGGCGCGCTGCGCGGCGACGACTCGGCCGCCGTCGCGGTCTGGCTGGCGCGCGACGGCCGGGTCGAGGCGCGCAAGGTGCGCCTGGGCCTGCGCACGCTGGAGCTCGCCGAGGTGCTCGAAGGCCTGGCCGCCGGCGACGCCGTGCTCGTGGGCCCCGCGCCCGCGCCGGGCCGGCGCGTGCGCGGCGACCTGCAGGCGCCGGCCTCAGCGCGCACCCGTGGTGACGCCAAGAAAGGCGCCAAGGAAGACGCCGGCTCCGCGATCACGAACGCCATGGGCCGCTGAGGCCGCACTGCGCCATGCTCGGATTCGAAAGCCGCGTCGCGACGCGCTTCCTGCGCGAAGGGCGCATGCAGACCGTGCTCATCATCGTCGGCGTGGCCGCGGGCGTGGCGGTGGTGGCCTACATCTCGGCGCTCATCACGGGCCTGCAGGCCAACACCATCGAGAAGACGCTGGGTGCGCAGGCGCACTTGACGATCAGCCCGCTCGACGACGCCGTGCTGGCCGCGCGCGCGCCAGCCAGCGCCGGCACGAGCGAACTCGTGCAGACACAGCCGCGCGCGCAGCGGCCGCGCTCCGTCGCCAACTGGCAGACGCTGGTGCCTTTGCTCGAAGCCATGCCCGAGGTGGCTGCCGTGTCCCCCATGGTGGCCGGCGCCGGCCTGGCGCTGCGCGGTGAGGCGACCAAGTCCATCGCGCTGGTGGGCGTGGAGCTCGACCGCTACGACCGCATCGTCGGCCTGCGCGCCAAGGTGGTGGCGGGCGTGGCGCGGCTGGGGCCGGGCGAGGGCATCATCGGCCGCGAACTGGCCGACGACCTGGGCGTGCGCGTGGGCGACCGCGTGGGCATCAGCACCGGCGGCGTCGACGATTCGCTGCGCGTGACGGCGCTGGTGGACCTGGGCGTGCGCGAACTCAACCGGCGCACCGTGATCGTGCCGCTGCGCACCGCGCAGAGCCTGGTCGGCCTGCCCGGCGGCGCCACCAGTCTCGACCTGACGCTGGTGGACATTTGGTCGGCCGGGGCGCTGGCCGACGACCTGGCCGCGCGCTGGCCCTACAAGGCCGAGAGCTGGCAGCAGGCCAACGCGCAGCTGGTCTCTGCGCTGAACGCGCAATCGGTGAGCACGGGGTTGATCCGCGCGGTGGTGCTGGTCGTCGTCGTGCTGGGCATCGCCAGCGTGCTGGTGGTGTCTGTCGTGCAGAAGCAGCGCGAGATCGGGATCCTGCGCGCCATGGGGGCCACTCAAGGCCAGGTGCTGCGCATCTTCTTGCTGCAAGGCGCCATCGTGGGCGCGCTGGGTTCTGCTCTGGGCGTGCTGCTGGCGGTGCTGCTGATCTGGGCCTTCACGCACTTCGTGCGCGGCGCGGACGGGCTGCCGCTGTTCAACATCGTCCTGGCGCCGATGCTGGCTCTGCAGGTCGCCACGGTTGCCACCGTGTGCGGCGTGCTCGCCGCGGTGGCGCCGGCGCGGCGCGCGGCGCGGCTCGACCCGGCGCAGGCCATCCGCATGTGATGGTTGTTTGATGAGCACCAACGCACCGCCCCCTGCCCCGCTGATCGCGCTCGACGGCATCCGCAAGACCTACCACTTGGGCCTGCCGAACGAGGCCGAGGTGCTGCACGGCGTCTCGTTCGACATCGCCCACGGCGAATTCGTGGCACTGATCGGGCCTTCGGGTTCGGGCAAGAGCACGCTGCTCAACATCGTGGGTCTGCTCGAGCCCGCCAGCGCCGGCAGCTATCGCGTCGAAGGCGCCGAGATGGCCGGCCTGGGCGACGCCGCCCTCACCTTGCGCCGGCGCACGTCGCTGGGCTTCGTATTTCAGTTCCACCACCTGTTGCCGGCGTTCAGCGCGCTGGAAAACGTCACGCTGCCGGCGCTGCTGCGCGAAGGCCGCGTCACACCGGCGGCGCTTGAACGTGCCCGCGCGGTGCTGGCTGCCGTGGGGCTGGCCCAGGCCATGGACAAACGCCCCGGCGAGCTGTCGGGCGGCATGCAGCAGCGCGTGGCCATCGCACGCGCGCTCGTGCTCGAGCCGCCGCTGGTGCTGGCGGATGAGCCCACCGGCAACCTCGACACGGCCGCATCGGACGAGGTGTTTGCGTTGATGCGACGCATGCACGCCGAACTCGGCACCTCGTTCCTGGTGGTGACGCACGACCCGCGTCTGGCGGCGCGTTGCGACCGGGTGCTCGAGCTCGTGGACGGGCGGTTGGTGCGCGACGCGGCCACCTCCGTACCGGCAGTTGCCCCAGCACCGGAGTGAAATTTTTTTTTAGTCGAGCCGTACAGCGCATGATCGCTCGGACCCGACCGCTTGCGCGGCGCTGACGAATCGACACCATGCCACTCCATCGCCGCCACAGAGAACGCCACCGCACCGACCGCATCGGCTGGCTGCGCGCCGCCGTGCTGGGCGCCAACGACGGCATCGTGTCCACGGCCAGCCTGGTGGTGGGTGTGGCCGCTGCCAACGCCGACCACGCCAACGTGCTGCTGACCGGCGTGGCCGGCCTGGTGGCCGGTGCGATGTCGATGGCGGCCGGCGAGTACGTGTCGGTGCATTCCCAGGCCGACACCGAGAACGCCGAGCTGGCCCGCGAGCTTGCCGAGATCGAGGCCGACCCGGCCGCCGAGGAGCGTGAACTGGCGGCCATCTATGTCAAGCGTGGCCTCGACCGTGACCTGGCCACGCAGGTGGCCGGCCAGCTGATGAAACACGACGCGCTCGGCGCGCATGCGCGCGACGAACTCGGTATCTCGGAAGTGCTGAGCGCCCGGCCGGTGCAGGCCGCACTTGCCTCGGCCGCCAGCTTCTCCGTCGGCGCGGCACTGCCGCTGGCAGTGGTGGCGCTGGCGCCGCCCGGTGTGCTGATGGTCGGCGTGTCGGCGTCTGCGCTTGTGTTCCTGGCATTGCTGGGCGCTTTGGCCGCGCGTGCCGGTGGCGCCAGCGCGGTCGCGGGTGCCTGTCGCGTCACCTTCTGGGGCGCGCTGGCCATGGCGGCGACCGCGGTGGTGGGCGCGGCGTTCGGGGCGGCTGTCTAGATCTCGTACTGCGCCGCCGCCGCGGCCAGCTTGGCCCGCACCGCAACCACCAGCGCGGGCGGCTCCAGCACCTGCACCTGGTCGCCTTGGCGTAGCACGTCCATGACGAGTTCGGTGTCGTCCACGTAAGGCAGGCGCAGCTCGAAGCGGCCGTCGTCGAGCCAGCGGCCCTGCTGGTCGGGGTGCCATTCCTCGCGTCCGGCCCATTGCGCGGCCTGCACGTCGAACAGCAGCACGGCCCATCGCTGCGTGCCGCCGGCGTAGATGCCGTAGCCGGCGTCCATGGTGGCCTGCACCTGCTTCATGGGCAGCTCGCGGGCCTTGGTGTCCAGCACGGTGGCCTGCTCGATGGCGTCCAGCGCGAAGCGGCGCAGGCCGTCCACGCGGTGGCACCAAGCATCGAGGTACCAGGTGTTGCGGTAGTGCACCAGGCGCTGCGGCGAGACGTCGCGTTCACCCACCTCGCGCCGCGCGCGGGTCAGGTAGCGCAGACGCAGCCGCTTGCGTGACAGCAGGGCCGCGCTGACACGTTCGAAAAAGCGGCTAGGCACCGGGCGGCGCAGCGCGGTTAGGACTCTCACGCGCTTCATCAGCCGCGCGGTGGCGGCCTCGCCCTCGCCGCTGCCCAGCAGGTGGTGGATGCGGTCCAGCAGCGGCTGCAGGTGGCGGCTGAGCATGCCGTCGCTGTCCAGCCCAGCCAGCAACTGCTGCGCCATCAAAAGCGAGTACAGCTCGGCTTCGTCGAACCACAGCCCAGGCAGTTCGTGTCGAGTGCCGTTGAACGCGGCGCCGAAGCGGTAGCCGTTGGCCAAGGGGTCGTACTCGATGGGCGCCCCCATGCGGCTGCGCAGGTAGTCGAGGTCGCGCTTCAAGGTCGCCGGCGAGACCTCGAGTTCGTCCAGCAGCGCGGTGAAACTGACGCATTCACGGGCACGGATCAGCGCCTCGATGCGGTACAGACGCGCGGGGTTGGCCATGGAGTGTCAGCGCTGCGTTCAGAAGAGGCCCACGACGCGGCCCTCGTCGTCCACGTCGATGAACTCTGCCGAGGGCAACTTGGGCAGGCCGGGCATGGTCATGATGTCGCCGCAGATCATCACGACGAACTCGGCGCCTGCGGCCA
>ENA-OFCE01000777-OFCE01000777.1-metagenomes-genome-assembly--contig:-NODE-777-length-19146-cov-2.712744_pt1 | contig 19146 bp, 15 predicted proteins | sample MGYA00153388_OFCE01 | MGnify analysis MGYA00153388
AACAAAACTTTCAGAAGATGAAATAAAAGATATCTATGATCATCCAAATAAAGTCGGATCAAATAGTGAAGACTTGGCTGTTTGGTTAAACTTTCGGGATATTGCAACAAAGGGTATGCACAAAACTGAATGGCGAAGACCAGCAACGTTCTATCCTTCTTACAAAACGGAGAAACGACTATGGGAATTTAAGGCTCTTAGTGTCGATGCAACAATACCAGGGATGGCCTATTTAAAAGCGATTGTGCAAGTTTCTGATGATGGAGAAACTGTAAAAGATTCTATAGGAATAGAGTTGATGAATGGCAAACAGAAAATCGATATATCCATTTTATCAAAAGCACAGTTTATAAGAATCGTGACCGAGTTTCATTCTTCTGTTACTCTAGAGGGGACTTATACTCCAGAATTACATGAATATAAAATAGGAGCCTTTTTAGGTCAGTTAATAACACATATAAATTGGGGCACACGAGTTGATTGGGAAAGCGGCGAGTTTAACGGAGCTGTTGGTTTTGAACCTTTGGATAGGACTAAGGTTTTTGATGAATATACCGACGTAATCCATGGTTAGCGGATTAATCATATGGACGGGCTGCTTTTACTAGATATTCTTGATTAAGGCTTTTAGCAGAGTCTGGTGTACAATCATTTTTGATACGATATAGCTCAGCAGGTTGTTAACGTGTTTAAATCTGCTGAGCTAGAGAAGACGAAATATTCAATTTATTATAACTCTATTGTGGAATAAAAATGTGAAAGGAGGGGATTTACAGAAAGAACAGGTTTTCAGTCACTAAAATAAATCTGAATGGGGAGGGTTTTTCATGAAAAGGACATTAGCCAGTAAGAAACTATTTTTTGCACTATTGTTAACATTTTTATTACTTTGTCAGGCGTCATTGGTGGCAATTGCTAACGAGGTCCCAAAGGGACCAGTTCTGAAAGTTGATCGTCAAGATATTTCACAGTTGCCTAGAAACTTTAGAATCACGAATGATCCATTTAAAGGTACTTTGAAAGATGGTAGTATACCTTCTAGAGTTGGTATAGATAAAGTAAGGGCATCAGCAAGTAGTATATTTTCTGAAAAGGAATTTGAACAAGTTCTTGCAAGGCTTCCTGTCTCTAGCAAAAACATAATTGTTTTAGATTTGCGTCAGGAGTCTCACGGTTATTTGAATGGGACAGCAGTAAGCTGGTTTTTACCGAACAACTGGGGGAATGATGGTAAGAACCTTGAAGAGGTTACAGCAATTGAGCGTGCTCAACTTGATAAAGCGTTAGTTAATTCCCCGACTACAGTGTACAATTTTGACGATAATAAGAATGCCCTCACGACTAGTTACCAAATGGATGTGACAAGTGCACGTACAGAAGAGCAAATGGTTAAGGACCACGGTGCAGGATACTACCGGCTTGCCTTAGCAGACCATTTCCGTCCGGAAGACAAAGATGTAGATACTTTCATTGAATGGTATAAGAAATTGCCTAAAGATGCTTGGCTGCATATTCACTGTTTCGCTGGTATGGGACGTACTACCGTTTTTATGAATATGGTGGATATATTACAAAATGCTAAGCAAGTTAGCTTTAACGATATTGTAGGTCGCCAGGGGCTGATTGGTATTGTTGACCTTCGCGATATTGACGGCAAACTAAACTGGAAGCGTAAAGCTTATATCGAACGTCTGCAATTTACGAAGCATTTCTATGAGTATGTAAAACAAAGTCCTAAGGATTTTCCGGTAAAGTACTCGGAATGGGCTAAAAAGCACGACTATTAATTCACTGTAAGCAATGTTTGTACTTATCAATGAAGTAAAAAAATAAGTGGAGCGAGAAACAATGAAAAAAATGGCAAATGGTAATTTAGTTTTAACTATTCTATTAACCATAGTGATACTTTTGCAAGCACCGTTCTTAACATTAGCCGCTGAGCCTGCACCTGGAGTAACTATTTTGAAGGTTGACAGGGACGATATATTGCAATTGCCTAAGGACTTTAGAATAGCAAATGATGCTTTTAAACAGTTAAGTACGGATTTTAAAATGCCTTCAAGGTTTGGTATGGAAAAGCTAAATCTTTCAGGTAGTAGTTACTATTCTCAATTAGAATTTGCAAAAATGCTGACAAAATTGCCTCAAGATAGGTTAGTTATCTTGGATTTGCGTTTAGAGCCCCATGGCTATTTAGATGGTATGGGGGTAAGCTGGTACAGTGCTTACAAAAGGGCTAATTGGGGTAAGAGTTCTGCCGAATTGGAAATAATCGAAAGAAATTTATTGGATAGTACATTAGCTGGTTCTGTTGAAGTAGCTCGTCTTGATTCTGAGAAATCTGTTGCTTCTAAGACTGAACTAAATGTTACCCATGCACTTACGGAAGGCGATTTAGCAGCGCTATTTGGAGTTAAATATTTCCGTATTCATGTTGCTGACTATACTAAACCAACGGATGAAAATGTGGATCAATTTCTGAATTTCTATCAAAAACTTCCGAAAGATGCTTGGCTGCATTTACACTGTGAAGCGGGTGAAGGACGTACTACTGTATTTATGGCAATGGTAGATATGCTACATAATGCAAAAGATGTTAGCTACGATGATATTATGTCCCGTCAATGGTTAATTGGCGGCCAAGATATCCGAAAATCAACATCAAAAGATCCATTGAAAAAAGTGGGTTATGCGGATCGTGCTGCATTTACGAAGCATTTTTATGACTATGTAACACAAAGACCTAATGATTCTATGACTTGGACTGAATGGGCAAAGCAACATAATTACAATTGAAGATTTATCTTAGCGGGATAGAATCATGTAATGGAAAAAGCCCTCGAACTGGGAGTCATAGAGCAGCAACTCTATCCCGGTCGAGGACCTTATCCATATAGAAACCAATATAATAATACTATTTATTGCGAGGATAGTAAAGAAGTATAGGGTTATATTTTAAGTATAGTAGTGATTTTGTCTGCCATACTTTAATTTTACTCAAGGCGTTTATCGAACAGGATAACATAACAAGATGACAGGAACTTTTATTAAAAATGAATATATTTTACATGCTTTTGGGAATTAACAATATTATTTTTAAAAAAGGCGGAGGAATAAATAAGTGAATGTAAAGATGATCACCGCTGTTGTACTAGCAGCGATTATGATGTCAACTGTCCAGGTTTTTGCTAGTGCTGGCCCTATTAAAATTTCAGGATCGACAAAGACCGGATATGAACGTACTGAAGATAATGAATATAAGTCCAAGAGTGAAATCAAGGTTTATATGACTAGCGAGCTTGATGATAGAACTACGGTAGGGCTTGATTTAAAATTCAAGAATTCAAACAATAATACAGCTAACTCTGAGTCAAACTCCATTACACTTTATGACGTGTGGGTAGAGAGCAAGCTAAATAATACTATGGCGCTGCGTCTTGGCAGTCAACCTATTGAAATAGGTAAGGGTTTATGGATGTCTGCTAATGGTGTAACTGGTGCCATGTTATCCGCGAAACTTAATAAAGCTAACTCAATTAGAGTATTTGCCGGTCGGGATCAGCAGGAAGATACGGTCTACGATGCCAAGAGTCGTACTAAAATAAACTTTACTAGTGAAATACAATACTTGGCTTGGGACAATGCTTTCGAAAAGGGAATTGGAGGTGTTTATTTTGGAAAGCAAGACAAGGATAAATATGTAGCTGTACATGGCAAGTATGAATTTGCTCCACAAACGACAGTAAGCAGTGAATACATAAATAATAATCACAGTAAGACAAAAGCCTATGTAGTCGAATTGGAAAATGGCAGCACGAAAAAGGTTGGTGATTTTAAGTACACCCTGTCTTACATGGATGCTGATGCAGGAATTTTTAGAGATGCCAATTATACAGATTATGATGACCAGTATACTGAGAATGGATTTAAAGGAGTTGGCGCAGCAATTTCTTATAAAGTATCCAAAGCAGGTACCCTCACATTTGAAAAATGGTGGGGAGAAAAGACAGCCGCTGCAGATCATGGTACTTTCATCTGTTCGTCACTAAAACTGAGTACTAAATTCTAATCGATAATCAGATAAAATTTTCAAACCTTTCGTTCTGTTTCCACTATACGAGGAGGAGTTATTATGAAAAAAATCATATCATTCGTATTCATGTTATCCATGTTACTCGCTTGTCAATCAGTTCTATTTGCTGCTGAACCAACAATGCAGACTGTGCAGGAAACGCCAATCTGGCGAATTGACAATAAAAATATCTCCACGATGCCAAAGAGCTTTAGGATGGCAACTGATCCATTTCAAAATAAAAAGATAAAAGGGGAATTACCATCTAGGCTCGGTTTGGAAAATCTGCATATTTCAGGGAGCTCTGAATTTTCCTTTGCATCTTATGATAAGATGATAGAAAAAATAAAGTCAGTAGCTTCTGGTCCGATTTATATAGTTGATTTGCGCCAGGAATCTCATGGCTTTGTAAATGGTATTGCGGTAAGTGCGTATATTAGCCGTGATTGGATAAATGTAGGTAAATCAGCTGCCCAAGTTGAAAAAGACGAAAAAGCGTGGTTAAGATCTGCTTTAAAGGCTCCTATAGAAATTTCTGTCTTAGATGATGAAAAAAACGCTTATGAAACTTATAAAATAGTAGTTGATAACGTACTCACCGAAAAGGAATTTGTAACTTCTCGTGGACAAAATTACCTGCGAATTCAAGCCACTGATCACTCTTCATTTACAAATGAACAAGTTAACGATTTTGTGAAGTTTTACAAGAAATTACCTCAAGATGCTTGGTTACATTTTCATTGTATGGCTGGTGAAGGGCGTACCACTCAAATCATGGTAATGTATGACATTCTTCGCAATGGAAAACAGGTGAGTTTCGAGGATATTGTAAATCGTCAATATTTGATTGGCGGGAACAATGCTACAAAGATAACTGTATCTAACGAAAAGGATGCTTATAAGGCCTCTCTATAAGGAAAAGGTTAAACTTTTGAAAAAGTTTTATGAGTATGTAACAACAAGTCCTGATGATCTGCCAATTAGCTGGTCGAAATGGATTAAAGAACATAATCAGGACTAAGAGTAAACATTACATATTATAAGCTAAGTGGGCTGAGCCCTAAAATGAGCTTAGCCTCTCTTTCCTGCATATTAGATAAAAACATGCTAGTGTAAATAAAAGAAAATTACAATGAGGTGATCTTCAAATGAAAACATGTAGAAAAATATGTGCAGCTTTATTAGCTACTTCATTCATGGGGTTTGGCTGGGGAGATTGTAATATTTCTGAAGCAGCTAAGAATTATCACGATGTTGCTGTTCAGGCAGATTATGAAACTGATGCTGTTGTAGCAGGTAATGATGCCGCAGATGATCCGGCTATATGGGTTCATCCTCGAAACCCTTCTAAAAGTACTATTATTGCTACTAATAAACAGGGGGGCCTTCTTGTTTATGATTTAAAAGGCAAAGAATTATATAATGTCAAAGTTGGAAAGCCGAATAATGTTGATGTACGTTACAGTTTTCCCCTTGGCAAGGAAAAGATTGATATTGCTGCTGCTACCGATAAAGCCAAAAAAAATGGGCTGCTTATTTATAAAATAAATTCTGAGACGGGTGAATTGACGAATATCGCGGCGAGAGATATATTTGCCAAGATGAAAGTCGTATATGGATTTTCTTTGTACCATAGCTTGAAAACCGGTAAATACTACGCTCTTATATCTGGATATGAAGGTGAATTTGAGCAATATGAACTATTTGATAACGGAGAGGGAAAAATTGATGCTAAACTTGTTCGTTCTTTAGAAATCGGCAGTATTTCTGAAGGTTTAGTAGCTGATGATGAATATGGTTGCTTCTATATTTCTGAAGAAAATGTTGGAATCTGGAAATATGGTGCTGAGCCTGATGCGGGAGCTAAGCGCGTTCAGGTTGACTCTGTCGGTGCTGGTCATTTAATTGCAGATGTTGAAGGGTTAACGATTTATTATGCACGTAATGGAAAGGGGCACTTAATAGCCTCTAGTCAAGGAAATAACAGTTATAATATCTATGATCGAAGAGGAATGAATTCATATATTGGCAGTTTTTCCATTGATGATGGCAAAGTTGATGGAACCAATGATACGGACGGCATCGATGTTATCAGTTTTAATCTGGGTAAGGAATTTCCTAATGGTCTATTCATTGCTCAGGATGGTGAAAATATGGATGGTACTGAGAAGTTAAACCAAAACTTTAAAATAGTAAGATGGGAAAAAATTGTCCAAGCTCTTTCTGGCATAATGCTGGATAATACAGTGAATCCGCGTAACTTGAAAAAGCAATAACTATACCAAGTTCCCTTGAAGTTGTTATAACTTCAAGGGACAAATTATGATATATCCTTTTTATGTGTGGCTTATAATTTTGCAGCAGATAGTAACTAAGTTTTGACGTCAAATACAACTACGAAAGGTGAGGAGTTTATGTGGAAATCATTAAAGTTAAGAACTAAAATGTTGTTCATACTGATCGTTCCAATGCTATTGGTATTAAGCATAATGAGTTACTATTCCTATTATGAAGCACGTCGTATTCTTGATGGACAAATAGTAGAAACGGCTAGTTATTTGGTAGAAAGCAGCAGCAATAATATATATTCTTCACTAAAAGAAAAAGAGGTATTAGTTTCAGTTACTGCTCAAGTATTAGGCGAGAAGCTACTACCACAAGCAGAAGAAATCGAATTTTTAAAGCAAGTCAAAGCTGCTGGGGCAGGTGTTCAATCCGCTTATACAGGGTATGAAAATATGACTTGTGCAGATTCTCAAGGCATCACAGAAAAAAAGAAACCGAGAGGATATGACCCGCGGACACGGGAGTGGTACAAGGTGGCTTTGCAAGCTAATGGAGGAATCGGTTATACAGAAATATATGAATCAACGGCTAATGAGTTATCAGTTGGAGTAGTTAAAAACATAATACGTGATGGCAATGTTATTGGTGTTACTGGCATTGGGATAGATATTGATCCAATACATAAACTAGCGAAAGATTTTAAAATTGGTAAAACGGGATATGCAGTTATACTAGATGGCAGAGGAAATTTTGTGTATCATCCGACTTTTGGTTTGAAAGATAATATCTTAAAGAGTGAAAATGGGAAGTTTGCCGAATATGGTAAACTGCTAATGAGCGGTACAGCCAGTGTTCAAACGGGTGAACTTGATAGTATTGAGACTTTGATAGCTGCCTCTCCTATTGGAAAAACGGGTTGGACATTTGCTGTTTTTGTACCTAAAGCAGAGTTGCTTGAGCAAGTGAATATATTAGGAATTCATTCGTTTATATCCAGTATAGTTGCACTTTTTTTATTAGGAATCATTATTATAATAATTACGCTGCAAATAGTAAGTCGGGTTCAACTATTAAAAGAGATGGCAGAAGAGATTGCAGATGGAAATTTGACAATTACCTCCAATAATGAGTTAGCCAAAGGAGATGAAATTGATAATTTAATGTACGGCTTTTCGAAAATGGCAGCAAATTTGCGTGGATTAATTTCACATGTTTATTCATCGGCTAGTCAAGTTGCTAAATCTGCTCAACAATTTAGCGAAAGCTCGCAGCAATCTGCAGAGGCATCTTGTTCAGTTGCTTCTGCTATTGCTAATGTGACTCAGGGGGCGGAAGATCAAGTGAATATATTTAAAGAGGTATCTGTAGTTGTTACCGGTATGTCAGCAAGCATCGAAGATGTATCTGCAACGGCAGATAGAATGACTGGAGTGGCTCGGGAAGCGACCTTAGCTACAGATGCTGGAGAATGTGCTATTGAAAAAGCAATGAGTCAAATGGAAAGCATGGTCGAGTCTGCTAAAAGAGCGAAAGAAACGTCTGGCGATCTGGAAGCAGGTTCTAAGCAAATCGGAGAAATAGTAGGATTGATTTCTATTATAGCCGGACAGACAAATCTTCTAGCTCTAAATGCAGCAATAGAAGCAGCACGTGCAGGAGAACAAGGGCGCGGTTTTGCTGTTGTAGCGGAAGAAGTAAGAAAACTGGCTGAACAATCCGAAAGAGCAGCAAGCCAAATTACTGAATTAATTCAAAAAAATCATCGAAATATAAACAATGTAGTAGAGTCAATTGATTCAGCTATTGCGAATGTTGACCAAGGGGTTACAGTGGTAAGTTCTGCTGGAGGAGAATTTAAGCAGATTTCACATTTTGTCAAAAGTGTAGATCATCAGGTGAAAAAGATTTCTAGATCATTAGCGGAGCTCTCTTTAGGTAGTCAACAAATTGTAATGTCTGTGAAAGCGGCGGAGAAGACTTACGAAGCTACCACAGGTGAATTACAAAATGTTTCGGCAGTAGTAGAGGAGCAGACAGCTGCAATGGAGGAAGTTGCTTCAACTTGTGGAATGCTAGCTGAATTATCGAAGCAGCTAAAGGATCAGGTTCATAAATTTAAAATATAATTTATAGCTATGACAGCCCGAATTATTTAAAACTTTCGATGTGCACGACCATTAATGTTATGCTCTAAGGAAAAGGTACCCTTCCTTGTTGAATGTCATTAAGTCAGCAAGAAAGGGTACCTTTTGTCAGAATCAGGGGGTTAAAAGGGCTATATTATTTGCCGTAAAAAAATCTATAAATTCGGCTGGAGGAAGTGTATTGGTGATAAAATAATTAAAATCTTCGAGCCTTCCATAGGTCATTAAAGATGCAATATTTATTTTGGTATGATCGACTAATAAAGCAGTTTGTGTGCTATTTTCGATTAAATAGCGTTTTATCTCAGTCTCAAGAGGAGATATATTTGTTACACCTTTTGTCAGTGAGACACCTGTTGATGCTAAAAATGCTTTTTTTATATTGTAATTTCTAAGAGAGGCTGTTACTCCTGTACCTGTGAGGGAATTGGTTCCTCGATAAAGCACGCCGCCAGTAGAAATTACATTTAAGTTTGGATATGGAATAGAGGCAGTAATAGCATGTAAATTAGTGGTAACAATCGTTATATTTTGTTTATTAGCCAGAAAGGGAATCATGTGTATCGTTGTGGTTCCAGAATCAATAAAAATAACGTCATCGTCATCTACTAGATCACTTGCGAGTTTTGCAATCTGGCTTTTTTCAACCTGATATTTTATCTCGCGCAATTCAAATGGTTCGCGCGATTCAACACCATTTTTCTGATTGATTGTAATACCTCCATATACTTTTTTGATAGCCCCCTTTTTCGCCAACTCGCTAATGTCTCTTCGAATTGTATTTTTTGAGACTTTAAAGACATCACATAGCCGATCTAATGAAACATGCTCCAATTGACGTGTATACTTTTCGATTTCACTAATTCGATTGATTTTCAATTTATTACCTCACATTACGTATTTGGTTAATATTATATGCAATTGCAATTCATTATACAAGTTTTTTGTTAAACAAATGAGCAAATTTTGATGATGTCGTATTCTGGAAAGATACTTCATGAGGAGATCTTTCTTAAATTATAAAATAATTTTAAAGTTGTAATATATATATAATATTCTTAAAAGCACTTATTAAGCTTAGTAACATGCTAAAAATCCTTATTATCATCAGATCAAAGAATATTTACAATTTTTAAAAAATAATATTGACAATAATTGGAAATGATAGTAAATTTAATATAAGTTTATCAATAGATAATCAAATTATAATAATAATATAAGCAAATGTTATCAATTAATTGTAATTAGATGATAATAAATGTGATGTTTGTAGGAAGTGCTTTATTCATATTCTTTAGCAATATAAACTTTTGGCTGCTGAGATTGGAATGTAATTGATATCATATGGAAAGGTGGCATTATTATGTTAAAAATCGGTATTATTGGAACAGGAAGAATTGGTAAGGTACATGCAGAAAGTATTACTAAATATGTTACGGGAGCAGAAGTTACGGCCATTGCAGATCCATTTTTGGATGAGGCTATAAAACAATGGTCCATATCATTAGGGATTCAGCATACAAGTAAAGACTATCATGATATTTTAACAAACTCAGAAATTGATGCTGTGTTGATTTGCTCATCAACTAATACCCATTCACAAATTTCTTTAGAAGCGATTAAGGCTGGTAAAAATGTATTCTGTGAAAAACCTGTTGATCATGATGTAGACAAAATTAAAGAAGTACTTAAGGCAGTGAAAAGCGCTGGTATTAAATATCAAGTTGGCTTTAACCGACGATTTGATCATAATTTTAAAGCAGTCAAAGAAGCAGTCGATGCGGGAAAGATTGGTATGCAGCATATCATTAAAATTACTTCAAGAGATCCAGAGGCACCACCTATTAGCTATGTTAAAATCTCAGGTGGCGTGTTTTTGGATATGACAATCCATGATTTTGATATGGTCAGATATCTTTCCGGCAGCGAAGTGGTAGAAGTGTATGCAATGGGGGGAGCATTAGTAGACCACGGGATTGGTGTGGCAGGTGATATTGACACAGCCATCATCACTATGAAACTTAAAAATGGTGCAATGGCGGTTATTGATAACTCGAGACGTGCGACGTATGGCTATGATCAACGTGCTGAAGTATTTGGCTCCGAAGGTGCTGTTGCAGTTGGTAATGATAAATCTTCTACAGCGGTCCTTAGTACAAAAGAAGGCGTTGTATCTGAAAAACCGTTATACTTTTTTCTGGAAAGATATATGCAGGCATATACTGCTGAAATTCAAGAATTTGTTGCTGCAATCGTAAATAATACCGATGTTCCAGTAAATATTACAGATGGTTTAGAACCTGTCATTATTGGTCTGGCTGCTAAAAAATCTATGGATGAAAATAGGCCTGTTACAACAGCTGAAATCAAAAATACCTTTGGTTTATAAAAATCGTATCTTGTTAGGTTAAAGAAAGAAAGTGTCTACAGGAACGGATGTATCGGGAGGTTTATGTATGAGTGAATACTTTTTAAGTCTCAAAGGAATATGTAAGAGATTTCCTGGTGTAAATGCCTTAACAGATGTCAGTTTGGATGTTAAAAATGGTGAAATTCATGCTCTTTGCGGTGAGAACGGGGCAGGGAAATCCACGTTTATTAAAATACTAACAGGTGTGTATCAAAGCAATGATGGTGAGATGCTTTGTGAGGGCAAGGTAGTTCGATTTAACAATACGAAAGAGTCATTTTCTTTAGGGATTACAGCAATTTATCAGGAATTAAGCATATTGCCCAACTTGACAGTTGCAGAAAACATTTTTCTAGGTCGAGAGTTACGTATTCCAGGATTTGGACTATTAGACTATCGTAAAATGAATCATTTGGCAAAGACGGCTTTACTGGAGCTGGGAATTGACATTGATGTAACTAAGACAGCTAGTGAATATACAATGGGATATCAACAGATGATTGAGATTGCTCGGGCGTTAATTGCCAATGTGAAGCTTATTATTATGGATGAACCAACATCCAGCCTGTCTGGTCGTGAAGTGGATGTTTTGTTGAAAAATATACATAAGCTAAAAGAAAAGGGCATTGCAGTTATTTATATTTCCCATCGATTAGAAGAAGTATTGGCTATCGCGGACCGAATTACAGTGATCCGCGATGGCTGTAAAATTGGAACGATGGAAAGAAGTGAAGCGGATGAAGAAAAAATTATTCGTTTAATGGTAGGACGCACTCTGGAGGAAAAATTCCCCAGACACCAAGCCCAAAAAGGAGATATTGCTTTAAGGGTTAGAAATCTAAACCAAAGAGGCAGACTGAAAGACATTTCCTTTGATTTGCATAAAGGAGAAGTGATTGGCTTTGCGGGATTGGTTGGCGCAGGACGTACTGAATTGGCGAGAGCTATTTTTGGTGCAGACAAGATTGACGGCGGAATAATCGAAATATTTGGAAAAGTGGTTAAAATTAATAGTCCAAAGGATGCCATTCACCATGGTATGGCTTTTCTTACAGAAGACCGTAAGGGGCAAGGGCTGATTCTTATGCATGATATTATCGTTAATTCCACTTTGACGGGACTGAAGAAATTTTGCAAGTTTGGATACTTTATCGATCAAAAAATGGTAGTTGCTGAAGTTGACGAGATGATGCGTGAGCTGCAAATTCACCCTGCTATCCCAAAGATGACGACTCGTTTGTTATCGGGCGGTAATCAGCAGAAGGTAGTCATTGCTAAATGGTTGTGCTCAAAGGCAAAAATATTTATTTTTGATGAACCCACCCGCGGTATTGATGTGGGTGCCAAGGTTGAGGTTTATAATCTCATCAATCGTCTGGTTTATGAAGGCGCGGCGGTGATTGTCATTTCTTCTGAATTACCCGAGGTTATGGGAATTAGCGATCGTATTCTAGTGATGAACAGTGGGAAGATAACAGGTGAATTTTCTTGTTTAGAAGTTACACCAGAGGAAATTTTAAAAGCTGCTACAGGAGGTATTAAAAATGAATGCAAGCACGCCTGAAGTTCGAGGTGACGGGGGTACCCAAAAAACACAATTTCGTCAGCTGATAAAAAAAATGGGATCGCTAATTGGGTTAATTGGTTTATCACTGGTATTGACGTTTGCATCCCCTTACTTTTTAACAGTGGACAACATTATGAATGTTGCCAGGCAATCAGCAATAAACAGTCTTATTGCGATTGGCATGTTATTAGCGATTTTGACAGCTGGAATTGATTTATCAGTTGGCTCGATTTTAGCATTGAGTACCGTTATGATGGGGATTGTTGTCGTAAAGATGGGAATGTCTCCTATTATCGGAGTGGCTGTATGTTTGGGCATCGGTTTACTACTTGGGTGGATTAATGGAATGATGCTAACTAAAATGTCTTTGCCCCATCCTTTTATCTCGACATTAGGAACGATGAATGTTGCTCGAGGATTAGCCTTAATCGTAACAGCAGCTTCGCCTATTTCGAACTTTCCCGCATCGATACAGTTTTTGGGAGCTGCTTTTATCGGTCCGATTCCAGTTAGTTTTATCTTAGTTTTAGTTGTGTATGCTGCATTTCATGTTTTCCTTAATTACACCACTGTTGGACGTTATATTTATGCTGTAGGCGGCAATCCGGAAGCAACACGTTTGTCAGGGATTAGTATTGACAGGATATTAATCATTGTATATACCATTAGTGGTCTAATGGCAGCTCTAGGTGGACTGGTTCTTGTCGGACGAGTCAATTCGGCTTACCCTTTAGCAGGATTAGGGTATGAATTTGATGCGATTGCAGCATGTATTATTGGCGGTGCCAGTTTTATGGGAGGTGAAGGCACCGTTTGGGGAACGTTGATTGGTTCCATGATCATGGCAGTATTACGAAATGGTTTAAATCTTTTGAGTGTTTCCGCTGAGATGCAGACGGTAGCCATTGGTATTGTTATTATTCTTGCAGTATATATAGATGTGCTGCGGCATAAGGCGGCTGCAAGGGTTAAATCCTGAAGATAAGAGATGTACAGGTTAACGATACCACGCTGAGGAGGTGAAAAGGAGAAGGAAAACTGTACTGGTCACTAACATTCTGGAACTATAAAATGAGAAAAGAGGGGTTAGAATGAAAAAGAACATGTCTCTGTTGGCAGCATTGTTTTTGATGGTCGCTCTCATAGTTACTGGTTGTGGTAGTACCCAAACGCAAACGCAAAAAGCACCCGAAAAAATGAAAGTTGGGGTAGTAGTAAAAGCATTAAATAGTGATTATTGGAAGATCGTAGAATCTGGAGCGAAAGCAGCAGGAGAAAAATATGGTGTTGAAGTAAAAGTTCTTGGCCCTAATACGGAGACCGATGTGACGGGGCAGATTTCTTTAATTGAAGATCAAGTTACAAGAAAAGTAAATGCATTAGTTGTAGCTCCTTCACAAGCTGCTAGTGCAATCCCTGTTTTTAATCGGGCTAAAGAATCTAAAATTCCTGTGATTCTTGCCGATACGGATGCAACATGGGATGGGAAGGCTTCCTTTGTCGGTACAGGCAATTTTAATGGGGGTAAACTGGCAGGAGAATACTTTGGGAAAAAACTTCCTAAGGGTTCGAAAATTGTTATTTTACGTGGTGCATTAGGCGATCCTACCCATGATGAACGAGCTAACGGTTGTATTGAAGGATTAAAAGCTGCTGGCTTGGAAGTGGCTGTAACCCAGCCTGCCAATAGCGAACGTTCCATGGCAGTAACTGTAATCGAAAATATTCTGCAAAGTAAACAAGAATTTGCAGCAGTGTTTGCTACGAATGATGAGATGGCGCTAGGAGCAGCCAAAGCCTTAGAAGATGCTGGCAAGAAAATGATTGTCGTTGGTTTTGATGGCTCACCTGATGCATTGGCTTCCATTAGTGGAGGAAAACTGGATGCATCTGTAGCACAAAGTCCCTATAATATAGGGTTTAAAAGTGTAGAAGCTGCTGTTAAAATCGCTAAAGGTGAAGCGATTGAAAAACGTATAGATACTGGTACTGAAATTGTTAACGCTGAAAATGTTAAGCAAAAAAGTGATGATTTAAAAAAGATCTTAGGTAAATAATTTCAAGAAAAATTTGATAATCTTTACAAGCGCATGCATATATGGGATTAGTTATACTGTTTTTCACTGGTATTATGCGAATTTGGTGCGTGCGCTTGCAAAAGAGGGAGAGACTAAACTTATTTTTGACAGTATGCAGTTGTGCTTTACAAGAGTGGGCACTGATAGTGATAACTATGATCGGACGTGGTTGATATGAAAAAATCAGCATGTATTGAAATGATGTTTACGGAAGTTCCCTTTGAAGAACGTTTTTTTTTGGCAAAAGAGGCGGGGTTCCATTATATTGAATTTTGGTCATGGAAAGATAAAGATATAGCAAAGATAAAATCGTTATGTGAGAAATACGACTTGAAAATTGCCAGTTTTTCAGGCGATCAGGATTTTTCGATGGTCCATCAAGAAGAGAATGAATCATATATTGATTTTGTTGTGGAATCAATAAAAATTGCTATATTTCTTGACAGTAAGTACCTTGTACTGCATTCTAACGCTTTGGGAGAGGGGGGAATGGTGGTCAATGCTTTCCATGAAATAAATCCAAATGAAAAATTTGCTAATATGGTCCATGTTTTAAGCAGATTGGCGCCGATTGCGGAGAAACATGAGATTACGTTGGTATTAGAAGCATTGAACACGCATGTAGATCATGTGAACAATTTTTTAGCATATACAAAAGATGCTGCGGCGTTAATTACTATGGTTAATTCAAAGTACATTAAGATTTTGTATGATGTTTACCATATGCAAGTTAATGAAGGGAATATCATTGATTCCATAACTCGATATATAAAATCAATTGGTTATATACATGTAGCCGATGTTCCAGGCAGAAACGAGCCTGGTACTGGAGAAATAAATTATAAGAATGTAATGGAGCGCTTAAGACAGCTTGATTATGATGGTATTGTAGGTTTCGAACTTTTTCCCTCACGAACTTCTATGAAAGTGGCCGGAGAATTACTAGCGCTTTAGGCGTTATACCGTGTATATTGGCCACATACAGTCTGTTCGCTATATCATTGTAAATCTAGGAGGGATCGTTGTTGTGGATTTGCGTATCGGCGTAATTGGAACCGGGGCAATTGGAGAGGATCATATTCGCAGAATCACTAATGTTATTACAGGCGCAATTCCAACAGGCAACTGGTCAAAGGCATCGCATCTAAATCTTGACGAGCTTATTATCAATTAATGCCCTGAGACAAACGATTAGCAAATAGAACAAGCTTACAATTGTGTATTTTATTTGCACATGCTAAAATGCTTAAAAGTAATACGTAACACCGTAAAATGTTACGTATTGCTTTTAAGCATTTTTTGATGGCAATATTGATTTAATAATGGAATTTTGGTCAAAAATGTGATACATTGTTAGAAAATCAAAAGGAGGAGAACAATGGAAAAAAATGAAATTCACGTTATGTATGGCACTGATTCCCGGAAAATGACTTATGAATTGCTGGAAAACATTCAGCTCATAAAAGAATTGAATGCAAAGATGCATATTGGCATAAAGCCAAATCTGGTTGTCGCAAAACCTGCCAATGAAGGAGCAACAACCTCACCTTCGATAGTGGAAGGCGTGATTCAGTATTTGCAAAATCATGGGTGTAAGAACATTAGCATCATGGAAGGATCCTGGGTAGGGGATAATACGAAACGGGCCTTTAAGGTCTGCGGTTATGAAGACCTTGCAAGAAAATATAATGTACCTCTTTATGACTTAAAAGAAGACTCTTCGGTCATACGGAAAGTGGGAGATTTAGAATTAAATGTTTGTCAAAAACCACTGCAAGTTGATTTTTTAATCAATATTCCGGTGTTAAAAGCTCACTGCCAGACACTAATGACTTGTGCATTAAAAAATTTAAAGGGATGTATTCCTGATAAGGAAAAGAGACGGTTTCATGCTTTGGGCCTTACGAAGCCAATTGGATATTTAGCAAAAGCTATTCCCATGGGATTAATTATTGTTGACGGTATGGCCGGTGATCTTACCTTTGAAGAAGGGGGGAATCCTGTGCAGATGGATCGTATCATACTCGGAAAAGATCCTGTATTGATGGATACCTATGCAGCATCCTTACTAGGGTACACAAAAGAGGAGATTGAGTATATTGAGGTTGCTGAGAGCCTGGGGGTAGGTTCTAGCAATCTTGCTGCAGCAAAAATACAAGAGTATAATGTAGGGCTCAAGAAAAGCAGTGCATTTAAGCCATCTAATAAGGTACGGTATTTGACAAAGAATGTAATAGCCGAAAGTGCTTGCTCAGCTTGTTATGGCAGTTTGGTTCATGCACTGCAGCGCCTGGATGATAGAGATATGTTAAAAAAGATAAAGCAGCCGATTTACATTGGACAGGACTTTCAAGGCAAGGAACTACAGGGGATTGGTATTGGCCGCTGTACGAATCAATGCACACGATATGTAGTAGGCTGTCCTCCCACCGCAGCTGATATTATAAAAGTACTGGAGTCTGTCTAATGAACTGTAGATGTACTGATTGAATGGGTCATCATGTCGGGTTCAAAATAAAAAAACATGTCTTATGATTATTTTAATCCAGACATGATTCATTAAGACCATATTCAATCAATTCTTCCGATCTTTAAAGCAAGATCTCCGTGACGTTTCAGTTCAGCAAAAAGCCATAAACCAATTTTTTTAACGAATTGCATATTGATGCCTCCTCTTAAAACAGTATCTATCGTAATTGCAGTATACAATAATTTGGCATTAATTGTAAATTTAAAAGAGAATTCATAAAAAAGAGATAATTACATAAATTATTATTGGTCGTTAAGCAGGATTTTTAATTTTTAATGCGAATTATCAAATACAAGTATTAGTGGTAGGATGACCGTGTTATCTTATAAATCGAAAATCAGGAGGGGCTGTTCTGAAATTTCAATCTGTAAAACAAACGAAAACCTATGCTGAAATTGTTGGGCAAATCAGCAAGCTTATTGAACAAGGTGAACTAGAGCCAGGTGAACGCCTTCCTTCCGAAAGAACATTATCTTCAGCTTTAAATATTGGACGACAATCTCTTAGAGAAGCACTTAGTGTCTTAGAAGCAATCGGTTTACTAGAGGTAAGACATGGTATAGGGACTTTTGTAAGACAGGATGCAATATCAAATTTGATGACAATTCCTAAAGAGGATGAAAGTTTGATGAATCCTTTTGAATTATTAGAAGCGAGAAGAGTAATCGAAGTAGAGTTAGTTAGTCTTGCAGCAAAGAGGGCTACAGAGCAAGAACTTGAGGAAATGGAAACAGCCTTAGAAGCTTTAAAAAATAACCTGGATGAAGGTCAGCATGCTTTTGAGCTGGACCGGAAAGTTCATTTGGCATTTGCACGAGGTGCAAAGAATGAAATATTATATCGCACAATGCTTGAGATAACGGATCAAATGAGTAAGCATTTGTGGACAATTATGAAAGAGAAAAGTTTAGAAGTTTTAGGACGCGGCGAGAAATACCATAAGGAACACGAGACAATTTTTAATGCTATAAAAAGCAGAGATTCAAAAATGGCTACTCATGCAATGCTTGAACACCTCAAAAATATAGAACGTGCTTTTTTACAAAGATAATGTAAGTGGAACAGTCTATATCATGACTGTTCATTATCTTTGAAAGAGTTTAAGATTATTTTTTTACACTAAGTGGTACGATCACCTAGACAGTTGATTATCGAGAAAGCATCTAGGTAGTGAAAATTTTACGTTTCTTTGATTACTGTTTTAAATGCAGTATTAGCTGGCATATTGCCGTGTATTTCTTTCTAGGATGTTCTTTGATGATTCCTAAGAAGTTACAAAATATCTTATTCATAGGTTATCGTAAATATGTAGATGGAGAGGGGCTGAAGTTTTGTATACACAAAGTTTAGATGAACTTAAGAAAAGCTGTAAAGATGTGCGAGGAGATATTGTAAAAATGACTGCTGCTGCCGGGTCTGGTCACCCAGGAGGCAGCCTTTCCGCTGTGGAGTTAATGACTGCTTTATATCTTAATGTGATGAATCATAGGCCAGAAGAAGTAACATGGCCTGAACGGGATCGTTTTATCTTGTCAAAAGGTCATGTTTGCCCTGTTCTTTATTCAGTGATGGCCAGAAGTGGATACTTTCCTGTTGAGGAATTACTGACTCTGCGTAAACTGGGTTCGAAATTGCAGGGACATCCCAGCAGTAAGCTGCTTCCAGGAGTGGAAGTTTCCAGTGGTTCATTGGGGCAAGGGCTATCCATTGCCAATGGCTTGGCTCTATCGGCTAAATTGAATAAAAAAGACTTTCGAATTTATTGTCTTTTAGGAGATGGAGAATTGCAGGAAGGACAGGTATGGGAAGCTGTAATGACTGCCGCACACTACAAATTGGATCAAGTTTGTGCTCTCGTTGACTATAATAATTTACAGATTGACGGTGCTGTAGAATCTGTTATGGGTGTTGCTCCCTTAGTAGAAAAATGGCAATCTTTCAATTGGCATACGATCGAAATTGATGGACATGATCTTTCACAAGTTCTTGCTGCTTATGAAGAAGCAAAGCAGATAAAAGGAAAACCAAGCGTGATCATTGCGACTACTGTCAAAGGAAA
>ENA-OFCE01000779-OFCE01000779.1-metagenomes-genome-assembly--contig:-NODE-779-length-19126-cov-30.404331_pt1 | contig 19126 bp, 16 predicted proteins | sample MGYA00153388_OFCE01 | MGnify analysis MGYA00153388
AAATAAATTAAGAGAATGTGTGCTAGAAAATAGCTCAATTTTCTACGAACAAGCTATTAGTTTTGGTACGACAGAAACGTGGTCGATCACAACTCTGACTCCGCTGCGAGACGAATCTGGGAAAATTTGTCGCATTGTTGGTAGTGCTACTAATATTACCGATCGCAAAAAAGCCGAACAAGCTTTAGCAGAACAATTAAAACTTTCTGTATTCACAGCAGATGTGGGAATTGCTCTGACTCAAAACCACACTTTGCCTGCAACTTTACAAAACTGCACCTATGCAGTTGTGCGCCATTTGGATGCTGCGTTTGCTCGGATTTGGACGCTGAACGAACAGGAAAATGTATTGGAGCTGCAAGCCAGCGCGGGGATATACACTCACATTGACGGCGCTCATAGTCGCGTTGTTGTCGGCGAGTTTAAGATTGGTTTAATAGCTAAAGATCGACAACCCCACTTGACTAATACTGTGACAGAAGATCCCCGTGTCAGCGATCGAGAATGGGCGGCGCGAGAAGGGATGGTGGCTTTTGCGGGATATCCGCTAATTGTGGACGATCAGTTGCTGGGAGTAATCGCGATGTTTGCTCGCCATGAGTTGAACGAATCAACGCTGATTGCTTTGGCTTCAATTGCGGATGCGATCGCCCTGGGAATTAAGTGCAAACAAACAGAAGAAGCTCTCGCTAGACAACAACAAACTTTGAGGGGAATTATTGACAACGCTCCGATCTGGGTATGGATGGCCAATGCTAGCGGGCGGATGTTATTAGTTAACAAAACTTTCTGCCAAGATGTAGCTATATCTGAAGAAACTTTTTTAGCAGCATCTCACTATTCCGAAGTTCTGGGATTAGAAGCATCTGCTAACTGCATGGCATCTGACGTGCAAGCCTGGAGTCAATATACACCCTTTTATGCTGAAGAAGTTCTGCAACTTGCTGATGGTAAAGAACATTATTTGGAGACAATCAAAAATCAAGTAAAAGATACTTATGGGAATGCGATCGGCTTGATCGGTTTGGGTTTGGACGTGACGGAACAAAAAGAAGCTCAACGAAAATTGCAAGAGTCGGAAGCGAGATTTCGCAAGTTAGCCGAGCAGGAAGCGCTGCTGAACCAACTAGCGAGCAATATCCGCGCTTCTCTGGATTTGGATACTATTTTAGCAACAACTGTGCACCAGATTCGCGAGTTGCTGCAACTCGATCGGTGTCTATTTATTTGGTATCAGCCCGAGGCTTCGCCGCCTGTTTGGAATGTGACATACGAGGCAAAAAATGCTGATTTGCCCTCGATGTTAGGTCAGGGTAAACGCATCTAGTTTGGGAAGAATAATCAGCGGCTGAAAGCCTTGATCTACCGTTTGAATTTAATCAGATTAAGCCCAGCGTATTCTCATCAATGAATATTTATTGATAATACTGTCAGATCTCAACCCCACTTTTACGAGAACTAGGGGTTTCAAATATTCTCTGGTAACTAGATGCGTTTACCCTGGATGTTAGGTTTATATCCTACTGATATAACTGGTTCTCAGGCTGCACATATTGCGAATTTGGAAATAATTCGGATCGATGATTTTGAGACTGTTACCGATCGCGTAGAACGGAATTATTTCATCTCTACAGGATTCAATTCTCTGCTGGACATTCCCCTGCAAACACAGTCAGGTAAAATTGGCGTGATTGCTTGTGTTACTTGTGGCGTAGTGCGGCACTGGAGTGACGAAGAAGTGGAACTGTTAATGGCAGTCGGGAATCAATTAACTATTGCGATCAACCAATCCGAACTCTACACTCAAAGCGTCGATTCAGCTCGCATAGCGCAAGAACAAACTAAACAGCTAGAATTGGCTCTGTGCGAACTTAAGCTTGCTCAAACCCAGCTCATTCAAGCAGAAAAAATGTCTAGTCTCGGTCAGATGGTAGCAGGAATTGCCCATGAAATTAATAACCCGGTCAGCTTTATTTTCGGCAATCTTACCTACACACAAGAATACACCGGAAACCTGATGAAACTGCTGCAAATGTATCGAGATGAATACCCAGAAGCTGCTCCAGCGATTCAGGAGGAAATACAGGCGTTAGAGCTAGATTTCTTGCTAGACGACTTGCCGAAAATGCTGTCTTCGATGCAGGTGGGAGCCACTCGCATCCGGGATATCGTGAGGAGTTTGCGGAATTTCTCTCGCCTCGATGAATCGGACATGAAAAATGTTAACATTCACGAAGGCATCGACAGCACGTTGATGATTTTAGAACACCGTCTGAAAGCTCAGCCAGATCGCCCCGCAATTCAAGTCATCAAAGAGTACGGACAATTACCGCTGGTGGAGTGCTACTCCGGACTGTTGAATCAGGTGTTTATGAATATTATCGCTAACGCTATTGACGCTTTACAAGAACCGCTCGAAAATCCGGGAATCATCTGCATTCGTACAGAGGTAGAAGGTAGTTTCGCTACGATCGCGATTACTGACAATGGTGTCGGCATCACAGATCAAGTCAAGCAGCGGATATTTGACCCATTTTATACTACAAAGGCGATCGGTTCGGGGACTGGAATGGGTTTAGCTATTTCCCACTCAATTATTGTCGAAACATAAGGGTGAAATTAATTGTATTTCCGCTGTGGGAAAAGGAACTGAATTTGTAATTAAGATTCCGATTGTTAGTCATTAGTTATTAAGCTGTTACGCATTTAAACCACTAACGAGGCCTGTAGGGTGCGTCAGCTCGATCGCTTACTAGGCAAGGGAAACGTTGCGGGCTGACGCACCCTACAATACTGAATTTGTAATTAAGATTCCGATTGTTAGTCATTAATTATGTGTTATGTATTATTAGTTCTTGGTTATTATGAAAGAAGAAGATACGGCAGTGCCGTTTCCCTACAAATAATCAGGGTAGGGAAACGGCACTGCCGTCTCCTCTATATTATTCCGGTGCAGCAGGAATTGATATTAATCAACATCCAATTGCATCGGCCCCAAATACTTAGTTAAATAAGGAGAAAATACCTCATAAATCAGAGTCAATGGTTTACCGTGATGCCAAAACAAATAGTGTCGCCCCCAAAAAGGCCCTGGCTGTCCAAACGCTGATTCCAAAGCAGCCGAATTGCCCAAATAAATGCCTTGTACATCCCGATACAACTCCGTCCGCAGTCGTGCTAAACTTGCCCAAATTGGCAAAGATTTATTTTGCAAATATTCATCTACGTGACTCGCTTCCCACCAAGAAGCTGCATAGGCCAAACGCTGTCCAGAAGCAGTCCGCAGCCACACTTGTCGGCGCAGGTGCGGCCCTGGAACCACAATAATCTGTTCGGGCGCGCCGTCTGCATCTGCACCCACTAAGGACATATCTATTACGTCAACTTCTGTCGGTTCCCTCGTCAACAGTTGCAGGTGACGGGTTGGGGAACCGTCGCCTAGGAGCAGTATTTGCCATGCTGGTGCTAGCTTGGTGTGGGGTAAACCCTTCTTTACTACGTCTTCTGCTCCTTGCCACAGGGGGTTGAGAGCGTGCCAGGTGAGGCTGTTTTTGGGTGTGAGTGTTGCAGTCAAGGGTCTTTACAAAACTTAATTTTTTGTTTATTATAGCTCTTCTCTAATCTAAAATCTATAATCTAAAGTCGATTCGGGATTTTTCCTTCTTCCTTCTTCCTTCTTTCTTCTTTCTGCTATATGTTAAGAATAACTGAAATAAAACTCCCCCTCGATCATCCCGTAGATGCGATCGCGATTGCTATTCTCAAAAAACTGCAAATTCCCCCCGAAGAATTGATCGGCTATTCCATCTTCAAACGCAGCTATGATGCTCGCAGAAAATCAGAAATTCTGCTTGTCTATATTCTGGATGTGGAGACGACACAGGAAAAGCAAATTCTGGCGCGCCTCAAAAAAGACCCTCATGTAATCGCAACGCCAGACATGAGTTATCGCTATGTAGCCGAAGCTCCCAGAAATTCGACGATTCAGCCCATTGTGATTGGCACAGGGCCTTGTGGGATGTTTGCGGGGCTGATGCTAGCACAAATGGGATTTCGCCCTATCTTGTTAGAACGTGGCAAAGCAGTGCGCGATCGTACGGTTGATACCTTTGGATTTTGGAAGAAAAAAGCAGAATTCAACCCAGAATCAAACGCCCAGTTTGGGGAAGGTGGTGCGGGTACTTTTTCTGATGGCAAACTCTATAGCCAAGTTAAAGACACTCAACATTATGGACGCAAAGTGTTGACGGAACTTGTGAATGCGGGCGCTTCACCAGAAATTTTATATATCAATAAACCGCATATCGGAACTTTTAAACTGGTAGGAATTGTCCAAAGTATCCGCGCCCAGATTGAATCTTTAGGCGGTGAAATTCGGTTTAAAACTCGTGTGGAAGATATCCATATCGAAAATGGAAAAGTGCAGGGACTTACCACCGCCAGTGGAGAATATATTGCTAGTAATTATATAGTTTTGGCGGTGGGACATAGCGCCCGCGATACTTTTGAAATGTTGTTTTCGCGCGGGGTTTACATCGAAGCTAAACCGTTTTCCATTGGTTTTCGGGTGGAACATCCCCAAAGTACGATCGATCGCTGCCGTTTTGGCGATCGCCCCAGCCATAAGCTTTTGGGTGCCGCCGATTACAAACTGGTTCACCATTGTCAAAATGGTCGTTCTGTCTATAGTTTCTGTATGTGTCCCGGTGGATTGGTGGTGGCGGCGGCCTCCGAACCAGGGCGACTTGTGACTAATGGAATGAGTCAATATTCTCGCAATGAACGCAATGCTAATAGCGGGATTGTGGTGGGAATTACGCCGGAGGATTATCCGGGTCATCCTTTGGCAGGAATTGAGTTTCAACGTCGCTTAGAAGAACGGGCATTTGAGTTAGGAGGTGGCACTTACAACGCCCCAGGACAGCTTGTTGGGGATTTTTTGGCACATCGACCATCGACAGCATTAGGTAGTGTACAGCCGTCTTATACGCCGGGAGTTTGTTTGACTGATTTGAGTGAAAGTTTGCCGGATTATGCGATCGCGGCTATCCGTGAAGCACTTCCGGCTTTTGACAAACAGATTAAAGGATTTGCGATGGATGATGCGGTTTTGACTGGGGTGGAAACGCGCACTTCTTCACCGATTCGGATTAAACGCAAGGATGATTTTCAGAGTTTGAATACAGAAGGCCTTTATCCGGCTGGGGAAGGTGCGGGATATGCGGGTGGTATTCTGTCGGCGGGAATTGATGGGATTAAGGTGGCGGAGGCTGTGGCTTTGAGTATTTTGCGAGAAAATCACAAAGTTTGAAGTGGGATTAACTGAGATTTTCCACCAACTGCAAATTAGCCTTTTATGAACAGGTAAGATGCCTGTTCCACAAAGATTAAATTTCTTGTGGAACAGGCCGGAAAGCCTGTTGCTTATGTTGACGATACACACTTACTCTATCCATTGCAAATACCAGCTTTTAATGTTCTTAAATAAGTGTAAACTGTTTTCAAACTGTAGCTAATTGCGATCGAATTTGAGTATCCGTATATTCGGGTGTCCAGCCAGTCGTAGTGGTAAAATATCGCACAGCTTTCACCTTCCGGGCTGCTGTCAAATAAAACCAGTGTTCTGTATTCGCCGGCACGTTGATAAATTCTTCGGGCTGTACTGTCACTTCTATTTGACTACCGTCTGGACGCACAAAACCGAAAATTCCTTCTCCTGCTACGATATAGCGGACTTCATCGTCAGCGTGAATGTGACACTTGTCGAATTTGGACAGCAGAGTATCGAGGTTGGGAATGTCTGGGTGCAGTACAATTAAGTCTCGCGACTGATAGCCTGCGGTTTCTTTTAGTTGTTGGAAGTAGCCGTCTAGGGCTTGCAGGACTTGTTCTTTTTGATTGTCGTCGATCGCATCTTTCGCTAGCAATTCCCGAATTTCTGGGTTGTCTCCCACGGGCCAACTGTTGAGTTGAATGTTTAAGGGAGCAAGTTCGCGGGTAATATCGCTCAGTTGAGTGTAGGTTGTACCGTCTTCGAGTCGTAGGATAGCCATTTTTGCAAGTTCCAATTTTTGATTAACAGACACATCGAAAGGCGTTGGTCGATCGCGCCTGTAGCAGGAAAACCATTTTAACGCTAATTTGAACAGGCAAGATGCCTGTTCCACAATAGTTCAAGATTTGAACAGGCAAGATGCCTGTTCCACAAGAGATAATATTGATAAGTAAGGCCCCAGCCAGCAACCGCAGCGATCGGCTAAACACTGACATCTTAAATGTAACTTTTGCAACAACTATGCCAACTTATACTGGAATTTCTAGCGAAGCTTTTCAGCATCCCCTCGATCGCCAAGCCGAGGCAGCATTACGCAGCGTACCTGGATTTGATTTGATTGCCAGCAAATTTGTAGAATTTGTCTACGAACGGCCGCAATTCGTTTACCTAATGGGAAATAGCATTCAAGTCGGACCGCGCCAATATGCCAGTATCTATCATATTTTTCGGGAATGCGTCCAGGCTTTAGATGTTTTTCCAGAACCAGGTTTGTTCGTCTCTCAAAATCCCTCAGTCAACAGCTATGCCCTAGGGAAAAACCAGCCCTATGTCGTATTAAATACTGGTCTTTTAGACTTATTGGACGAGGCAGAAATCAGAGTAGTCTTGGCTCACGAGTTGGGACATATTAAATGCGGTCATCCAACTTTAAATCAAATGGCGATGTGGGCAATGAGCATCGCTTCGACAATTGGCGAAATGACTTTCGGCTTCGGGAATGTGGTCAGTAGCGGTTTAATTTACGCTTTTTATGAGTGGCGGCGGAAGGCTGAATTATCGGCAGATCGAGCCGCTTTGTTAGTGACAGATGATTTGAATAATGTGATGACTGCGATGATGAAACTGGCAGGAGTTAGCAGTAAATATGCTAGTGAATGTAGTTTGCAAGAATTTATCCGCCAGTCTGATAATTATCAAGAGCTTGATCGAGATAACCTCAATCAAGTGTATAAATTTTTACTTTACAACGGCGGGCAAGGCGCGATGCTGAGTCACCCGTTTCCAGTAGAACGTCTGCGGTATTTGCGAGACTGGGCAAGTTCCGAGGAATATCGCCAAATCAAGCTGGGTAACTACAAGCGGGCTGTATCTGAGGGTGCGGTTGATGTGAAATCCCAAGCGCCTAACAGCGAGACGGATGCTTTGCGGCGTCAGATTGAGGAATTGCAACGGGAGATCGATCGGCAAAAATCACGCTGAATGGTTGTTTCAATGGGTAGGGGCAATCCCCCCGTGGTTGCCCTCTTTCCTCGTCCCCAGGCAGAGCCTAGGAACCAGTTAATATTATTTTGGACATTTAGCGGATTGGCCCAAGCCAGAAACGTAAAAGGAAGGTAGGCAAGCTAGAGACTTACTCGAAACCAGCCTCCAATCTCAAAACTGTCCTCTCCTTTCTGAAATCTGTTTCTGAGGACGTGTAGTTTAAATCAAGAGAAGCTTATAACTCAACCGGGCTAAGAAAAAAATGATTATTGATAAACCAATGAATACTCACAAGCCAACTTCTAATTTTTTCGGTAATGTAGGCAAAGTGGCGATCGCCCTGACTGTCCTAGCAGCCGGCATGGGATTTACCAATCCTGGGAGAGATAAATACCTAACTTATGCTTCCGGCACACTGGAAAAGGAACTGGAAACCACTGTGTGCAAGGATTCTCGCGTGCCTCAAGCTTTGAGCGGCGTTGCAGAGACTTTGATCGGCAGTTGCAAGAATTTGCTGACTTCGCAGCGGAGTACGATCGAACGCTTGCTCGACAATACAACGCAGCGTCAAAATTTAGGTGTTGTCAGTATTTACACAACTGAACTTGGCAAAAAAAGCTATCAAACAGTTGGAGCTTTTGGGAATTTTGTTACCCTGCCACCTAGTTCTAAAGATGCTCAAAAGTAGGGTAAAATTAATTCAGATTCTAGAAACCGGGTTTTATAGCAAGCCCGGTTTTTGATTTGATAATTATACACAACTAAAACTCAATAAGTAATGGAATTAACTAAGGGTGAGAGATTTAATATTTCTCAAGAAGCACCGAATTTGAAAAAAATGGCGATCGCCCTCGGTTGGCAAGTGACAGATGCTGGACAAAGTTACGACATTGATGTTTCTGCATTTATGCTAGGTGCTGACGGCAAAATACCTAACGATCAATATTTTATTTTTTACAATAATCTGCAATCCTTTGACAGTTCGGTACTACAATCGATTCCTGACAAAAACAACCCAAGTCAAGAAAACAAGACTATTTACGGGATAATCTTAGAAAGAGTTAATCCTGAAATTGAGGAAATAACTTTTGTGGTCACTATTCATGAAGCACAAGAAGTTAATGCAAATTTTAGCAATATCAGAAATAGTTTTATCAAAATTTCTAATTTGGACACGGGAAGCGAACTTTTGCGGTATGAATTAACAGAGAATTTTTCGCGAGAGACTGCTATAGAATTTGGTCGTTTATACAGAAAGAATGGAGAGTGGAGATTTCAGGCCGTAGGACAAGGATATCAGGCAGGATTGCAGAGTTTTGTTGACAAGTATTGCAGCTAAAATAGCAAATAATCTCGATCCAATTACTAACTTTTTGCTATGGATGACAAAATGTGCTGGTAAGCATCAATGGTTTGTTGGGCGATCGCCTCCCAATTATAATGCTTTTTGGCATATTCTTTCGCATTCAGTCCCCGCCGTTGACGCTCCTGTGGATCGAGAAGTGCTGATTTGATTGAATTGGCGATCGCATCTACTTCCAGAGGCCCTACCCAACCAGCTTCTGCTTGCCGTATATCTTCCGAAATATGCACGCGATCGGAAATAGCCACAGGCACACCAGCAGCCATCGCTTCCGCCACAGCAATCCCAAAATTTTCGTAATAAGAAGGCAATACAAATAAGTCGGCGTTTGTCAATAGTTCATTTTTGCGATCGCCGCTCACAAATCCAGTTATTGTTGTATATTTTGCTAAGCTTGAATGCTGTATTTTTACCTTTATTCCTGCTTCATAATCAGCATCTTGGGGATTTGAGCCAGCTAAGATAAACTGAAACTCTATTCCCGATTCTAAAATACTTTCCAATGCTGGAATGAGCAAATCAAGTCCTTTTTTTGGTTCAATTCGCGACATAAATAATACGATCGGCACTTGAGATTCTCGCAATCTCTTAGCAAACAAACCTGCTCTCACCCCTAATGGAATGATCAAATCCTGTGGCACAGGCATCTTGCCTGTGCTTCCCAAACCAAATCTTTCTGAGATTTTAGCTTCTTGTTTACTCGTGAAGTGAATTGCGGCTGCACCAGCTAAATTAGGACGTTCAAAAAGTGTACCATAAATCTGTTTTAAGCGCTTTTTTTTCTGCAAATCAGCGGGGTCAAGCATACCGCAGGGACGCATAATATACGGCAACTTGTGCACCCTTGCAATTGTAGCAGCGAGGGTAGTTACTGGCGAGAAAAGAGCATGAATGTGAGCGATATCAAATTGTCGTGCACTTGCATTTAACCACTGCAATAACGAGAGTGAAAATTTATATCTGCGGAACGGAGAACAGCGGAAATAAATAATCTGATAGCCGTTCTGTTTTATGGGTTGATTTAGAGTCACATCTAACGGAGATTGACCGATGTCTCCGTTAGAATCTGTGGTGATAATCGTCACATCAATACCTTGGGCAGCGAGGGCGGCAGAAAGTCCGAGTACCATTTGACTCGGGCCGCCGTAGACGAGGGAAATTGAGGGGATAATTTGCAGAATTCGCATGGTTAGCACTTAGTGTTAGCTGAGGTAGCGGGTTGTGTTATCATAAAAACAATTGCAAAATTTGCACGTTATACTAATTTAGGCGATCGGAGGCACATTATGCTGATTGGATTCAGCGTCGGCAACTACAAATCTTTTAAAGAAACTGTCACCCTCAGCATGGTAGCCTCGTCAATTACGGAGGAAGATAGAGAGCTTAACGAAAATAATGTATTCCCAATTAATGATAAGTTAAGCTTACTCAAAAGTGCTGCTATTTATGGAGCTAATGCAAGCGGCAAAAGCAATCTAATCGCTGCTATTAACTTTATGAAATGGTTTGTCCTCAACTCATCCAAAGAAACGCAAGTTTCAGAGGCGATCGATATTGAAGCATTCAGGCTAAGTACGGACACAGAAAAAGAGCCGTCTTTCTTTGAAATCGTTTTTCTACTAGAAGGCAAAACTTTTAGGTACGGTTTTGAGGTGAACGCGCAGGAAGTTGTTTCTGAGTGGCTATTTCAAGCTGATGACAGTGAAGAAAAAGTGCTTTTTGAACGGGATTTTGACAATTTTATATTAAATGATTTTCCCGAGGGACAAGGCATTAGCGATAAAACCCGAAGCAATGCTTTATTTATTTCTGTAGTCGCACAATTTAATGGTAAAGTTTCTGGCAAAATATTGCTGTGGTTCAGTAAAACTTTGCAATTGATATCAGGCTTGCAAGATACACAATACCGCAAGGAAACTTTAGAGTCTTTTGAGAACGCTGGGCACAGACACGATATTATTGAATTTCTCAAAAAATTAGACTTAGGTATTTTAGATATTTTTGATTCCAAGTTCCACATTCCACCAGGTCCTGCTGTATTTTCTATTTCTAATAATACAGCAAAATACGGCGGTTCCTATGGTAGTTTATACCCTAACTCTGAAACCCAAACTACGGTGTACGTGCACACAGTTCACCCAAAATATGATGCTGACGGTAAGCAGACTTCTACGGTACTATTCGATATCGAAAAGCATGAATCTGAAGGAACCAACAAATTGTTTGCATTAGCAGGCATTCTCCTGGATACTTTAAGAACAGGAAAGATTTTATTAATTGATGAACTTGATGCCAGACTTCATCCGCTAATTACTCGCGAATTAATCTGCTTATTCAATTCTAGTGAGACTAATCCGCACAACGCACAGCTTATATTTACGACACACGACACAAACCTGCTCAGCAGCAAGACTTTTCGCAAAGATCAAATATGGTTTACTGAAAAGGATAACAAGGGCGCTACTGATTTGTATTCTTTGGTAGAGTATAAAGTCGGGAAAGATGCCTCATTCGAGCGCGATTACATTATCGGCAAATATGGCGCTATCCCTTTTATTGGTAATTTCAAAGAATTAATAGGTTAACTACATGAGTAAAAAAAGTTCGTCTCGAAGCAGGATTGATTACTACAATCGAAAAGATAAAAGTAAAAGATGGTTTTTAATCGTGTGTGAAGGCGAGAAAACTGAACCAAACTATTTTAGAAGTTTCCCGGTAGATACAAAGGTAATTAAGCTGGATATCAAAGGAGAAGGAAAAAATACGAAGAGTTTAGTAGAAAAAGCTATTGAGTTGAAAAATAGCACAGAATACGATGAAACAGATCGATTTTGGTGCGTATTCGATCGCGATAAAAACCCTAAAAATCCTAACGACTCGCAAAATTTTAATTCAGCCATAACTATTGCAAGAAATAACGGCATTGACGTAGCTTATTCAAATGATGCTTTTGAATTGTGGTATTTGCTGCACTTTAATTTTTATAATACGGGAATTTCTCGCCAGGATTATCAAAATATGCTAACTAAATTATTGGGACATGAGTATCAGAAAAACAGCGAGACGATTTATGAGGAATTGAAAAGCAAACAGCAGGATGCGATTAAACATTCAAAACGGCTTTTACTTGAATACGATCGCTCTAATCCTGAAAGTGATAATCCTTCAACAACAGTACATCTGCTAGTGGAAGAACTTAACAATTTTATTCCTAAAGATTAAGACAGCAATTCTTTATAAAATTCCAATAATTGCTCGGCTAAAGCTTGATTTGTATAATTATTTATAACTTGATGATAACCCCGATCGCCCAAATCTGTCACCAACTCCGGCCTCTCCATCAATTGCTGCAAACAATCTCGCAATTTCTTTGCATTTCCTTCGGGGAATATCAACCCTGCATCGCCGATGACATGGGGAATCTCCCCACAGTCTGAACCGATAACTGGAATTTTACAGGCCATCGCTTCGATTAAAACATGACCAAATTGTTCTTTCCAACCAGCAGTAGTTAAAGTTTTGAACTTATAACTTGTTTGCGAGGGCAATACCAAACAGTTCATTAAGTTAATGTAGGGGGGAATTTCTTCATGGGAAACGCTTTCTACCCAGATTATTCGGTCGCTGATGCCCCATTGTATACATTTTTCTGCAATTTGCGATCGCAATTTTCCTTGCCCTACTAACAGCCATTTCCAAGAGCATTTTTTTAACCCAGTCAAGGCTTCAGCTAAAGTTAGTAGTCCTTTTTCTTCGACAAATCTGCCTACAAATCCTACCACAAAATCTGTCGGTTTAATCCCGAATCTGCGCGACAAATCGGGGTTTTTACCAGTGCGGTAAAATAAGGTTTCATCTACTCCAAGTTGGGGCATTACTTTTACTGCACCTTGATAGCCCCGCTGGCGCAAAATTTTAGATCCGTCTAAGTTTCCGGCAATAACTCCGTCTGTATAATGAAGATTGCAGTTTTCTAGCACAGAAATAGGCCATTTCAATTCATAAGGCAGATTCCACCAGGTGAAAAATAGATTTTTTGCTTTGAGTTGGAGCAATTTGTTTAGTAAAATTAACTGAGCATAGGCTAGGGATTTTGAACCCTGTTCGACTTGAATAATCTGCGGCTTTGATTCTTGCAAAACTTTAATTAAATCTGTACCAAATATTAATAATCCTTGATTGTTTTGGCTGTAATTTGATATGGGAACTACTTTAAATGAGCCTTCTTGATAAAATTGCGTTTCTATAAGTTTATTTTGTACGCCTCCAGGTTTCCAACGTTGCGGCACTACAACTGTTACTTCAATATTGGGTTCTAGGTTGGCTAGAATTTTGAACTTTTCTCGATTAATGTCAACAATATAGGTGTGGCTGGCAACCAGAATTCTCATTTATTGAAAATTGGGAATTGGGGATTATTTAGGGTTAATGTTGTCTTGATTGGTGTAAATTTGTCCATCGTTCCACAGGGACTGAATTAATGTATTGAGAACACTTATAAAACCGAGGATATAAAAAGCAAATCTAGTGATAATCTTAATGGGCGATCGGCTTTTGTAGCAAGGTGGATTGCCCAAAACGTGGCAGTCAAAGAGTTTGGCGAAAAACCGCAGGCACTCAAAGGCGGTTAAGTTTTTCAATCCCATTAGGAAATGGTTGTGATAAAATGTGACTTGATATTCGATCGATCGCGTGCTGACATCGTGACATCCGCCGCTCTCTTCTCCCAAGTGAACTAAACAGGCATTGGGATCGTACCAAATTTTCATGCCAGTCGATCGCAATCTCAAACAAAAATCCGACTCCTCCCGCACCGCACTCCCTGCAAACCGCTCGTCAAACCTCAGCCCGGATTCGGCAAAAACTGAGGAGCGAAACGACATATTGCAGCCTCTAGCCGAGAGCACCTGCTGCGGTTTGACTGTATGCACCAAATCGATAAAATACCACGCAATGCCCGCATCCATCGCTTCAGAGGGCAAATAGTCGATCGTCAAATCGCCTCCAGAATTGCCCAATTTCATTCTGTCAAAAACTCTGCCCGCCACACATCCCACATCTGGTTTTTCTAAATAATTGCCAGCGTGAGCCGCCAAAAAACCATCTGGTAATTGTACATCATCATCAATAAATAAAATAATCTCTCCAACTGCGCGCCGCACTGCATAATTTCGAGCTGCCGGCAAACTCGCCCAATCTACCCGAAACCACCGAATTTTGCCCGCATTTGCTAATTCCTCTAAATAAACTTGAGTTTCCGAGTCATGGGTGCGAGTTTGATCGATTACCAGCACTTCAAAATTCGGGTAATTTTGGCGAATCGTATCAGCCAATGTCTTTCGCAGGGGTTGCTCGCGGTTATAGGTGGGTATCACAACAGAAATCATCATTCGCAGTTGCCGTTTTAATTATTTCTCTAAACGCCAAAGCCAGACATCGCCCGGTTTGTAAATTGGTATGATTTTATATTTTTGCACTTTTTCTAGTTCAAATTGCAGTGCTTCGGTAGCTCGGTAGAGAAATACATCGCTAAAACCATCAGGGATTTTTATTTGTTCTGGTTTGACTGCGAGCAAAAGCTGTACTTCTGGCTTCAGCAAATAGCTGAAAGATAGTATTTTTCCTGTGAGGTTATTACCTCCGTGACTGATGACTAAAGGTTTTTCTTCTTGATTGACAATTGAGGCAACTACGGGATTATATTTAGTGCTAGAAGGATATTTGTTCCACCAAAGTTGTGACTGTGAGCTAACGGCACAAGAAATTATTTCACTTGATATTATCGCTATTAAACTAAGCTGCCATAGCTGTTTTTTTCGGGAATTGGTGGCGGCTACAATTTTTACGGTGAATAGGTAGGCAACAGCTAGCTGGATTGCTAAAATATAGGGAACTAGATAGCGATCGGCAACGCCTCCCACTGATATCAATACTATGGCTGTAATTCCGATCTCTGTCAATACAAACAGCCAAACTCGTTTGGAAGTTGAGCGGTAGAGCAAGTATGTTGAATGCGCGATCGCGAAAAGCAATAGGACGGCTACCACAAGCCTGATTAAATCTGTAGTAATACCGCTGGAACCCAATTTGATAATTCCGCCGGCCCAATGCGTGTCGATAAATATGCGGCAGGTAATCAGAATTAAAGGTTTAAGTGAAGATATCCAAGATAGGGAAAGGCGGGGTAAGCCTACTGTTACCTCAATTTTTGGTGAGTTATTAATTAATACCCAAATCCAAGGGGCAAAAAAAGTTATTGCTACCGCTGAAGCGAGTAAATAAGCAATTAATATTTTGCTAAAATGCCATTTTTCAGTTAAAATTACATAGATGCCGTGGGCAAATATTACTAAAAAAAATAATAAACTAGAATACAGTCCTAAACTCAGGACGATCGCATAAATGAACCAAACAGCCTTGCTCAACTTAGATGCAGATTTAAATGCGGCGGGAGAGTTTTGTAGGGCGATCGCCCGCAGCAGAATTGCATTCGACAGCAAGACGAGGACTGCAAACATCATGTACGGTCTTGCTTCTTGCGCGTACAAGACGTGAAAGGGCGACACAGCGACGATCGTAACAGCGATCCATCCCGCAGGTGCAGACCGAAATAACTCCCAGCACAGCCAGTAAATGCTAGGAAAAACTAACAAACTTATCCAAGCTGAAAGACTTCTGACAGTCGCCACTTCCGGGTCGAATAACTGCACCCAAAATCTGGCTAAAATAAAATACAGCGGCGGTAGTTGAGGTTCTTCTGTAGCTAAACCTTTAACAGTATCCAACCAACTTTTTTCGGGATTTGTGTGCTGATATTTCCGCTGCAAATCTGCGACACTAATTGTTTTGCCTTGAAAATCTTGCTGCACCATTTCCGTCCAGGTGTAGCCAGAAATTCGCAGGGAGGTGATAGATTCGTCGAACGAGTAGACTTTGCGATCGAGGTTTGTAAACCGAAAAAATATCCCCATTATTAATATGAGGACAATTAAAAATTTTAACGAAGTTCGATGCACCCGCCCATTTTGAATTAATTTGCTGTTCATAAAATCGGAAATGGGGAAATGAAGAAAGAAGGATTTGGCGCTCTAGTATAGAGGCAATAATAAGTATGAGGGAATAAGAATCAGAAATTGATTTCAATATCCCCTATATTTATCGCTTAGGATTCTTGATTATTCCTTCTTGCTTCTGGCTTCTTCCTTCAGATTAATTCCCCATTTCCATCAGATAGCTATGTGTTCCTGAACGGCTAAAACTAAATTTTCAGTCCAGAAATTAGCCAATTCGGCACTGGCAGCTTCTACCATAACTCGGATTAGCGGTTCAGTGCCAGAAGCGCGAACCAAAACCCGTCCCTGTTCTCCCATTGCAGTTTTAGCACGATCGATCGCCTTTTGCATGGCTTCGCACTCGTGCCAATTTAGGCGTTTTTCGCGATCGTCCACCCGTACATTTCGCAGCAACTGCGGATAAGTTTGGAAACTGTTGCTTACCAATTGTGCCAAAGATTCCCCGGACTCGCGCACCAGCGAAGCCATATGCAAAGCTGTCAGCAAACCATCGCCACTGATACCGAAATGCGGACAAAGAATGTGTCCCGACTGTTCGCCGCCCAACATCGCACCGGTGCGCTGCATTTCAGCGTGAACGTGCTGATCTCCAACGTTCGTTCGAGTTAGTTTGCCGCCCAATTCTTCCCAAGCTCGCTCGAAGCCGAGGTTAGCCATTACAGTAGAAATAATTAAATTTGACGGTAACTGTTCGCAGTCGCGCAACTGCCGGCCCCATAGATACAGAATATAATCGCCGTCAATCGATCGACCTTTGTTGTCAACACCCAAAACTCGATCGGCATCACCGTCAAAAGCAAATCCCAAATCGGCATTGTGTTCCAAAACCGCCGCTTGCAAACTGTCGAGATGAGTAGAACCGCAGTTAACATTAATCCGAGATCCATCAGGAGCATTGTGCAAACAGATCACATCAGCGCCCATTTGCTCGAACACCTGCGGGGCCAAACCCGCGGCTGCCCCCCAAGCCAAATCCAAAACTATCCGCATTCCCTCCAAATTCAGCTCTTGCAGCGAATCACAGAGCGAAGTGGCATAATCTTTAACCAACTCAGCCCGATGGTAGTGGTGTCCCCAACCCAAGCTAGCAACCGGAACCTTTGCCCCCCGAATTCCCGCTTCGATTTGTTCCTGCAACTGCTGCGACAGCTTCGAGCCGTTTGAGCCGAAAAACTTAATCCCGTTGTCTTCTGGGGGATTGTGGCTAGCCGAAATCATCACTCCGCCGACAGACTCCGAAACGCTTGCCAGATAAGCCACGCAGGGAGTGGGACACAATCCCAAATTCCATACTTCCAAACCGGCGGCTGTCAAACCTGCTGACAGTGCCATTGCCAACATATCGCTAGAATTCCTGCTGTCTTGACCCAAAATAACCGGGCCCTGGTTGGGGGAATTTTGGCGCAAAACTTGCCCCGCCCAGAAGCCAACTTGCAGGGCTAGGGGTGCAGTCAACAATTCTCCAACTTTTCCACGAATGCCGTCTGTGCCGAAGAGTTTTGTATTTGGCAGGGAAAGGTTATTTCCCACCAAAATCGGCTCGCGTTTGGCCGATTGTACCGAGTTAGCAACCGAAAACTCGCTGCCACGATGGCGCGAAGGTGTCTGAACCATATTCACTCCTTTAGGAATATTCACACTCACACTTTGCAGTTCATGTTACAACTGAAAGTCTTTATTTTCAGCGTAAACTCCATTTATTTCGCCGATCGCTAGGGCAACTTGCTCTCACAACCTGTGCACAAAGCTTAACTTCCTAGGAAAAATTTGTATTGTATCCAAGAGAAAATTTTTATTCCCGGACGATCGTACGATCGGTATGATTCGGATCTAATATCAATTCCGGTTGCACTCCTTATGATAGAGGAGACGGCAGTGCCGTGTCCCTACAATGTTATTTTGGGTAGGGATACGGCACTGCCGTCTCCTAATTTTTCGGCGACTAATAATTCCGATGCAACCGGAGACGATCCCACCGGATTTGATATGACGCTACTGCAAATGTTTGAGCCGATCAGCAACTGCGAGTATAAAAGGTTAATGCTGTATTGCCGTATACTTTGTGGCGGCAAATTTCTAGACCGGAAATCGGTTGTGTCGATCGCTCCGGGCTGTGTTCGATCGCGATTTCGCCGTTTGGTGCTAGCATTTCTTGACTGGCGATCGTGTTTAACACAGGTTCGTACAAGTCGCTGGCGTAGGGCGGATCGAAGTAAATGCGATCGAACTGCTCTGGTGCTAGATCCACCAATTTCGCCGTCGCGTTTCCCCGCAGTATTTGAAATGTTTGGGACGAGTCTGCTACTTGCTCCCAGTTTTCGCGGATAATTGCACAAGCTTTCGCCGACTGTTCGATGCCGATGACACTCGCGGCTTGGCGACACAAAGCTTCTGCACCCATCGAACCGCTGCCGGTACAAATGTCAAGCCATCTGCAATCTGCGATCGTCCCTTGCCAAATATTAAATAAAGCTTCTCTGACTCGCGAAGGTGTAGGGCGAGTTGCGAGTCCCGGCAGAGTTTTGATTTGGCGGTTTCCACAGATTCTTAAACTCATTTAATCAGAAAGAAGTTCGGCAACGGATTATGTAACGGATGTAACGGATGTCAGTAACCGAGGAAACGGCAATGCCGTCTCCTAATTTCTTAAGCAGCTACTTTTGCCCTCACCTGACTGACAAAATTTGACAGCATTTGCAATCCGATACTCGAAGACTTTTCCGGGTGAAATTGCACAGCCATCAGATTGTCTTTAGCAATCGCCGCTGTCACGTTTTGACTACCGTGAGTCACCATTGCCGATCGCACTTTCGGATCTACCGGCTCGACATAATAAGAATGCACAAAATAAACCCAAGGATCAGAAGGTAAATTTTGCCAAAGCGGCAAATTCGGCTGATAAAATTCCAATTGATTCCATCCCATGTGCGGAATTGTCAACCCCGGTTCCGAGTGAAACCTGCGCACTTTTCCCGCAATAACGCCCAATCCCGGTTCTACACCTTCTTCGGAACTTTCAAACAGAATTTGCAAACCCAAACAAATGCCTAAAAAAGGTTTCCCCGAGGCGATCGCACTTATTATCGGTTCTATCAAATTGCGCGATCGTAAATTCTGCATTGCCGGGTCAAACGAACCAACTCCCGGTAAAACTACCGCATCAGCCTGCTCGATAATAGCAGGAGAATCCGTAATTTGTGGCACTGCACCCACATTTTCCAAGCCTTTACAGACCGAGTGCAGATTGCCCATGTCATAGTCCACTACTGCAATGACAGACATTGACTTACTTGCCTTATATGATCAATATGACTATTCTTGCATACAATTAGTCAGTTATTATTGGTTATTGGTTATTGGTTATTGGTTATTGGTTAATTCGGCGTTGCTGAATTTAGGTATGATTCACTCGCTATAGCAATCCCTGAAATT
>ENA-OFCE01000781-OFCE01000781.1-metagenomes-genome-assembly--contig:-NODE-781-length-19099-cov-3.457887_pt1 | contig 19099 bp, 17 predicted proteins | sample MGYA00153388_OFCE01 | MGnify analysis MGYA00153388
CACCCACCCACTCCGACGACTTCGTTGCACTTCGAGGTTGAATCCGCCTCCAGATTAAGGAAGCACGCGTGGAAAAAATTGTGTCAGACTGGCAGTCTGTGGCTTGGCTTCACGAGAACCTTTTCGTGGCCATCTTGGCTGGTTACCGAGCAGCCAAATTACCCGGATGGATTCCGGCCTTTTTCCGGGCGATTCCGCGCAGGATCGACGCCTGGGGCAAAAATCACCATCAAATTTTCGTGACCCAAGTTGCGATGCTCGCTGCCAATCCAGAGGTAAAAGCACTGTTTGCACTGCGCGAAGTTCAATATCAATTGCGAGCCTACGTAGCCTTCAGCTTTTGTATGCTCGCCTTCTACTTGGCAGGTGACATCCCAAAGAATGCAGGAAACACATCGTACTGGCTTTTTTTCGCGCTCGCCCTCATGCTTTTTATGTTTTCGAGCCATTGTTGGAGTCAGGCGCAAAATGTTCGACTTCTGGTCCGCAAATCCACTCCCGCGATGGCGCAACTCGAACAATAGGCTTTCCCTAGCTGCAAAACCACTTCCGCAGCCATCCCTTTTCAGCCCGTTTTTTCCCGCCTCTACCCGATTTATCGCGTCGTTTTCCCTATTGTTGATCTAGCCGGGTCTCAAGCACCCTCGGCGCTGGCCACAATCAGCCTACAGTTAACGATTTCCACTGTAGACCTGGCTCCCCAACTTGCAACCTGCGGCGACAGGCAAAAAGCGTCGTTCTCAACGCAACTCCCACCTGGACAAGTAGGGTACAAATGGCGCGAGACTGGCTATCTTCACGTGCATGTACACGTCATCACTCCCACCCGCTGCCAGACAAATCTGTGTCGCAAATAACGGGTTATTGCCGATAGCGTACGCGGCAACCAAGCATGCCGCACAAATCCCTACCTATTCCGCGCAGCATTCGCTATTCTTCGAAGCAGATAAAAAATATCACTTTGGGGCAATCGTGGCGGCACCGTCCTTCGACGCTGAACTGCACATTGAAACGACAACCATCATGTTCGCGGACGTGGTTGAGTCGGTGCGTTTGATTGAACAGGATGAACTCGGCAGCATCAATCGTATTCGTGCATTGTTGAGCCAATTAAGCGTGTTGATAGTTCCGCAGCACTGCGGCGAATTGCTTGAACGCAGAGGAGATGGTTTGCTCTTAACTTTCCCTGATGCACCGCGAGCAGCAGCGTGTGCGCTGGCAATTCACCACAGTGTTGAGCTATCTAACGCAGACTGCATGGTCGAATCTGCAATCACACTTCGGATAGGTATACATACCGACTCTGTATTTACAGACGATCACGCAATTTACGGAAGCGGCATCAACTTGGCGGCGCGAGTTGCCGCACTGGCCGATGCCGGCGGCACAGTGCTGTCAGAACTTGCCCGGAGTCAACTTGCTCCTGGACTTGACGGCGTTTTGGAAGACATGGGTGATTGCTACGTAAAAAACGTAAACAAACCCATTAGATTGTTCAGACTCAGTCACTCGACTGTAAGCCGCACCGGTATTTCGGCGTCGCCACCACTCATGCGTTTGCGGCCCACCATCATGGTGCTTCCGTTTGAGGCGGTGGGCAGTGAATCGGATTCACTCAAAGCGTGCGCTGTGGTTACTGATGACATCGTTTCAGGACTGGCTACCCTGCGCAGCGTTAGTGTGATTTCGCGCCTTACAACGCAATCGCTTGCGGGGCGACAGAAGTTACCGGAGAGGCTAGCCGCTCTGGTGGACGTAGACTACTTTGTCGCAGGCTCTGTTGTGTGTGTTGATGGCAAACTTTCCGTGCGCTTTGAGTTGTCGGATGCAAAAACGCAGCGCGTAGTAAGGTCAGGCAGACAACTTGATTCTGTAACCGCGTTGTTGTTGGGGCAGAGCGAAGCTACATTGGCTGTTTGCGCTGCTGTTAGTTTAGCGGTCGAACGTCACGAGGTGGAGAAATCTGCAACGAACCCCTTACCGACACTGCAAAGCCATTGCGCCATGTTGTCGGCAGTTACCTTAATGCATCAGAATGCAAAATCAAGCTACGAGCGCTCCGAGCGACTGTTAAGCGTACTGACCGAACGACATGCTCGGCATCCGCTTCCTCACGCGTGGACCGCCAAACAGCATATGCTGAAAACGATGCACGGATGGTCAGGTGACATAACTGAAGACGGACAAATGGCTAGACAGGCGTCTGAGCGCTCGCTTCGAACTGGCGTTACCTGTGCGTTGGCGCTCGCGGTGCGCGGTATCGTTGCAAGTCACATCGAGAGAGATTACGCTGCAGCGGCTCGGTTTTACGACGAGGCAATTGCTGTTGACGAAAACGAGTCACTGGCGTGGATATTCAAGTCAACGTTACATTCGTTTAGCGGGGAGGGTAGAGATGCTGTTCTCGCCGCCGAAAAAGCGTTAGCGTTATCGCCACTTGATCCTTTGCGTTACTACTTCACATCGCTAGCGTCATCGGCGTACCTGACGGATGGGCAGTTCGATCAAGCTATTTCCTACGCACGCGAATCGACGCAGCTGAACGCCGCGCACATGTCGACACATCGCGTGCTGGTAATCGCGTTGGCGATGCGAGGCGAGACCGCACAAGCAACCGATGCCGCCAAACGCCTGCTTAAAGCCGATCCAAATTTTTCGGTGCGGCAGTTTCGAAAAAATCATCCAAGTGGTGCCACGGAAATGGGTCGCTCGTTCGCCGACGCGCTTATGAGTGCCGGTATTCCAAATTAATCAATATAGGGGGGCGATAAATGAGTTCAAATTCTGGTTGGAGTGGCTGGTCGGGTTGGAGTGGATGGAGCGGTTGGTCTGGTTGGAGCGACGGGCCTCAAGCGGGCGGCTTAGTTGGCGCCGCGCCAGGGAATCCGATGCTGGCGGACGCGATCATTCGGACTCGTGCTGGGATCGGCGCAACTGATGGTCAACTCTCGTACCGCAAACCGGATCCGGCAACGACGCTTCCTTTCAATTCTGCTTATGTGTTCAATCGGTGGGATCCAAACGTTCGCTTTTATGTTTTGCTCTCGGAGTTGATGAGCGGGATGACATTCGAGCCGAGCGAAGAAAAAGAGATCATAGTAAGTGCAGATTGCAAGGGAAAACTCAAGCTCATCACCCTTACACAACCAAGCGCGGTTGTCTTGAAGGGCCAATGCAAATTAGTGCAAAGCTGGTCGGAGCTACGAAATGATCGCCTCACTGAAATCATGTCCGAAATGGCTCCGCAGGTCGCATATTGGAGTTCGATGCTTAATCTGCAACCGCAGCGCCACAAGTGGACGATGGAGCTGCTCAACCTTGCTTTAGGCGTAGCCGCGATTACATCGTTTCGAATAAAACACGTGTTGGCAATTCCTCGGCCCTCAGCGTTTTCGCCAGACATTCAACCGATCATCGCGGTGCCGGAGCACGGGTCGTTGCCAAGCGGTCATGCCACCGAGGCCTACGCGGCTGCAAACATCCTGTCCGCATTGGCTGGACGATGCGACTGCAACGCTCATACTCGCTTGTTCACGCAAGCGTCGCGCATCGCTATCAATCGAACGATCGCTGGCGTTCACTTTCCGATGGACAGCGAGGCCGGCAAGATGGTCGGTACTGCGGTTGCCGAAATGTTGCTTACCAAAGCGGACGCGCTCAAGCGGTGGAACCCTCGGACATTCGTCAATACAAAGGAGGATTTTGACTTCCCGCAATCGGCAGATTCGGGTCATTCGTATGTGGTCGATAAAGCTCAGAATTTGGATGAAGATTCAACGCTTTCACCGTCTGCAGCGCCGCCAATCCCGTTAGTGAAATGGCTGTGGCGCAAAGCCAAGGCGGAGTGGGTCTGACCATGAGAAAGTGGAAAACCGCATCGAGCGCTTCAAAAACGTTTGCTGTTGATCCTTATCTCATGTGGGCGCGAGATACGGCTTTTCGATATTCGTCGGGCATAAACCAGACTAGTGGCACGTTTTATTCGGTCATCATTGAGTGCAAGGTTTCAGCGGCAGCTCTGTGGGCGTGGGCGAACCCACGTGGACCGCGCGCGTGGATAGCGATTCCATTCGAGTACAAGTCGATCCGATTTGATTTGGGTCGAGCAACATTTTGTACGGCGCAGATCAGGCGTGACAAACTCGAACTCCTTCTTAAAAAAAATGTTGCGGGATTTTGGCATCACGTCGTTCGCTTCGAATTGGCGGCGAACGTGTCTCCGAACAAGATTGATCCAAAAACCATACCGGTGCCAATCATTCAGAGCGGACGGCCTGCCGTTGTTGCCGGAGTTATTGACATCGGCATTCCGTTTGCCCATCGTGATTATCGGAGTCGATTGCCGTTACCGGGCCGATGCACAATCAATCGCATGCTCGCGATGTGGGATCAATCGTATGGCAAGCTCGGTGGAACTGCCTCGCCGACGTTTGGTTACGGACGCGAGTGGTCAGAGTCGTTTGTCGCCCCGCCGTTGAGTACCTTCACGATGTCAGAGTTACTCACAGGCGTCTCCGATGTCTCGAGTGAAGAGAGGCTCTACCGTTCCCTCTCGATAGATATCGCTGATCGCAGCAATTCTCATGGGGCAGCGGTGTTGGGTGAAATTGCCGGTACACGTAGCTTCGCAGCTAGAAAGTCGCTGACCGACGCGGCCGCCACCACGCCTATTCTTGCCGTCCAGCTACCACGTGCAACGATTGGCTATTCCGCTCGTGCGTCACTTGCGGTTCACATTCTCGACGGCTTGCGATGGATGCTGTCGCGGATCGGAACGATGGATCAGCTTGTGGTCAATGTAAGTCTAGGTACGCACGCTGGCCCGCATGATGGCAGCTCGATACTTGAGCGTGCAATCGATGAACTCATAAAGTTAACCAGCTTCAAAAGGCCACATGTTGAACGTCTGGCCGTAGTCCTAGCAGCGGGTAACTCGCGAGAGGCGAGAAGCCATGCGAAATTTGATCTAAGCACCAAAGCAAAGTCGATTCAGTTCCGCGTTTTGCCCGACGACATTACGCCGTCATTCATTGAGATATGGCTACCACTGAACGCTGACGTGACGGTCGCATTGATATCCCCGTCGAACGTTGCCAGTACCGCGAACGAAAGGAACGACTCGCAGGTGCTTGAAAATGCAGCTGGCCATGTTCTGGCCGCGATCTATCGCCCAGAAAATATTGCAAACGGCAACGGGCAGATGATTCTGGTCGCAATAGCGCCGACGGTTGAAGGTTATGCGGAGCACGGAATCTACAAGTTAGTTCTGACAGCGAATCGCGCGGTGAAAAATGTGCATGCATGGATTGAACGCGACAATTCGATGTACGACCTCAATCGACCGCGCGGACGGCAGTCTTATTTTGTTGACGAACAATACATCCCATCCGGGCGCGACCACAAACCACCACCTGCCACAAAGTCGTTCATCGAGCGAGAGACAACGTTAAATTCTTACGCCACCGGTAAGCGAACGGTTGTGGTCGGAGCGTTTGACGCGTCGCGCGGACGTGTTGCCATAGATTCAAGCGCAGGGCCAGTTAGAAACTCGAGGGGAGTACTAGCGCCAATTGCGGCGGGCGTTAGCGAAGAGTCGCTGTGGGTTGAAGGACAGCGCGTGGCGGGCACTCGGTCGGGCGATGTCTCGCGATTGCGCGGAACCAGCATTGCAGCACCTAAAGTCGCTCGTTTGCTACTTAACCAGCGTGCAGCGGGCAATCGGGCGCCGACCGCAAGAGAGATAGTCGAGGCACTAGCCAGGGCATCGGAGAACGCAGTCTCACCGCATTGGGAGGCGAAACCAGGCCAGAATCTTGCGGGGTACGGTCGCATTTCCGTGAAGCGATTGGCATGAGGGAGAGGGCAGTTCGTTTAGTGGTGCGCAACGCCATCTTTCACCCTACATTCGCTTAACAAAAGCACAACAATCAAGTTCGGGGTTATGTCCAAATCCACGTCCCAATCCGCCCGCGTCACGCTGCGGCAGCTTTGCAATTTGGGCCTGCCTGCGCCGGTGTTGTTGCCGTCCTTATTGCCAGCGCTTCGAGCGATGATTCCTGCTACGCATGCTGCATTTTTTTATTGCGATGCGGCGGGGCAGATGGTGAATATGTATGCCGAGCGCATGCTGCCGCCGGAGGCGATGGCCAACTATTACGAAAAGCACTATCGCGCCGACGTGGGCGCGTTTGCTCAGGCGTACCTCGCGCGGGTGGCAGCGACCGATGCGGTGTCGTCGCGCACGATCAATGCGGCCGAGCGTGACACCGATTATTACCGTGAAGTGTTTGGCGTGCTGGGCGTGGCGCATGTGCTGTACGGCGTCGTGCGTTCATCAGAAAATAAGCTTGATCCGTTGGGCCAGCTCAGCATGTATCGCGGGATGGACGCGTCGCCGTTCGCCGCTGAGGATCAGGACGCATTGCGCGATGTGCTGCACTACTTAGGGCGCGCGCTCGCCGCGACATCGAATACGCCCATCCGAGTGTCAGCCGAGCAGACGGCGGAGGAGGCGATGGCCGTGCTTGATGATCATGGCGACGTAATTTTTGCCGACAACGCGTGGATGCGCTTGACGCGTATGGCACGCGGCGAAACGATTTCTCCGGGTCAGGCGCGGGAGGAACCTAAGGCGTTACGAGAATTTTTACGCGGCGTGGTGATCTCTGCACGCGCAGCGAAAAAGTCACTACACGTGGTGAATTCCGCATGGGGACAATTCGCGTTTCGCCATCATGAGCTGGCCGGTGTGTCCGGTGATAAAGCCACCGCACTCGTGGTGTCACGTCTGGCCGAAGCATCGGTGCGACTCACTGAGGGCGCAGCGCGCCTCAAGCTGTCGTCACAGCAGCGGGAGGTCGCGCTGATGGTTTCTCTCGGCCTCACCAACGCGGAGATGGCCGAGAAGCTCGGTGTGTCCGTCAACACGGCGGGTTATCACGTCAAGCAAGTGTTTATCAAACTTAACGTGCATGACAGAGCAGAAGTCGCGCGGCTGTTGCGGCAGGCATAGGGCGTTGCTAAATCAGGCTGAGTTGGCTGTGGCCGCGACAGTCGCGAAAGCCGCGAAAAACCGCTCTACGAAAGAAAATTGGGTTCGCGGCTTTCGCCACTTTACATCCGACTAAACGCGCGCCGCCTGCATAGCAACAACAATGAACGCCTTTTTCACAAATCCGGGCACGATGGGCAAAAGTTGGTTCATCATGGTCACCTCACGGATGACGAGAGTATCGCGTAGCGCATTGATGGCGGTGAAGCGTCGGCGTGCATCCATTGCGGTTGCCGTCAGCTCGTATACCGCCCGTCAAAATCCATCCAACGACATTGGCGATAGTCATAGAGTCGGCAGCGCTTAAGCACGTCGCGCAGATGCGCGAGGGACGCTTGCTGCACGATGACTGTGTCGCCATAATTTTTCTCAAGGTAACGCTGAACCATGGGCAGGTTATACAGTGGCGTGCGTTTGTCAACGTGGTGGGCTGTGTGCTCAAAAATGTTGGTAAACCCGAGCTCCACGATGCGCGGAAATTTCATGTGTACGGTGCCGCCGACTTGAGCCTGAAAAAACGACCATTCGCTTTCGCGATCAAACCAGCGCGTGCGTGGGTGCGTGTGATGCTGAATGGTGACGAACGCCATGATCCAGTTCCACACGTAAAACGGCCAGACTAGGCAAAGCACCAGCTCGCTGATTCGGGGCCCCACTCCGCCACCTTGCCACGCGCCAAAGTTCCAAATTAGAGCGCACTGCGCACTTACAAACATCGCGAGTGCGATCAGCTCAAGGACAAATGCCGTGCGTGACCGCAGCTGTTCTCGCTCGTGGTGGTTTAGCCAGATCAGTTGCTTGAACCACACCTCGATCATGTAAAAGAAGCTGATACCCGTTAGCGTGAAGTAGGCGCGTCGCACCACTCGTTGATAGATTTTTTGTGCCTTCCAGTCGGCGAACGTGAGAGGAGGATAGCCGTCGTCCTTTCCGCGCAGATTTGTCCAGCTATGGTGCATGCGGTTGTGGCCCCCAGTCCCAGCTGGTGGGGGAGTGCAGCGACGGCAGAAATGCAAGCCAAGCGCCCCATCGGTTGAAGCGTTCGCTAGAAGTCAGCGAGCCATGCGATGCGTCGTGACCGACGACGAAAGTGATGCCTGTCGCAACGCCAGCCAACGTTGCCAGTGCTAGCTTTGCGAATACACCGTCCACCCAAATGGATAGTGCAAACACGAACATCCATGCCACGAAATTGAGCAGCAGAATCGTAGCGCCCAACACATTCCGATGAATGGTAGGTTCTGCTGGTAAGCCGCGCAACAGGCTGGGTAGCGCATGCGCGCCCGACGTTCTAGGATCACTGCGTTTCCTTGCTTGAGGCCAATCAATGCTTTCCATGAAATCTCCACCTGCGTTGGCTCAAGCGCTACCCGAGCACCCGAGCTCGCGGTTTGAGTCGACGGCACCGTTACGACATCGTTTTCTAAGACTCAGGTAGCCGATGCTGCCCGTTGGGCAGAGGTATGCATGTTTGCGCTGGATTTGTTGGGCAGGAATTGAGTTTGCAAAGGCGTCAATCTCTCCTTCGTCGCGGTAAATCAGAAACCAATCCGCCAAGGCTTCCATCCAGCCGCGATCCTTGCTGCCGTGAAGAAAGTTGGTGACAACCAATTGTCCACCGGGATTGAGGGCCGTCCAGAGTTTGGTCGTGAGTTTTTCAGCGACGGGGGCAGGCAGGTAGTCGTACAAACCAGCGCTATAGATAAGATCGAAGTCGGCAATTTGATACCGGCCCGCGATGACATCGCGAATGGTTGCATGTACCGTGGTGATGGGCATCCCATTGGAGGCGTATCGGTGATTGATTTCTGCCAGACTTTGTTTGTCCTGATCTAGCGCAACCACTTCACCGATATGACCTCGTTGTAGTGCGACCGATAAGTCTGCTTCTCGCAAGTGTCCGGCGGCCAAAGCGAGTACGCGGGCTGCGGGTTTTGTTGCTGCCGCGTCATCAATCAAATCCGCTAAACGCTGTCTGCGCCAGCGCACTGCCTCTGCCGGGCCGCAGTCAATGGTTTCCCGGTAGAGGCGAGCGGCTTCTGTGTCATGTTGCGGGCGTGTGAGTAGTCGAAAATCCCGATATATCCAGTCCAGCAACAGCGCGTCGCCGGGGTAACCGCGAGGCTTTTTAAAGCTATGCGAGGTAAACGGATCAAGCTGCGCAATATCGAAAAGTGGAGTGCTGCGAATTTCAGCGATCAAATGGTTCCAAGCTTCGCTGCCGCCAGATTCCAGCGCGCGCGTGCGCATGCCACTGAGCGCCGATGTTGCGTGATCGAGGGCTTCCGCGTAGTGGCCGTCGTCATAAGCGCTGAGCGCTGGTGCGAGTAGGGCGGCGATTGTCGGCGAAACTGCAGCCGTAACATTTTTGCGGGCGAGGACTTCTTGCGTGGTGATGTTCAACGGGAGCTCCGATCCGCGCTCAGCGCTGTTGTTCGATAACACGTAGAGTAGGCGTTAAATGCCGCGCTGCACACTACCTGGTTAGGTGGGATTTGTGGTTTATTGTCGGCCCGCGCGACGCTGCGTTCGTGTCGGGCGGGCAGCCTTTGCCCACCGATGCATTGCAATAACGCGTTGGCAACTTCGCTAACGTTTAATGGGCGAACGCGCTATCGTCGCGCCAACCGCACGAAGTTGGTGTAAATCCGATCAGCCAACGCATGGCTCGCGGCCATCCGTTTCGGAATTTCAGCAGCAATGGTGCGCGCTTGTTGAACGTGCGGTTGGCCGACTAACGCGGTGAGCTCTTCTTTGCCGTTGCGTGCCCATGAGGCCAATTTATTGCGGTCGATTTCTATATGAAATTGCATGGCGAGCATGTTGTGAACAGCGAACGCTTGAACAGTGCAGACGTCGTTGCAGGCAAGCAGTGTGGCACCTTCGGGCAGACTGAAAGCGTCGTAGTGCCACTGCAATGCGTCGCGCTCGGTGCCCGTAAATTCGCCGAACCAACTGCGGGCTTCCGGGCCGTCGCTGAGCTTGATTTTTGCCCAGCCAATTTCGGGTGAATCTGCGACGGCAACCCGCGCGCCTATTGCGCTGGCGATCAGTTGTCCACCGAGACAATGGCCGATGACGGGCTTGCCAACGTCGCGGGCTTCGCGGACCAGTGTTTCGCTGTGTCGCAACCAACGCAAATCATCGTTCACACTTATGGGGCCGCCGAGCAGCGCTAGACCGGCATAGCAGGCGAGCGTGCTCGGTGGCGATTCGCCTGCGTCGAAATTAAACACGTCGAAATCGACGCTGTGCTGGGTCAGCCAGGTGCCCAGATAGGCGGGTCCGTCGTCGGAATTGTTTTGCAGAATGGCGATGCGCATTAGCCTAAGTTTAAGTGCAGTAGTCAGTGAACTTAAGCCGCGCTATGGGCACTGCATGCTGTGACACAACGTATCAAGTTTGCAAACAGCTTAAGGCCAGAAGCGCCTATATATAAGGGCTAAGCGCGTATATTTGCATTTATCGACTTGATACTTAAACGTCACACAGACACCATGCTAAATACGTATCAGGAAAAAGCTGAATGCTTCAGTGAAATGGTTTATACCGTTCTTGCATAGTTTTAGCTACACTCAACATCATGGAACTTAAGTGGGTTGAAGATTTTTTGCAGCTGGCCGAAACGGGCAGCTTTTCTAGGGCAGCGGAGTTGCGATACGTCACGCAACCGGCGTTTTCGCGGCGCATTCGGGCACTCGAACAGTGGCTGGGTGCCGAGCTAATCGACCGCACCAGTTATCCGACCAAGATGACTAAAGCGGGCGAGCAGTTTCGTGAACGCGCGGCGGAAATTGTGCGCCAGGCGATTGATGCGAGAGCGATTGCGCGCGGCCTGCAGAGCGCGCCGACGGACACGATTTTGTTCGCCGCACCACACACGTTGTCGCTGACGTTTTTTCCGACGTGGCTTAACGTGCTGGAGAAAAAACTGGGGCGTGTGAAAGCGAAGCTGATTGCGGCCAACGTGCATGATGCCGTGATGAGTCTGGTCGAGGGAAACTGCGATTTGCTGCTCTGCTATCACCACCCGAATCAGCCGGTGCAGCTCGACGAATCGCGCTATGAAATGGTGGTGCTCGGCACCGAGACTATCGCGCCGTTCTCTAAGACCGACAGCGAAGGCCGCGCGCTGTTTACCCTACCAGGCAGCGATCAGAGAAAAATTCCGTACTTGTCATACACGCCGCAGGCGTACTTGGGCCGCATGGTCGAGCTGATTCTTCAGCAATCGCCGTTGCGAGCGCACCTCGATTGCGTTTATGAAAACGACATGTCGGAGGCACTCAAGGTCATGGCGCTGGAAGGGCACGGCCTTGCGTGGTTGCCGGAGAGCGCTGTAGCGCGCGAGCTGAAAGCCAAGCGCATAGCGCGCGGTGGCGACGGCCATTGGTCGGGCACAATGGAGATTCGGCTGTATCGTGAAAAGGGTGCGCAACGCGAAGTGGTGGACGCGGTGTGGAATGCGGCCATCGGTAAGTAACTCGGCGCGCGGTCTATGACGGCGTTGCTTGCCATTGGTGTCGGCGCAGTGCTGGGCGCTTGGGCACGTTACGGATTGTCACTGTGTGGATGAACAGGCCTGGGTGGATGCCGTGGGGCACTTTTTTCGCGAATGCCATGGGGGGCTTGTTGATTGGCGTGGCGATCGCCTACCTGTCGGCCAACCGTGAAGTTTCGCCGTTGTTGCGCTTATTTTTTGTGACCGGTTTTTTAGGTGCATTGACCACGTTCTCAACGTTCAGCGCTGAGGTGACCACGCTGCTGCTGGACGGCGATTTGCTCAAGGGCGTGGGACTCGCCGCGCTGCATCTTGTCGCGTCCCTCGCACTCACAGCAATCGGAATCGGCCTCTACAAAGCCGTCACCAGCGTGTGAAAATTCGGTGAATCGAAGATCTTGTGGGGGCGGCGAGAGCCGCGAAAGATGGGGTAAGCAACGCCTTTTGCGGCTTGCGACGCTCCTACATGCGAGGCGTATCCACTTTTATATTTTTGTTTGACTGAGTAATTCATATGACCACACACATCCGCTTTCACGAAACTGGTGGCCCCGAGGTTCTTAAACTGGAGACGGTTGATCTGCCGCCACCGGGCGCTGGCGAAGCGCGGGTTCGGCACAGTGCGATCGGTGTCAATTTCATCGACACCTATCACCGCAGCGGGCTGTACAAAATGCCGTTGCCGTCGGGCATCGGTAAGGAGGCAGCGGGTGTTGTTGAGGCGGTGGGCGAGGGCGTGACGGCGGTGGTTCCGGGGGATCGCGTGGTGTACTGCGACGGACCGCTCGGCAGTTATTCGAGTGAGCGCAATATCGCAGCGGGTGTGCTGATCAAGTTGCCGCAGTGGGTCAGCGAGCAGCACATCGCGGCCGGTTTTTTGCGCGCGATGACGGTTGAATATTTGTTGACGCGCACCTTCAAATGCAAAGCGGGCGACACCATCTTGTTTCATGCCGCAGCCGGTGGCGTCGGCCTGATTGCCAGCCAGTGGGCGCGCGCGCTCGGCGTCAACATGATCGGCACGGTGGGTAGTGACGAAAAAGGCAAGCTGGCGCTCGAACACGGCTGCGCGCACGTCATCAACTACCGCACCGAGAATTTTGTGCAGCGCCTGCACGAAATCACTGGCGGCAAAAAAGTGCCTGTGGTGTACGACAGCATTGGCAAAGACACGTGGCCTGCTTCGCTCGACTGCCTGCAACCGCTGGGGCTGATGGTGAGCTTTGGCAATTCGTCCGGGCCCGTGACCGGCGTTGACCTAGGCATTCTGGGGCCGAAGGGCTCGCTGTCGGTCACGCGGCAAACCTTGATGACCTACACCGCCAACCGCGCCACGATGGAGGAGATGGCCAACAATGTGTTCTCCTTGATGCGCGACGGCAAGCTCGATCTTGCAGCGCGCCAGACGTACTCTTTGGCCGACGCAGCCTCGGCGCACCGTGATCTTGAACTGCGCAACACGGTGGGTGGTGTGATTCTGATTCCGTAGCGGTGCGGCCTGCATTCGCATGAACGACGAAGGGGTGATTGGCCGCGTGAATAAGTTTGGATCAATACGTCGCGGTCACACCCGCAAATACACTGCGTCCGGGCAACGGTGCAAATTCTTTCAGAAATGACGTGTGCATCCGTAGATCGCGGTTGGTCAGGTTCTTTCCGAGAATGTAAAAATCGCCGCTGCGGGGTTTTCCGTGGGGTGCACAAGTCCACCGATAGCGCAGCGAGGCATCAATGCGTGTGTAGCCTGCTGTGGCGGTTTCAAACTCGGCGATGCGGTCTTGTTTGAACACGTGCGTCGCGCCACCGTCGACGTACCAGCCGCCTGCGCGCCACGTCAGGTTGCCGCCGATTCGGCTAGGGCTCATGCGCGGCAAATTGCCACCGGCGTTGTTGCTGATAATGCCGCGAACGGCGTCCGTTAGGGTCGTGAAGCCGAACCCTTGCGTCGGTGCGTACGCAATCGTTAACTCTGCTCCCGTGAATCGTGCGTTGACGTTTTTGAATTCACGTCTGAGCAGTTCAGCACCCAGCTCGATCTCGCCTTCCTCGTTGACCCGATCCGCCACCCTGTCACCGTTTTCGTCGACGCTGGCACCGTATATAAAGTTCTTAATGCTGTTGCGATAAATTGAGGCGCGCGCACTCCACGCATTGGCTTGCAGCTTGTACGAAAGATCAAAATTGTGTGAGCGCTCTTTGACCAGTTGTACGCTACCTAGATCGTAGGTTAGGGTGGCAATGTGCGCGCCTTTTGAGTACAACTCCTCAATGGCGGGAGCACGCTCGGCGTGACTAAATGTGGCGGTAACGGCGCTGCTGGCGCTCAAAGCGTACTGGTAGCCCACAGAGCCGTTACGCAGCGAAAAATTGCGACTGGGCAGCCCCACACCCGCGTCCGGCGTGTGCTTCACATTCTCAATCCGCGCACCGATTTCAATGCGGCCGGGACTCAGCGCCCGCTCCGTCACCGCGAACAACGCCTGACTCCGCGTGGCGGTTTGCGGCACGATGGTTTCTTCGCCCACCGCAGAGAATTTGCCGTGCTCGAAGTCGGCACCGAGCACCGTGCGCCAACCGGAAATGGGCCGCGTTTGTAGGTCAAACCGCGCGCTGGTTGAATTGGTGCGAAACACCGTGCCGACCTCGCCGGAAGACTCGATCTCAGCGTGTTGATAGGTGTTGCTAGCCGCGCTGAATCGAATGCGCTCAAAGCTCAGCAGGTTGTTCAGCTCGCCCTGCAGTTCCGCGCGGTCACGCGTCAAATCGATGGTGGTGGCGTCGGGCGACGGAATGCCATAAATGCTTTCAAAACGGTTCAAGCCAACGCCGACGAAACCACTAGCCAGAATAAACGAGGTGCCGAAACTCGCGTTTTGGGTGCGCGTGGCAGCGTTAGCCAGTTTACCGTCGTTAGCAGTTTCATAGTCGCTGCTGGTGCGCCGTGAAAATTCACCCGTGAAGGCAATCGGGCCAACGCTATCGCGCAGCTGCGTGCCAAAGTCGCGGGTGCGCTCGGCGCTCGAAATGCGTGCGTCGGTGAGCAGGCGCAGGCCATCGGTGTGCGCTTGTGGAATGCGATCAGTCACCACGTTAACCAAGCCGCCAATGGCCCCGGAGCCGTAAAGCAATGTCGCTGGCCCACGCAAAATTTCGATTTGCCGCGCGCCGAGTACCTCAGCGCTGACTGCGTGATCGGGGCTGATGGCGCCCACGTCCATCGTACCGACCCCGTTTTCTGCCGTCTTGATGCGCGGCCCGTCAAGTCCACGAATGATCGGGCGAGACGCACCGGGACCAAACGATGAAGACTGCACGCCAGCCTGGGTGGCGAGCGTGTCGCCGAGGCTTGCGGCGCGGTCTCTCAGCAAGGCATCTTTACTGATCACGAGACTTGGCTGCACCGTTTGCAGTTCGCCCTGATCGGCAAACGGTGAGGCCGTCACGATGATCCTATCCACTTTGACCGGGGTAGTTTGCGCGTGTGCTGGGCCGATCCCGAGCGCCGAAAGAGCTGCCGCTACGAGCGTGAGCTTTAAGTAAGCCGATGGAATGTCAAACATAGTCGAGATTGTTAATGAAACTACATTGCATGTTACGTGATCGCATTTACTAAAGCATCTAAGTTGCATTAGATGGAAGGCTATAACCCGTCAACTTTTTCGTTAAAAGCAGGACAAATATAGGCTCAAGGCCGCAAAGGCTATTTATCGACATTAGCAATAAATTGGCGTTAGCCCATATATTAATGGGCTTCTACGGAAAAGCTGTTTTACGAAAGGTGGCGTAAATCTCGGGCAACACGCGGTCGACGGCAACGGCATTTAAAACGCGATGGGGTTGCGGTGCCGCAACAGCGGCGCAATCGGCCTGATGCCGCGCACCGTTTTATGCACCAGAAATCCTTGCTTCCGTGCCACAATCGTGCCCAAGAAACGCCGACCCAACACCGACCCTCACCACATTGGGCGACGGCAGCGCGGTCAGGCGAAACGATTCAAAGCGATTCGCAGACACACCGCTACCCAAGGAGGCCCCATGAAACGCCACGCCACATTTGCCCGATCCGCAGCTGCATTGGCCGCGATCCCGTTGGCTTTTGCCATGACACAATCATTCGCGCAAACCGCCAACGTCACGCTGTACGGCGTGGTCGACGTGGGCGTACAGCACGTCCGCGGTGCAAAGGGCGGCGACATCACGCAGCTCGCCAGCGGCATCATGGAAGGCTCGCGTTGGGGTTTGCGTGGCACGGAGGATTTGGGCGGTGGCTATAAGGCCATCTTCACCCTCGAAAACCGCTTCGAAGCCGACACCGGTGGGCTCTCCAATCGTCCCATCTCAGGCGCGCAACTGCCCGACCGCTTTACCGCTGGCTTACCGCCCGCCGTACAAGCTGCGCTCAACGGTGCTATCGGCCCATCGCTCGGCGTGAACCTGCCCGGCCGCCTGTTTGATCGCCAAGCGTTCATGGGCATCATCACGCCGTTTGGTGCCATCCTAGCCGGTCGGCAATACACCCCGGCGTTCGAAATTTCTAATCGCTACGACGCCTTCGCCAACGCGACTGCTGCGTCCCCGGGCCAGCTCGCGTCGATCCCGGCGGGTATCGACATCCGCGAAAGTAACGCGATGATGTATCGCATCGAGCTGCAAGGCTTCTACGGCAGCGCGTATTACGCGTTTGGCGAAAACGCGGCGGGCACCAAGAATGGTCGTTTGGTAGGTATCAACGGCGGTTATCAAAGCGGCAAATTTGGCGCGGGTATCGGCTACAACGAACGCACCAACAGCGCAGGACAAAAATCGCTCAACTCCTTGGTGATGGGTGCCAACTTTGATGTCGGACTGGCTAACTTGTTCGCAATGTACGGCGTGCTTAAAGAGCCGAACGGTTCCTCCGCTCCCGAACTGCGCGCCGGTTTGATCGGTGGCGGTGTTCCTGCGGTGTTGGTCGACACTGGCATCTTGCCACGCTTCATGCAAGACGCCCGGCTCTATCACGTCGGCGCTCGAGTTCCGCTCGGAGTCGGTCTGTTGACCATTGGTTACTCACGATTTGACGACAAGCGCGGCGCCAACGCCGACGCCGAGTCGTACGGTGCCGCATACACCTATCCACTGTCCAAGCGCACCGATCTTAATATGGCGGTCACTCAAGTCAACAACGCTGCTAATGCACAAGTGCTGCCCGGTGGCAACGGCTTCCTCGGCGGCGTCAGCGCGTTTGGTGGCAAGGACGCAACCTCGTATCAGTTTTCTTTACGTCACAAGTTCTAGTCGGGTGATCGCTTGACTCTCCAAGCATAGGCACACACCTTCAGCACCTTGGTGCCGCCACGCAAAAAAGCCGCGTTTGCAATTGCAGTGCGGCTTTTTCTTTTTCGACGTTAGCGATAGTGGTCGTGCGCCAGTTGTAACGCCGACTTGAGGCTATTCATGCGCTTTGCGTCGGTCCATCTGTGAGAGCGATTCCACCGCGATGGCTCAAACGCGAGGCGGCTTTCGTGGCGAAACCGCTCCACAACGGCAGGCTCTGGGTTGCTTTGAACCGCGCCCGTAAAATATCTATATGGACAACATCATCTACATGCTCGCGGTCAACGCGATTCCGCTTTTGACCGCGATCACCTTGCACGAGGCGGCACACGGCTACGCCGCTCGCGTGTTTGGCGACCGCACGGCCGAAATGCTCGGTCGCATTTCGCTCAATCCGATTAAACACATCGACATGATTGGCACGGTGGCCGTACCCGCCTTGACGCTCGCGATTGGCGGCTTTTTCTTCGGCTGGGCGAAACCGGTTCCGGTGAATTTCAATAATCTGCGTAACCCCAAAACCGACATGATCTGGGTTGCCGCCGCTGGGCCGGCTGCGAATCTTGTGATGGCGATTGGCTGGGCGATCATTCTCAAATTTAACGACATGCCTGCAATCGATGCCATCGCGCGCGCTGGCGTGGCGTGGAACGTGGGCTTGATGGTACTCAATCTGCTGCCGATTTTGCCGCTGGATGGTGGCCGAATCCTCGCCGGACTGCTGCCGGGGCCGCTCTCGTACAAATTTTCCCGACTTGAGCCCTATGGCTTGTTTATCGTACTGGGATTGGCTGTTGCCGGCGTGCTCGGCGTTATCTTGTCGCCGTTGTATCGAATCACTTATCAGGCGCTCGGTGCGCTAATCGGCGTCTAGGCCATGTTTATAGACCGCGTACTCTCGGGCATGCGCCCCACCGGGTTCATGCACATCGGCCACTATCACGGCGCACTCAAAAACTGGGTCAAACTTCAGTCCGAAATCGAGTGCTTTTTCTTCGTCGCCGACTGGCACGCATTGACCAGTCACTATGACGACCCAAGCGTGATTTCCGGCGCGACCTTTGACATGGTGACCGATTGGCTGGCTGCAGGGCTCGATCCGAATCAGTCCACTATCTTCTTGCAAAGTCAGGTGCCGCAGCACGCAGAGCTTTCGCTGCTGCTGGGCATGATCACGCCGCTCGGTTGGTTGGAGCGTGTGCCGACGTACAAGGAGCAGCAAGAAAATCTCAAAGAAAAGGATCTGACTACTTACGGGTTTTTGGGTTATCCGCTGATGCAGACGGCTGACATTTGCGTATACCGCGCCAACCAAGTTCCGGTCGGTGCAGATCAAGTGTCGCACCTTGAAATCAGCCGCGAAATTGCGCGTCGCTTCAACCATATTTACGGCCGGGAACCGAAGTTTGAAGAGCGCGCTACAGCGGCGATGAAGAAGCTCGGGGGCAAGCCCGCCAAGCTTTACGCGGAGTTGAAAACCGCGTTCAATCAGGATGGAAATACCGAGGCGCTCGCGCAAGCCAAAGCGTTAGTTGCGGCTGCGGGATCGCTGTCCAACGACGAAAAAGAATTGCTGCAAGGCTTTCTCACCGGCGCGCGCAAAACGGTGTTGGCGGAGCCACAAGCGTTGCTCACGCCGACCTCAAAAGTCATCGGCCTCGATGGCCGCAAGATGAGCAAGAGCTACAACAACGGCATTGATTTGCGCGACTCGCCTGCCGTCGTCGAGAAAAAAATCAAGCGCATGCCGACCGATCCGAAACGCGCTCGTCGCTTTGACCCCGGCAATCCTGAGGACTGCCCGGTGTGGACGCTGCATCAGGTGTATTCGGACGATGCACGCAGAGCGTGGGTGGTTGAAGGCTGCACGACAGCAGGTATCGGTTGCCTTGAGTGCAAGCAGCCCGTCATCGAAGCGATCAACGCGGAGTTGGCCCCAATGCAGACGCGGATCAAAGAGATCGAAGCGAAGCCGGACTACGTCAAAGACGTGCTGCACGACGGCTGCGCCAAAGCGAGGCGGGTCGCTGAAGAGACTATGCTTGATGTCAGAAATGCAATGGGGTTGGCGCGGGTGTAGTCACGAGCGAATTTCACATCGTCGCCCCTGCGAAGGCAGGGGCCTAGTGGTAAGTTGCAAAAATGTACGCAATTAAAAATTTTGTGGCGCGGCGTCCGTCAGGCGCAAGTTCGACGCAATATCGAGATATTGCTAGAACTTGCAACGACAC
>ENA-OFCE01000782-OFCE01000782.1-metagenomes-genome-assembly--contig:-NODE-782-length-19093-cov-8.228490_pt1 | contig 19093 bp, 17 predicted proteins | sample MGYA00153388_OFCE01 | MGnify analysis MGYA00153388
TATATTGAAAGGGAAATTTGAGAGTTAAGATAAACTATCTCGCTAGTAGTATTTTACACTTATAAGCTAAAGGAGGGGGGCGAGGCGACGGGGTTGGTGACAAACTGAGGAGGTTATCACTAACCCCGTCCCCTGAATTTAGATTTCTCTTCTGCCCGAATTCTCGTAACCTCTATTAGTTCTGACTGAATCTCAGGATTTCCACTTATAGCAGCTATCTGTTTAACGATATTGGGTGGAAATATTTTACCGACATCTTTACCATAGTAGATTCCATCCCTTGGGAACTCATGGCTAATAATTGAGAATCCTGTCGCATCTTCCTTTACATGGAGGGATACAGGGATATGTACCGCTTGTCTAGCTTCAAGAGAATTACTTTTATCCTGTGATTCCAAATACTCGATTTTTACCAACCAAATATATACCTTGTTCTTGTCTGTACCCAGAATTTTAAAAGCACTGAACATAGCAGCGTCTTTTGAATAGGCAATATTATTTGTTTTTGTATCAAGGTATTCCAATAGTAAAGCTTCTTGATTTTCTGTTATTTCTAACACATTTGTCGAATCCTCTTTTTTAGATGCTTGGGAAGTACATCCTACAAAAATAATAAAACTTAATACGATGAGAAAATATATTTTGAATTTTTTCATAAACCTATAATCATCCCTTTTTGATAGCAAGTGAGTTACTAAATAAACCACTATTTAGCCTAAGATGCATTTATACACTCTATGCTTAGGTTATCATTAGTAAGAGTATTCTTCAATTGTTTCCCATATAATGTAACTATATTGTAATGCTTTCCATTCAAATTCAATTCCGAATAATCGCAGAATATTGATAGAAATATTGAAGACTATTAAAAAACAATATAGAAGAATAGGCTTCCGGATACAGTAGTTGGAAGGGAATTTTGAGGTCTGGAGGGAATACCGGGGGCTGCCGAACTGAAGCAGAAGATGTTCGCGCAGTTGGAGAAGGAACTGCTCCCGGCGCAGCAAGAAGCGCTGAATCTGTATGATGAGGCCTACAGCCTCATGATAGGCAGGGCGCAGGATTACTTCTACGAACAGGGCTTTGCTGACTGCTTCCGCATCTTCGGAAACCTTCTGGCCCAGCGGCTGCTGGAACTGGGCAAGCGGTAGGGGGAGAAAGCATGGGAACCGAAAAGGAGCCCATGCTTTTTTACTTTTACAACTCAAAATTATGAAATTATTTTATGCTAAATAGATAGCAGCATTAAGGATTCTTGTAATATAGAGAAGATATTGTCTATTCTATACAACTCCATAACTTATAAGTCTACATAAAGTAATAGCTTTTCACGAGTAAATTTAGGTACTATTTATTGTTTGACCATATGGAAAATTATTGATATTATTGTTGCATAAAGGTAGAATGCTGCGAAACGAAAACTTAAACATAACATAGGTTTTGAGGAGGACAAGGATATGCTAACGGGGAAAAATGTTAATCTTAGATTGATCCAGGACGAGAATTTGCCAGAAATGCTTGATTTGATGAATGACCTAGGGCATAGAAGTGATTATCTGGGCGTTGAGCTGCATCATAGAACAAAGATAGAAAAGTATTACGCTGATGCAGGATTTTGGGAAAGCGATTTTGGCAGAATGTTAATTATAGATAAGTCCGGCCGAATACTGGGAGCCATTACGTTCTTTAAAGGAGTGGGCGACAGCGAAGGTTATGAAATCGGCTACCAGATTTACAGAAAGGAAGATAGGGGAAAAGGATACGCTACCGAGGCGATCAAGTTATTCTGTGCTTACTTATTTGAACTTAAACCGATACAAAGACTTCAAATATGTACAGCAAGAGAAAATATAGCAGCAAGAAGGGCTGCTGAAAAATGTGGTTTTGTCTTTGAGGGGACTATGCGGAGAGCATTCTTCGCAAGAGGAAAATACTATGACCTGGATTTCCTGTCCATGCTGAGAGAAGAGTGCACTCCACTATCGAATATTTTAGTTACAGAATAATGTATATCCGGATAAGTGCGAACGAATTTACTACCTGCTTTATCTTAGGTATATTAATGCAATTGATAGAGTAAAACAGGAGGCAAAAGATAATGGGGAAACCGTGGGTTCTGTATCTACGATAAATTTATTACACATCATTTATAGACTGAGCAACTGCGACAGGCCCATATTTCGGTTGTCTGCAATGTGATTGCACACTTGTTATATATGTTGGAATTATTCCAAGTCGGTATGGGCGGATTTCCCAGGATTGTTTATTAAGTAACAGGAGGACAAAATGAGTAAATCGAGTGAAAAAAATAGATTTGAAAACAGATTCACAGAAGATGTTATTGAAGTGGCAGCTGTCACAGGGGCATCAGGGGTTGGTGCGGGAAAAGCAGGCGGCGACATTATGTGGAATGCGTCAATTGATTTGATTGCGTGGAAAAATTTATACTACAATGAACCTGTCATAAAAGAAGAGTTGCGACTTGAATGGTTGGTTGATGATGAAGAATGGCAAAAATCAAGAGATATTTTGAAAAAGAATACAATTGTGAGATTGCAGGTACGTAGGGCAGAAAAATCAATGATGCTTGTTAAGATTTTGGAAACAGCATATAGAGATGATGATTTAGAAATGATATTGCAGGACTCGATGAAACCGGTTTTTTACAATGATGAGGTATTAGGCACGTTTGAACTTGATAAGAGTGTTAAACTTTTTGAACAGAAGATTTCTTGGGCTGGAGAAGAAGGTAATTTGTATTTTGACTGGGATGAAGATGTGAATATTATGAAGTCTGCATTGGAAACAGCACATGCGCTTTTCAAAGAGCAGGATGAATGGAACATGAAAATTAGAATGTATGCTTCAGAAGAGCTGGTAGAGTTAGCAAATGAATGGCTACAGGGTAATGATGAGGCAGAGATAGATGAGATTACAAAGGAAATGTTTGCCAATTTCATGGAATTAGACAGCATAAGCGTTTACCCAGATGGCGATTTTGAGATATTCTTTTTTGATGGAGATATGTTCTGGGGACATTCTATCATTGTTAATGGAAATATTAATGGTGACCTCACTTCGGCTGATATTGCAGGATAAATGGATAAGAGAATGATGGGTGAGAATGTAAAAAAAGCGATTAATGGGTCGTGATATGTAGTTGAGTTACTTCGTAATATTACTAAAATATGCAACTGAACAAAACCCATAATACAAGTATAAATAAAAGATTTTAATGAGTTTTAGCTAATGCGAAATTTAAAGGTAAATATAAATCTTTAAAACTTAAATTTGTATCTGTGGAGGTGCAGAATGAAACGAATTATTGTTATTATTTTTACTTTTCTTATGGTAAACCCACTGCCTATACTTGCGGAACAAGATATTTTCAAACTTCATAAGGCAGATTACCCAATAGAGGTGGATGGTAAAGAGATAAAAAGCGAACTGCCCATATTAAATTATAATGGCAATACATATGTGCCATTAAGTTTTCTTGGTCGTTTACTAGGATCTTATATAACGTGGGATAAGGATAACAATAAGGTTAAAATATATACTCTACTTGATTATCTAAATAAATTTAACTATTCCATAGAACCCGAAATAGATTCAGCAGTTGATATGGAATCATTCAAATCTGCTCCAGAACAAGTTGATATCAATAATCTTAAATATACACTTCAAACTCATATTTATAAAGATTTTATGCCAATGAAGGATAAAGTTAGTGTTTTGGAAGGAGGGACTACAATATATATTTTGGAAGATAATGGTGAAAGATTTTCACAAGTATTGGAGATTCAAGATATTTGGTTTGTCTTTAAAGGAAAAGCGTGGAAGTTAAAATATATAAGTGACGATACAATAAAATTTATTGATAAGAAGATAGCATTATCCAGACGCTCACCTTCATTTCCTTCCTTTGCAAATAATACAGCGTATGATGCCAGTGGGGAAAGAATAGACTCTGATGCAGGAAAAGTGGATGTGGTTGTAAAGATTGCTGATAAAAATAATAAAACATATTTACTTAAAGCAAAAAATCAGGAAATCCATTCAACTTGGTGAAAGATGATGTGTAAGCCACCTAAAATGTAGTTATAATAGGTGAATAAACAGGGATAAAGCATCAGATTTGTTGCAAAAAACGCAATCGTGGAAAACCCGTAATATCAGAGTTCGCATTATCTATTTTCTTAGCCACCTTGACTTGTGGGCTTATATAATATACCTTTATTAGATATTAATACTATATTTCAGGAGGCGTTACGTTTTAATGAATAATATGCTAACACATGAAAATATTAAAAAATTGCAAGAAGAAATAGAATATAGAATGACCGTAAAAAGGGCAGAGATAGCAAAACAAAAGCAAGAGGCTGCTGCCCATGGCGACAGGTCGGAAAATGCAGAATACAAAGAAGCTTGTATAAATTATCGAGAAAATGACGATAGAATTCAGTATTTATTAACTATGATTTCAACAGCAACGATAATAGATGACGAAAATTTGGACACATCAGTATTGGGACTTAATGGTAAATCTAGAATTAAATTTATTGAGGACGAAGATGAAGCCATTGTAACATTAGTGACTACTATGGATATAGATCCTAAAAATATGCGTATAAGCATAGAATCAGATTTAGGAAAAGCGTTAATAGGCAAAAAGGTTGGAGATATAGTAGAAGTTAATGCTCCAAGTGAAAAATATACGGTAGAGGTATTGGAAATATTATAAAACTTTGTCAGGGGCAAAAATATTTATTTGGCTCGCAGTTCTCATATTATGGTTCTGAGAACCTAACCCATAATACACTCCCTGTATTGGATATTGGTTATACCTCTATAATTATTAAGTTTACATAAAAATGTAATTCCGGAGGATGGACTTATCGGAATTGCAGAGTATGACGGCTTAGTTATATTAAAATATTAGAATTAAGAGTGTTGAAACGTACCATAAATAAATGCGGTATTCTTGGAAGTTAGTAAGATGAAAACGTAATTATTCTTGACTGACAATGGTATAAGTGGTATTATAATAATTGAATGAACGGTCAGTAAAATAAATGAAAGGTATTAATTATGACTAAAATTAAAACCAATGAAAATCTGGATGTGAAAGATAGGATTTTGGATGCATCCGAAGATTTGTTTTCATCAAAGGGGTATGATGCCACCAGTATGGAGCAAATTGCTAAAAAGGCTGAAGTTACAAAATCATTAATATATTATTACTTTGAAAGTAAAGAAAAAATCCTTGAAGAATTAATATCAAAATATCTATTTTCCACAATGAAAGAGAAAAAGGATATTCTCTCCAGTGATCTTTCAGATAGAAGTTTAATAGAGCAATCCATGCTAAAAGGATTTGTTTTCTTATTTAAAAATAAAAGAATGATGCGAATATTTCTTACTGAAATGTTAAAGGATAATATTCGCAACGATTACCTATGCAAAATGATTCAAGATATGATAACTGCTTCAACTACTAATTTGAAATCTTTAGGAATAGATATTAAAGATGACGATGAGTTTGCAATGTATTCTTTCTTCTTTGGGTTGGCTCCAATAATTGCCTTTATGCTTCTAGGAGATACTTGGATAAAGAATAACCAGCTAAATAGTGAGGAGTTCGCTGCAAAGTTCGCTAAAATGGTGAGAGTGTCCTTTTCTAATGATATAACAGGGATAAAAAGCGAATTCTTAGAACCTTTAAATTCTGTTCTTACTGAAAACTTAGATAAGCTATTGGAAAAATAAATTTTTTATGCAGAGTTGACTGACCGTTCAATAAAAACGAAAACAATTTTAGTTAGTTAAAATATCAAAAAAGGAAGGTGCTTTTATGAAAAACTTTAAAGATAAAGTAGCAATTATTACTGGAGGAGGTGCGGGAATAGGAAGGGCTCTCTGTGAGGAGCTGTCCAATCAAGGGAGTATTGTGGTTGTTGCAGACATTAACGGAGAAAATGCAAAAAATGTTGCCGCAGCGATAATACAAAATGGTGGTAAAGCGGACTATATGGCTGTCGATGTATCAAGTGAAAAGGAAGTAGAAAAACTTATCGACGACACAGTTTTAAAGTATGGGCGTATAGATTACATTTTTAATAATGCTGGTATTGCTATAGGTGGTGATGTTCGAGATTTATCTTTAGAGCAATGGAAAAAAGTCATAGCTATAAATTTTTATGGAGTTCTTTATGGATCGATATTTGCATATAAAATAATGGCAAAGCAGGGATTTGGGCATATTATCAATACATCCTCTGGAACAGGTTTGATGCCACAACCTGGCAACACTCCATATTGTGCAAGTAAGCATGCGGTGGTTGGACTTTCGCTATCATTGCGTTATGAAGGATTGGATTTAGGGGTGAAAGTAAGTACAATTTGTCCTGGACATGTTCAAACAAATATTTATAAGAACATGACAGTGGCTAACGTTCCAAATGAGAAATTAGTCGCTAGTTTACCTGTAAAGGCAATGGATACTAAAGAGGCAGTAAGTATAATATTGGATGGTATTTTAAAAAATAAAGATATCATTATTTTCCCCACAAATGTTAAATGGGCTTGGCGTATAAACCGCCTTTTCCCACGTTTGCTAGACAATGCATGGGTTGCGAAGATAAGAAATATACGAAATCTTCGCCAAGAACCATCAAGTGAAAAACTTTAGAGTAGTTGAAATGTAAAGACATTCCCAAATGGGTGTCTTTATTTGTATAAAAATCTATTTGAAATTCAAATAGATGATGGTTTAGTTGTAAATTGATACGGTGAGACGTACCACAAGTAGAAATAAGCAATAATGTTAACATGTGAGCATTATTAGAGGCAATTGCGATATAATAGTTTTGCGCTGAGTTTTTATGAGCACGGCAAAAAGGATTCTTTATAAATTTTTGCCCATATTAGCCCGGGATGGCTAATATGGGCTTTATGTCAGGTAAGGGCACGCTTCCCAAAAGAGCTTAGGGGTTGATTTTTGTTATTGCAAATTTATAGTTACAGCGTCATTTTTATAAATTTGCATGCCTGAATTATAATTCAGGGAATATGTTTTTGTGCTGTCGTAATCATTAAATTCCAACTCAAAGTCAACAGCTTTTTCCGGCGTTCCTGCTTTATCAAGTACGGTTCTAATACATTCTGCTTTGAGGCTTGCAGACTCATTTTCCAAAATGTATGTTGTCGGAAAGGCTAAAGTATAAGGAAGAAGGCCTTCAGCTCTAAGACTTATTTTAACATTGCTTCCGTTTTTGTTTATGTCTTTGATAATAAGTTTGCCTAAATCGCCACAATCTAATTCCATCGAAGGTTTAATGTCCATTAAATCAATAGATTTTGCGGAATATACTTTATTATTTGCACAGGGTATAAGTGTTATAGATTTTGGGGGCTCTTTTAGTGGTACATAATCAAATACTTCCATGCTTACCAGTTTGCCTTCATTGTCTGTATATTGTTCAGACGAACTACCAATTTGAAGTAACTGCCTTCCTTTATCATCTATAGCAAAGAAAGTAAAGAAGGGGTATTTACCCTTTAAGCCGGTTGCATTAATAAATACTTTTAATGCTAAAGGGGTGGCTATGACTTTACTTATAAGAATGTCGCCTTCAGGAAAAGTTTTTGTTATATTTGGGTTTGCTGTGCGTGTTTCTTGGGCAATGGCCGTTTTGTTTACATTTGTGCTTAAAAGCCAATTCCCTTTTCCAACAGATATTTCCATGCCATCCTTAATCATCGCTATTTCCTTTATACTGAATTCTAAAGCAAATTGATCCGGAAGATTTAACATTTCTTTATTTATTACTCCACTATATTCATTTTGACCTGTTCTTTCAAAAAACATATACCCTATATTATGAATAGTACTTGATTCGTTTTTTCCATTCACTCGTATATCCCCTTTTAGTAAGAGAGGCCCTGCGTAATTTCCTATATCTTTGGAAGTTCTTATAACCATCCCTATATCTAATCCAACATCATCGGTCAGTATACTATTAAGTTCGACTTGTATACCGTTGTCCTCAGCATTTTGATTTATTGGCTGCACATAATTTGTACTGTCTTTTGGAGCCCACGGCCTGAATTTGTTAGTAGTAAAATAGCTATTATATGCAAAAACTGCAGAAGGCAATATAAGAACTGCAATAATAGATAGTAGTGTATACATGTTTCTTTTTTTCTTTTTCTTTTGCACATGCACTCTCAATTTTTTCTCTAGATTTTCCATTAAATTATCAGGAATTTTAACATCATTAATATTCATTTTTAAGCCTCCCCATCTTAGATTTTAAAAAATTAATACTTCTATACATTTTTGTTTTTACGGTATTTTCAGGTATGTCCATTATTTTAGCAATTTCTTTTAGAGGATAATCCTTTAGATATTTAAGTACGACTATCTCTCTCTCATCTTCCTTCAATTTTTCAAGCAAGTTTTCGATAATAATTCGGTCATCAACTGTAGAAAAGGAGAACATGTCCATAACCTCGTTAAGGTCTTCTCCTGATGAAAGTTTGTTTTTTTCTCTATAGTGTTTTCTGCATATATTTATAAGTAAAGAGGTAAACCAACTATAGAATTTTTCTTCATTTCTTAACTGTTTGATTTTATCAAAGCCTTTTATGCAGGCTTCAGACAAACAGTCTTCTGCATCATAGGGGGTTTTTGTATATGCGAAGGAAATTTTATACAAAAGGTCTTGTTTTTCCTTTATAAGCTCTGTAAATGCAGAAATATCACCTTGTTTGCTTTTTCTCACAAGCATCCATATATCCATAATGCACCTCCCTCCATAGTTTAGAATTTCTTTTTCATGTATAAGATACTATGGAGGTTCTAAAAGTTTCAATTATTTGTACAGCATGGATAATTCCATCGAGTCCATACTATAAAAGTATTATATGTAAACTTTAGAATTAATCAACACCATTGATAGATCATTCTTCATTATGTACAATCAACAATAAAGCCACCCCATGAGGAGCGGCTTTATGCTTAACGGACTATTTTTATTTCAAATACTTTTTTGTTTAGTTGCCAGGTGATACGGCGAACCGTACCACAAGCGACGGAGGCTTTCTGTAATAATAGAAAGTGTAAATAATTATAGCATTGAAAACTCTTACCTTAAAAGTGAGGTAGGAGTCTATTATTTTTCTAAGAAAGTATTTATGATGATAGAAGTCAGCTGTTAGAATCTATAATTTCCTTTATAGTTACATTTTCATTTTTAAATCGAGCATTGGGATTTTTCTCCCTTTTAAGCTTAATGGCCTTCTGCGGACAGAGATTAATACAGGCAAGGCAAAATTCACAAGTATCGCCATAAATCGGTTTACTATTTTTAAGCTCTTTGTTTATAGAAAGATTATTTCGAGGACATACCTTGGTACAGGTTCCGCAGCTATTGCATTTATTATCAATCGAGAAGTTTTTTACTGAATTAAAGTTAGGAATGACCTTTGTTAAGCGCTGAATTCCGTTGGTCATGAAGGAATCTAATGCTGAGCCTTTATGAATATACTTTTTATTTTGAGAAACATCCTTCAATAAACTGTTCAAACTTTCTTCTATATTTTTGCTCTTCCGCTTCTGCTGTTCCATATCAAATATGGGTAAGTAGTTATCAACCATAAGTAAGCTGTTTGCATAGTGTATGGTTATGTTATTCTTTTTCGCATATTCTGTAAACCAGCCGGTACCGTTTGCCACCATATTGCCATAAGTTAAAATGGCAAAGATATAAGGGCTTTTTAGGGTTACTTTCTCCATAAATTCGCGCACAATACCCGGCGCTGCGAATCCGTAACAAGGGAATATGATACCTATTTTTTCATCTTCATAACTAAGCTCATTACTCTTTAGAACCTTTGGTATGGAGAAAAGTTCACCTCCAAACCTTTTAGCAACATATAAACTGTTTCCGGTAGCGGTAAAATAAAAAATCTTCATGATAAACCTCCTCAATGATTAATAGATTAAAAACTTTATACAACCCTTCGATACTTCGAAAACTATCGAAAGGTTGTATGAAAATTCAATACCTATATTCCATACACGCTATAATTTGAACAATTTGCTGACCTCTTCTGCTAATTCCTGGTTTGCCCTGCAAATTAAAAACTTACCTTTTCTTTCAGTAGTTATTAGCCCTGCATTTGCTAATTCCTTAATATGGTGAGAGATCGTCGGGGCCCCTATATTTAGGGAATGTATAATATCGCATACGAAACATTCATTATCATTACAATAGCCGGTATCAGAAGTCTCTACTATTTTTAAATACAATTCCAATCTGTTTTGATTCGATAGTGCCTTAAATATTTTTGTCATTTTTTGAGCGTCCACAAATAATCTCCTGTCACATGGTATTAAACTTCGATAACTATCGAAACGATAATAACAAATAAATTAACGGCTGTCAATATTCATTTAAAGGTAATGATAGCTTTCTATGTTGTTACATAGTCAGCCGTAACTGGAAAAACCCATGCCTACTGCATCTACGAATCATTGAATTTATAGATGTAATTGAGCATGGGGTTTTGTATAATCTCTGGGGTATTTAGATACTGTACACTACATTTTACGGACAATCAATACTACTGCGTTAATTACCTAAGATTTCGGTAATTTGTTCACAAATTACGCCTTATAAAAGTGAGCAACAACGGTTTTAGGTTGTCATTTTTATAAGGATAATTACAAATTAACGCAGTAGTATTAGTTTTCCGAGATTAGGTATAGTAAAATATCTTTGCGGGACTTGGTGGTAATAAGTTTAGTCTATTACAGCCGGGATAACACATTCCTTAATCAGTGCCCATCGATCACGAGGATTAATGATGAATTCTGATGCAATTGCTACGACCAGGTCTTTTTCTGGAATGCAACAAATGACATTACCACCATCGCCTACTGCTGAGTATGCAAAAACTCCGTTCTCTTCTCTAAGCCACCATAGGTAGCCGTATTTGGCTATAGACCCATCAATCCACGTCTCGGAATGTGGAGCTGTAGACTTATCAATCCATGTCTTGGAAATAATCTGATTATTGTCCCAAAGGCCACGGTTCAGATAGAGAAAACCAAAACGTGCCATATCACGGGGAATTAGCGTAAGTCCCCATCCTCCTGTAGAGTTACTGTTTGGGTCTTTAACCCATCCCTTCACATTTTTCCCGAACAAATCCTCAAACCCAAAGGATTTCATTTCATAATTGGGGATTTCCTTCATGCCGATGGGTTTAAATAAGCATTCGTTGGCAAACTCGCGGGCACTTTTTCCTGTGCTGCGAGTGATGATGGCTGAAAGCAGGTGTGCCCCTGCGGTGGAATACTTAAAAGCTCCGATACTTCCTTTTTGGCCCAGCATATCCAGAGTATACTTTACCCAGTCAGGCTGCATACACATCTTGTCCAGCGGTTCGTGCCAGTCCTCAAATGGATAGGGAGCCGTCATAGTGAGAAGATGGCGTAGGGTGATTTCTCGTTTCTGCCTATCATCAGCATCGGGAACATATTCGGGGAAAAAATCCAGCACCTTCTGGTCTACATTTTTAATATATCCTGCATCTATAGCAATACCAATGAGGGCAGATATTATGCTTTTCGTTACAGATGCCACATGGTGCGCATCATCCGGGCCATAGCCATTATAATATCTTTCATAAGCGATATATCCATTTCTCACAACAACAATACCGTTTATATTGCTGTACTCGGATTTTATCATAGGTTCAAGCTCTGAAAGCTTTTCAGAGTCCATTCTCAAGGTTGCCGGGTCTGCGGCCTGCCATTCCGTGGTTGGCCAGTAGTTTCTTTGCATTATAGGTACCTCCTAAAAGACGTTTTTTGTTCTGTTTAGTGAGCGTTAAGGAAAATGTCAAGTCTTGCTACTATTTTTTCTTTACAGGAAAATACACCTCGGTAACAATATCCTCAGGAACGGTGACTTGATTGGGGGCGGTTATATATATTTCATAGGGTGATTTCACCAATTCATATCCTTCATTTTCTACCCATTCCCTCAGTTTAGCATATACCGATGTCAATTCTGAATATGAACCCTTTAAAACAGACTTCGCACAAAGGCCTCCAGGCAAATCTCTCGTTCCCTTTACAGTCTCCTCTATCGGGAGGGCGAACTCTGTATCATTGCCGGCAGGATTGTATTCAGGGCTGTGATAAATAGTCATTGGCGTACCAAGCAAGGTGAGTTTTTCAGTAGCAATCTTTTCATATAGCCTGCTAAAATACTTTCCATATCCTTCCGCATAGTCTTCACTACTCATCATCTGACGCATATAAAGGATATTCATTGGCTGGGTTTCAACAAGTTGTACTTCTATATTGTTAAGGTATGACATAATGGGTATGCCCTTCTCTAAATTTAAAATATCATTACTCATTTGTTTCAGGGCATATTCAAAAGTATTTAGCTTTTCCTGTATTTCCCTTCTCTTGCGATTAAGTGCAGAACAAAGCTTCTCTTCTGATTGATCCTCTTCTAATTCCAGCATGGCTTTGATTTCTTCCAGGGAAAAATGATAAGATTTCAAGCGGTTGATAAAGAGCATCTTTTTTAGTTGTCGGATGGAATAATACCTATAACCGTTTTCTGGATTAATCTCATCAGGATTGATTAATCCAATTTCGTCATAATATCGAAGCGTTTTTGTAGATACTTCGCATATTTTTGAGAATTCTCCAATCGATAGCAAGAGGTCACCTCCATTCTTTATATTTTTATACGGACTAAATGCTTTAAATATTGATACTTTGTTCAATTCCACTATACACCTTACCCTAAGGGCAAAGTCAACTGCAAAAATATCGGCGCTTCTTTATATACAATCGGATTGGTAACTGCTGATTTGAGCATCGTACAGCCAACGGTTCTGGGGCTTTACGAGGCTCGAATCAGCTAAGTTCCATCCGAATTTGTATAGTCAGGCAATCAGGAAAGCAGGCTTGTGCCTGATTTTCAGGTATGTATCCGCCGCCTGCTGCAATGGATTACACCGAAATAATAGCCATCTCCATTGCATTTGAAACAGGAGAAGCGTTTGAATGGTATGCTTTCCATTATGGGCTTTAGTCTGTTGAGCTGGTGGACGAGCAAAACAAAGAACCACCTGCATTGGATGGGTGGCTATGATTATGGGAATTGGATATTTCCTTGAATTGGGGCATGTTCAATGGATATGAAAATTATCGAGTATACTCCTTCGATTTATATTTCTCTTCTGCCCGAATTCTTGTAACTTCTATTAGTTCCGATTGACTCTCAGAATTTCCACTAATGGCAGCGATCTCTTTGACGATATTGGGTGGAAATATTCTACCGATATCTTTGCCGTAGTAGATTCCATCCCTTGGGAACTCATGGCTAATAATTGAGAACCCTGTTGCATCTTCCTTGACATGGAGGGATACAGGGACATATACTGCTTGTCTAGTTCCAGGAGCGTTATTTGTATCTTGTGATTCAAAATACTCGACTTTTACCAGCCAAATATATACCTTGTCCTTGTCTGTACCCAGAATTTTAAAAGCACTAAACATAGCAGCGCCTTTTGAATAGGCAATATTATTTGTTTTTGTATCAAGATAATCCAGTATTAGAGCTTCTTGATTTTTTGTTATTTCTAGCACATTTGTCGAATCCTCCTTTTTAGATGTTTGGGAGGTACATCCTACAAAAATAATAAAACTTAATACTACGAGAAGATATATTCTAAAATTTTTCATAAAATTATAATCACCCATTTTAGCAGCAAGTGAGTCACTAAATAAACTCCTATTTAGCCTAAGATGTGTTTATACACCCCTGCTTAGATTATCATTAGTAAGAACGCTATTCAACTGGATTCCATATAATGTAACTATATTGTAATGCTTTTCATTCAAATTCAATTCCTAATAGCCGCAAAATACCGATAGAAATCTTGCGAACCTCCTGGTGGTGGTGATGTTAAAGAGAGTATGCAGGTGAGGGGGACGCATCTCACCTGCAACTGGAGCAATAACTCTACTTTGATAAAAGGTATAAAAAGCAAAGGCCTTCGTTTACGCAAACTATCTTTTCTTCGGTAATCTATAGTTTTCTATGTTACATATTCAGCCGTAGGTGTAGATTTTACCAACCGGGTCTGATAGCAAAGACCGTAGAGGGTAGTAAAATAAAGGGGTGCAGGCGGAAAAGTGATTTTTGTGGGAGTTGAGCTGGGCGGTTGGTAAATTTTTAGGGAGATGCTTGAAAATAAGGGGCTAGGAGGTTTGAGTCAAACTTTAAAACCGCTTTTTATATGAGCAAGCTAACGGAAATTCCCGCAAAAAATGTCGGGCTTCGCCTTATCCTTCTTTAAGTTTTTAAACAAAGCGGTTTCTCGGAAGAAATCTTGTAATATCCTTATATTTCTATCACGCAAAGAAAATATCTCTAAGCATAAACCTCGTGCGCCGTAGTACAATGTTTATCTTTTTGCGGTAATAACGGCGTTTAAACACATTCCGGCATCTGTCGTAGCAGGCGTTTATCTCCTTCTGATGACCTTCCGGGTCATCTTCATATTGTTCAATCTCTTTTCTCTGGTGGGGAAACTGGAGACAGTATATCATGCGATACCAAAGCTGGCTCAAAAGCTCATTCTCCTGTTTCCAATAAGCGTCGAACTGCTTCTGCATAGGGGCAAACATGATGGCATCCATCTGCTTAGTTGTCAGCTTTCCTTGCTCTATAGCCATATCTACAATGTCCGTGCCCGGCAGAAAGTTGAGACCATGTAGTTGAAGTTCAAAGGGAGGAGAAAGTTTCTGCACTAGAAAGTAAGTTTCCCTTAGGTCATCTATGGTTTCGAAAGGATGTTGAAGCATGAAATCATAGGAAGCCCAATACACGCCAGAATCGCGAATGATACGGGTAGCGTTTATGATATCCTCTTGGGTTTCGTAGCGGTGGAACACATCCCGTCGCAAACTTTCAGAACCGGACTGTATGCCCATGATGACTTCTACAAGACCAACGGAGACCAACTTTTTTAATTCATTACCGTTTATCATCTTGGGATGGGACCAGATGGTAAATGGCAGATTGATGTGTTTTTTATACTCAACAACAAATTTGTCCACCCATCCAGGCGTGTTCGGGAATATTTCATCGTAGAAATGTATAAAAACCAGCTTTTTGAACTTCTTCTTGACGATCATGAGCTCATCTATAACACTCTTAACGCTGCGTATGCGAACGTACTTTGTGCCTTGTGGAAAAATCCGGCGCAGGTTTACGCAACTGCAATAGGAGCAGGTAAATGGACAGCCGCGGGAGGCTATTACTTCATAACTCATGGCTCCAAGCTGCGGATCGCTGGCCTTAACTTCATCATTTTCAATAAAATATGAGGTCTCACACTCAATAGAGGGCAAGCCGTAGCCATCTATATCTGTAAGTATGTTGCCGGTTTTGTTCATGACGTTCTTCCCATCATCTCTATAGCAGATGGATGGAATATGGCGCCAGTCTCCTCCCTTGGTAAGTGCATCAGCAAGCTGGCAGATGGATATCTCGCCATCGGTACGTACAACAAAGTTTATGCCCATATCTAAAAAACGCTCTGGAAACATGGTGGCGTAGGCTCCACCACAGACGGTAGGGGCGTCAGTGCGGGTCCTGATAGCGGTGATGACTTTGTCCACGGTCTCAAGATACATGGAGCTCATGACAGAGAAGCCCACCATGACGGGCTTCTCCTTTTCCACGATATCACCCACCAACCCCAATTCCGTCGCACTAGTAGGCCGGGGATGGAGGCTGTTAAAGTCCTTGTAGAACACGGTAACCACCCTGTAGCCTGACCTTCTCAACGCAGCGTCCAGATAACGTATACCAAGCGCCTTTATATTATAGAACGCAATCAGAATAACGGTCTTTTTGTCATTTGTGTTGTTCAAAATAAAAAATACTCCCTTCTTATGTATTTAATCAACGTAGCTATTATAACCATCAAAGCGTTACTATATAAAAAGAAGCTAAGACATATAATAAATTCTTTATCTTGTACGTTAAGATTAAAATTTTACAGCATGAAAATCATTATGGTATACTAACAGATTCGCGCTGGCGATAAATCACTTTATGTGCACGGTCAAAAAGCGCGACGTCCACCCGGTATGTTTCTCCGCTTACGAATTGATTTTCGGGAATATCCTTATAAACGTAAGGGCCGGTTGTTGCATTACGGTATCTAGTCGGTTCCAAAGCAAGAGAGCCGGCCGGGATTTTTTTATCTTTTTTGGAAGAAATCATCCGCTCATTCTGATTATAGACATAAATTTCATAAGAACTGACCTGCGGATGCGAAACAGCCGCATTTAAAGTAATTCTCTGTGTATCGGCAGAATCAACAGCAATGTTAATTCCGGCTACCTTTTTATTGACGAAATCTTTTTCAAAAAATGTAAAATACTCAGTTGTAGTAAGTGCTCTAGCCCAGAAAACATAATCTTTTTCGAAATTGCCGATAAACTCAATGGAGTTGGAATTCACCTTTATAGGTGTGTACTTCTGCTCTTCGGAATATTCTACATTGTCAAACTCGTTTGCTACTAAAAAGTCCACATACACAGTAGATAAGGACTCATTTTCGCGAAAGGCAAAATCCACATTTACGCTTTTTCGCTTACCTGAGTTTTCAGTGACTAAAGAAGCAACCGGAGAATTTCGGTATCCCTCATATCCCACGTTATTAAATTCACAAAAACGGTAGCCGCTTGTGAACGCTTCATGTAACAATTCTGGTATTCTCGGCACCGATCCATTATAACTGGTTTTATGAAATCTGCTCGCCATGATATCGGACAACCTGGTTGTTCCTTTTGCGCCTTTCAGCTCAAGGATCGCGTAATCGCCAACTTCACCCTTCACATTCCTGATCTGCACCCGGTTTACTGTCACATTAATATTTCCGTCCTCACCCGCCACATCTTCAGACACCCAGGCGGGAACGCTTTTACCCGACACGTTTACTGAAAATTGAATCCCGTCTCTGAAATATACTTCGTTTTTTGTCCAGATCTCAAGTCCGTCCTGTGTAGTAGCGGCAAGCGCGCTGCCCACAAAAAGCGTTATACTAAGAATAACAACCGCAGTTAAAAGTGATACTGCTGACATAAACTTATTAAGCCGTTTTTCTTTGCTGATCATTTTAAATCTCCTTTTTATTTGCTCTTTGCTGCCTGACATTGCAGAAGCCAGCACTGGGGACAATGGTTTATTTTGTGCCATCATGCATAAAATTGTGCGCATATAACCTTTTCGTTCTTCCGTATTCATATCTTGTACAACTGCCAAATCACAGGAAATTTCACATTCCTCGTTTATTTGTCGTACTGCAAAATAAATCATAGGGTTAAACCAATGGATCGCATTTACAATCATAGAAAACCATTTATACCACAGGTCATGCCTTTTATGATGCGTCAGTTCATGCAAAAGAATGTACCTCAGGCTTTCATCTGAAATTTCGGCATCGGGAAGTAAAAGTGTCGGCTGGAAAAAACCTGATATCAAAGGTGCTTTAATGCATGGAGTGACACAAACCCTGATATTGCTTCTTACCCCTTTTTCTGTTTTTATGTTTTCCAGTATTGGGCAGCTTATTTGCTTAGAATGCTTGTAGATTGTTCGCAAAAACAGCAAATAGCTTATGGCGTTTTTAAGAAAAAACACAGCTGTCCCCGCAAACCAGATATAAATTAAAAAATTATGTTGGCTGATTTGAAATCCCTGTATAATCTCAACATTCCTATATTCAAAGGGTATATTTTCTATTATCTTTGTTTCTGTATCAGGCAAAATACCCGGCATTTCATCTGTCTTTGCTGATTGTACTTGAGGCAATCCAGGAACGTGAACAACAGATTTTCCGGGGGCCAAAATTGTTATAGGCGGCAATACCATAACCACCAATACGCACAGCCATATATAATACTGCCAGCGGCTGCCGAATATCCTTTTGGTGACAGGTTTGAGCAACAGCAGCACAAGAATTAGAATAGCGCCAACTGCAGACTGGAGCAACACTGTTTTAAATAGCTGTAACAGCATGACAGCCCTCCTTATTTTAAATCAAATAGATTTTTCAACTCGGCAATATCTTCATCCGACAGTTCCTTGTTCTCAAATAAGGAAACAACAAGATTTTTTACAGAACCGTCATATAGCTTGCTGACAAATTTTTTTGCCTGGGAGATTTTGTATTCCTTCTTATCCAGCAGGGGTTTATAGTAATACAAATATCCCTTTTTCTTTCCTTCAATGGCACCTTTTTTCACCATCCGTCCAAGAAGAGTCGCTACTGTAGAGTACTTCCACTCTGTGTTAATCATTTCATCACAAATATCCTGCACAGACATTGGAAGTTCTTTTGCCCATAGAACTTTCATAATTTCAAGCTCAGATTCACTGATTTCAGGCTTTTTTTCCATATTATCATCTCCGTACATCATGTATTTTACAGTTGTAATATACATGTATACTACAACTGTAAAAATGATTTGTCAAGGCTTTTTTGAAAAAACTCTTTCTTCCTTCCATAACAAAACGCAGCACGGTTTGTCCCTTTACCGTGCTGCGTTCCTTGTAATACGATAGCTTTTATTTTATTTTTTGTTATTCTCATGCCGCTTGGAACAAGGATTTTTGTAGTTTTCCTAATACGAATGGTACATATGTAAATGGTGTGTTGTCTTTTAATTATCATGGTCGTTAAACTAAAACATAGGATGTACTTAAATACGAATACGAATCGCTGAGCTGTTAGCTATTGACTTCGGGGATGCCTGTCTGAATGACTTGTTTCTAAGAATTCAGCTTGCAGAGAGTTTCACGTAGTACTTGATAAAATCCGAAAAGAGCCGGATCGAATCATAGGCTAAATTGCCTCTTACTCTGTTTTACGCCCTATTCCTTTAATTATGTATGCCCATAAAAACCTTTAAAATCAATGCCAAGAAGCAGGTTCACTTTTATACACGGTTTTACAAAAAGGGACAAGTGAAGTATAA
>ENA-OFCE01000783-OFCE01000783.1-metagenomes-genome-assembly--contig:-NODE-783-length-19079-cov-5.380677_pt1 | contig 19079 bp, 18 predicted proteins | sample MGYA00153388_OFCE01 | MGnify analysis MGYA00153388
CCTCGGGTATTCGAAGGGCGTCTGGTTTTAGAACCATTCTGGGCATACCGAACGCGCACCAAAGGGTTTATGCACTACTCGATTACCTTGCAAAAACAAGCCCTGGAGGGCTAGTGGTCATCGACCGGCTACCTACGCAACAGGAGATCTCGATCATGGTCAACACCAGCCGCGAAACCGTTTCAAGAGCCATGCAGGTGCTGATACAGCGTGGAGTGGTGGAGAAAGACCTAAAAAGACTGATTGTGCGCAAGCCAGAAACGCTGCGCCAGGAAGTCAACGCGCTAAAGCCGGTCACAGATTGATTGACGGCCTGAAAATCAAAAAACAGTGTGATCCTCACACAGGGGAGGAAGGGATGGTTGGATTACATTCCAAGGTAGGCGGTAACCATGCGACACCTACAAAATCATTTTTATCGATGTTCACAACATTAAAAATCAGAGCCAAATCTCGCCATTGGTAGTTTTTGGCGATATGGCTGCTTGAACTATGTGCGGCGATGGCAACCGAATAAGTGCCTGGCCCAAGATTGGCAAGGAATTGAAACGCAAAAACAGCGGTGGTACCACTTATCACTGACTCCATTTTACGTTTGAGATGGTGTGTATTAGTACCGAAAACTGACTGCCCGAGCCTGTCCTTTATCATGTAACCAAGGACAAGCTCAGGTATGTCAGCAGTTATCTTTACAACAAATCTTAATTTAACCAACTGACCGACATTGACCACTTCAATACGTTCATCCTGCTCATTCAAAAGCACGACATCTTCAATCGCAGCTTCACCTGTGCCAGAGATAGTCTGTATCTTGCCATCGTCACTGACCAATTGCCGTACGGTCTGATTTTCGCGTTCGGCCAGCATTGCGTTGTAATAGTCCATAACCGCTTCAGGTTCGCCTGACATGGCTAGATAACCTGCATCAAGCAAAATAGCGCGGTCACACATGGACTGAATGGCAGCCTTGTCGTGGCTTACGATCAGCAATGTGGTGCCTTGTTTGCGAAACTCGCGGATGCGGTCAATACTTTTGTGCTGGAAATACGCGTCGCCGACCGACAATGCCTCGTCGACGATCAATACGTCGGGCCGTTGAGCGGTAGCAACGCTGAAAGCAAGGCGCATCTGCATACCGCTGGAGTACACACGCACCGGCTGGTCAATGTAATCGCCAATCTCGGCGAAGGCCTCGATCTCGGGCATCATACGGGCAATTTCTTGCGCACCGTAGCCAAGCAATTGCCCCGCCATAAATGCATTTTGCCGGCCTGTGAAATCTGGGTGAAAGCCCATACCGAGCTCAAGCATAGCCGCAACGCAACCACTGATATGCACAGTACCCGTAGTCGGCTGGGTAGTGCCAGTGATCATCTTCAGCAAAGTGCTTTTGCCAGCACCGTTAATACCGATGATTCCTAATGCTTCGCCAGGGTTGACGCTAAAGCTGACACCTTGCAACACCCACTTTAGTTCGTGATGCGGCTTGCTACCGGGCAACATCCATTCAGCCAAACGACCCCAGCGGGTGGGGTACTGTTTGTAGGCCTTGCCCAGGTTGGTTACGGTAATGCTGCCCATCAGAGTTCGTCTACCAATTCACCTGCATGCGTCTTGAACAGTCTAAATCCTATAGCGCAAAGCAATAACGATAACAGTGCCACCGGCCAAAGCGTTTGCCAGTTCGGCCAGTGACCCGTCACCAAAATGGTTTGGTAAGCTGCAGTTAGAGTAGCCATGGGGTTGTACGCCATCATAGGTCGCATGCTCTCGGGCAATATGCTGGCCGGATAGACGATAGGCGTTAACCAGAACCAAAATTGGAGAAAGATGCCGAAAAACTGCCCCACGTCCCGAAAGAACACATTTAGCACTCCTAAACTGATACCCAACCCGATAGCGAAGGCTATTTGTATAGCCAGCACCGGCAACAAACCCAGATAGGCCCAACCCGGAAAGTTGCCCGTTATAACTAGAAACACGGTAAACAAGGCAAACACGATCGCAAAGTTCAAACTGGCATTGGCGACTACGGTTACGGGCAAGCACAAGCGCGGGAAACTGAGTTTTTTGAGCAGGTTGGCATGGTCAAGGAACATGTTCTGGGCTCGCCCGATAATCTCGGCGAACAGGCCCCATGTGAGCACGCCAGCGCACAGGTAAATGCTGTACGCAAAAGTGCTGTCAATCCCAGGCAGCTTGGCGCGCATGACCTGCGCAAAAATCACGGTGTAGACGACGATCATCGCCAAAGGATTAATAACTGTCCAAGCGGCGCCAAGCAGGGAATTACGGTATTTGGACTGAAATTCGCGTTGGACGCTTCCAATAATAAAAGCACGGTAGGCCCACAAAGCTCTGACCATGCTCATCAGGCGCGTCCGTAAACGTCTGCCAGACGAACAATGTCGTCTTCGCCCAAATACTCGCCGCACTGCACCTCAATCAGCACCAGCTCATCGTGACCAATATTGGTGAGTCTGTGCCTTTCTCTAAGGGGAATGTAGCGATGCTGGCCGGGCAAAGTCTTATATTCCTGGTCGCCTATCTGAACTATCGCTGTACCCTGTACGACCACCCAATGCTCGGCGCGTTGGTGGTGGTATTGGAGGCTGAGGGACTGGCCGGGCTTTACGGTGATGCGTTTAACCTTGTAGCCCGCCTCCTCTTTCAGAGTTGCGTAACTGCCCCAAGGGCGCGGAACAGCAGCGGGCAACTGAGTGCTTTCATGCCTGCGCTCTTTGAGAATGTCGACCACAGTCCGGATTTTTTGAGCGGCGCTTTTGTGGGCAATGAGCAAGGCGTCGGGTGTATCCACAATCACCAGATCATGTACTCCGACAGTTGCAACGACTTTCGGGGTGTGACTGCCTGTCTGCACGTGGGTACCGGTCGTGTCAAGAGTCACAAATTCGACGGATTCGCTATGCACAAGGGTGTTACCGCTGCTGTCAGCCGTGTGAGCTTGGGCGACAGCGTGCCAGGAACCCACGTCGCTCCAGCCGAACTTGGCAGGTACAACCGTAACATTGCTGGCGCGCTCCATAACGGCGTAGTCAATGGAGATGTCGGGCTGCAAACTAAAAGCGTGGGGGACAAATTGGGTAACAACGTCCTGGTCAGTTCCGCCACCATCACGAGTAGTACTGCTGGTCCAGACGTGCTCTGCGGCTTGCAGAACTTCAGGGGCATGATCTTTTAAAGCCTGCAAAATACTGCCTGCGGTGAAGCAGAACATACCACTATTCCAGTAATAGCGGCCAGAAACCAAATACTGCTGGGCGGCAGCGAGATCAGGCTTTTCCACAAATCGCAAGGCTTTCTGGGTGTAATAACCGGGTTTTTCCACCTCAACGTAACCAAAGCCGGTTTCTGGCGTCGTCGGTGAAACGCCAAAAACCACCAGTTTGCCTTGCTGGGCCTGGTGTGCTGCTTCAAGGGCACACGCGACGAATGCTTCAGTATCTGGAATCAAATGGTCCGCTGGAAGCACCAGCATTACGGCATCTAACCCATGACCTTGAGCACAAGCCAATGCAGCTAGCGCAATAGCTGGTGCTGTGTTGCGGCCTTTAGGCTCTAGCAGATAGCGAACTTTCGGCGGGTCTGTCAAACCAGAAATTACATCACGAGACAAGAACAAATAGTCTTGGTTGGTTACGACGATGACATCGTCTATTCCGCAGGCTTGCCCGCGTTCGATGGCTTGCTGCAACAATGCGCTGCCTCCCACCTGCATGAACGGTTTGGGGTAAGCGTGACGCGAAACCGGCCATAGCCTGGCACCGGACCCGCCTGATAATACGACTGAGATCAATATCATTCTTCTAATTACTAGTTGAGCGCAGTATTGTATTCAGCTTTGTTGTTCGTCCCTACCGACTCTGCCCAGCCGGAAAAAGCAACTTTTATTCTGTAAATTCCGATTTTTAGTTCCGGACGTGTTGCGCTAATGCGCCTAGGCTAGGGTTTCATGGCACGATGGGTTTTGTGGTCTGCCACTTCTCATCTTGTTCGGCCAGCATGGCGCTGACCAAGCGCAGGCTGCTGTTAGAGTTTGGAAACAAACAAGCACGCGCGGGCGCCTTTTAAGCTCCTTGTTCAGTCGCTCCAGGCCATCGGTGGTTCGCATGCGCACCCGGTGCCCGTCTGGCAAATTAAACACTGCAAACCCCTTTGGCAAGTTATGTTCTGCCCACGCTGCCAATTGGGAATGGCTGGCCTGCGACTCCTTGAGCGCCATGCGCATCAGGGGCGTTGAAGATACCCCGTATATGCTTGGTCACAGGCATGCGCTGATCGAGCTTTGAAACGTAGCCTTGCGAATTGTGCTGACGATGGAACTGGCAGCTTTGCCAAGGCACACCGGGAAACATCGCTTTGGACTTGCCCCGATTTGGCGGACACCTTGTTGTTAAGTCACGAAGGAGTCCAGATGAGTCACAACCGCAACCCCAAACCGCCATACTCGCCGCAGTTTCGCCAGCAACTGGTCGAACTGGCTGCCGCAGGCAGAAAGCCCAGCGAGCTGGCCAAAGAATTTGGCTGCCATGAAACCAGCATCCTGAGCTGGGTTCAGCGAGCCGCCGCATCGGTGGAGTCGAGTGCCAGTGTTCCCCCAGGCCTGCACGCTAACGAGCGAGCCGAATTGATCGCGCTGCGCCGCGAGAGCCGCCAAATCAAGCTAGAGCGGGACACACTTGCAAAGGCTTTCGATCATGGTTTGCAGGCAAAAGCGATCAGATGTCCACGCCATCTACACGCTGATAGCAGCCAACCAGGCCGAACTATCCGTGGCTGCCATGTGCGATCAACTTGAAGTCTCTAAAAGCGGTTATTACGACTGGCATGGCCGTGTGCCAAGCAAACGTAGTGCGGCCAACGTCACACTGCTGGCGCAGATTGAAGCGGCTCATGTCAAGAGCAATGCCACCTACGGCATGCCGCGCATCCGCGCGGAAATGGCCGATCAGGGCGTTGTGGCCAGCCGCAAACGTATCGCCAGAGTCATGCGGCTAGCCAGCATCCGTGGCGTCAGCCGCAGGCGTGGCTACATGGTGACCACCACCCGAGACAAGCGCCATGTCGGCTGATTTGGTGATTGCTGCATTGAACATGGCGTTGCTCACGCGCAAGCCCGAATCGGTGATTCATCACAGCGATCAAGGTAGTCAGTACACCAGTGTGGTGTTTGGCAAACGCTGTAAAAAAATGGGCGTACGCCCAAGTATGGGAACAGTTGGCGATGCTTATGACAACGCCACGGCAGAAAGCTTCTTTGCGACGCTGGAATGCGAACTCATTGACCGACGTAATTGGAAGACGCACACCGAGGCACGACTGGCAATCTTCACCTGGATTGAGGCCTGGTACAACCCGCACAGGCGCCATTCAAGCTTGGGTCAAATATCACCAATTAACTTTGAAAGGCTGAATGTACAAAACAAAGAAGATGCAAAAACACATAACCCAGCAAGCTGTGTCAATAACTCAGAGCCTGCGCAAACCAAGTCATCATTTGACTGCGACCGACAAGTAAATTTGATTGACACTACCCAAGAGGTTAAGAACCTTTAAACCGTCCGTGGAATCGGGGCAAGTCCAGTCCATGCGCGCAAGAAAGGCCGCTTTGCGGGTAGTTTTGCTGTGAGCGTCAAATCCACCTACTGCTAATATGCTTTGCGTCATCATTTGTTTGTAACGCAATGGCCTTTGGGTCCGTGGACTTGTTCAGTGTTTCCTCAAGTCGTTCGAAACTACTCATCCGTTTCACACTTAATACGGCCATCAGCTTCAAGGTCCCGATACAGCTTCGTGTCGTTACGGCTTTAGCCAACTGTTAATCTGCTCAATTACTTCTGATTTTGACCCACCTACCAAAGCTTGGAGCCGTACACGTGAAATGAGGTAGGTAAAGCGTGCCTGTGTCAAATCCCGTTGAGCCGAACTTTTTTGCTGTTCTGCGTTAAGCGTGTCAAGTAAGGTTCGACTGCCAGCTTCGTAGGACAAACGATTTGAGAGGACGACCTGTTCGGTCGAGCGCACGGCTTGTTCAAGCGCTCTTACCTTCAATACACCTTCCGTGACACCTCTGAATTCTCGGTGCAGACGTACTCCAAGATCCCGTCGCAAGCCCTCAAGCGCCTGGCCGACCCGCTCCTGTTCAGCTAATGCCTGCCGCACTTGGGAATTGACGAAGCCGCCCGCAAAGATCGGCACGTTCAGTTGCAAACCAATTAGTTTATTGTTGGATCGGCTGTTCACTGTATTGGCTGTATCGCTTGAATTTCTTGATAATTGTGCTATCAAATCCAGCGTAGGCAGATGACCAGCTTTAGCTTTTACTACCTCATATCTAGCCGCCTCTAGCTGCGACTTTAGGGATTGAATTTCGGGACTGCTATCTTCGGCGCGTGCAATCCAATCCTCCACTCTATTGGGCTCTGGCTGCGCGAGCTGTATTTTTTGTGGGTCCAGCACAGCTAGTGAGCTGACAGGGCGGTTTATTAGCGTTTGTAGTTGTCGGCGCGTAAAGTCTACGTTCTGACGAGCTTCAAGCTCCTGCGCCAAGTTGAGGTCAAGAGCGGCTTGCGCCTCGTCAATATCGGTTCGGGTTCCAACTCCAGCAGTCAATCTTTTGCGAGCCGCAGAGAGTTGGGTGGTGTAGGCTGCTTTTTGTGCCAGCACCAAAGCTAGCTGTTCTGAAGTTAATACCGCTTCAAAATAAGCAGTGCTGACACGTACCGCCACATTTTGTAGCTCTCGTTCGAGAATCGCGTTTGCGTCGTCCACTTGCGCCTGAGCCTGCCTGTAATCGGCTGCCTGAAAGGGGCGATAGATTGGTTGTCGCAGAGTAAGTGCCTCAGTGCTGCTGCTGTAACGAAGATTCGTGGTGGCCGAGTTACCTAAAAAATCAGGCGTCGTTCGTTCAAGCGAATTTCGGTTACGAGAGACACTGGCAGACACATTGGGTAGCAGTTGGGCGCGGGCTTGAGGAACACGCTCACGCCGTGCGTCGGTCGCCGCCCTTGTGCCGCGTATCGATGCGTCCTCTTGCAGCGCTGCTTCATAAGCCTCCAACAAATCGAGCGACCATGCAGGCGCACTTGCGGAGCCAAAGCCGAGCGCTACCGTCAGCGATACAGCCATCGAGAGCCCCCGACCAGCTGCTTTTCGGGGTGTCGTACTACGGGAATTGTCTTGCATCATGTCACTCCTCATTCATGGATGCGGCTATGCGCTTGGTCAGCGGGTGCAGCAGGTATGTCAACATCGAACGTTCGCCGGTTCTCAGCACCACTTCTACCGGCATACCGGGCTGCATTTGCCGCTTGCCCAGCATCTTTAAGCCCTCTGGTGTCAAGGCCACTCGCGCCAGATAGTAGGCTATGCCGTTTTGTGGGTCGGTCAGCAAATCGGCTGAAATTGACACCACCTTGCCCTGTACCACCAACTGCGGCGAACGCGCAAACGATGAAAACCGCACATCCACCGGCATACCGGCCTTTACGCTGTCAATCAGGTTCGGGGGCACCCGCGTCTCAAGCAGCAGCGATTCGTTGGCCGGCACCACATCCAGCAATTTTTGTCCGGGGGCAATCACACCACCTACGGTTTGTATGGCCAGTGCAACGACCTGGCCCGATGCTGGCGAACGGATCTCGGTGCGGGCCAGTTCATCTTGCAGAGCGAGAAACTTTCCCGAATCACTTAACGCCTCTCGTGTAGCGTCGGCCAGCTGCGACTCTACTTCTTTGCGGTACTCTTGTTGCCGGACGATGGCGCGTTGGCGCAGCTCGGCCACCGTGCGTTTGGCGCGGATGGCGTTTCCTTGAAGTTCCGCAATCGCAGTGCTGGATTCGGATACCTGGCGCTCCAGCTCTAGCTGGCGATTGCGCGGCACATAACCTTCCTTGACCAGACCACGGGTGTTGCCCAACTCCTCGTTAAGCAAAGCCAGCTGGTTACGCCGATTACCCGACATGCCTTCATACGACTGCACAAGACCTTGCTGGCCTTGTATGCTTTCCTCGATGCCTTGCAGGTCGGCGCGCAAAGCCGCTTTACGCGACTGGAACAATTGCTCCTGGTTTAGAGTTTGTTGCCGGATCAAAGGGTCGCGTGCGGCAGCCAGTAAATCAGGGTGAAAGGTGATGGTATTTTGACCATTCTGTTCAGCCATAAGACGCCCTTGCGAGGCGCGCATTCCCAGGTAGCGCTGCCGCACCGACTCAAAGTTGGCTTTGGCTGCGGCATCGTCAAGTTTGATCAACAGTTGGCCTTCCTTGACCTGGTCGCCTTCCCCTACTAGTACCTCCTTGATGATGCCCCCTGTCAAATGCTGAACACTTTTACGTTTGGTATCAATCGCGACGTGCCCTTGGCTGGGAATGCCCTCGTCCAGTGGTGCAAAGGCCGCCCACAGCAAAAAGCCCCCAAAACCGATGCCCAACGCCCACAAGCCAATGCGCCCGGCGCGGCCCAGGTCGGAATGGGGAGCATCGTTCCGGATCGGTTCTACAGTGGTGATCGTGGCAGCGGGGCGGATCAGGCGATTCAAGATATCTGTTTTGGCCATGGCGAACTCTGGTGAAAAGTAATTAAAAAGGGCGCTTTGTGCTTTGCGTTCTGTGCTTTGGGTTTTAACCAGCTAAGGCAGGCTGGGGCGACAGCGGCGCAATGGTTGGTGCAGCAGGCGGCGCAGTGGTGGGTGGCGCGGCAGTTGATGGTGCAGCATCTGAAGATGAAGCAAAAGGTGTACGCATTGAGGCCAACACGGTATCTTTAGGCCCGTCAACATAAATTTCGCCATCGCGAAGAACCATGAGTCGATCTGCGACTGCAATAGCGCCAGGCCGGTGCGTGATTAAAAAGACAGTTTTGCCTTTGGCTTTTAGCTCGAGCACCGTACGCAGCAAGGCGGCTTCGCCAGCATCGTCCAGATTTGCATTGGGCTCGTCCAGCACGATCAGCGAGGGCTCGCCATAAATGGCTCGCGCCAGGCCAATCCGTTGCCGTTGCCCGCCAGACAGCAGGTTGCCGGCCTCTCCGATGGGGGTGTCGTAGCCTTTGGGGAAGCGCAAGATCATCTCGTGCATTCCGGCGCTGCGCGCTGCAGTAATCACTTTGTAAGAATCGACTTCACCAAGACGCGCGATATTCTCCGCAATCGAGCCCTCAAACAACTCCACATCTTGCGGCAAATAGCCCAGGTGTGGGCCAAGATCAATACGGTTCCAGGATTGAATGGGCAACCCATTGAGCAGCGTCTCGCCGGCCACATCTGGCCAAATTCCGACCATAACCCTCGCCAGTGTGGACTTGCCTGACCCTGACGGCCCGAGTACTGCCACCACAGTTCCCGCAGGGACTGCGAACGATATGTTTTTCAAAATGGGGGTCGTGCGTCCTGCGGCATTGGCAAATACCTGGTGCAGCGTTATCTCGCCAGTCGGCCCGACACGCTTTAAGGCAGTGTCGCGTTCTGGGTAATCTTTGAGCAGTGTTTCCAACCTGGCAAAAGAGTTTTTGCATGTGATGAAACTACGCCACGTGCCCACCAGCTGGTCGATGGGAGCCAGTGCGCGCCCCATGAGAATGTTCGCGGCAATCATGGCTCCTGGCGACAATTGGCCATCAATTACCAGCAAAGCACCAGCGCCCAGTGCCAAAGACTGCTGGCTGTAGCGAATAAATTTGCTCCAGGCCGTCACGCGATGCGTCAGGCCCTGGGAGGCGCTGTTTTTGTCCATCCACAGCTCATATTTTTTGTTCCATCGGCTTTGCAGGTTGGCAATCATGCCCATGGATTCCAGTACTTCCACGTTGCGCAATTTGCTCTGCAGGTAGCTGCTGGTTTCGCTGCTGACTTTGGAAGCTTCTTCGGCAGGAGCGACGGTGTGCCGGTGTCCAAACCAGGCCAGCGCCGCCTGGACCACAGCAAACAGCAACGATAAAAAGCCCAACAAAGGGTGCAGTAAAAAGGTTACCCCAATATAAATAGGTGCCCAAGGCGCATCGAACAGCGCGAATATGCCGTTACCCGTCATGAATTGCCGGATCTGAATCAGATCGTTGAACGCTCGCGACGGATTGGTGGACGACTGGCGCAGGTAATTTTCAAAGCTGGCATTGAACACCCGGGTGCTGAGCTGCTCGTCAAAGCGCATGCCCGCCCGAACCAGCACCCTTGAGCGTAGCCACTCGGAGCACGCCATCACGCCGAACAGGAACAAAGTGATGATCGATACCGCCAGCAGCGTGAGTTCACTTTGGCTGACCAAAACCCGATCAAAGACCTGCAGCATGTACAGGGTCGGAGCCAGCATCAGCAGATTCGCCAAAAAACTCAGCACGCCAACGATCATGAATTCCTTGCGGAAAGCCCATAAAGTGGCCGTTAACTCACTGCGATTGAAGAATTGAGGTTTGTTCATGGGGGGTTTCCGTTCTGACGGGGCTGGGTATTTGCTTCTTCGTTAGCCTGTTTCAAGGCCGCCAACACTTTATCCCGGGGGCCAAAAGCCTGCATCAGGCCGTCTCGCAGTACCAGCATCTTGTCCGCTACCGCTAACACACTAGTGCGGTGCGTCATCACAACAAACGTCGTACCTCTTGCCTTGAGTTCCAGGATGGCGGAGGCAAGTACGGCGTCCCCAGCTTCGTCCAGACTGGAATTGGGTTCATCAAGCACAACCAGAACCGGGTCGCCATAAATGGCTCTCGCCAAAGCCACCCTCTGCCTTTGACCACCAGACAACATGGCTCCCTCGCGGCCGACCGGACTAGCATAACCGTCGGGCAGACTCGTAATAAAGTCGTGCAGGCCTACGGCACTGGCAGCTGCCTTGACCTTGGCATTTTCGATCTCGCCGAAGCGGGCAATGTTTTCAGCCAGCGTGCCTTCGAGCAGCTCTACACCTTGGGGCAAATAGCCAATGTGCGGCCCCAGCTCGCTTTTGTCCCAGGTAAAAATATCCGCACCATCAAGTCGTACCTTACCGCTTAAAGCAGGCCAAAGACCGACCAGCAGCCGCGCCAAAGTGGTTTTGCCCGATGCCGACGGCCCGACAACGGCCAGTACTTCGCCTGGTGTCAAATTAAAAGCTACATTTTTGATGATGGGAGGGCCGCCGTTGGGTGCGCCTGCCATCAGGCTTTCGACTTGCAGTGTGCCGCGCGGGGGGGGCAGAGCCATGGTCTCCGGTCGAGCTGGTACTGTCTTTAACAGCCCCTCCAGGCGTTGCCAAGCATCTCGTACGTTAACCACCGTGCGCCATTGGGTCACGATTTGAACCAGCGGCGCTAGCACCCTTCCTCCCAAGATTGATCCGACTATCATCATGCCTGCACCACCATTAAGCTGATTGTGGAGCAGTAACCAGGCACCCAGTCCCAACAGCAATGATCCCATGGTGGTTTGCACAAATTTTGTGACCGCCTGATAAATGCCCGCCTGGTCAGACGCTGACGCTTGCAAGCCTAAAAACTCCCGCTGCTTGCTGTTCCAACGACGATGAATGTCGCGCAGCATGCCCATCGACTCAATAACTTGTGCATTGAGCAGTGAGCCATCAGCATATTTCTGCGCTGCAACCGCTTTGCGGTTTGCCGCTACCAAGGGAGGCTGGGTATTTTTCTCATTGAGCCAGCCTACAAAAACCTGCACCAATGAGCCTACCACCGCCGACCAGCCTAATACCGGGCTTATGGCAAACATCAGGCCAAGGAAAACCAGCGATACAGGCGCTTCCATCAGCGCCAGCAAGGGAGGCGAATACAAAAACTCTCGAACGGTCCGAAAGTCGTTCAGGGGTTGCTCGCTGCCACCGGGCACACGTTGGAGACTAGCTTTGAAAATAGCACCAAAAATTCTGTCGCGCAGCTTATTGTCCAGGTCGATCCCAGCATCGTGCAGTATCTCTGCACGTGCCCATTCGAGGATTTCCATCACCACATAAGCACCCAGTACAACCAGGGTTAGCATCACCAATGTCAAATGGCTGCGGCTGTTGACCACCCGGTCATATACCTCCAGCATGTAGGCACTGGGCGCAAGAACCAACAGGCATGAACAAATGCTAAACCAGCTGGCCCGCACAAAGTAAGGCCTAAGCGACGCCACAGCCTGGCGCAGTTCGGAAGGTGTTTTCAGGGTGCTCATGGGGCCTCGTCAATCATCACGTATTCTGGGATTTCGCCCGGGTCTTGTTTTGGGATAGCGGCAGCTTCTTCAGGAGACGCCGAATTCAGTAAAAACTGAAACGACAACTCAAAGCAGCCTGTGGATGTGCGCGACAAGACAATTTCGCGTAATTTATTTTCATGAAAACTGGCCTCGTCTTCGGCTCGCAACGCCAGGTGAAAGCGAATCCGACCGTCCAGTGTGTACATCGATAGCTGTCTGTCCTTGACACTCAACGTGTGCCTGTCAAAGTAAACCGGGCAGGTGTCTGTAAAGCGCAACAGTGGCAGTGGCTTGCCGCCCAGTCGGCTCAGGTTGAACGGACTCGCGGGATGCTGATAGACTAGTCTGCTGGTGCGCGACACAGAGTAAATGGCGTTACAAACCATCTGTGATCCCATCGCCGGAAACTGCTCCCGCATCTGACTATAGGCCAGATGATGAAGGGTAACGCGATTCCAGCAGCGTGATTGCTGAACCACAGGCGCTAACGCATTACAAACTTGAGCAAACGCTTCTTGAAGCGAGCGCAAACTTGCAAGCTGTTCACTCGAACCATTCAAAACAATGCGTAAGATTGAATTCATATAGGACTATAGTATAGCGTTTCTTATATGAATATTTGGATGCGGTCAAAGAATCTATTAACGACGACTCTTTATAGGCGCATCGTACTTTCGCGTTGAATCGTGAAAACCTCAATTGTGGTTTGAGTTCCCCTTAAAGTAACGTCTCCGAGTGAAGTGGTTTGGTGCCTCGTTAATTGCCCGTTTGCAGCAGAACCTATGGCAAGTTGCGTCGGCAAGTCACGTACCGCTACTTCGAGTCGAGACGCGAAGTTTATGCAATCGCCAACTGCGGTGTAAGTACTGCGAAAGGGTGTGCCGAGGTCGCCCACTAAAGCAAGGCCACTTTCAACCCCGATACGTACCCGCAACGACGTAAATCCGCATTGCTGACGCCGTATATTTAGCGCCTCTACGTCAGCCAGTATGCCCAATGCCGCGCTCACCGCCCGATCCGCGTGATCAAAGCAGGGCAGCGGTGCGCCCCAAAAAGCTACCAAACCATCGCCAGTGTATTTGTCGAGCGTCCCGCGCTCGGCCAGCACCGGACGCGTCAAACTCGCCAAAAAGTCCTTAGTCAAGGTTGCTGCATCGTCCAAAGACAGTGACGAAGTGGCTCTCGTATAGCCTTCCATATCCGCAATTAAAACCGTTATATTGCATAAAGCCGGGGCCAGACTGTGTTGCAAGTCGAGGCGAACTATCTCATCCAGCACGGGCTGTGCCACATAATGTGACAACGTGCTTAATAAACGGCGACTTTTGCGCTGCGTTTGCCACCATTCGTGCGGTACCGCCACCACCAGCAAAAAAAAGTAAGCCCATAAAGGTGCCGTAACCGACCATTCAGCTTGTCGAGCAATGCCTGCAAAAGCTTGTCCAAGCCAAATTGGCCCAAGACCTACCATAAGCAGAGAACTGCCCCACGCAGGCAATATTGCAATGCACAGAACCGCGCCTGCTAGGCTAAGCACCCCCCACGCCAGCATCCACGCCCGCCCTGACCAGGGCGCCTTTGTTCGTCCTTCGGCAAGGTCCAGCAAGCCGGAAAGGCTGGCGGCATGCACCATGATGCCAGCACTCAACGGTTCCAAGGGCGTACTTACCTGGTCCCCCAAACCCAGCGACGAAGAGCCGACCAACACATAACGCCCCTGAATCAGGTCGCGAGGCACTCTTTCTTGCAATATGTCGGTGGCCGTAATCACGGTATAGGCCGACAAGGCCCGGTTGTAAGGCACTCGCCACAGCCCTTTAGAATCGCCGGGGGACGATTGGACCAGAGGGTTGGCGCAGGTAATAAGCGCGCTAGCAAGGTTCGGGTAGAGGCGGTTTTGAAAAATAGTGCGCGCTGGTATTTTGCGCAGTACACCATCAGAATCGGGCTGGTAGCCAATATTGCCAATACAGCGACTGCCGGACAGCCCGGCGTGATTGGCTATGTAGCCTTGCGCGTTCACGCTGCTGATGTCGTCTGTAGTTCGCTTTGTTGCCAGACCGCCGGCCAAGGTGCCTACCTGAACAGCCTGCGGACGAGACGCATAGTCAAATATTTGCGCTAATGCAACCGGTGCGTTGGCCGCCAGTGAAGCCATGCGCGCATCGCCTTGCGCGTCTCTTGGCTCAGAGAAAACCATGTCCAGCCCTACTGCACGTGCACCGTAAGGTCCAAGCAACAGCTCTGTCAGGTCGGCCATTCGTTGGCGAGGCCAAGGCCAAGGCCCGATCTCTTGCAGCGCAGCTTCGCTAATATCGATCACTATGAGCCGATCTTCAAGACGTGTATCTGCCGTCAGTCTCAAAAAAGTGTCTCGCAGCCCCTCATCCAAACGCACAACAAATTCGGGTCGCTGCCACTCCACTACCAACATCACCGCTAAAGCCATTACGCCAATAATCGCACGAATGTTTCTGAGCGATAAAAAAGGATTGCCCAGTCTTTTTTTAGAGGACGAGGGATTTTTAAGATTAAAGTCCAAATTCATCATAGAGCTTGCGATATGCTTTACCCGCCACCTCCGGAGTAAAGAATTGTTGCCAGCGTGCTCTCGCCCCGATGCCTAGCCTCAGGCAGAGCTCATCGTCATCCGCAAGGGTATTCATGGCCTGCGCCAGTGCTTGAGCGTCGGCAGGCGGAACGACTAAACCAGTTTCACCGTGTATATTGATCCAGCTGGTGCCCGTACCAATATCACAGCAGATCAATGGTTTACCCGCCTGAGCGCCTTCAAGCAGCGTCATGCCAAAAGCCTCCGATCTCAGATGCGAAGGAAACACCACACCCCGGCAAAGTGCAAACAGTGCCTGTTTGTCGGCATCCGGTACTGCACCTAAAAAGTGCATATTATTCAGGCCCCGTGCAGTAGCTTGGCTGCGCACTCGTTCGCCTTCCGGACCTTCTCCAACTATAACAATCGGTAACTTGACGCGGCTGGCAGCAGCCAGCAAAAAATCTAGGCCCTTGTAATAGCGCAGGACACCCACAAACAAAAAGAAATTCTGGCCGAGGCGCGCCTCCCAACGGGCAAGCAATTGTTCCGTCGGCGGCGCAATCTCCTTCAGGCAATGCGGAATACAGACCAGCTTGGCCGAATATTGCTGAAGAATTTCACTGCTCGCCGCATAATTCGGGGAGGATGTCACAATCCTAGTCGCGCGCCCCAGCAAGTAGCGCCGGAGGGGCACATACACCAACCCCAGAGCTTTTTGACGCACAATATCCGAGATGTAGGTTACCACCACTGGCTGATTGCGGCGGCGGATAAACAGCAAAAGCAGGTCCGCAAAAGGCCAAGGGTAATGAATCTGAATGATGTCGCATTGGTCCGCTGCTTCGCGGCAGCGGCGCAAAGCAGCCCAAGCACCGATGTCGCACGAGGCGATTTCGAGCCATGCCTTGGCGCGTATTAATCGACCCTCAGGCAAGACCATGTAAATTGGTTTAGGCTCATGCGCCAGTGCAAAAATTGTATTGTCTACATTCAGTGGCGCCGTCGCCAAGCAAAGCTGGCGAATTGATTCCTGGGCCCCTCCCTGCGTTTCTGGAAAGTAGGTGCGGTAGAGATGTAATACGCGCAGTTTTTTCACAGCTTATACCCGCGCGCAAACATTACTTTCTCGTACACATTAAAAGTTTCCTTGGCGCAGCGATCCCAACTAAACAACCTAGAACGGACCAAGCCTCGCTGGCCCAGGTGGTTCGCGTAAGTCTGATCCTCCAGCAGCTGCTGTAAATGTTCCCGCAGACCATCCACATCATCGGGGTTGACCGTCAGGCCAGCATCCCCTACCACTTCCGGCAGAGATGTGGTGTTTGAAGTAATAACGGGCACCCCTGAGGCCATAGCCTCCAAGACCGGCAAGCCAAAGCCTTCGTACCGTGATGGGTAGCAAAAAGCGGCGGCACCGGCGTAAAGTAGCGGTACCAAATCGTCTGCCACGTAGCCAAGAAGCCGCAATTCACCACGCTGAATCAACTCTTTAGCCGACTTTAGCAACCCGTGCGTGTGCCAACCCTTTGCACCGGCTACCGCCAGTGGGTAGCGCTGCCGCAAGGCAGTTGGCAACGCAGCATAAGCTGCAAATAATGTTGTCAAGTTTTTGCGGGGCTCCAGCGTGCCCAGACTCAATACGTAGCCACCGGGCTCTAGGCCAAGACGCGTCAAAGCTGGCTTAAGAGTGTCGTAAGCAGCGGGCTGAAATCGCGGGTCAGCCGCGTGATGGATAACGGCAATACGTTTTGAATCAACATTGAACCATTTGCTTAAAGCTTCGCCTGTTGCACTAGAAACGACAACGATGTGATCCGCTTTTTCGATAGCTGCCGGCAATTCCCTCTGCATCAGTTCCACCCTTTCCGCTGGGTGAGATTGTGGACAGTCAAAACAGGACATGTCATGTATTGTTACAACCACCGGCCCGTCGTAGGGCAGGGGAATAAAATTGGGTTCATGGTAAAGCTCATTACCTGACCCGCGCCGGGTGTGGTGTCTGAACAAGGCGCGTTCAGCCAGTTTTTTTATCGAACGCGGTCGCGGAAAAAAACGTTTTGCCAGGGCATAACCTTGCTGTGCTGCCTGGGTACTGGCGGCTGAAGGCGGGTTTATACCTTGCTCACAGCGCAAACCGTAAAACATTCGAATTTCAGCATTTTCCAACTTGTCCATCGCGTTGAACAGGTGGCGAACATACTGGCCGATACCTGTAAGCGGCGCCAGTAAAATTGTGCCGTTAACCAATATCTTCATTGGCTCAAAGACAAGAATGACGAGAAAATATCCTGCGGTAGGCGTGCCAATCTCCCAAATAAATCTCCAGTCATGTCAAACCAAAAAAAGTATTGTCATAAATCGAATCCGAACATTTTTTTAAATTGCTTTATCGCAAATACTGTTGCACAGATTTACGATTTACACGCAGGGTTCAGGGCACGTAGCGCTATCAAAATTTGCTCGCCTACAAGTCTAACTCTATCCGACAAGCGCAAAAAGACGAAATGGTAATAACTCCCATCAATCGTGGAATGGTGCTTTACAGGCTGCTGAAATACCCGCAGCCGGTGCATGCGAGCCACCCCTCAAACGTTGATTTGATACCGATTCATCGATACAGTCAGAGCCAATTTCATTCGCGGAGCCGACACCTTCACCGAGAGCCTGTTCACCATGCGAAAGCTGGAGGACTTTGTGCCAGCCGACCATCCACTGCGAGCTATCCACGAGGTGGTCAACGCTGCTTTGGTGGAGATGGGTGCATTTTTCTCAGGCGTGTACAAGGCCGACATCGAAGGCGTTCGCCTCTGCATCGCGCCCGAGAAGCTGCTGCGTGCCATGTTTTTGCCAAGTGTTCTACAGCGTTCGTTCTGAACGCCAGCTCATGGAGCAAACCCAATACAACCTGTAGTTTCGCTGGTTCATTGGTCTGTCCATGGACGACGCCGTGTGGGTACCCACCGTCTTCACCAAAAACCGTGAGCGCCTGATCGAGCACACGCCATCATCCAGGCTTGGGCCGGTCACAAAAGCTTTGTGCGCAAAGACGGCGGCGTCGATGGTAGCGACAGCGGCAACTTCGAAGGCGAAGGCAGCAGCAGTGACACGCACGAGTCCAGCACCGACGCCGATGCTCGGCTGTACTGCAAAGGCCACAACGCCAGCCGACTGCGCTAAATGGGCCACACCCTCACCGACAATCGTTATGGGCTGATTGCCAACGCCATGGTCACCACTGCCGATGGCTTTGCTGAGCGCGAAGCGGCCAAGGCGATCACTAACGACGCCCGGCAGGCCGCCGACAACGCGCAGGCCGAAATCACGCTGGGTGCAGATAAGGGTTGTGACGCCAAAGATTTCATTGACGCCCTTCAGGAAATGAACGTTATTGCTCACGTGGCGCAAAACACCTCGGGACGCCGCTCGGCTGTGCCAGACGCCATTGCGCTAAGTGCGGGCTACCCCATCTCGGTGCAAAAGAGAAAACTCATTGAGCAGGGCCTTGGTTGGGCAAAGACCGTGGGGCGTATGCGTTAGTTAGTAATGGCGCGCGGGCCCAAGCGAGTCGATCAGATATTTGTGCTGACCATGGCTGCCTACAACCTCACGCGCATGCGCACCTTGGGGAACTCCGTCTGCAGGCGGCGTGAGGGACGAGAAATGCAGAAGAGCGAGGCTCAAAACGCCGAAAACGGGTCCAAAAGAACCGGGAAGTTCATAATGCGAAAGGATGAAGTAAAAATCAAACAACCCAAGCAATATCTCACGCTTCGCGTGGAGTGTTTCAGCAACCTGCTAAAGCACTTTCCGGATCCGGAACCCTCCTCTCCCTATGTGCAATCGCAGCAAATACAAAGTACCAAATCAGATTCTGTTCCGCCGATTTCAATTGCGGCTCGCCCTACGGTTCAGACGAGAAAGGTCAATTTGTATATCCACTAATATAACTATTTAAAAACTTCAACTGAGTTTAAAGATTGACCTCCGGCGTCCTTTGCTGACAACTGGATTAATTCTTTAGCTAACGACCAGTTAATCTCAATTCTTACATCGTTCCAATGTAGTGATAAAGCAATTTCGGACAGTTCGATAGATTTTTTAGATGTCGATTCACGCACCAAAGCGTTTGATGAGATGTTGCCCAGTTTTGAGTGCAGCCTGACAGAGTTGTAAAAGCCAACAATGTAGTGAGCAATGTCGTTTGTAGCTGACCTGCCCCCAATTCCCGTACCAATCTAAATTCCAGAAGTCCAAGGTTTGCAAGATTAACTTATTCCTTCGTTAATCTTGCTGTGTTGCATTGAATCGCCAGTTAACTGGCGATTCAATGCGGCGAAC